>Ga0315291_10000251_pt1 | contig 68317 bp, 44 predicted proteins | sample YL17G12_20_MG_FD_203070 | JGI IMG/M metagenome (GOLD analysis project Ga0315291, IMG submission 203070) | Sediment microbial communities from Yellowstone Lake, YNP, Wyoming, USA - YL17G12_20 | ecosystem: Environmental > Aquatic > Freshwater > Lake > Sediment | place: USA: Wyoming | collected... | reverse complement strand
AGTGTTTTAGTATCAAGACTTTCAACAAATAAATCGATTATTCGGGCTGGATGATTTTGAGGTAGCCAGTCTTCAATTATTGGTGGGAAGAGAAAATATTGATTTCTTGGCGTTGATTCAATGTGGGACATATTATTTTCTCCTTTTCATTCGACAGGAGTATAATAAAAATTAAGACAGAAACAAGTTGTTGGGGGCTTTTGGCACAAGCTCTTAATGGGAGAGGTTAGGTGAGGGTGAAAGACAATGCAGAAGTTATCACCCTCCCTTTTATCCCTCCCATCAAGGGAGGGAAGATACTTATAATTTGAATAGCAGTTGGGGACATAGAGGCTGAGCAAAAATGTCATTGCGAGGGAGCGAAGCGACGAAGCAATCTCGTATCTAATCAAGAGATTGCCACGCCCCGATAAATCGGGGCTCGCAATGACGAAAATGGGTTTTGACATAGCCTCTAAAGATTGCGGTTGCCTTTTTATTTGGTAAAAATTTGCCCCTTCTCTCTTGACCAATTAGAAAAATGTTATATTATAAATGTTTATGAAAATATTAGTTATTAACTGGCGGGATATTAAGAACCCGCTTGCTGGCGGCGCCGAGGTCTATTTCCAAGAAATATTTAAACGAATCGCTGCGGCTGGTCACAACGTACATCTGCTTTGTGTCAAATTTCCTGGTGCGCCTGAATCCGAGATGATTGATAATATTCAAGTAAGAAGAATCGGTGGCGCCAATACCTTCAATTTTGCCGTCTATCGTCAGTTAAAAGATATCGTTGAACAGGAAAATTACGATATCGTGATTGATGATTTGAATAAAATACCATTTTTTAGCCCGTGGAATATCAAAAAGCCGGTTTTAGTGATGATGATGCATCTATTCCGTGGTAGTATTTTTAAAGAAGTATTCTTTCCTTTTGGTGTTTATGTCTATTTATCTGAGAGTTTTATTCCATTGTGTTATAAGAATCAGATTTTTGTCGCCTTATCGGAAAGCTCGAAAAAAGACCTTTTAAAATTCGGCATCGATGCCCAAAAAATTGTCGTCGTCCCGCCCGGTACTGATACCGTCAAGTTTCATCCTGATTTTAGCCAAAAGGGTGAGAAGTTAATCGTCCACGTTGGAAGACTGAAAAGGTATAAATCAGCCGACCATTTAATAATGGCGGCAAAACTTTTGACCCAGAAGAGAAAGGATTTTAAAGTAATGATTCTGGGCGATGGTGACGATGTGCCAAGACTAAAAGAATTGAATACAAAACTCGGTTTAGATGATATTGTCCAGTTTACTGGATTCATTCCCGAATCGGAAAAGGTTTTAGTCTATCAAAAAGCCGCGCTACTGGTTGAGAATTCGGTCAAAGAAGGTTGGGGGTTGATTGTAATGGAAGCAAATGCCTGCGGCACACCGGTGGTTGCTTCCAAAGTACCGGGTTTAGTCGATTCGGTGATTGAAAATAAAACCGGCTTCTTCTATGAATACGGCAATATCGAAGAGCTAGCACAAAAGATTGAACGCCTATTAGATGATGCGCCATTACGAAACGAAATTGGTAAAAATGGCATCGAGTGGGCAAACCAGTTGACCTGGGATAAAACTGCCGGTATGATGTTGGACGCAATTAAACGAGCAACGGAAGTAAAATCATGAACATTGTAATTCAAGACGTCGTTAAAAAATTCAAACGCGGCAAAGGCTTGCGCAAACGGGAAATCGTTGCCTTAGACCATACCAGTTTCACGATTGAAAGAGGAGAACTGTTTGGACTATTAGGTCCGAATGGAGCGGGTAAGACAACTCTGGTTCGTTGTATTGCTACCCTGCTTATTCCCGATTCGGGCAAAATCACAATCTTTGGTAATGATGCCTTCAAACAAAGTATGGAAGCGAGGCGTCAACTCGGGCTTTTAACCAGTGGCGAACGAACCCTGTACTGGAAATTATCCGGTCGAGAAAACCTTAATTTCTTCGCTGCCCTTTACGGTTTGGGCGGCAAAGAACGGAACAAGCGAATCGATTATTTAATGGAACTTTTGGATTTGAAGGATGTCGATAACGAACGGGTCGAAAAGTACTCTTCCGGTATGAAGCAGAAACTTTCTTTAGCCCGGGCTATGCTGCATGACCCAAATATTCTGCTGCTGGATGAACCAACTTTAGGTCTTGACCCCCGTTTCTCAAGATTCATCCGAACCTTTATAAAAGATGAACTAATTAAAAAAGGCGGCAAAACGATTCTTTTAACTACTCATTATATGGATGAAGCGGATGAACTATGCGAAAGGATTGCTTTTATCAACCGCGGTAAGATCATTGATATCAAAACACCCGCACAATATAAAAATGAAATTCCCCACACGGAAGTCTTAGAACTCAGTTGCCAGGGTAATATTAACGAAACCCAGCTGCGCTCCTCATTAACTGGTATCCAGTCGATTGAGAAACTAAATATCTTATCGAATGATGGTATAACTAACTTAAAAATAATTACCCCAAGGGCTGAAACAATCCTATCTGAAATTATCGAACTGGTCAGAAAAGAAGCTAAAATTTTAACAATTGGTGTGAAAGCACCAACGCTTGAAGATGTCTTTATTTATTTGACCGGCATTTCACTCAAAGAAGATACGAGTGAAGTGAAACCCGAAGAAAATGACTAAAAGTAAATTGAGAATTGATTTAGCCATAATCGGCGCCGAGATGGTTAAGACCGCAAAAATCTGGTTTTCCTATAAAATTATGCTTTTATATTGGGCGATTCTTCCTTTAATCTGGGTCGTACCCTATGTTTTTCAAGGCAAAGCCTTGGTCGGCGGGCTTTCGAGCGAACCGTTTGCCAAGCTTGCCGGCACGCCCAACTTCATGGCATTCGTCCTGATCGGCGCCATGGTTTCAACTTATATCTTTTCTGGACTTTGGGGCGTGGGCAATTCGTTACGCGAAGAAACTTATTGGGGGACTTTAGAATATATCGTCGTTTCGCCTACCAGCCTTTTGGTAATATTAATCGGTAAGACTTTAGCCGAATTTTTATATGCAACAGTTATGGTTATCTGCCAAGCGGCGCTTGCCAGTATCTTCTTTGGTATCAACTTAACCTTTGGCAAACTCTTCCCGTTAATGATGATTATTGTAGTCTTGATTATTGGATTCTATGGCTTTGCTATCGCCTTTGCTGGTTTCACTCTGTTAATCAAAGAAGTCCACGGTTGGGTTCATACTCTGGAATGGGTATTTTATCTATTTTCGCCGATTCGTTATCCGGTTGAAGTTAATGCCATCACTAAATTAGTGAGTGCATTTGTACCGTTAACTTATGCTTTGGTTGCAATTAGAGGAATTATTTTACTGAATAAAAATGTCATTAGCCTTTGGCAGACCTTATTGATTCTTGGGATAATGGATATCATTCTCATTGGGGGAGGCTATTTGCTCTTTAATAAACTTGAATATCGGACCAAAAAAGCCGGAACTATGTCGCAATACTAAGTACTGAAAAGAAATATGAAATCCTGGATTAACAAGGATAAAAAAAAGAAAGTTTTGTTTTCCTCGATGATTTATTTTTTCTCCGTTATCTCTGCGGTCGCTGTGGTTAAATCTCTTCGCTTTAAATAATATGAATAAACAATTTCGTCATTACTTACAAGCAATCTGGGCAGAAAACATTAAAGAATGGAAGATTGAATTAACTTATAAAGCAGATTTTGTCCGAGGTCTGATTGACCCTTTGGTTTATGTTCTCCCTTATCTTTTATACGGTATCGCATTAGTGGGTGGACGCAATTCTCCGAGTTTGGCAAAACTTACTGGAACCGGTGACCTAATCACTTTTGTTACCCTCGGCTACATCTTTATTGGTTTTCTCAATATGGCACTCTGGGCGATGGGGTTTTCGCTGAGAAAAGAACAATATTATGGCACATTGGAAGCGGTGTTTGCTGCTCCAGTCCCAAGATGGGTCTTTGCATTAGGCATGGCTGCCCACTCGACAATGCACCAGGGGTTGATGATATCAATCCAATTAATTGTAATCAGTTTGGTCTTTAAACTTACGGTAAATGCTGGCGGAATCGTTCCTTCTTTAGCCGTGGTTGGAGTAATGTTAATTGCGCTTTATGGTTTTGGCATGATGGTTGCCAGTCTAACTTTAATTTTCAAACAAGGCTGGCTAATTTCGGAAGCGCTTTCCGCATTAATCATGGTTATTACACCGATTGCCTATCCATTAGCGGTTCTGCCGATATTTATGCAAAAGGCAGCAATGACGCTACCGACCACTTATGGCATCTTAACCGTCAGACATTTTCTGGTTGGCGAAAAGATGGGATTTTCCGTAGCCTCCTCTTTTCTACGTCTAGCCGGTTTGGGTGTGATTTGGGTGGCTTTTGGATTAATTGTCTTTGCATTCATTGATAAAAAGACCAGAAGCAGCGGGACTTTAGCCCATTATTAGGAAATTGATTACAGCGATAAAAAGTAAAGATGACAACGATGAATTATCGCCGTAATCGTTCTTCCATCGCCGTAATCATCTTCTAGAAATGATTGGAATAACTTTTGGTGACCCGGCTGGGATTGGACCGGAAATTACACTTAAATCATTAAGTAAAATACCGAACCCCCAATCCAAGTTCCGTATTATCGGTTCCCTTTCCATCTTAGATGATATTCGAAAAAGACTTAAGTTAAGTCTCAATTTAGAATTGTTAGTTCATGACGTCATTCCGGGATTTAAGTATCAATTCGGCAAAATAGATAAACGCTGCGGAGTAGCCGCAATAAATGCCCTGGACATTGCCATTGAATTACTCAAAGTCGGCAAAATTGATGGGATTGTCACCGCACCGATTTGTAAGGAATCGTTACACTTAGCAGGTTTCAAATATCCAGGACATACCGAATTTCTCGCTGCTGCTTTCAAAGTTAAGAAATATGCGATGCTTGCTTATTCGCCCAATCTTAAAATAGCATTTGTTACAATCCATAAACCATTATGTGAAGTTGCAAAGGATATTACGACCGAAAAAGTTTTTGAGAAGATATTATTATTAAACAATTTCCTGTTAAATTCTCAACGCATCACGCACTACGCTTCACGCCAGAAGCATTGGGCATCAGGCATTAAGCGTCCAGCGTTATGCGTTTTTAGTCTTAATCCCCACTCCTTTGAATTTTCCGCCGGTGAAGAAGAAAAAATCGCTAAAGCTATAAAAAAAGCACAAAAACTTGGAATTAAAACTTCTGGTCCGTTTCCGGCTGATACGATTAATGAATTAATTGATAAATTCGATGGCTTTGTCGCAATGTATCACGACCAAGGAATGATTCCCGTAAAATTACTTGCCCGTGACCAAGGCGTAAATGTAACGTTAGGTCTACCCTATCCCCGTACTTCACCACTTCATGGCTGTGCTTTTGATATTGCCGGTAAAAATATTGCCAACCCATCTTCGATGATTGCTGCAATCGAACTCGGTTTGAAGTTGGTAAACGCTTGACAATCAATAAAGATTGCATAAACTGATTTTATGCAACTTTCGGTCTCTAATCGACCGAAGACAATAATGCGTTTAAATCCAATAAAAAACCTATCCGTTTTGGTTATTTTTACTCTATTTTTGTTTATCGCTTCGGCTCAAGCCCGCGAGTGGACAATCATGGTCTATATGTGCGGCGACAATGGGATGAACGACCAGGTCCAAGAAGACCTATCTGAAATGATTGAAATCGGCTCAACCCCCCAGGTTCAAATCATTGCCCAGGTGGATAATCTCCCATCGGACCCAAATCCCACGACCCGAAGGTATCGGATTGAACAAGACACTTTAAAACTTATTGCCGATTTGGGCGAAAAGGATATGGCGGATTTGAATGTCGTATTGGATTACATCCGCTTTTGCCGCTCAACCTATCCGGCAAATAACTATTGCCTAATCCTCTGGGACCACGGCAGTGGCTGGTATCCCACCCAAAACCCGATTCAAAGGTCAATAATTTATGACTACACCGACCACGATTCAATTAGCGTCGCTGGCGGTGAGTTCAATCAATTAATGGTTGAAACAAGAAGAATCCTCGGAAAGAAATTAAACCTTTTAGTCATGGACGCCTGTTTAATGGGAGAAGTTGAAGTCGCCTATGAAGCAAAAGACGGTGCTGATATTATGGTCGCTTCCGAAGCCCTGGTTCCTTTAAATGGGTTACCCTATGAAGAAGTCTTTACCAGCATTGTAACGCAACCGGAACTTACCCCAAAAGAATTTGCCCAAGCTGTTGTCCGGAATTATGCCAATTCTTATAACGGTGGTTCCCAGGGTTTCATTGATGTAACATTCTCCGCAGTAGACTTAACTAAACTTGAAACCTTCAGTGCCGATTTAGACGAATTAATCAAATATCTTAAAAATTTTGCCCAAGACAGTATTTTTATTACCGGTAGAAGCACGGCTCAAACTTTCCCCGAAGATATTATTCGCCAACCCCGACCGAACGATGATTACATTGACCTTTATGATTTTCTGATAAAGACCCAAGTCGTTGGTCCTGGTCGCTACGAACGCGTACTCCAAGCCTATGACAGTTTGATAGTGGCATATCGTAGTACCGGAACTTATTATCCTGAAGCGCGCGGACTTTCGACCTGGTTTCCCGATAACTATTTAAGATTCAAACAAAGAGCTTTAACTTATCAGAATTTAGGTTTTGCCCAGAAAACCGGCTGGTTAGAATTATTGAATCAATATTACCATTCGGATGATATAAAACCGGCAATGACCAATGTGTCTGTTTCCAGGGTTGGCTCAAGGAATAACTTTTCGGTCTATTGGGATTCGGTCTACGATTTTGCCGGCGTTACTTACGAACTAACCGAAATCGCCCAAGATTCCGAAATTTTCTCGGACAAGGCTGACAGCACCGACAACTGGAACATAACATCATTTACGCTTTCGACCAACCATTCCTACTCACCCTATCAAGCTTTCTTTTCTGGCAATGCGGACACCTTAAACAGTAAATTGGAATTGAAAAATCCAATCTCGATTCCTAATGGCGGGCTACTCTCTTTCTTCTGTTACTACAACACCGAGGAAAATATTCAAAACGGTGGATTCAAAAGGGATATTTTATTTATCGAAGTTACCAGTGATACTATTTGGCGAGCAATCGATTCACTTTATGGTACTTCGGATGAGTGGACTGAGTTCCGTTATCTTTTAGATAATTCCAATAATTACCGCATCCGGTTTAGTTACCGAAGCGACAGTTCGGTTAATTTAGCGGATGGCGGGGCTTATATTGATAATATTAAAATTATCAAGTTCGGTCATAAACGGACGATTGTTTCCAATTATCCCGACACCTCTTTCGCGATTTTTAATGTCGCCCAGAATATTTACCATTACGTAGTAACACCGATTGATGGTTTTGGCAACAAAGGGATGGTGAGTCAATTCTCTTACATCACGGTCAAAAGCTCGGCTGAACCGTACTCCAAACCGAATCCATTTTTTAGTGAATGTAATATCTTTTGCGATTATCCTACCGGTGAAGAACCAAAGGTTTATATTTATACTTTAAGTGGAGAATTGGTGAAAAAGTTTGAATTTGATGAAATCAAAGACCACGAAATTTATTGGAATGGGAAAAACTGGAACGGCAAAGAAGCGGGTTCTGGTATTTATTTAGTTTTAGTGAAGAGCAAGAATTTCGCTAAACTGGGCAAAATCGCCAAAGTAAAATAATTTAAACCGCAGAGATTGCGGAGACCGCCGAGAAAAGAAAACGAAGAGAAATTAACCACAGAGGGCACTGAATTCACAGAATAATTTAACCGCTGAGATAGCGGAGACAGTGGAGATTCAAAATTTTGGAAATGGGGATTTGGTGCTTGGAATTTGGTAATTTTGTGTCAGAATAAGGTTAGTTATAACTAACCTTTTAATCAAGGGAAAATTCTTCCTATCTATTTGATTTTTGATACTTTATATTTGATTTCTCTTCAGTTGACGGTACCACTTAGGGGGTGACCCCCTAAGTGGCTTGGGGAGTAGCCTCGGAGGTCGCTTCGGGAGTCGCTTCTGAGGTTGGTTGGGGGGTTGATTCGGGAGCGGGTTGGGAGACAGCTTCGGAGACAACTTGGGGAACGGCTTCGGGAGCAAGCTGGGGAGTAACTTCGGGAGTAGACTCGGGGGTAGCCCCCTAAGTAGCCTGGGGAGTTGGCTCGGGGGCTGGGTCATCTCTTTATTTTACTTCACTAGCCACTAACCACTATCCCCTAAACACTGTCTTTTCGGGGGTCGGTTAGGGGGTCGGCTACTAATCCGTTTACTATTACTTATTATGAAGAGAAAAAAAGAAAAGCCCCGGAAAAATCCAGGGCTTTTCAATAACCTTAGGCTATTTTAAGAGGATGGTCTTTTTAGTGTCCTTAAAGTCTTCGGTCTGTAAGCGGTAGAAATAAATGCCTTGGGCTAAATTCCGGTTATGGTTATCTTTGCCGTTCCATTTCAGGTTGTAATTGCCCGGTTTCATTTTTTCATCAATCAGTGTTCTAACTCTTCTACCCGTGACATTGTAAACAAATAAAGAGACCTTGCATTCTCTTGGTAGGGTAAAAGCGATTTTCGTTAGGTCTTTAAATGGATTCGGTTGATTCTGGTATAAAGCGAAACATTTTAAATCTTCTCGGTTTCCCAAAGCACCTTCTTTGCCTCCGGTTGAGTCAGGTAGATTAACCTCATATACTTTCATATTAGCAACCACTGCCACTCGACCCAAGACCTTTTTAATCTCTTTCCTTATTTCTAAATCATTCCCATAGCTCCCATTGGGAAGAATGATATTTACCATTCTTGGGATTTTCGGGTCATAATAGACATCAGCCGCCAATGTGTCATCAATATACATTCTTTCCCGCCATCTGCCTTTTTCACCTTGATAAACTAAAGCCCTGATAAGATAAGACGCTTTTGGCTTAAGATATGGAAGATGATAGAGGAGTGATGAACGGCTGTAGTCTATTTTATACTCTTCGTAATGAATATAGCCATCCCGTTGTTGGCAATAAGGGGAGGGTAAACTGTCACCGACCGAAACCGAAATATATTCAATCGCACCAGAAGACGCCACGTCACCTTGCCTATGCTCATAACGTTTAAATCTTACTTCATAAAGAGAATCGGGTATGACCGCTTCGGTCCATATCGTATTAATCACAATCTCAGGATTTAAACTATCAACGTTAAACTCTTGTGGTTCAACTACGATATGGGGATATCTTGATGCGTTTTCGGTCTCACTCAGATTAACGATGTCACCTTGGACCCAGGCATAGATTTCATAATTCACTGAGTCAACCTGTTCCTGCCATGCTACGACATCAGGGGTTGAAAGAACCGGATAATCCGATTCTTGGGTTGGGCTTTGGCTGATATTTTCAATTTCCGACCAATCGGCGACGTCGCTATTTATATTCCTTATCCTTCGATAAATTTCACCCGGCGCTCCCTCTTTCCAGGCAATGATGATATTCTCACCATAGGCTTCGATTACCGGATGTTCTGAGATAACTTCCGGTGATTCGGAGACATTATGAATGTCAGACCATTCTATCGGTTGTGCCGGGTCAATCGGTTGAAGGGAGGTGCGGTAGAATATTTCGCCGTTATCTTCCCATGTGATGTGGAGATAATCACCCGGAGTTATGGCAATCGCAGGCGAATTCAGACTTTCTCCCGAAGTAACTTCATTCGGTGGTGGCGCAACATCGCTGTTTATATCAAAGAAGGAAAGGTTGATTTTCGAACTGTTACTCATCGGGTCTTTCGTCGAGAATGTGGAATAAGAATAATTAGCTAATTCGGGTGGATAGCTTGGTGCTATTGCTGGTTCTTTTGGTTTCCAAGATTGATTATAGCCAAAGATAACGACCGTTTTCCAGGTGCTGTCTGGTTTTAGAATCTTGCAGAATACCGTATCATTTTTCACATAGCTGATTCTCGTCAAACCAAAAGAGTCGAGGGCAATCGAAGGACAAGAGCCCGAATCAATTTCTGATATCTTCCAGATGCTTTCAGTATCTTCAGATACAGCATAATTAACAGTGCTTCCGCTATTATAAACAAGATGAATTTTTCCGTTATTTGCGTCAACCGCGAGCAACGTCCCCTGATTAGGGTAAGTAGCCATATCATATGGGACGGCTATCGGAATAACCCATACACGGATGATTTTTTTATCATTTACTGGATATTCGTCGCCAACAAGTTGTGTAGAGCAGGCAGCAAAGGTATACATACCCCCAAAAGAACTGGCTGTCCACTCGGGAAATGTGACATAAATTTTAGTGCTTGGAAGATGTTCGTCTACCCATGCGATTTCATCATAGTAGAATCCAATTTTCATCCGAACGGTATATCTTGCGGATTCTGTGCCATAGTTATAAACTTTACAAGTAGGTGTAACAGTTTTTCCCTCCTCAATGACAGGGGGTGGCGATACAATTTCAGTGACCGAAACATCTAGTACCGGAACAAACACGGATATTTCAACCGGCACAATTACTGTTGGAGAATTTTGGTCATTAGAAGTTATTACCAAATTGGTCGGATAAAAACCTTGCGACAGACCCGAGGTATTAAAACTAATTCCGATACGAGCTTCTTGACCAGGATTTATTTCGCCACTGGTTGGGTAGGCAGAAAGCCAATCAACCGTGGGTGATTCACTAAGGTTCCAGCTGAGAGCATCATTCCCATTGTTGCGAATCGTTAAAATAGTGTCTTTTGTTTGATTTACTGGTAGCCTGAGATTAAAGTTTCTTGAATATGTCCAAATTTGAGGTTGTGGTGGTGGAGGAATTGGGGTAAGGCTAATCACCGTGAAATCCGAACCGGGACCATTGTCAACACTATTTCCTGCGGCATAGATATTACCATCTGCCCCATAAGCAAGTGAATTAGCCCGATCATCACCGTTTCCTGGTCCGTTGTACCGATAGACCCAGCGTTGTGTGCCAGATGAAGTTAAACTAATCATCGTGAAATCATCATTGGTGCCACTGCCAGTACTATAACCTGCGATATAGATATTACCATCTGTGCCATAAGCAAGTGAATTAGCCCGATCATCGCCGTTTCCTGGTCCGTTGTACCGATAGACCCAGCGTTGTGTGCCAGATGAAGTTAAACTAATCACCGTAAAATCATCATTGGTGCCACTGCCAGTACTATAACCTGCGATATAGATATTACCATCTGTGCCATAAGCAAGAGAATTAGCCCGATCATCACTGTTTCCTGGTCCGTTGTACCGATAGATCCAGCGTTGTGTGCCAGATGAAGTTAAACTAATCACCGTAAAATCATCATTGATGCCACTGCCAGTACTATAACCTGCGGCATAGATATTGCCATCTGCACCGTAGACAAGAGAATATGCCCCTCCGTAGGGATTCCGATAGACCCAGTTTTCAGCTCCAGATGAAGTTAAACTAATCACCGTAAAATCATAAATGCTGGCTTGGACATAACCACTAAATCCTGCCACATAGATTGAACCATCTGTGCCATAAGCAAGTGAATTAGCCCAATCATCGCGGTCTCCTGGCCCATTATACAGATAGACCCAGCGCTCGGCACCAGTTGGGGTAAGGCTAATCACCGCTAAATCAGCAGTAGGGTCATAAGGGATGTTGAAACAATATCCAGCTGTATAGATATTCCCATCTGCACCGTAGACAAGAGAATAAGACACATCCGACCTGTTCGCTTGTCCGTTATACTGATAGACCCAGCTCTCGTTGCCGGTTGGCGTCAGACTAATCACCGTTAGATCAGAGGGACTGCTAATTCCTGGTGCCCCTCCTCCAGCATATATATTGTCATCTGTTCCATAAACAAGAGAATATGCCATTCCGTTGGTTTTCCGATAGACCCAGCGCTCGCTACCAATTGGGTTAAGACTAATCACCGTGAAATCATTGGTGCCGCTGCCACGACTCTGCCCCCCAGCATAGATATTACCATCTGTGCCATAAGCAAGTGAATTAGCCCGATCATCGCTGTTTCCTGGTCCATTATATCTATTAATCCAATTAGTCGTGTATTTGTCGCAGGTCGCCTGATATTCATATTCGATAGGAGTTCCTCCCAGCATTGTAACTGGAATCAAGACAATATGGTTACTTCCTTCCCAAGGAATGTAAGTTGTTCCTTTATAACTATTATCTAAACTAATTTCTTTTTCAATAGATTGCTCAGGAACACGATAACCAATGGCAAAAACACCACAGTGATAAGCAGTTTGCTCATCAAAAGTTATATTCAAAAAGTCTGTTCCAGATGTAAACTGAATAAAGTTGGTGCCGCCTGGAGACTGGGGAGCTTGATTTCCTTGATTGCCCGATGCCGGATATGCGTTATGAGGCCGTAAGATTCGAGATTCGGGCCAGAGGTTAGATTCGGAAAAGTGATATAAATTATCGAATCGGTCGGGACCAGTAAAATATCGCCAGACCGCATATTTCTTTAAGGCAGTGCACAAGTCAGATTGATAAACATCTCTAAGCGTTCCAGCAATCCCCGTTATGGTATGCTCAGGTTCTTGCCCCATCCGTTCCCAGCACCTTCTCGGGCATCCGATGTTATAGTATTCATGAAGAAACATTACCCAAATCCCCCCGGCATTTTCATAATATCGTGTTGTATCGGTAATTGCCCAATGGGTGCTATCAAGTGGGTCAGGCGAGTTTTCAAACGCTCCCAAATAATCATCTATATCGTCATAACAGATATCTTCCATCCAGGTTGCGGTATTTTCCCGCCACCAAACTTCTTCCAGATAACTGTAACGGAACTGGCACGCATGATTAAACTCGTGGGCAACGGTAACCCGAAGAATGTTCCAAGGGTTCGGTCGGTTAATATTTTTTATCCGAGTGAAACTTGGGCGACCATCTGGATAATATGGAGGGCCAGGAGGCGCGGGAAAAGTAAATTCTGGGTCTGTCAATCCAAGATACTCATCCTCAATATTTCTGATATAGATATCATAGCGTTCATCGCCACCTCTATTATCATCTGAAGGCGGGGCAGCCCAGCCTAAAGTATCAACCTGCTTTGCCCAACAATATTCAGCATATTTTGAGACTGATTCTGCATAAACTCTCGTTGTCACATGCTGTCCTTCAGTGAAATAATGAACGAGGAAATGGGTTGAGTGGACGTTATGTGGACCTGGAGTCGGACGAGTCACTTCTTCTCCGCGCAAGATTGCTTCGGTCACTTTCTGAATTCCGCATTTATTGTAATCATAAGTTGATGCATAACAATAAACGGCAATCATATGGAAGAGTGCCCATAGAAGAATAAATACTTGTTTTCTCATTTTATCCTCCTTGGCGGATGTTTACCGCCATCCTTTTTCTTTCCTTGCTTCTTTTTTAAGAGTCTTAATTATAAATTTTACTTTATCAAATGCCGCGTTCGTCTTCTTAACTTCCCACTTCTTCTCATAGCGTTGAATAAACAGGTCATTATCAATGACCCAAAAATATGAAACTAAGGTTTCCCCTTTATTAGGAATTTTCATAAGCACCGCCTCATATTTATAAGCGTCGAGAACTGAAGTTGGCAGACTTTCCGGCGGGACTCCTTTTGATAAAAGATAGCCATCTATTGCTAATAGGGTGGCTAAATATCCATCAATTGCTGATGTGAATAAATAAAATGAACCCTTTGGCTGATAAATCCCATCCTCAATTGACGCCTTTTTAAATATTTCTTTTGCTCCTTTGTATATACTTTCAGCTTTCCAGAAAGCCTGTTTTGGTGAATCACCAGTCAACATTATCTTCTGGTAATCTAAAGGATACATATGCCCGGGAGTTGCGTATACGTCGGTTGACTCAATGCCTCTAGATTTTAATATTTCTTTTAATGTTTCTTTCGACCTCTTTGCAAGCATTTCCAATATCCTTTTTGGATACTCCGGGGCTGCTTCCTGTATTTTCCCTGTCTTTTCAGTCGAATCGTTAGCGGTTGTTTTCTCCCATATTTCTCCTTTCACTGCTTCTTCTTTAAGGGTTACAACAATAAATTTCGCCTTAGTAAATCCTTCATTCATCGTCTTAATTTTATAGTTTGGTAGATCTAGGTTATTGAAAACCACCCTGAAAGAAGAGGCTAAGAGTTTCCCTTTACCAGGAATTTTCCTGAGCACCGCCATATATTGTACAGTATCGTGAATAATTGAAACCCGCAGACTTTCCAGAGGAATTCCTTTTGATTTGATGTAGCCCTCAATTGCTATTATTGTAGCTAAATATCCAAACATTGATGCGGATAAAGCATGAAGTTCATCTGGTTGATAAACTCCATTTTCAATTGGTGCCTGTTTCAATTCTTCTCTAGCAAGTTTATAGATACTATCCGCTATCCGGAAAGTCTCTTTGGGAGTGGTCTTATTAGAGATCAATTCTTCCTTAATGTAATCTAAAGGGTCTATATCTATAAGATCCGGAGGTGAGAAGGTTGAATCCGCGCTTATACCTTCTTCTGTCTTTTTTGTCGAATCGTTGGCGGTCGCCTCGTTAGAAAAAAACAAAACTAAAATGAGAAAAGGCATGAAATGAATTAGCAATTTCTTTAACATTTTCTACCTCCCCTTTCAATCATTTTGATACAGTTACTATTTTCTTCGGTTTCTTTGCAAAGACTGGCACAAGCAAGGACTGCTATAAGAAAAAGAAATAACGACTTTATCGGATGGGAACGTAAACTTCTGCCCTTATTGGTATCATTCATTAGATACTCTCTTTTGCACCAATTTAACTAAATTTTGAAACTTGTCAAGTAAAACTTGCATGTCGCATTAATTTGCATAACTAACGCAAATTTTTGAAGTTACGGACAGCGAAATATTCGGGCGCCCCTCTATTTTCCCTGTTGGGAGTGACTTGGCGAACAACCTACGGGCTACTTAGGGAGTTGCCCTCTATTTCAAAACGAGGAACTTTTTGACTTCTTTTCCGAATTGTAAGAAATAGATACCCGAATTTATTCCCTTCAGCGATATTTTTGTCTCCCCAATTCTGTCATTGCGAGTCTGCGAGGCAGGCGTGGCAATCTCTTTTAGCAACTTTCCCGATACATCAAATATCTTTATTTTCTGTCGGTCAGCGGTATGCGGTAAGCGGATAGCCAGATATGACTTTGCCGGATTCGGATAAATCTCTGGCGTCAAGCGTTCAGCGTCAAGCATTGAGCGTTCCTCCACTCCTCCCACCTCATTTCTTATCACTGAAATACTCGACCCTTCTGAATTTGCCACATAGACCCGATTCTGTAAAGGATTATACGACAAATCCCAGGGTTTGCTTCCGACTGTAATAGTGGAAATTACCGAATCCGTCGCCCCATCAATTACCGTCACGTTGGCACTGCTTGTATTCACACAATAAATTCGATTGTAGGTTGGGATATAGGCTAAAGCGACCGGTTGCGTCCCGACCGTAATCGTTTTAATTACCGAATCGGTTTCACCTTCAATTACCGTTACATTATCATCATATTCGCTGGCACAATAGATTTTGTTGTCAGTTGAATTCCAGCATAGCGCACGGGGTCGGTTGCCGGCTGGAATAGTTTTTAACACCGAGTCGGTTACGCCATCGACTATCATTAAATCATTGGTGAAATAATTGGCACAATAGATTTTATTATTCACTGGATTATAAGCTAAAGCAATCGGGTGCAAGCCAACCGGGGTTCTGGTTAGTATCGAATCCGTTACCCCGTCAAATACGATGAGAACACTGCTGCTAAAAGTTGCACAATAGGCTTTGTTATTGGTCGAATTCCAGACCCAAACATAGGGCCAGCCTAAATCTTCGATTGTTTTAATCACCAGATTGCTTGCTCCGTCAATCACCGTAATGAATTGATAAGCCGCGCAATAAATTTTATTACTGGTTGAGTTCCAAACCAGCGCTCTCGGATAATCGCCGACTAGCGGCGTAGCAAGCACCGTATTGCTTACCCCGTCAATCACTGAGATATTGTTCTCCCGCGAATTGGCGGTATATATTTTGTTATCGGTTAAATTATAACTTAAAACAGTAGGATAAACTCCTACCGGAATCGTCGTAATTACCGAATTGGCGGCGCCATCGATTACGGTCACATTATTGCTGAATTCATCCGTGCAATATAATTTATTATTAGTCGGATTGTAAGTTAAAGCATTGGGCACATCGCCGACCGGAATCGTGGTAATCACCGAATTAGCCGCCCCGTCAATCACGGTCAAATTATAGCTCGATGCATTAGCCGAATAAACCTTATTGCTGGCTGAATTGTAGATTAGCGCCTCGGGACTGTATCCTACTTGGATGGTCGTAATCACGGAATTGTTTGCCCCATCAATCACTTTTACGTTATTGCCATTCGATGTTGCACAATAGACTTTATTGTTGGCTGGATTATAATCCAGAGCACTGGGAATACCTCCCACTGGAATTGTGGTAATCACCGAGTTGGTAGCGCCGTCAATCACCGTAACATTATTAGTTACTTCGTTTGCCGAATAGACCTTATTATCGGTTGCATTATAAGTTAAAGTAACTGGATGATTACCGACTGTAATTGTTGCAATTACTGAATTGGATGCTCCATCTATTACCGTGACATTATTGCTATTATAATTAGCTGAATAGATTTTGTTATTGGTTGAATTATAAAACAAAGCCCGGGGACCGTCACCAACTGATACGGTAGCAATTACCGAGTCGGTCACGCCATCAATCACGGCGACGTTATTGCTGTAATAATTGGCTGCATATACCTGGTTATTGTTTGGATTATGAACTAAGGCAACCGGAGAATAGCCAGGGGCAATCGTGGTGATTACTTGATTGGTCGTTCCATCGATTACCGTTACATTATTGCTGTAATAATTGGCTGAATAAATTTTATTATTGGTTGCATTATAAACTAAAGAGTTAGGATAATCTCCCACCGTAATTGTCGTAATAACTTGGTTGGATATTCCGTCAATTACGGTTACACTATTGCTTATTGAATTGGCGGAATAGACTTTGTTGTCATTAGAATTCCAACAAAGAGCCACAACTGTACTTTCGGTGGATATTTTTGCAATCTTCTGATTAGTCGCACCGTCGATCGCGATTACGCAATTTGCTCCCTCTCCTCCAACATAGATTCTGTTATTAGTTGCATTAGAAGTAAAAGCTTGGGGACGGGTTAATCCAGAAAGTGAATCTGGAATATAAATTGTGGTTTCTAACCACTGAGCCGAGAGGTTAGTTAGCAATAAACCAAAAATTAGCAAATGGGGAAATAATAGCCAATTGGTTTTGTTTTCTTTTATAATATTCTTTTTCATGCCCAAAATCTAAAACAAAAACTACGGCTTGTCAAGTTCATTCTAAAATGAGACCACTGAAAAAAATCCCAGTCGTCTAATCGTTGTAATCGCATCTTTATCGCCGTAATCAACGAGTTTATATTTTTCAGCAAACTCTCTAAAACGTATCTTTGACAAATTATAAAAATGGATTATAATCAGGCAATGATTGAACCTTTGCAGTTAGCTCAGAAACCAACCCCGATTCATACTATTTCGGAAATAATTCCAAACATTAAAATTCAGCTGAAACGCGACGATTTAACCGGGCTTTTGAACTCCGGCAACAAAGTAAGAAAATTAGAATATCTTTTAGCCGATGCTAAAAATAGGAAGTGCGATTGCATCATTACCGCCGGTGCCATCCAATCTAATCATGTCCGAACCACCTTATTCACCTGTGCCGCGATGGGGATTAAATCTGCGGCGGTTCTTTGTGGTGATTCACCCCAAGTTCTCGAGGGTAATCTTTTCCTCGATTCGCTTTTTGGTGCCGAAATCTTTATTTTACCCAAAGCGGAATACGATAAAATGAAAGATGGATTCGTCCAAGAATTAGCCGCCAAATATCGCAAGCAGGGATACAAGCCATATCTAATTCCAACCGGTGGTTCAAATGGCGTCGGGGCGCTGGGTTATTTAGAGGCAATGCAGGAAATGTCACAATATATCAAGATGAGCGCGGTCGATGCAATTTTTTGTGCGGTCGGGTCAGGAGGAACTTATGCCGGTTTGTTGATGGGCAAATATATGAATGGCATCGAAACACCTTTGTATGGTATTTTAGTCGATGAAACAGTGGAATATTTTATAGCTAAAATAAAAAGAATCATTGAAGAAGCTAGTACGATTTTAAACCGAAAGTTTAATATTGCTGAAAATGATATCAAACTAATTGATGGTTATATCGGTCCGGGTTACGGCATTCCTTATCCGGCAGAAATTGAGAGCATCAAGCAACTTGCTTTAAAAGGAATTATCTTAGACCCAGTATATACCGGTAAGGCTTTTTATGGGATGATTAAAGAACGGGAAAAATTAAATTATCACAATCCGCTTTTTATTCATACCGGCGGTATCTTTTCACTTTTCGCCTACAAAGAGGTTTTCTCGCCTCCACATCAGGGCGGATAAATACTGGTTTTAACCCTGCTTTATTTTCTTTTGTAGTTCGGCAATTAGATTTAACGCTTCAATTGGCGTGAGTTGATTTAAGTCGATTTTTCCTAATTCAGCTAAAATTGGTGAAGTGGACTGGGGGGGAGGGACCTGTTCCTTGTCCCCTATTTCCTTTTCGCTTTCCATATCGGGCGCAATACTTTTGACACTAAATTCTTCGCCTTTTTCGAACTCGGCTAAGACGATTTTGGCGCGGTCGATTACTTCTTTGGGTAAGCCTGCCAATTTTGCTACCGCAATACCGTAACTCCTATCGCTTTTTCCTTCGACCAATTTTCTTAAAAAGATTATTTCGTCCTGATATTCCTTTACAGTAAAATTATAATTTTTAATCCGGGGTAAAAATGTCACAATATCGGTCAATTCATGATAATGGGTAGCAAATAAAGTTTTGGGATGCAGTGCTGGATTGGTGTGGAGATATTCAACTACCGCCCAGGCGATTGCTAAACCATCATAAGTTGCCGTCCCTCTTCCCACTTCATCTAAAATAACTAAACTTCGAGATGTAGCGTTATTCAAGATATTAGCAGTTTCATTCATTTCTGCCAGGAAGGTTGAAACCCCGCGCGATAAATCATCGGATGCGCCAATTCTCGTAAAAATCTTATCGACAATTCCAATTTTTGCTTCACTCGCCGGAACAAATGAGCCAATTTGTGCTAAAATTACAACCAAGGCGACTTGTCTTAAATAAGTGGATTTTCCCGCCATATTCGGACCAGTAATTAAAAGAATTTGTTGGTTTTCGTTATTGAGCATAACGTCATTAGGAATGAACGGTTCGGTTGTTAATCGCTCTACCACCGGATGTCGTGAATCTTTTATAACGATTTCGGTTCCATCATTTATCTCCGGTTTGACATAATTATTTTCCTTTGCCACTATTGCCAGACTTAAAAGCATATCGAGTTGAGCGATAATAGCGGAAAGCTCCAAAATTTTCGGCACGGTTTGGGCAATTTCTTTTCGTAGTTCTAAAAAGATATCATACTCTAAAGACTTGATGCGCTCTTCCGCATTCAGGACTTTAGATTCATATTCTTTTAATTCCGGGGTAATATATCGCTCGGCATTAGCCACCGTTTGTTTACGCAAATAGTGCTTAGGCACTAAATTCAAATAAGATTTGGTCACTTCGATATAATAGCCAAATACCGAATTGTAACTAACTCTAAGGTTAGGTATGCCGGTCGTCCTGCGTTCTTGTTCCTGTAAATCGGCGATGTATTTTTTGGCGTTACGGGAAAGATTGCGAATCTCATCCAATTCTTTGGAATAGTTGGCTCGAATCAAACCGCCTTCGGTGATTGCCATTGGGGGTTCTTCAACCAAAGTTTTTTCAATTCGCTCAACAATCGAAGAGAAATCACCGATTTGGTTGTGACTTTCTTCTAATAAAGGCGAAGTGCAATTTACCAATAATTTTTTTGTTTCTGGAACAGCTTGTAGAAAATTCTTTAGAGCAGTTAAATCTCGGGCACTGGCTCGTTCGCAGGCAACGCGTGAACTGATTCTTTCCAAATCACCAATCTTACTTAAAGTCAGACTTAAATCCTTTACGAAAAATGACTTCGAAAGAAATTCTTCGACTGCCATTTGCCGGGCTTTAATTTTATCCACATCTAATGATGGCGCCAAAAGCCATTTTCTTAAAAGCCGTGTACCGGCTGGGGTTTTAGTCCTGGAAAGAACTGAAAGCAAAGTCCCTTCTTGTGTACCATCGCTTAATCTTTCGGTTAGTTCTAAGTTTTTTCGGGTCATCCGGTCAATTAGCAAGTAGTCGGAGTAACAATAGAGTGAAATCTTCTGAATATGCGGTAGCGTATTTTTTTGAGTCTCCTCTAGATAATATAATACTGCGCCCGCCGCTTGAACCCCTAATCGCTGACCTCCCGATTCGGGTCTCACGAGAGGGTCGATTCGACCGACCCCAAATCCCTCAAGATTGGTTACACCAAAGTGGCGCTTTAATTTATCGTAAGCATAATCAAAAGAAAAATAATAATCATCGAGCGGTGTCTTTACGGCAGTAGAAATTGCTAATTGAAGATTAGAAATTGAAGACTTAGGAAGAATTATTTCTTTAGGATCGATTTTCTGGATTTCTTCATAAAGGTTATTTTCTTTAAATTCGGCTAAGTAGAATTCGCCGGTTGATACATCAGCAAATGCGATGCCATACTGTTTATCGTAAGGAACGATACCTAAAAGATACCGATTCTTATTATCTTCTAAAAGCGTGGGGCGCATTGCAGTCCCGGGTGTAATCACCTCAATCACATTCCGTTTAATGATTTTGGCTAAACCAGGGGCTTCTAACTGTTCGCAGATCGCAACCTTAAACCCGGCACTAACCAACCGGCTAAGATAAGTATCAAGCGCCTTAATTGGCACACCGGCTAAAGGAACTTTATTATATTTGCCATGGGAACGTGCGGTAAGAGTTAAACCTAATGTCTTAGCGACAATTTTGGCGTCGTCATAAAACATCTCGTAAAAATCACCCACCTGAAACAAAAGTATCGTATCATGATACTTTTGTTTAATCCTTTGATATTGCTCTAAGAGCGGAGTTAATCGTTCCATATTTAGAATTCTCTGAATGCTGGAGACGGATTGAATTTTTTCCTTTTAAGGATTTTCTGCCTTTACCCCTTAGAATGAAGCAAAACTCCGCTGTGTCTTGGAATTTTTCTTTAATTCGACAGTATTGCTCTAAGAGCGTAATTAAAGACATGTCAAGTTGCCAAGGTTGCACAGCTAAGACCACCGATGAGCGCAGATTATCTGTGCTAATCTAAAACAAAATCTATGGTCATTTGCGTTATCTCATGCTTTCCCAGGTTCGGCATTTTGGACATTGCCACTCGAAATGCTTACTCTCAAAGCCGCAGTTTCCGCACCGGAAATACTGGGCGTCGTTCTGGAGTCGTTCAATCAGTTGATTTAATACCCATTCGGCTTTTTTAACTGCCCCGTCTTTTAACTGCAAAGCAATTAGGTTTAGTTGCGCTAAAAACGCATTTGATCCGGCAATTGGCGCTCGGGCTAAAACGGCGATGGCTGATTTAATATCTTCTTTCTTTTCGTAGATATGGGCTAAAGCAGTATAAAGGGTTGGGTCATTGGGATTTTTATTTATTAGTTTTTCATAAACATCGACCACTTTTTCATACCTACCCAAGTCATAATAGGCGGTTTCGATTTGGTTTCGAACCAAAAAGTTATATTGTGGATTATTTTCCAAAACTGTTTTCCAGTTCTCTATTGCCTGATTAATCTCGCCATGCGAATAAAAATAATCACCTTGATAGATTAGAACCGGCACACAGTTTCGGTCGTATCTAAGTGCCGTTTTATAATATTCAAGTGCTTTTTCAGAACTTTTAATGCTTAAAGCTTTGCCTAATTCCGCATAATAATAACTTAAAAGTTTCTTATCTTTCTGCAGTTTGACTAGTTTCTTCAAAAGTTCATCGCTCTCTTCCCAGTGTTCAGTTTTTTGAAAAAGAGAAAGTAAAATCTCAAAATTTCTCAAGTCCTTATCATCAATCTGAACTAATTCTTCAAAAATTGCCAGTGCTTTTGCCCACCGTTCCGATTTGAGATAATCTTGCCCTAAACTTTGGTAAATCTTCTTCTCCTGGTTTTTATCCAAAGTCCGACGAAGAGTTAAAGACTCATGAATCTGAATTGCTCGTTCGATTTCACCTTTTTCCAAATATAGCTCGCCGAGTCGAAGATAGGCATCAATGTTATTAGTATCGGTAATCACGGCTTGCTTGAATTTTTCAATCGCCGCATCTTTTTCCCCTTCCAGGAGAAGCGCTAAGCCTTCGGTATACGTTGGCATAAAGGTCTGGCGCCGCCGGATCGTATCTCTAACTATTGGATATAGCGCAATAAATAGAATAATAATTAGTATAATTATTAGAACTATCATTTTTTCTCCTTTTCTTCTAAGCCAATTGAGATATTCCTTAATGCCTTAAGTTCCTCAAAAAGCGCATCTCTTTCTTTCTTCTGTTTATGCAAACGACTGCGCAGCCGAATTTCATCAATCGCTGCAAATATACCGATTGTTAAAAGTCCAAACGCAAATGCGTAAAGCATTACAATCGACAATGAAACGTTGTAATACTGTCGGTGAAACACCTGAACCGTAGTAATGATGTTATAGTTCTGAAGCGAGAGAAAAACCAGTAAAAAGCCAATGATTAAAATCAAAACGACTCGTAAAATAGTCATGATTCCTCCTTATCCAAATCGGTTATTACTTCTCCAATCGGGGTCCAACCCCGAATCTCAATAATTTTTACCGATATGATTTTCCCGATTGGTTCTATTCTGTTTACTACGACAATCTTATTGGTCTTGGTTCGAGCGATTGATTGTTCACCATTATGTGACTCAATCATAATCTCAAGTTTCTTCTTAATCAATGCCTGATTATTCTCTTTGGTTATTTGATTCTGAATTACGATCAACCGATCTAAACGCTGGTGGGCGGTTTTCTTATCTACTTCCGGTTTGATGGTCAATGCTTTGGTTTGAGGTCTCGGTGAATATTGAAACATATAAGCAAAATCAAACCTTATTCTTTTTACCATATCTAAAGTTGCGGTAAAATCTTCTTCCGTCTCGGTAGGAAAGCCAACTAGGATATCAGTAGTGAAAGATACATCTTTAATCCGTTGTCGTGCCAATTCGATTTTCTCCAGATACTCCTCGCATTTATAATATCGATTCATAAGTTGTAAAATCCGGTTTGACCCGGACTGTATGGGCAGGTGAATACCCACGCAGAACTTTTCCAAACCCACTAAGGTATCAATCACTCGTTCATTAAAATCTTTCGGATGAGCGGTAATGAAACGGATTCGTTTGATATTTGAAATCTGGTCAACTCGTCTAATCAACTCACAAAAATCTAAGCCGTTATTTTTATAAGCCAAAACATTTTGTCCCACTAAGGTGATATCTTTTACCCCGCCCTGGCTAAGAACTTCAACTTCCTTAATAATATCCCGATAATTTTTTGACCGCTCTCGACCGCGAACGTATGGCACAATACAATAACTGCAAAAATTATTACAACCTCGCATAATCGAAACAAATCCGGTTACCTTTCCATCCGGCTTGGGCAAAATACCTTCATAGCATTCATCGTTAAGTTCGGCACAAATCTGGGAGGTCTTTTTCTCGATAACGCTATTTAGCAGTTCTGGTAAGAGCCGGTAGCCGTCGGGTCCTACCACTAAATCCGCGCCAAATCGATTGGCCAAAATCTCCTGATGATTTTGCGCCATACAGCCAAGAATACCGACGATTCGGCTACCGTTGTTTTTTCTTTTTAAACTCGCCAATCTTCCCAAGGCACGTACTTCGGCATGATTTCGCACTGAACAGGTCAAAAGTAGCACAACTTCTGCTTGGTTTTCATTATCCACTGGAAAATAGCCTTCTTTTTCCAATATCGCCTTAACTACTCCGGCTTCATAAAGATTCATTTGACAGCCATAGGCTTTGATATAAAAACGGCGATTCATAAACAAACTATATTCTTACCTAATATTCAGATTTGTCAATAGTTAAAAGACATTACGAGTGCCGAGATGAATCCAGCCCTTCGTTTCTGCATACGACCCATGAAGGGCTGGATGAAGTAATAATAAAACTAAAAACCCAGTCCGTCTGAGACGGACTGGGTCCTCGGTGCTCTCAGCATTCCTAACGAATGTGAATTTCGATTTTCGAGTACTTGGGCTGCAGTCCCGGAATAAATCTCGGCACGACTGCCAATGCTTCTTTGGGTAAAACGATTCGACTCGAAATTTCCCTTTGTAAGATATTACAACGGGCTTGGGAAAGCGGTTCGTTTTCGGTATAGACATAAATAACGACCTGTTTTTTGAATTTTTCCTTAACGATATTGGCTGCCTCGTCGACCCGAACCTTTGCCTCATCCGTATATTCGGAACTACCGCGCCTAAAAATAATCTCGCCGGCAATAGTAATTATCCACTCATCCTTATCCGGGTAGACAATACCCGATATTCGTTGTGGTTTACCGTTAATTCGAGTTTGATTACCCAAAGCATCATAAGCATAAAAAGTAAAATTGTAGACTTCACCGGTGATTAGCATCTCACCGGTATCGGTTTTACCATCCCAAGAAATCAGCGCTGGGGGATTACCCCTTTTTGACACCCTTCGAACCGTCTCCCCTAAAGAATTAGTTACAACTAATTCCCAGTTTGCTACGCTTGTTTCAAACTTGGGCAAAAAAACTAAGACATCGCCGGTAATAATTTCCCGCTCAACCGGAATACGAAGATAACTCGAATGCAGGAATTGATTGGGGATTGTCAATCGGTCAATATCGTCATAGAGTTTTTCATCGAATACATATTTATTGGATTTAAGTAAATCCTGTAATGGCTCAAACGGGTCAATCAAAGGTGTAGTATAGATTTTGGCATCATCAATCGTCATCTGAGACTGACCCGAAATTACCTCTTCGCCAATCTCGTGTTGCGCGCGCTCCGTTTGCTCACCCGCCGATTCGGTTGCCCCTTTCGATTTAGCCAGTTGAGTTACATTCTGCTTTTTGTCGCTTTGAAATTTCACTTTCATTGTATCCGTTGGATTTACCGTCTTTAATTCACCCGGATTAGTTAAAATTGATTGCTTCTCCGCCTTAGACGCATTTGCGGGCTGAGCAAAAAGTGAAAAGATTAGAATTAATCCAGCCCTTCTTAGATTGGCTGCAGAAATGAAGGGCTGGATAAACCCCGTTAGAAATACTACTGTTTCTGGGTTTGTTTTTTTACTTTTGTTCATTTATTCCTCCTTTATGATTTCTTCCGGGGTAAATATTAACATATTAAGTTAGACAAAATCTAAAGGTTATTACTCCCCACTGCACTTCTTGCACCACACTTTTATCCAGTGGGGCAAATTTCCAGCGACGCAGGGCGTTAACTACTAATAGGTCAAGTTCGGGATAGCCTGAGCTTTGTTCAATCGTCATCGTTTCCTTAACTGTCCCATCTGGCATAACCCAGACTCTAATCATTACGACCCCTGAAATACCCCGCGAAAGTGCCCATTCGGGATATTGTGGCAGCACTTTGGAAAGAATTTGACGCTGCGAAATGGGTCCAGCGATTGAAATATTTGTGCCCCGCACTGGTTCAGCCGAAATCGCTTCTTCGACTTCGATTTTGGTTTTTTCGGGAACAATCTGCTTCCTCGGTTTATCCAATGATTTGTGCTCAATTTTAATCTGCGGTTCTGGTTCCTGATAAACCCCGACCCCGGGATAACCAGTCAACCCAGGAACACCCGAACCTCTGGCTAATCCCTTCGATAGCTCAACCGGTTTTTCTAAAAGTATCTCTTCGGTTGATTTCTGATTTCCGTTTGCTGAATTGCCAATTCGAATCACATCAAGTTCTCCACCGCTTCGGTCAACTTCATAACGGTTCACATCAATTACTGCTTGGCTTCGGTCTAATTTGGGAGAAAGGTCGATGTCGCTCACTTCTTCCGAACCCCTTCCTTGCGATCCAACCAGCGTTGGAGTCTCAGGCACGATTCCCTTTTCTACACCGGTTTCACTGCCAGCTGGGACTGGTGCTCTAGGCAGTATTTTAGCGACTTCCGGACGATAGGTTTGGTCAATAAAAGTAACTTGCTTTATATCCGAGTAGTCTCGCACTGCTCTTCCGGCTCGGGAAAATAAGAAAAAAAGTATTATGTGGAGGATTATGGAGAAGATGATAGCATAATCAACCCTTCGCTCCGACTTTTGACCATAGTCGTCAAGAACTAATTCCGCCGTGCGACTGCCTGAGGTGGCTGAGCCACTTCTCGGCAGTGCCTCAGGCACCTTTGAATTTTTTGTTCTGCTCATCTTATTCTTTCATTTTTTTAGTTGCACAGGCAATCCTGGTTGCACCGGCTTGCTTGGCAATCGCAATGAGGTCTAACACATCCTTATGAAACACATCTTTATCGGCTCTTACTACCACTAAGCAATAGGGGTCTTTAGTTACCATTTCGTCAAGCTGGTCTTCAAGATTGAGCTTATCGGTTGGCTGGTCGTTAAGGTATAATTTACCGTCTTTAGCTAAAGTAATGGTGATGTCTTCCTCGGTCTTGCGTTCTGCAGTATGAGTCAGGGGGACAGTTACCATGGTGCTACTATGGGTCATGGTCATTGGCGCGGTCATTATCATCATTATGACTAATAATAAGCCGACACACGCCATTGGTAGAATATCAATATTTGCGTTTTTGGTCATGGTTTTCCTGTCTGCGTGCGGCTGCCTGTCCGCCGTTGCACAGGTAGACGCACAGGCAGTTTGGTTGTGCGCAGCAGACAGAGATTTGCTGCGCCGGCTTGCTTTGCCATATCTAAAATTTGAACGACTTCATCATATCGAACCCGTTCTTCCGAACTGACAATGACTCGTTTGCTGATACTACGGGCTAAAAGTCGTGGTAGTAAATCGGACAGTACTTCTTTAGGGACGAATTTTTCGTTGAGGACAACTTTGCCCTCATTAGTCAGGAATATATTCACTTTCACATCACTTTCTTGTCCCCGGACTGCTTTCGTCACACCGGGTTGTGAAACAAAAATTCCCGACTCAAAGAATACGGGCAGAGCCACAATGAAGCCGATGACTAAAGAGAGCGCGATATCCACCAGCGAAGTTAAAATCAATCCATCGGTGCGTGTTTCATGTTTAATTCTTTTTCGCGCCATTTTCACCTCAGATTCGGATTTTCTGTGCTGGCACGGTTGAAACCGTGCCTACAATTTTCTGTGTTAACCCCCCCCATCATCATGGATTGCCCGCCGAAACGATGGGTGGGGTTAACCTGTGGTTAAATTTTCTGGTTTCCTTTCGTGTTTTCGTGCTTTTGTGGTTCTCTTTGTTTTCCATTTTAATATCTCCAGGCACCTTCTTCTTTTGTCTTTTCTTGATTGGTCGAATCGACCCTCTCGTGAGACCCGATTCGGGCGGATTCAGTCTTCACCGTCTGCTTGTGGTCCCGGTTTTTTACTTCGCGCGCACTTCGTTTCATTCGCTCCAAGTAAATTAATAATTTTTCCTGCGTGCTTTCCAAAGTAATTGCCGTATCGGCTGCTTTTTTGACAAAGTAGTTATAGAAAAGCAGTGAAGGAATACCAATTAAAAGACCGAAGGCGGTAGTGATTAAAGCTTCAGCGATACCAGCCGAAACGACGACTGGTCCACCCGAGCCGGTCGCTGCAATATTGTGGAAAGCTTTAATCAATCCAGTGACCGTTCCTAATAGTCCTAAGAGCGTTGCGACATTGGCTAAAGTACCGAGTCCACCTAAAAAACGTTCAGCCCGAATTCGCTCATCCAGAATCAAGCCATAAGATAAATCGGAAACTTCGTCTAATGAAAGATGGGCATTCTCTAAAATTAAAGTGAAAAGCCGCCCGAGTGGATTTTTTAACGAACGAGAGTATTCAACCGCTTGATTTGTCCCTGGATTTTTATAGAGTGATCTTATTTGTGCCAATCCTTTATGAGCATTAAATCGGTTTTTACTAAAATGCCAGATTCGCTCGATGATTAATGTCAGCGCTGCAATCGAACAGCCTAAGAGTAACAACATTACAAAACTGCCGGCAAAAACTTGGTATAGCGATTGACCTAAAATCATTGTTTTCCTCCTTCCTGTTCTGAACCGACTGGATTGTCCACCTTGGGTGGATTCTCCACCGGATTATTTGATGTCTCAGTCGGTCTGCCTGAGGCAGTGCCGGGACGTGCGTCAGGCACACCAGCCTTTCTAAGGCAGATTTCGATATTTTTTGCACTATTTTTGGCAAATTCTGAATTTGGGAAAGAATCGACGACCACTTGGAAATTCTTGCGTGCCCCCTCATAGTCTCCCAAGTTAAAATAAGCGGTGGCTAAATTGAAATAGGCGCCCGGTCGCTGAGGATGATTAGGATAATAATCTAAGAATTTTTGATAGCCGGTTTTGGCTTCTGCCCAAAGTTTGACATTGGCATAGGATTCAGCGGTTAAAAGCTGGGCATCGCCGGCAATCTCAGAATTTGGGAAATTAACCACTACTTTCTGGAATTCAACTGCCGCCTGCTCATATTGTTTATCATCAAACAGTTTCTGGGCTTTGTCGAATTGTGCCTCTGCCGCTAATTCCGATTCTGGGAATCGGGATAGAAACTCTTGCATCACTACCGGATTCGCTAAGCCGGCTTGATAATAACTCATTTCTAAACTTTTCCGCACCCCTTCGGCTTGAACATCTCTTGGGTAAAGGTCAAGGAATTTTTGGTATTCTCGAATCGCTTCGACAAATTTTTTCTGATTGTAAAAGCATTGGGCAATCAGAGCTTGAGCACCCGGACCAAATAGTGTGTTCGGGTGTTTTTCAACCACAAAACGGAAGGTGCTAATCGCCTTTTCATATTCATGGGCTTTAAAATATAGATCACCCGCTCGGAATCCACCTTCGGCGGCTTTTTCGTTTAGCGGGTACTGGTTCATCAATAAAACCCAGGCATCAACCGCTTGACCATAATAGCCTAAGCGAAAGTAACTGAGTCCAGAATAATAAAGACCAGGAATGACCGCGACTGAATCGAGCGGGAATTGCTTAACCAATGCTTCAAATACGTCAAGCGCTTCCATGTTCTTCTTCTGATTGAAAAACGCATAGCCGTAACCTAAAAAGGCGTTGATATTAAAAATCGTATCCGGATTGCCCGAAGCTAACAGCTCTCGAAATTCGGTCTCGGCTTCGGAAAAACGCCCTAAGTGATATAAACAAAAGGCTCGACCTAAGCGGGCATAAGGGGCAATGGCGGTTTTCGTTTCCTGGCTCTTCAGATAATTATTCTCGGCATCACTGTATTTTTTAAAATAGTAATAGCCCTCACCCAGGAAATAGAGAACCTCGCCCCGCCACCTGCCTGAGGCAGTGCTGAGATGTGCCTCAGGCACATCAGCGACATATTTAGCTCCTAACGTAATAGCTCTTTCATAATTACCGGATGAATTCAAAGACAGAAGCAGTAAGGCACAAGCCGGTTCGGCCAAACGCGACTCGGGATATTTTGTAATAATGTTCTCAAAGTATTGAGCGGATCGACGATAATCGGTCATCTGGTAACAAACAACGCCGGAGAAATAATCTCCCACCCCAGCTAAATCACCGGTAATAAACATCTGGCTGAGTTGGTTAGTGGTAAGCAAAGTTTGTATCGTATCGCCGGTGGTAAGTATGGCATAAGGTAATTGCAGATTAGCGTATTGAGAAACTCGGGTTTTCGGATAATTGGCACGTACTCTTTGGAAATAAGTAATCGCTTCTTGCGGTTCGGCTAAGGCATTTTTACAATAACCAATGAAATAATTGGCGTGAGCCGAAAGCAGATTATTCGAATGCTTGGTTAACGGTTTTAAATGCTCTAAGGCTAAACCATAACGACTTTGCGCAATCAGGGCGCAGCCTAAGAAATAGTGGGCGAAATCCGAGAGTTCGGAAAACGGATAGTTCTCTAAAAAGAATTCGAATTTCGCGCGTGCCCCGTCAAAATCTTTGTTTTCGAACAGCGCTTCACCGGCGGCGAAATGGGCTAATTTACTAATCTGGGTATTCGGCGCCCCACTGGTAACTGCTTTAAAAGTAATTAGCGCTTCTTGGGTTTTACCCAACTTGGCATAACTTTTCGCCAGAAAGAACTTAGCCGAAAGATCAGCGAGTCCATCCAGTTTTACTATCGCCTCTTTGTATGATTGTTTGAAATAGTAGAGGACCCCGCGGGCAAAATTGGTTCGTTCATCCTTGGTATAGCTTTCGTTTTTTGACAGTTTTTCAAGGGCGGCTTCCGCTTTCCGAAAATCACCCAGCAAAATCGAGGATATTGCCATTCCGTACATCGCTTCTGGTTCAATATAAGAGAATTTGGGATGGTCAAGGATTTTCATAAATTCAGCGCGTGCCTTTTCATAATCACCCAAATTGAAATAACATTCGGCTAAACCGAATCTCAGTTCATTGCCAAAATCACTTTTTCCGTAATCGCCAACGAGTCCTGACAGCACCTGACTCGCCTGACGATAATCGTTTTGACTCAGAGCGCTCTCGACCTTAGTAAACCGGTCAATCAAATCTTTGGTCGGCGGGTTTGCCGCAAAAGCGGCATTGATAACGGCGATTTGAAGAATGATTACGGCGATTATCGCTGTAATCTCGCCCCTAATCGTTGTAATCATTTTTTCCCTCATTTGCGCTCGATTTCTATTTTACCTTCTGGACCCTTAGTCTTGATTGTCGTTAGCGGACCAGAAAATCTTAAGGATTCTTCGTGTTCATCAACAATGACGATATCGTAGTTATACTTGCCGTCACTCACCATTCGACCGGCGTCGTCTAAACCATCCCAAGCCATCCGGAGCGGCGGAGTTTCCCAGCCGCTGTAGGTTCGAACCACTTCACCTAAATTGTTCTTAATCGTGACCTGCCAGCGTTTAATATTGCGCCGTGAGATAATTCTTAAATCCATCCAGAGCACATTTCGCTTATCTTCCGGTGTGGGTGCAAAAATTCGGGGTGATGCATCAATCCAGGTTCGAAATCCGCCAAATTGCAAAAATAACCCCATTTTGTGTGAAAGCGGTAATTTAAAATTCGATTGGTAATGCAGCAGTAGGGCATAATCGACCCCGAGGCTAATTTTGCCCCATTCTTTTCGGACGCCCAATCCGACCGACAATTCATTCAGGTCAAACCCAATCCGGTGAGTTAAAATCGAAGGCAATAATTCGAATTCGATACCGAAATGCGGTTTTATCTGACTCAGTTTATTAAACGTGTCGCTTTTCCAAATGTCTTCATTCGTCACTAAATCACCAACCAGAATAACCCGGTCTTCAAATAATTTCACGGCAGTACCTAAACGCAGGGTGATTGGATACTTTTCCTCTTTTTCTGCCATAGTAATTTTGGGTTGAAATAAATTTTGAGCTACTATACCGAAATTGAACGGTTTTGGCGCGGCTATGAGCATGCCCAAATCTGCGCCTAATGCAACATCGTTGAATCGCGCGAAATTTTCTGTGATTACTTTGAAATTTGCCCCAATCCCTAAAAACCGGATCGGGTTAAAGGCATAGGAAAAAATGTAGCAACTTTGAACATAAAAGGCTGGCGAACTAACATCATTCTCCTCATCTCGAACATCAATCTCGGCTGAGTTATGGTTTAAAAGCATTATGCCAAATGTTCCAAACTGTTTAGTGGGCAAAGCATAGCCGAAATATTCCATTCGGTCACCGCCATACAAAGAAGAATGGGCAAGCTTGATATCCTGCGAAAATAACTGACCCAAACCGCCTGGATTATAATAAACCGCTTCCGCATCATCGGCTAAGCCGGTAAAAGATTTACCCAAAGCTAAAGTCCGCGGTGAAGCCCCGTAATTAAGAAATGTGCCGGGAACTCCACCATCACCCACTTGACCCACTGCCCACCCCATGGTGAGCATAATACCAAGTAGGAAAATTTTGAATTTTAAAGTTCGAATTTTAAAGTTCATCGTTCCCCCTACCGAATAACGGCAATTCTAAGTTCTTTATCAAAGACATTACGGGTATAAACCGTACCCCAAGCCTTGAATACGTAAATACCATTCGCCACCAGCCTACCTTTGCCATTTCTTCCGTCCCAGGTAATCTTGTTTATGCCATTTTTGGCACCTTCGCTACCTTGCTGATATTTTCGGGTTATTACCAGATTCCCGAACGGGTCATAAATCGATATAGCCACATCACAACTAGTCGGCAGAAAATATTGAATTTCGGTCTGATCTCGGTTGTAACCAAATGGATTGGGAAATGCGATTACCCTGCCGCCCAGTACTGCCTCGTCACCTTCGATGAATATTCCAACTTTTGAAGTATAATCGTCGGCGGTAATCGCAATCGAATCCATTTCATCCGAATTAGCTCCATTACAAACGAATTGAGCCTTGATGGTTCCGGCGGTATCAGTTAAGCCATTAGTATCGAGCATTATACCATGCCCTTGGGTCACGGCAAAATTAGTATATTTTCCTTTAATTATCTGACCATTAGCATCGTAGAGCGTTGCTTCAACGGTAATGGTAGCACCGGCTCGAATCGTATCCGGATGAACCGTAATAATATTTTTAGTTTTAGCCTCAATATTTACTTTGGAACGATATGATACAAAAGTCTTTCCGATTACCCATAAATTCTGATTATCACCGGTCGAGTCAAAAGTTACCGGAAACAACGCACTATCGGATAAAATAGCTTGGGGCGGGTCAAATTGAATTGCGAAATCAGAAGTTAACGAGACTGTATCATAACCATTATATACCTTATTGAAGCAAGCATCGGTTGCCCAAACTTTAACCGTAAATGGCTCTTTCACATACTGGCGGGTGGCAGCTCCATTTTTTCCGGGGGTTTGATAAATTAAGGTTGTCGTGTCGCCCGGTAGCAACTCTTCGCCGGGTAAAAGCAAGCAGAGTTGAGCAAAAGTTCCTGGAAAAACTTCAAAGCTTACGCTGGTATCGGCTCGAATTGCGGCATTATCGGTACGAGCAGAAATTCTATGGTTAGCAGCCCGACGCAAGGTGACGGGTAAAACTTTTCTCCCATCGATTAGATTACCGTTGGTTAGCTGGGCAAAGGAATCGGTTAATGCGGAAAGATAAATCATGTCGGAACGGAATGATACTGGATTAAACCATTTATCGACCATAAAGACTTGAATCGAAAAACTGGCTCCAGCGGTTTGACTTTCTGGTTGTGAAAACTTTCCCTCTGGTGAGCCCGGGGCGATGGATTCACCCGGGCAAAGGACAAGCAATCTTTCCGGATAATTAGGAATCAATGTGAACTCGTTACTGTAGCCGAAAACCCCATTCGCCTCGCATTTCAAGCGAAGCGTATCGGCAATGCTCACCCGTACCTTGCGCCGACAGACGCCCTGATAAAAATCAACAAGTTGCGGCTCGCAATAATTCCAAAAATCATCGCGCGTCGTTTTTATTAAGCCGGGGAAATTATAACGGAATGTATCCCCGGTTGAAGTCTTACCAACAATTGTAACATCAAACGAATCACCGGCAGTTTGCGGCGTATTGATATAATTAAATTCAAAGGTACTTAATTGGGCAAAAATTAAACTGGCAAATATTAAGGTCGTCATGAGTAATCCCTTCTAAGCTTCCCTGTCGGGAGGAAAAATTTAACCCGAATTCCCCTAATCTGTCCTGCTCTTTGAAAATTCATATTTTCCCGATTCCCGATGAATATAAATAAGCAAAGAATATGCCAAATCGGCAAAATTGGTACTGAGCTTATAAGTGCAATAAGATTCAAGCTCTTAGAGAGCCAAAAAATTTCTCTTAAAAGACCAATTTATGCGACCCTAAAGAAAAATTTTAAGTAAAAATCTCATAAGTGATGAAATATCGGGCAATTACTAAATGCGACAATTGAAGCTTGAAGATTGTTTCAAACTTTAACCCAATAATTTAGAATATTATTATCGTTGAATAGTCTATTACAATTCAAAAGGTTACTTAAAAGTAATGTTCAAAATGACCCAAAATTTCTTCTAAGTATTTGAAATTAGATATTTATTATACCTAATAGGCATATAATAAAGTGTATTGCCAATACACTCAAAATTGACCCGATTTTTCGTCTATCGTTTTGGTCGTCCGTCACTTATCGTAATTTTCCCTTAGGGAGGGGGTATCACCTAGGGGGTGACCCCGTAGGTGGCTTGGGGAGTCGCTTCGGAGGTCGCTTCGGGGGTTGCTTCCTAAGTCGGTTCGGGAGCTGCTTCGGGGATTGGTTGGGAGGCAGCTTCGGGGACAACTTGGGAAGCAGGTTAGGGAGTAAGCTGGGGAGCGGGTTCGGGAGTAGCCTCGGGGGTAGCCCCCTAAGTAACCTGGGGGGTTGGTTCCCCTCAGGAGGATTTATCAACTGGACTTCTTCCGCCTCTCTTTCCTATATTCACTAACCACTAGTCACTATCCACTTAGCACTGTCTTTTCGGGGGTTGGTTCGGGGGCTGGTAGCTAGGTCGGGGTCATCGTCAAAAACCTCTTCCGTCCCCCCCCTTTTTTTTAAAGGGGGATATTGGAATAAGTTTCTCTAATTACTCCTCTCTGCTCCCTTCTTATTTTACTTCGTATTCCCATTCGCATCAGTCTTGATTAAATAGACATCATAATTTGGAGAAGTTCCAGTACGGCCGGTTATGATATAGCTATCATAGTGTCGATGAATTGAATTACCCTCACCATAAGATGAACCGGCAAATGTCTTCTCCCACAACTTATCACCATTCGCATCGGTCTTGATTAAATAGACATCATATTCGCCAGCACCAGACTGAGTAGAACCGGTTATGATATATCCGCCATCCAAAGTTAGCTGAACTGAATTACCAACATCATCATTTGAGCCACCAAATGTCTTAGTCCAGATAGCAATCCCATTGGCATCGGTCTTGATTAAATAGACATCCCATCCACCCGCACCATAAGAGTTGGTAGCGCCGGTTATGATATAACCGCCATCCGTGGTTTGCCGAACTGAATTAGCAAAATCATAATTTGAACCACCAAATGTATTAGTCCCTATCGTATCGCCATCGGCATCGGTTTTGATTAACCAGACGTCACTAGAACCTGCACCATAACATTCGGTACAACCGGCTAAGATATATCCACCATCCGAGGTCGGCTGAACTGAATAACATTGATCCCATTCCCAGTTGCCGCCATATATCTTATGCCATTGCTCAGTTCCACTCGCATCGGTCTTGATTAAATAGACTTGCCGATAACCGCCAAAAGATTCAGTACAGCCGCCTATGATATACCCGCCATCGGTGGTTTGCTGAACTTCCAAACCAAAATCCATACTTGAACCACCAAATGTCTTATGCCAGGTTTCACTACCGCTCGAATCAGTCTTGATTAAATAGACATCAAAGTTATTTGCACCATTTATACCGGTTATGATATATCCGCCATCCAAAGTTTGCTGGACTGAATAACCCTCATCAGTAGATGCACCGCCAAATGTCTTATGCCAGGTTTCATTACCACTCCCATCAGTCTTGATTAAATAGACATCAGAATTACCTGCACCATAAGACCAAGTATAGCCGGTTATGATATATCCGCCATCCAAGGTTACATCAACTGAAGAACCAACGTCATTACCTGAACCACCCAATGTTTTAATCCAACCGCCACTTGAAATTTTAATCGGATGCCCGGTTGACCAACCAGATGTTGTATCTTTTTTATCTTTGGCTTGTGCCTTGATATTGAAAGTTCCGGTATCGGACCAGGTATGAACCATTGAAATCGAATCACCACTCGGTACAAAATCACTCCAGTTAGATGTATCGCCATCACCCCAATTAAACCTAATCGCTATACTATCGCCGTCCGGGTCAGTGGCGGTCGAAATAAAAGAATGGGAAACATTGGTTGAGCCAATTGAATCGCCAATTGGAGTGGTCGGAGTATTTGGCGGCTTATTTGACATAGAAGTGCTTATTGTTATTTTATGACTGCTTGACCAGGAAGAAACTGCTTCCTTCAAATCTTGTGCCTGTGCTCTTATTGTGTAAGAACCAGAATCGGACCAGGAATGAGACATTGAGATTGAATCTTCACTGGCTTGCCAATCACTCCAGTCCGATGTATCGCCGTCTCCCCAAGCAAACCTTATCGCGACATCATCGTCATCCGGGTCTTCGGCTGAACTGGTAAAAGTATATGCGGTATCAATACTGCCTTTGGTCGGACCAGCTGGAGTCGAGGGCTTATCCGGTGCTTTATTCGTCTTGCATCCGGTAAAAATCACCGCACTAAAGATTAGTGCGATTAAGATAGCTTTTACATACTTAAACATCTTTCCTCCTTACTTTTTTCAAAAACGATTACCCTAAAAGTGAAGCCTGCGAATTTATCGCGAACTTCAACCAGTTTGATTATTCCGTTGTATCAAAGAAATTTATTGTTCGTGCGGATATTCATCGGTAACATAGCTTTCAGTACCGACATCCCAGGTACCAACCGTTTCGAGCGCTGTACCGTTGTGCCGTTTTACTGTAAATCGGTTATACTTCCGCCATAATGCGGCAGCTTTTCCCGGCGGTGTGTTTATCGATACGTCTATTTCCTTTTGCGTGAATTCACTGATTCCCCACTGGTACTGATAACCTAATTCTATACTCGCCGTAAAAGTAATTTTACTATCGCCACCGATGCCCAAAAACTTAGCGCTCACCCCCGTTTCATACGACAATTCTAAACCAACTGTAGCCGATATCGTTTGTTGCACGTCTCTGGTAACTCCAACCGTTTTGTTCCAACTATTGGTCTGGAGCACGGAAGTCTTATTACGATTGTGAAACTCGAGCTGATAATAGACCATGCGTTCTACCCGGTATTTCGGTGAATTAAGATAGCGCCACACTTCGGAACGTTCCTCATCCTTAATTAAGGTCCACGGTACTACTATTTCTTTATCCATCACTGGCGCAGTTTGTTTGGGTGGCTCATCATATCCAGTAAGTACTGGAGTAAAGTCCTGTTCGGGTGGGTCGGGCAGCTTCGGTACCCTTATTTTTAAAAGAAACAATACCGGATAGCCTGATGAGTCAGGCCAGGTTCTCATGCCAACAAATGATCCGGTTGTGAGGTAACAAGAATCATGCGGACCAGCGTCCGGCGGGTAGATAAAATACGCCATACATTTCGCCCTGCCATTATTGCCGCCAAACAGAGCTTGACCCCAGTCACCGGGTACTGTCAGGTCATTCCGGACGCATACCACGTCATCAAGACTGGGCTTATTAAAACCTCGTTGCGCTACTGTGCCCAGCGCCTTGTAACCGGCAGGTGGAACCGGATTCCATAATGAGCCGTTGTCATCGATTCCTGACCCCTGAGTACTCCATATCGAATCGTAATCAAGCGGCGGCTTTAAGGCATCAGAACCATCTTTCGCCTTCACTACCACAACCGACTTTCTCCCATTGGGGTTAGATAATTCCCTGAAGCTAAATGAACCAAGCGCGTGGAAACCATTGGTTGTCACAGGGTGATAGAATGACGTGCTCCATGTATCACCCGCACCCAAAGAACACCAGCGATATTCAAAATCATCAACGTACTCAATAATCAACTCGTCGGCTCCCAGAACCTTGGGGTCATACACCTGGACCGGAAAGGTTTTTGTGAGATTGGCACCACTGCTAATCGTTACATTGGTCGTTCCAAGATTCTTGCCGGTTATCGTTATCGTTGAATCGTTTTCAGTGACCGTGGCGACGTCCTCGTCTTCACATTCGACCGAAAATGTTAAGGTTGAATCATGCTCGTCCCTGGCTGTGATGGTAATATTCTCGGTTCCGCCTGGAACAACTGAGACGCTGAGGTTGCTTAATAATAATTTTGGCTCGAAGGTCTCTTCGTGAGTTTTTTTACAACTACCAGCGATGACAATTAGGCTTATCGCTATCAGACAGCTGAAGATAAACTTTAACTTTATCATATACCTCCTTATTGTTTTAACCATACCAAATAATGGCAATATGTCAACAATAAAAACCAGTCTTGATTATCTAAAGATTGCGAAATCAAGGGAGTAGCTCAGGGCAACTTACAGGGTCGCCTAGGGTTTAGGAAGCTGCCTGGTAGGTCACCTGGGGAGTCCTTAAGGGGACTGGTTCCCCTTAAATCCGAAAAATATGTGAAGTGTACTCAAATTATTTCCGAATTATTCTTGAAAATAATAATTTGAATATTTTTCGGGATTTGGTGCTTGGAAATTGGTTTTTTAATCTCTGCCAAAAGTTGTAATATAAATCAACTTTTTTTCGAGCCATTTTTTCTTCTAAGTATTGGAAATTGAAAATGTTACATTGAAAATTGCTTGGGGAGGGGGTATCGCCTAGGGGGTGACCCCCTGGGTGGCTTGGTAGGCGGCTTCCTAAGTCGCCTCAGAGGTCGGTTCCTAAGCTGCTTCGGAGACTGGTTCGGAGGTTGGTTGGGAGGCTGGCTCTTAGGCAGGCTCGGAAGCTGGCTGGGAGGCGGGCTCGGGAGTTGGCTCGGGGGCTGGCTCCTAGGCTGCCCCCTAAGCTACCTCGGAGGCTGGCTCGTAGGCTGGCTCATCTCTTTATTTCACTTCACTAGCCCCTATGCACTAACCACTAGTCGCTGATTTTTTGGGTAGCCCCCTAAGCAACCTGGGGAGTAAGTTCGGGGGCCGGCATCTCATTAAAGGTTTGCCTTGAAAATGTCTCTTATTTTTCAGCAATGGTTAGAATTGTGACCCCCAGAATTCACGTTTACATTTCAAAATTTAGCGTTGACTGCTTATTTAAAATATTGACTTCTGCTTCTAAAAATTGATACTTATATCAGTAAAGATTCTTAGAAATATAAATTAGTATAATTAAGAAGTTTAACAGGATGTATTTCAAATGGCTCGAACAGAAAATACAAAAGAATTAACATATTTGTGGTCGGCAATATTTATTCTAATTGGTATTGTATTAATTGTATTAGGTAAATTTCTTGAAATTAACATTACTTGGAAGAATATATTAGAATATGTAGGTATTACATTTGTGAGTGTTTTTTCTGTGTCACTTATTTACCAGCTATTTGTAGCCAAGAAACAATTTAATGAGTTCAATTATTTGTTAACTAGTGAACTTAAAGAAATGGATGCCATACAAAGTAAATGTATGAAGCTTGGCATACATGACATTTATGAATCTAGAAACACTTTTGAAAGTAAATACCCCCTTATGAATATAATTGAGCAATCTCCAGAAAAAGGAAAAATTATTTGTGTTGGCAGGAGTTTATTTCATTTACTTAACAAGACAGCCGAATTGAAAAAAGGCTTAGAAAAGGGATTAATCTTTGAATTAGCAATGTCGGACCCCGAAAAAATCACGCCTTCTTTCGAAAAAGTTTCATCATCATATAAATCAGATATTGATTCATCATTAAAAGCGTTAACAGATATACTTGAATGGGCATTGAAAGTTAAAGCACAGGGAGCAATAGAACTTCGTTACCATAGTGCTGAACTTCCTGATAGTGTCTTAATATATACAATGCAGGATAATATAGAGAAGCTAATTTGGGATTTAAGTTTTGGGCGTGATTTAAATCAGAAAAAGGTCATGGTCTTGGATACCTGCTACCCATTAGGTAAAGACTTAAAATCCAGATATTTAATCATATACCAAAATGCAGTTATCAAAGTAAAATATTGTGAAGGACAAATAAAACACGGTAGCAAGAATCTGAACGATTAAAGAAAATTTAATTTTACTTTAGTATATTATATTACCGCTTCATACCATAATGCTTTTTTTACATTTTATTCCAAATTATATGAATCATGTTGATATTATGTCTTTTATTATTTAATTGATCAAATTCGAGTCGAATAACTTAAATTATTAAACAATCGTATCCGTCTTAACCGGCAAATTAATTGGTTTTGGTTTTGGATTTTTCAATGCATCGCGCCAAACAATCAAATTCAATAAGAGTATGATTTACGTTCCAAGTCTTTTAGAAATGACAATATCCTGTAGTTCGTTTTCTCATAAAAGGTCAACCTTTTTTCTGGTGACTTTTATCAAAAATGCGGTATTGCATGAACTGACTTTTTTCTTCACCCTTTTTGATATATCCTTTTGTGCTAGTTTTTTGTTCCTCTACAGCGATTTTCTTTTGTTTATAGTCAACTGACCAAATCTCATCTAATTTTTCAGTAAACGCGTAGTCTCCGCGATATTTCAGAATATTGTCACTCGCACGAAGCATTGAGAGTCTTTGTTTTATCAAGTTAACATAAGATTCATCAATTTCAATACCAACAACACTTCTCATTAACTGTTTTGCTACAACCAGAGTCGTACCGGTGCCCGCAAAGGGGTCGAAAATCGTATCGCCAATCTTGGACGAAGATAGAATTATTCTCAATAATAATTGAACCGGAGATTGTTGTGTGTGCGCCCTTTTTCCGCCCGGCTTTCTTAAAGGTTCCGGACCTGCAAAGTACCCAGAGGTTAATTCTCTTATATCATCCCAAACATCTGTAACAAACATCCCATTCTTTCTTTCGTATTTTTCGGTTACTAAAAGAGGTGGATTGATTCGTAATTTATTGAATATCCTGGGTTTTTCCCCCCTGGTGAAATAGGCAATAATTTGATAATGTTTGCCAAAACCTTTTTCAATGGGAACGGCGGATGTTTTTTTTTGCCAGATTATTAAGTTCCGAAAGTTCCAACCGGTTTTGTGCAAACAATCTAAGACGGATTGGGTGTTCTTTTCTCTTTGCATAAAATAGATAGCACCGCCCTCCGAGGTGTGGTTATAAATCAACCTACAAACTCGTTCCATCCATGCCCAGTATTCAGTAGGAGGCATTTTATCATTATGACTATTATAATCTTTACCTTGATTAAAAGGAGGGTCTAAAAAAGTTAGGTCGAATACTTCGGGAGAGTTTTGCTTTAAATATTCTTCACAATCGCCTTTAATTATATCACAGCGCATATTATTTTCTATTGATAAACAAAGTATTTATTTTTATCTTATAGAAATCATCAGTTTCTTCAATGAGGTTATTTTCCAATAATTTATTTAGGAGCTGATGAAGGTTGAATGACACATCTAAAATACTCAATTTTTCATTTAGCTGGTTGTAATTTAGTTTACTTTCCGATAAAAAGTATAATGCTAAAGCCATTAGAAAGTCCTCTTTCTCGACTGACCTTTTCCTAAAGAAATTAATCAGATTTTTAGTAATTTTGCCGACAGCAAGAATGAATCTTTTACATTCGATTTCTTTCTTGATAATAACTTTAGCAAAAAGTGATTTAACTTCTTGACTGGTTCTAAGTCCAAATGTTTTGGTCAGGACATCGGTTACGATTGTTTTGATTTTTTCCGCCAATTTCTCCTCAATATTGACTCCGTGGTTATAAATAGAAAGATACTGAGCTTTTGCGTCTTTTATAACTTGCTTGTCACTACAGACCGCAATAGTTTCGGTGTTAGCCCGCCAAAATTTTTGGGTCATATTAAAACCAAGATTAATCTTATTTAGATTTACCGAACTTATAACCACATGCTTATCCGTAACAATTAGTTTTGCGTGTAGGTCTTCTTCAATCGCACGAATTCCTATTTGATAAGCAAGCAACTCGCGTAGCATTTGTTGAATCCTATCCTGATAATCCATGCTGGTTGCACCACATAAGATTTTTATATCTAACCCTTTCAGCTTGGTTTTCTTCAAATCTAAGGCAAATCCTTCATCGGTAAAGCTTTCGGTTGAAACGTAAACAAATTTAGTAGCCAAAGATATTATTGTTTGAAGGAAATAGCGTGCTCGGCAATCGAATGGGGCAATGTATAATTTATCTTCGACTGGTGTATTTGTTGGACAAATAGTCGCCGGATAATGACGTATCCAATGTTTTTTATGAATGTTAGATTCAATAACCCTTGGTAATTGAAACAACTCACGAACATTTTCGATACGAGTTTCGATTATTCTTTGTCGAATGGTGCCATCATATCCACTATTTTCGGTTATAAAGAGATTTATTAGCTCGTCAAATTTTCTATTGTATTCGGCTATCTTATTGGATTCATTTTTATAAATCAGAAATGCATCGAGTTCTTGGATCTGGATAAAATTGGCTGATAATGCAATCGCACTTTTATCGGTAACAAGAAATTTGCCATGAAACGAGTACCATCTGCCAACCGCCGTTGTCGTTCTCTCCGGGTCCCCAACATTCCATCGACAAAAGTAAAGTTTTGCACCCTTTCTTTTTAGGCTTTCAAACCTTGCCGTGACTTCATCTTTAACATCTTCATTTATACTATCATACTGCAGGGTGAAAATCTCAACTGTAACGCCCTCTTGTAACTTATCGCTAAGAACCGAAAAAATATTTTCATTATGGAGCTGGAAAATTGCAATTCTTATAAACTTCTCTGCTTTCTTTAGCTCCTTTACAATTTTAGGAATTACATCAATACTAAGTTCAAATGTTTTCATCTCTTATAGGTTATGATTTGTTCTCCCATTCGCCAAACCTCCGGTCTTCGTCTAATTTCCGCTCAAGATAATCAAGAAAAGATGGGTCTGTAAGGAATTGTCTCGCTACAAACTTAAAATAATCAGCTTCTGCCTTGGTAACTACCCACATCGAATCGGCAGCTTTAGGGTCATCTCCGCTAATATTAAATTCAGAGAGAATTGGATTCAGATTATTAATACAAGAAGTTCTGCGGGTGGACATACTTTTAGCCTTTATGAAAAAGCAAGAATCCTGCTCATTCTTTTCAGAAACGATCTCAAACTTATATTTCGAACCATTGATTTTAGTAATCATATCAAGTGATTTTTAATGTGCTATAGTTTTTAGCGTATAAGAACTCATTACGTCACTCATATTTGAATCTTAACCCTAATTACTTGAATGTCAATATTTTTGAGAAGGTTACTGAAACCAAAAAACTCGTTGATTAGGCGATGAAAGATTTTTGACCTTTTTTAGCTAAAAAAAGCGTCTAATTGATATACCCTTAATAAAGGGTATTGATTACTGAGACAATAAATCTATTATAACGATGAATTGGAATGTCCCGCGAAAGGGAGTGTTATGGTCAATTATAAAAATACCGAAGATGAATTACTGGTCGCCCGCGCCAAAACCGGTACCGCCCTCGACATCTATAAGCTCTGGCAGAAATATGAAGAATGGATTGAACGATTGGTTAAAATCAATATCGGAAATGAAGTCGAGGCGGAAATGATTATTATTAAAATCCAGGATAAATTCGTGAAAGGGATTAAAAATTTTCAGGGTAAGTCATCCTTTAAAACTTATCTGTATAAAATTGTGAAAAATGTTATCACTGATTATTATCGAAAACCGCAAGCTTTGGTAAAAACAATTACTTTGGAGCAAGCGGAGAATATCCCTGCAACCCAAAAAGATAAGTCGGAGCAAGCCCAGATTGAAAAAGTAAGAAAAGTGCTGGCGCGGATAAAACCGGCTTTGAGCGAAGTGCTGAATTTAAGATTCCTGCAGGGATTTACGATTAAGGAAACGGCTGAGCTATTAGGCAAAAGTGAGAGTACGATTAAGCGACTGACCGATACTGCAATAGTACAGTTTCGGAATTTATATTAAGGAGGGATGACCGTGTTACCGAAAAATAAGAAGCATCGAGCTGAAGCAATCGAACCAATCGTCGAAGAGTATAAGAATTTATTACAAAAAGGCGAAGCACCGGCTTTGGCAGATTTTTTAAAGAAATATCCGGAATTAGAATCTGATTTAAGACCCCGGCTAGAAGCAGTCCAAATCTTAATCGAAACCGCTAAAGCCATACCGCCGATGTCCGAAGCGCTGAAAAAGAAACTGCACGACCGGTTCTGGGCAAAGGCATTGGCTAATGAGAAGAAACGGTTACTAAAAGTTAGAGGTGAAATAGCCGGTAAGAGTCTTTTCCGGCTAAAAACCCGAATTGAATTTGTGCCGCTGCTTTTATACGGCAAAACCGCTCATGCCATCCGCGGGATAACCCGGATTATGAAACTATTATTCCTCTTAGAGAAAGAAGCCGGCTGCGATAAATATGTCCCGAATTATTATCAATTTGAACCTTACAAACTCGGGCCATTTTCAATCGAGGTTTATGAGGATATAAGACTTTTGCAAGAACTGGGTTTTGTGAAACGAGTTGATATTGACCAGGAAGGTTTGCCGGTAATCTATGCCGATGATTCGAAGATTGACGAAGGGTTTCGTTTCAATGATGTTACTACCGTGTATGCGCTGACTGATTTGGGCGAAAAGTATGCCGAGAAATTGCGCCAAGGTCTTAAACCTTCGGTTTTAGAGAAGATAGATTTTATCAAGAACCGGTTCGCCCAAGCGTCGTTAAAAGGGATTTTGCGCTACGTGTACGAGCATTATCCGGAATATACAACTCAATCCGAGATTTTGGACGATGTGCTAAAAGAATAATAATCAATAACTAAAGGGTCAGTTTAAATCTTTTAAAAGATTTCTGACCCTTTTTCGCTTTTTAAACCGACTAATATATTGAGACCGAAAGAAAAGGTCTGGATGATGGCAGGGATAATCGTAGTAATCGGTTCTTAATCGCTGTAATCAGTGGCGCACTTTGGCGCCAACGCTCTTTAACAACTTGGATTAAGAAAACCACTGAGATCACAGAGTTCACTGAAAAGAATTTTAACCACGGATACAACTCGAAGAGTCCACCAACTGAAAGGAGGTGCAACTCGAAGAGTCCATTGAGCGAAGCGAGATGAACACGGATTAACACAGATTGAATATTTGGGATTTGGGAATTGATTGGAAATTAGAAATTGGGAATTGGAAATTTTTATAATGGATATCTGCCTAAAACCGGAAACGACAGTCGCTATCAAGCCAAAAAGGAAGTATAACCACGAAGGCACGAAGAACTATAAAGAGAAACCACGAGATTTCACCAGATTGACACGAGATAAAAAAGAATCTGTGAAAATCTTGTGTTAATCTTGTGGTTAAAATTCTTTTTCGTATTTTCATGGTAGCTCTACTTGGTTTGGTAAATGGTGAAGGGGATGGCAGGGAAAGGAGGTGTGTAAACAATGGCGGTAAGAAACGCATACCGAAGAATCCAGAAATGGGAAGCCAATCTGACCGGTGACTCGCTCTCGACCAAAGTCGGACGATTAAAGGATATGATGAAATCGCAAATCGAAGAGATGTTTCCGGCGCTGGTTAACATGGAAGACCGTGTGAAAACGGTGCTGGACGAAGAAGGAATCTCGACTACCCAATACCCGTTCTATATCAATTTCGGCAGGCAATGCTTCAAACTCGTGCGCGAATTTGCCGGTGGCACGCTAATCAACCGAGCCAATATCGCTCTGCAGCGCTGGGTTGCGGATGGCTTTACCCAGGCGATTCTGGAAAGAATTCGGGACGTCGTCTTCACCTTAGTTGCACCGGGTCCATAAGATTTCTAGGCTCTTAGGGACTCCTAACAGGGTAAGCTAAAGTGGAGTAGCAAGGCGGTCGAAAGACCCGACCCTTGGCGGGAGGTGGGTAACTGTGCCTGCCTCCCCGAGTTGGGTCTCATCGGCGAAGGGTCGATTCGACTGCCCGATTAGCATAGAAATTCGGGCTGCGGTTAGATAATGTCTAAGAGATTTAATCCGGTAGCGGAATCTTTTGACCGCTTCAATTTTGTTTCCAAAGTCATCACAAATATCTCACAAGTAGCGGTTACGGTTCCGGAAAAGAGATGACCACTAACCGTGCTAAAGTTGGAAGAACCCATCACAACGTGAAGATGCAGAATCGGTTCATCCTCCAGCCAGGCAATATTACCGACCAGATTGGCGATTTCCCATTCCCCCGGGAAAAATCGGCGAATGTAAGCCTTTTTCTCCAAGTCATAACAACCAAGATTTAGCTCTTTTGCCGCGCCTAACCCGAAGAGAAATGCGCCTTTAATCTTTTTCACTGCGGCAAATTCGACCAGGGTCTTTACAATCTCTTCCCCCTTTTCCAGCCGCAGCGCGTAATAAGTCCGAAATTTCTTTACTTTCATAATTCGAAGTGTAAGAAATTTTGTAACGTTGTCAACTTATCTCTAATTCAAACCACAGATAAACACAGGTTAACACAGATAAAGAATAAAACGACCGCCGAAGAAACTGAAAAGACATTTAACCACGAGATTAACACAAGAAATGTCATTCTGAGGCGAAGCCGAAGAATCTGAGAGAGATTTTTCGCTTCGCTCAACATGACGTCTGTGAAATCGTTTGGTTACAATTCTGTTATTTGTCCGTGTTACTTTATCACCAAACTCTAATTCGTACCAACCGTTAGTAAATTGATACGAAATTTACGACCTCGGAACTGACCCTGCTTATCAAGCACCGGAGCTACCCCTATCTTGGGGGATGAAAATCGGACTAAATCTATCATTTACCGATTGCTTTCAACATATCAAGAAATGGAATTGAACCATTGTTTCCGAACATCGTTGTTGGCAATTTACCATCCCACTGCTTTACCATCTGTAAAGCAACGTAATCTCGTCCTCCCTGTTGGGTTATCGCTTTCGCTTGTATCTCAATCGCTTTAGCATCCGCCGTTGCCGTTACAACTTTTTGGTCAGCTTCGTATTTTCGTTGTTCTAAAACATTCTTCGACGTTAAAGCATTTTGTTCTGCGGTAACTTTATTCTCAACTGCTGCCGTGAAGTCAGGGGAGAATTTAAAATCAGTGATGCTTACAGCGTCAACTATGATTCGATGAGTAGCCAGTCTTACGGTTAATGACTGCGAAATAGCTTCCTTAACCTTTGGTCGTTCTCGAATTAGTTCTTCAGCATTGTATTGTGCTGTGGCTGCCTTAACTGCTTCCTGAACTGCAGGCGTAATGATTACTTTTTGATAATCAAGTCCTACATCCCGATATAGTTGGGCAGCACCGGCTGGTTCAACATAGTAGTTTAATGTAATGGTTGTTTTAACATCCTGCAAATCAGCCGATGCAGCCTCCGCCAATGTTGGATATGCTTGAACTTGAACATTAACCTTTTCTACTCGTTGAGCAATCGGCAATACAATGAACGCACCTTGACCTAATACTCGGTTAGTCGCAGCACCCCATTGTAAAACAATACCTCGGTGACCCGTTGGTACAGCACCTATACAGGTCATAATTATGATTGAGATAGCGAAAATAATAACACCCTTTATCGTAGAACCGATTCCTCGAAAACCGATGCCATATGCAGCATCTTTATCTTTTTTGATTATACTGGTGATTAAATAAGCTAATCCTGCCAGTAGAATCACAACTTGAAAAAATACCATTTTTCTCCTTTCTTTAGTTTATCGACATACCAACCACACTTTTGCCTTCTTGACCCCAAAGTCAAGAGCATTGGCGCGACTACGATTTAAGCTTTTGCCAATTTTCTATTTGATAACCGTCATCGTCTTTCGGATGGCAGCATCGGGCGTTTTAACGTGGATAAAGTATATGCCGGGCGTTAGATTCTGTTTATTGATATTGATTGAATATTCGCCCGGGGCTTTGTTTTCATCGAACAAACGATTTACTAATCTACCGGTGGCATCGTAGATAGAGATTTTCACATTACCTTCCCGTCGAACCGAATAAGAAAGTTTAGCCAAACCTCTCGATGGATTAGGTGCCAGCGAAATAAATGACGCAATCGACGTCTTTAACGGTGTGGGTTCAATAACTCCTACTCCCCAATCGCTACGGTCAAAAAACGCCCCTCTTACGACTCTTCTACTGACTTCTAATGGGTAGTATTCGCAACTGCGCAAAACATTCGTATCATTAACCGCTCTACCGCCAAACACCCAAATCCCGGGTATTCCATTTGTGTCCGCTGTTCCAGGAATAAAGACCCCGGCGTGGTTTCTTCTTGCCTGAAGCAAATTGGTAAAGGTTGACCACGTGTTAGTCAGAATATCGTAACTGAAGCATTGATTGGTCTCATTGGGCCATTTTCCGTTTCCGGCAATGATAATCTTATCGGCAAATTGGTAGGGTGATGTGGCATCAAAACCAAAGGCGCGGGTTTCGCCCGAAGAGTCGGGTAAATCAGCAATTGTTTGCCAGCCGGCAGAAGGATTAGATGGGTCGAATACTTCACATCTTTTTTGGGCAAACAGGCTACTGGCAGAGTAAATATCACCCCCAATTGCATAAATTTTACCATTGACCACTGCGCTTGATAAATAGCTGCGGGCAAGACTCAAATTTGCCGTCGTAATCTGACTCCATCGGTTTCCGGCGGAGGCAACTGGGTCATAGACCCAGGTCTGGCTGGTAACATAAGGTGAAACCGCTGTGGATAGTCCACCGAAAACATAAATCTTGTTATTATAGACAACGCAGGCGCCCGGGACCGGAATTGAATCGCCAACTCGCATCGGGAAAGGGTCAGTACTTACTGTTCGCACCGTATTACTTACTGGGTAGTAGACCTGAACGGCACCGGTATTAGCTCCGGTGCTGGTTCTGCCGCCAATAATGTATAATCCCCAGGTATCGGTGCTTGAGTAATTATCCTGTAATAAGCAGATGGTGTAATTAGAAACTGGGGTCGGCATTGTAACACCCGTGTTATGATATACTCCGCTATCCGGAACAAAACACCAAACCGTACCATCGGTTGTTCCAGCGCTCAATCTACCACCGAGGAAATAGACCTTTTTGGTTTTCGGGAAATATTTGCCGTCAAACCTTGTGAAACGAAAATCGGTGGTTGGTCCGTTATGCCAGGTTTGGTCAGTCATAGATAATGCTACTGTATCAAACCCAATATAAGCGGTGCCATATTTTCCGTCGTCCAGATATTCAATGGAGGGTTTAGCCCATTCGTATTGGAGATAATCGGTATAAGTAACCGGTGTTGACCAGGTGCCGTAGTAATCACGCCAGGTATAGCGTCCTTGCTGTGGTTGCCAATTTAAGTAAGCGATACCTTGACCGCCATCGTATCGGCTGGCAACATCCGGGCAGTAAGAATTGCCGGTTGTATCGTTGCCGACATTACCGTAAAGCCAATTTCCGCTCCCCCCGGTATAATTGGTCAAATAACGACAATGGTCAACCAGAGTCCCTTGGTATTCAAAGACAGTAATGATTGTATCGTGGAAAGCACCGATTGAGGTAAAGATAGGATTAGAACCAACCGGATAACTAAAAATATGGGTCCAGATATCGGCGTTACTATTGGCATCAATCCGCAGGGAGTCATTATTACTAATGTACGAAGCCCATAAATACCATTCAGCAGAACCTTGATTACAGGTCGCATCCAAGCCATGATTTGCATAATTCACATTGGTCGGTACCTCGGTCCAGCTTACCGCACCGCTATCGTCCCAGAAAAACCTGAGGTTACCTTGAGTAGTGATTGCAAGGTAGTAGAGCCGATTATTGAGGTAATCCTGATTACTGGTGATAACAACTTCTTTTATTGAATCGGGCGAAGTCGTTGTAAAGACTCTGATATAAGAAGAATCGTTATTAAAATTCTCCGAGGTTCCATCTGATGTCCGAAAACGACGGAGACGCGCCTCGGTATAATTTCCGCCGGCGTGGTATGCAACGTGACAATGGTTGCCAATTACCGATGCACTCGCTGTGCTTAACGGGTAACTTGCAAACCAAGTATAGGTTTCATTCCAAGTTACTCCGCCATCAACTGAATGATTTACGCTCCAGTAATAACCAGAACCTTCCGGATAAAGGAGTATAGCAAATAGATTGCCTGAGGCACGATGGATATCAAGTGAGACCAGGTATATTGAATCTCGGTTTCCAATCCTTACATCCTCTGCCCAATCAGTTGGCGGCGCAGTTGTCGGTACTGGTGTTCGCCAGGCAATACCGATTTCTATTTCTTCCATATTGGTCAGTTTTTCTAGTTCGGGAAACCGAGCCAGTGCTTCTTCAAATCTTTCGCTATTCCAGAGATTTTCAATCTGGCTTGCCATATCAATTGCTTGCGCAATCGCACTCGCACCTAAATCAATATTTATTTCGGCATTCTGTTTCTCTCTCAAAGACATCCGTTCTAAAGACCGCCCGCCAAGGGTCGGGTCTTGATTCGACCAAATCGGTCGATTATGTTTTTTTATATTATAATTCTCTGGTGCGCTACGTGACCTAATGGAATTGGGTCTTTGTGCGGATAGCCCAATCGGTATCTTAACTCCAGGTGTATAAGGATATTCCTGAGCCAAAACCAAGGTTATAAGAGATATTAATAAAATCGTCAAACTTCGCTTCATTCTTCCTCCTCTAAATTAAGAAAAAACCGACTGTTTTATTAAAAATCAGGGGTCCGAACTCCTTCTTTTCAGAAGTCCGAACCCCTTTCATATTTGCTAATTAGTCGTTAGCGCATTAAGACCAGTTTCCGAGTCGATTTGTAGTTAGCGGTTTTGATGGTATAGAAGTAAACACCTGCCATCGATTCATTCCCGCGGTCGTTTTTGCCATCCCAGGTAACCGTATATTCCCCTGCCGCATAAGGTGAATTTACTAAGTTGCGAACGATTCGCCCGGTCGCATCATAGATATCGATTGAAACCACACCGCTTTTCGCAATCGAGAACGAAATTTGGGCAGTACCTTTGAATGCCGGATTGGGTTTCGCAATATGTAATACATTGGCGGTTGGCGCCACATCTCTGGTGTCTTCGATACCAACTACTCGGTCACAGGAGAAGACAATTGAGGTCGAATCAGCAACAATGTGATTAGGCGGAACCCCACCGAACACATATTGCTGATAGAAACCACCCGCACCAGTTGCACCTTGAATGCCGATAGTATTATCGTTTAACGTACCATTCACATCCAGATAGTTAAACCTTATCTTATTAGTATTACGATATAACACAACTTGGAAGGTTTGAAGTTCGGTGGTATTATAACGAGGAACTCCAACGTAGGTATAAACAACATAGGATGCATCAGTACCGATATTCTCATAAACCGCACCAGAAGTCGTTAAATTCATGTCATCCCAGAACGGCGCAATAAGATTCTGTATTGTGTTATTGGGTAAAGCAGTGTTGATATATGTGGTCATGGTGGAGGTCTCAAGGAAACCGTTGGTACAAACATTAATCTGAGTTATGTTAGGAGCACCGGTCGAGTAAAACTTAAAGGCAAAAGGAAGCGTCCTTGACACAATACCATCATCGGCACTGGGCGCCCAGCCAGTCAGTTGGGTCCCGCCGGCTGGGTCAATCCAAGAAAAAGTAACCGTATCACCCGGTTCTTGGGTTGACTCATAGAAATAACCGAAGCTATCCGGGGCGCTGCCAAACCGACAAACTGCGGTTGCCGTAGTTGTATCATTGGTCGGGTCATCATCACCGGCTAAACTGGTATAAGCTATAATATCATAAAAACTACCAATCACACCGGTAAATTGACCGAAAACAACCGACAATGATTCCGCTGCACCTAATGCCAGTGTAGTATCTTTATCCAGTATCGTGCTTCCGGTGACCGTATCAACGACCGTCAAAGTTGCCGGAACATCCTTCGGTTCGGCACTGTAGTTCATTATGACGGCTTGGGCATCAACAATAACACCTGGGGTAATTTTACCAAGTGGGCTAACAATTCTCGTCGCGCCGGCATCCGGTGTAGTGCGGGCTTCGTCCATCAGGGTATCATTGGCTGGATTTTCGTCTCCAACTAATGCAGTATAGAACATTACATCATAAACCATGTCCGGGTCAGGTGTGAACTCGCCAAATACAACCGACTGTTCGGTTCGAGCCGTAATAGTCAAAGTACTTTCCTTGGCGAAAACGGTATCATCAGTCTGAGTCATAATCAAAGCGGTTGCTGGAAAAGTCTCTTCATTGCTGCCAAAATTCTTGATTACCGCTTCGACATTAATCGGGCTTCCCGAAGGGATTCGCCCGGTCGGACTCACGATGCTTTGAACCCCAACGTCATGGTCTCTTGGTGCTTCAATCTCACCCGCCTCATTCACCGTCAGATAGGTTGGAGTTGTGCAGTCGGAACCGCACATCGCATAAATTGTGCCTTCATTGACTGCCAGCATTTCCCAACCCCGCGGTGTATTGATATGAGTCTCGGTAGTCCAGGTATTAGTTGATATCGTATATTTATAGACAATATTATCTCCAGGGGAAGTTCCACCTGCCGCATTACCACCAATAACATAAACATTATCATCACCAAAACCAACAGCGGCGTGATAAGTTCGGGTGCCGGGCATATTCGCTTTCTGGGTCCAGGTTTCTGAAACCGGGTCAAATTCCCAGCAATCACCCAACGCGCCAGCTGAACCAGTACCGCCGACCGCATAAAATTTGCCACCAGCCGCTGCCACTGCATTCCAACCGCGTCCAGGCGGTCTCGGCGTCGGCGAAATCGAACGCCAGGTATTGGTTGTGGTATTGTACTCTAAAAGCGCATCGGCGTAAGCCTCGCTGCCGAAAACATAAACCTTATCGCCAATTGCCGCACCTGAACAGGACCAACGAGCACCCGGCATATTTGCCTTGGGGGTCGAAGTTTTGGTATCAAGGTCGTATTCTTCACAGGTAGCCAGCGTGGTATGAGTCGAATCTCGACCACCGCAGACATACACCTTATTGCCAACTTGACCACCAGCACCAGCCCTTCGGGTAATAAGTAAACTGGGCAGGGTGGTTACCCAAGTATTAGTTGCCGGAACATAGCCATAAACTAACCGGATTGAGTTAGCATAGCCACCATTTCCTCTGCCGCCTAAGAGATAGATTGTATCTCGACAGACACCTACTGCCGGACACCAGTATCGTCCTGGTGCAGGCGAGGGTGCTTTAGTTACCCAAGGAATTGAATCGGTGGTTTGGACCGGAGTTGGAATATATTGCTGAAGTGGTGTCTTAACGTTTGGTGCTAAATCACTGGTCAAATCGGGACTGCCGATTGTTAAACTTGCACCAAGAATTAAAAATAATGTAAGAGAAAATCCTAATTTTTTGAGCATGTTGCCCCTCCTTTGATCATTTATTGTAAGATTTATTATTTTTATCGCTGCCTCCTTTCCCTTTTAGGCAAAACTAAACACCGGATTATTTTTATTTGGAGAGACACGGAGAATTGAATTGATGCAACCGCCGTGTCTCTCCATTATGTTTTAATTATTCGTTCACTATGAGTTTCTTGGTTAGCTTGCTTTCACCGTTTCTGAGCACCAAGAAATAGACGCCACCGGTCGCATTTCGTCCATCATTATCTTTCGTATTCCACACGATATTGTATTTGCCCGGTTCAAAGTTGCCTTTTACTAAGGTCTTAACGCTTCGACCCGAAGCATCAAAAACCGATAACGAGATATTACCAGCCTTGGCAACGCCGAACGAAATCTTTGCACCATTCCGAGTAATCGGATTAGGTGCTTGAAGCACATCTTGGCACTGCCTCAGGCAGTCGGCGTTATTATTTTCCGCAATACCCACGCCGAATCCAGCGCCACCCACATCATCAATATACCAGCCAGCGTAAGTCACACTTGGGTCCGAACCAAAATGCCAGCGTAACAGGAACGATTGGCCATGGCTCACCGGCAAGGTAAATATTGCCTCTAACCAACTACCCGAAGAACCATTATAACAAGGCTCGTTTGGTATCCCGGCATTATCGGATGAAGCAACTCCTGGATAGCCGCTTTGCGGGGTAACTATTGACCAGCTGCTGCCACCGTCGGTAGATATCTTCAAATTACCACCATCATAATTTGACTCCATATCATACCAATGCCAGAAACGAAGCTCTGGATTATCCGCCGTTGCATAATAAGGGCGAGAATCGAGCTTCCAGTTTGCCGAACTCGCATATTCACCAACCGATAACGCAGTAGCCCAGACGTTCACGCCGGAATGGGCACTACCCGGACCGTAACTCGGAGTACCCCACTCCCAAGCGCCAGACGCCGGGTCAGGGGTGTAGCCACCATTACTTGCTTCAAAGTCTTCGACGTATTCAAGTACCGCTACTGAACCATGCGCCGTATCATTTGCCGGTCTCATATCACCGACCAATGCAGTATAGGCAGTTGTTAAGTGAAGACCAGTGGTTGCAGTCCAAGTCGGAAATTCAACCGTATCAATCTGTCCGGCATTGAGTGGAACATTAGACAAAGTTTGAGAGTAACCAGAACCGATCCTCAATGTCACCGGGAAATTCTCATTATTTGAGCCGAAGTTACGAATGACGACCTTCGGGGTTACCGGGGTTCCTTGCTGAACCGAACCGGATGGCGCTACGATTGCCGTGGCACCAACATCGTGGTCGATGGATACAATATTAAAACCTGCACCCGACACATCATCAATATACCATCCATCATAAAGTACACTCGGATCCGAACCAAAATGCCAACGCAACATGAAGATTTGTCCGTTACTAACCGGTAAAGTGAATACCGCTTCTTCCCAACCGGCTGATGTTCCTGAATAACAAGGTTCATTCGGAATTCCGGCATTACTTGACGACGCAGCCGGTTCCGGATAACCGCTCTGGGGAGTAACTATTGTCCAGTTCATTCCACCGTCAGTTGATATCTTTACATTGCCGCCATCATAATAACTTTCCATATCATACCAGTGCCAGAAACGAAGTTCGGGGTTATCCGCCGTCGCGGCAAACTCACAGGAATTTAATTTATAGTTTGCACTATTAATATACTGACCATTCAGCACCGTTCCCCAAACATTAACTCCCGAATGTGCCGCATAGGGACCAGAATTAGGTACGCCCCATTCCCAGGCACCGGTCATTGGGTCAGGAATATAATTACCATCGTTCGCTTCAAAATCTTCGATATATTGAGCAACTGCGACCGAACCCCGGATAGTATCATTCATCAGGTTCATATCACCCACTAATGCCGTATAGGCTTTGGTTGTATAAGCACCTGGGGTAGCCGTCCAGTCTGGGAAAGCAATCGTATCGGTCTCATCCGGATCGAGGTCAACATTGTTGATAGTCTGGGTATATATGGTGCCAATTTCCATTGTCACCGGGAACGTTTCACTGCTCGAACCAAAGTTATGGACAATCACTCGGGGCGTAATAACCGAACCCTGGGGTACGGCACCGGAAGGGGCAAGAATGCTGGTTGCAGCTACATCATGGTCTAAATGAACGAATTCGACAATTGCCCAGATATTCCAGTTATAATCAAGACCAGCCGAATTTAGTTGAATCCAGGTCGCACCGCCATCCATTGTCACAAATCCCCCGCGGTCCTGAACCATTGGACCAAAGTCTGCCCCAATGGGATATTCACCGGCGGCATGAGTAATTTCGACCCCGGTCCAGAAATCAACCCCACCACTCAAAAACACCGGAGAAGCGAAATCGACTCGTAACCAGTTCGAATCGGGCGCGGTATAAGCCGTACTTGCAACTTCCGGTCCTGGAGTCACATTAGTTCCCGGTCCGTATACTCGAATATTTCCGCTATGCGAAGTTTGTGAAAAATGCAAAAAGACCACCGCTTTTAAACTGCAGCTCATAGTCGGGGTGAAGCGTGCTGCTGCAATATAAGTCCCGCCTGAAGTTAAGCCAATACCAGTATAGGTTTGACCGCTATCCCAATGCAAAGTATCTTCCGATTGATCCGTACCATAAGTTTTTGCTATATGACTAACATGCTGTAGATTTGAATTTACTTTCGGTGAATGACTCAAGATTTCCGCTTTGGGCGTTTTGAAATCGCCTTTATTTACGGTTAAAACTTTAGCTGCCATAATGCTGGCAATTCCCAACATTAAGGCGATACAGAAAACTTTTCGTAACATTTTAAAATCCTCCTTTTAGTTTTATTTTAGTGACTAGACTATTTCTTTTTGTTCTCTCCACCTCCCTTCTGTATTATCTAAATTATTATAAAATAATACTTATTCACATCTTTAATGCTTTGAAAAAGAAGACTATTCGGTCGTGGATGTGTAAGCATAATATCTCTCTATTCTTTGCCCAATCTTACAATTAAAATAAGTTTTTGTCAACTACTTTATTTGCATCTGTTGCGTTCGTAACTTATGTAAAATCAAAACTTAGGTTTTAATTTCCTCTCGATAATTTCAATTGACAGATGGCTTTCCCCAAACTAAGCTTTTAGGAATGGAAGTACATTTTAAAATACAATTTAGGCATTTTCTTAATAAGAAAGATTTTGCCTCCTTAGAAGAGCTTTGGTTGGACCTCATTGCCCAACCCGATGCTAAATTCAACTTGAATCATTTATTCGAGCTGCTCCAACCCTTGTACAATACCTTCCCGGATAAAGCAGCCCTATTCCTTTCCATACTGGCGGAACACCTAAAAGAGACTGGTGGTGATCTAAGTTTGCTTTCAGTGTTAAAGGAAACCACTTCGTTTTATGTAACAACTGGTTTTAATAATCAAGAAGTTAGGCAATTGCTCAAGGATATCGCTGATTGTTATCGTAGGCTTTATTCAAATCGTCCAAACCTTGAGAATTTTCTTCGTAAATCTAGTTTATTAGAGAACCAGGAAGTTACTACTGCCTGCCTCTTACTTGAGCAGTATCTTGTTTTAGATGTCGGCTGTTATGTTTATTCGGATGAGTTGGGTCTGGGCAAAGTGGTTAATTTCGATTTGTTGCTGGACCGTATTACGGTTGCATTCATTAGCGGAAAAACATCGTACTTCTCATTTAGCCAAGATAATAAATCCTTGCTGGGCGGGCTGAGACCCTTGTCGGATGATAATTTTCTGGTTTTAAAGGAACTTAATCCGGGAAAACTTGAAGCAATGGCTAAAGTAAATCCACTTGCTCTGTTGCAATTATTACTTAAATCAGTAGTTAAACCGATCAAGGCTAAGGATATCAAGATTCTATTTTCGGGTATTATCAGTGAGGACGAGTGGAGTCGGTTTTGGGAGAGAGTGAAAAAGCTGGCGATAAAGGACCCTCATATTATTATAACCGGTTCGCAAGATAAAACTTATTGTTATTCCGAGACCAAAATTCAAAAAGCCGAATCACCGACTGAACCGCAAGCAACCTCAAAATCTCAGGTTATTCTCGGTGACAAAATTCCTGATCTTAGTAAAGACGAAATTATCCAACTATTTGATGAATTTACAAATTTTACCCAGCTCAAAAAACTTCTGGTATTAATTAAAGAAAAGCGAAATCAAGATTGGTTTGAAATCTATTCAACCATCTTTCGTTCGACCAAAGACAACCGACTCTTCGATATCATTGCCCCTGAACTTGTCAATTTTGACCAAAAAAATTTCTCGGCTATTTTAACCGAAATTTTTCGCTCTTATCGTTTCTACCCAATTCAGTTTCTCTGGCTGGTAGCTCAGGCTTCGGCAGTCCCGGTGCTTGAAGCACATCTTGGCACTGCCTCAGGCAGTCAATTTCCTGCGAAATCACTTTTAAGCCGCTTGCTTGACCTATCATCTTCACCCGACTTCCGCGCCTATTGGAATGAATGCCGTAAGCTAATTACTAATGGCAATTACCATTTAACTAAATCAGCAATTCCGGCGATGTCCGAAAAAGAAGTTCAGTCTTTTTGGCAGATCGTGAAAAAACTATCAAATTTGGATGAATTACAAAAGTCCGAAATCAAAAAAATAATTAAGGAATTTAACCCCGAATTTGAAAAAAGTGAAGAAACCGATATTGTTTATTCAACCGCCGAAGGTATCAGTAAAAAGCAGCAGGAGTTAAAAGAGCTCTTGGTGGTTGCCATTCCACAGAGTGCAAAAGAAATCGGGCGGGCGCGTGAATTTGGTGACTTGAGCGAAAATTATGAGTATAAGGCGGCAAAAGAAAAACAAGCCAGACTCATGACAAAAGCTAATGCGCTTCGTGCCGAATTGAAACGTGCTAAACCAATCAACTTTAATGCTGTTTCCGCCGATGCGGTTAGTATCGGCACAAAAGTAACGGTTCAAGATTTATCCTCGGGTGAAATTCAAGATTTTACCATACTTGGACCATATGATATAGCCACCGAGCAAAGAATCATATCGTATCTTGCACCATTTGCCCAAATGCTCATTGGCAAGAAAATCGGCGCAACCGTCACCAGTCACCAGTCACCCTTGATTCGACCAGCCGATGAAGGGAACGGTTACAAAATCATCGCTATCACCAAAGTACGTTAGTAAAGGAGTAAAATAATTTTATGAAATTAATTGAAGTTAATCCAATCAATCCTGACCCAAAGATAATAAAAGAAGCCGCCCAAATTATTAATACTGGCGGCTTGGTCGCTTTTCCCACCGAAACCGTTTACGGATTAGGTGCGGACGCGCTAAATCCGACGGCGGTTGCCCGAATTTTCCAAGAGAAAAACCGCCCACTTGACCAACCATTATCAATTGCCGTATCATCACCAGCGGCAATAAAAAAATTAGTCAAAAAAATTCCGCAAACCGCAATGAAATTAATTGATACTTTTCTACCGGGTCCTTTGACTCTGATTCTACTCAAATCCGAAACTGTGCCAGATATTGTCACCAGCCGAACTCCGAAAGTGGCGATTAGAATTCCCGACCACCCGGTGGCAATAAGTTTGATTATAGCATCGGGGGTCCCAATTACGGCAACGAGTGCCAACCTGACTGGTCACCCAAACCCGGTCAATGCCCGAAAAGTGCTTGAATCCAGCCCTTCGTTTCTGCGGGCAATCCATGAAGGGCGGGGTGAAGCACTGCCGCTAAATGCCTCCCGAGCCCGATTCCCGAGTCGGGTCTTCTCGACGAAGGGTCGATTCGACGGGCGAAGGGTCGATTCGACAGGCATCGATTTGATTTTAGATGCTGGTCCAACCAAAATTGGCGTTGAATCGACCATCGTTGACCTGACCGATAAACCAACCATCTTAAGAATCGGCGCGGTAAGTAAAGACGCAATCGAAGCTGTTATTGGACCCGTCCTGGTGGTCCAAAAAAATCTGATTAATCAGGTCTAATTATGGAACGCGAGTTTAAACGAATCGTCAGCGAGAAGATGCGAGGTAACCGCCTTGACCACTATCTAATACTTTCCGGTATCGGTGTCTCAAGAAACCAAGTTGTTAAATTAATTGATACTGGAGCGATTTTAATTAACCAAAAAAAGCCGAAACCAAGTTACCGAATCAAAGCTGGTGATGAAATCGTCGCTCAACTACCTGAGTCAATTCGCGGACCGCTTCAAGCCGAACCCGAATCGATGGATTTGAACATTATTTATGAAGATGAGGAAGTCATTGTTCTGGATAAACCAAAAGGGGTAATTGTCCATCCGGCACGGGGCAATAATCACGGCACTCTGGTAAATGGACTGCTTTATCACTGCCAATTACCCCCCGAGTCGGGTCTCCCCGCCAAGGGTCGGGTCTTGATTCGACCCGCCAAGGGTCGGGTCTTTCGACCGAGAGGGTCGATTCGACAAAGCAAAAATTGTAAAATAAGACCGGGTGTGGTTCATCGGTTAGATAAAAATACGACTGGACTTTTGGTTTTTGCTAAAACCGACAGTGCTCTTACTTTTTTGGGTAAGCAATTTGAAGCGCGCAGCATTACTCGCGAGTATTTGGCATTAGCGTGGGGTGATTTCGGCTTGGATACCGGGATGATTGAAGCACCGATTGGACGCAGTACGTTAGACCGCAAGAAGATGGCGGTCACACCTTTTGGGGCGAAGGAGGCGGTTACCAGTTATACGGTATTGGAAAGATTCGGCATCGCAACTTTTTTGAAACTGAAACTTCAAACTGGTCGGACTCATCAGATTAGAGTGCACATGCTTCATTTTGGGCATCCGATTGTCGGCGACCCGGATTATGGTGGTCGAAGCCGAATCGTAGTTAATAGCAAAGAACAGGAGAAACAATACAAGAAAATATTATCGCTTTTACCGCGCCAGGCGCTCCATGCCGCAAAACTCGGTTTTATCCATCCCAAAACTAAAAAGTATTTAGAATTCACCTCTTCCCTACCGACTGATATCGCCGGCGTCTTAGAATATTTGCGACAAAATTCGGATTTCGAATTTCGTAATTCGAAATCGTAGTATTATGGCTCATGCTAATCATTTCGAACTGCCTGTCGAATCGACCCTTCGTCGAGAAGACCCGACTCGGGAGGCAGTGCCAGGATGTGCTTCAAGCACTCGAATTGTTGGGTGCAAAAAAAGATGAACCCCGCCCTTCGTTTCTGCGGGCAATCCATGAAGAGCTGGGTGAATCCCGCCCTTCATTTCTGCATCCAATCCAAGAAGGGCGGGATGAATATCAAAAACGATTGGAAGAAATTCAGTATGACGGGTTAAATAAAGGAGTCGAACGACCGGCTTATTATGCAGTTTTTGGCTTTAAGCATGTCGAATCGACCCTCTCGTGAGACCCGAATCGGGGAGATTAATACAGGGACTGGTCACTGGACTCCATTAACCAGTCCCTGTTAATTTATGATTTTTCTATTTAATCCTTAGTCAACACCAGTTTTCTAAACACTTTCTTTTCACCGTTCTCAATCATCAATATGTAAACACCATTTTTCAAACCCCGACTATTCAATACAATGATCCCAGTATTATTTGCGTTATCCATTTTTTTGAGCAGTCTACCATTCGTATCGTAAAGTTTTATTAGGGTCGGTCCTGGATAAGAGAATTGATAACTAACCTTAGTCTGAGTCGAAAATGGGTTAGGTGCAATCAGAATTTTCCCATTTATTTTTAGCGGCTTCGTTTCTCCGGCAATTCCTTCTGCCGCCTGAGGCGGTGCCGGGATGTGCTTCAAGCACATATCCATCGGCGTTGGTACATACATCCAGAGTTCTAAAGTATTACCACCTTTTAACGCAAAGATTCGATTTATTGAATTGGCAAAAGTGAGCGCGCCACCGGGTTTAACCCGTTTATTACTTGGTAATCGAGGAATCGGCATTTGAGTGAGCCAAGTATCACCGGCAATATCGTATGACCAGAATTCGTCGCTATTGCCGCCCTTAAATGCATAAATTAAGTTATCGCCGTCAAAAGTAAGGGCAGCTCCTTCGCTTACTTTTTTCTTCTTGCCCAGTGGGCTAACAATTGGCAATCGCGCCTTTTCTTCCCATTGGTCGGTTAATAGGTCGTAAGCATAAAATTCATTGGTCTTTCCTTTTATCGCATAGATTTTGTCGCCAGCGAGGGTCAGGGCACTGCCTTTATTGAAACCTTTGCCACTACTCGTTGCTAATGCAGAATCTCTTGCGAACCAAGTGTCGCCATCAACCCAGTAGGCAAAGAATTCGCAGGTTCTTGACCCTTTAAGCAGATAGACGAAGGTAGAATCACCTTTATTAACAAACACCATACCCGAGCCGCCTTTTATCCGCTTTCGCCTTAACCCAAGCGGCACTGGTCGCGGTTGAAACCAGTGATTGAACGCTATCGAGTACCGCCAAAATTCTAAGGTATTATTACCCTTCAGTGCATAAATCGAACCGTTACCATAAGTGAGAGCAGCACCGCTTTTGACCCCTTTTGGCTTTTCACCGAAGGGCAATGGACTTATCGAATCCCATTCATTATTTTCAATCGAATAACGGAAAAATTCGGTGGTATTGTTTCCTTTTAAAGCATAAATCGAATTTTCCGGGACATAGACTAAACTACCACCATTTTTAACTCGCTTTCCGACACCAACCGGCAAATCATTCATTTGAATCCAGGCGGTATACGGTACAACCAGAATATCGGTGATAATCGTATCATTTACTTGGTTCATATCTGTCGACCAATCGGAATAAGTAATAAGTCGGAAATCACCCAACCCTTGAATCAGAAAGCTCGGAAAGCGAACCGTATCCAAGGCACCCGCGGTAAGATCCACTGGTAGTTGTGTTTCATAATAAGTCGATTCATTCTGAACGATTTTGAACCACACTGAACACGAACCAAAAATATTACCTAAATTCTTCACTGCCGTGGTGGGATGAATCGTTGTTCCCTGATACACCGAGCCGCTGGGCGATAAGATGCCAATTACCCCGATATCGCGAACCGTAACGAAAATGTTACCAGTCTGCGAATTATTTTCCGGGTTAGCATCCACACTCAAAATGGTTCGACATTCAACCCGATTACCGTTACGAGTCAATGCTTGCCAATCGGGGAAATTAGCAATTGCGGAATCACCGGGATTGAGTACTAAAGTATCGGTGTTTAAATAAACACAACCAATTGATAAGCTAACCTCGAACTCTTCCTGGTAAGTTCCGCAATTACTAACCGTCGCGTTTAACTGAACGGTTGAACCCGAATCAACTGTCTGAGGCAGTGCCGAGATATGCATCAAGCCCACATCATGTACTCCAATCGTTATCGAACCGCTTTGAAAATCATTCGCCCGATTTACATCATTATTGAGCAGGGTGCTACATTTGGTCCCATAACTACCACGGGCTTGGGCTACCGTCCAGTTGACAAAATCAACTATTTGTGAACCATTGGGATTAATCGTTATAGTTTGCGTATTAGAATAGAGACTGCCAATTTGGAAACGAATCGGGGTCGATTCGACGCAATTTCCATAATTCATAACTTGGGCTATCACGAGTACCGTTTGGGAAGAATCAGCCGTCAATGGTGATATGATTGTCACTACGCCAACATCATGCACGTTTACCGCAACCTCGCCATTTTGAAAATTATTACTCGGATTAACGTCAATACTTAAGAATGTGCTACAACTGGTTGAATAACTACCCCGCCATTGTGACACTAACCAGTCGTCAAAAGTTATCAGGGTCGAAGTGTTAGAATTCAGCGTCGTTGTCCGGTTACTGACATAGAAATCACCGATTCGGAAACAAATCGTAAAGGTTTCCGCACTGGTTCCGAAGTTTTGCACCGAGGCACTGACGGTTGCCGTCGCTGAAGAATCAACCAACACAGGAGAAACGATTGTGACCACGCCGACATCATGGACATTTACCATTACTGAGCCACTTTGATAATCATTATTAGGGTTGCCATCCGAACTGAGCAGCGTGCTACATTTGGTTGCATAACTACCCCGTGGTTGAACCACCGTCCAGTTATCAAAGAAAACCGTCCCCGATGTATTGGGCGCCAGTGTGGTAGTTTGGGTATTGGTATAGAAACTTCCGATTTTGAAACGAACGCTAAATGTCTCCGGGTATGTTCCATAATTCATCACTACTGCGCTAACCGGAACGATTGCGGTTGAATCATTCGCAGTTGACAGGTTAATGGTTGTTACACCCACATCATGCACCTGAAGTATAAAATTACCAAACAGCTCATTATTAGAATTAACCTGGTCGCCGGCAAGGGCAGTTGAACATTTGGTCGTATAACTTCCTCTTGGTCCTGCGGTCCAGGGATCGAAAGTTATGGTTCTCTCTTCGCCTGGATTCAGACTAGAAATGGATTTTGTATTAATCCAATTGCCGCTCCCACCCGAAATCAAAAATTTAGCCGTTAGGTTTTCAACGTTTGTCCCGTAATTCTTTACTTTGGCTCGCGGTATTATGGATTGCACCGAGTCGGTATTTCCGTTCGGAGCGATAATTTCCGTAACCCCGACATCGCGTACCCGCACCGTCACATTACCGGTTTTTAAGTTATTAACCGACAACATGTCACCATTTAAGGCAGTAGTGCAGCGGGTGGTGAGAGTTCCTCTGGGTAATGCAATCCAATTGTCAAAATTCACCAGTAAGCTTTCACCTGCCGCTAAGGTAATATTACGTAGCGAAGAATAAGCGGGACTAATCGTGAACCGGACATCGAACGTCTCACTGGTCGTGCCATAATTTCTCACCCGTGCTTGCGGTACTACGGTTGTCCCTGAATCAATCGTACCACTCGGCGCAATAATTGATGTAGCCCCAACGTCGCGCACCCGCACCGTTACCGTCGTTGTCTTTTTATCATTGGTCCGGTCATAATCTGCCGGATGACGGGTTGAACAACTTACTGCCCAGGTACCCCGCGGTCGAGCCGTCCAACTCGTGAAATAAACGGTTCGAGATGTCTTCGGTTCAAAGTCAGTAACGGTTTGGTCGTAAGTATAAAAAGACCCGATTTGCATCCGGACCGTAAAAGTAGAGATAAAGTCACCGTAATTATAAAGCAGAGCCTGCGGAGTTACCACCTGCCCGGAGTCAATCGTGCCGGTGGGCACAACGATTAAACTGCAACCAACATCATAGCGATAGCCATAGACATAAATGTCATCGAGGTAAACGCCTTCGTCGGTTCCCGCCGAATCGCTTAAGAAACGAAATCTTATCTTGGAAACACTGCTTGGAATATTGGGGATTACTTTTAATTGAAATTCAGGGAAGCCACCGGCTCGCATCCAATAAGTCGTCCAATTACCGTCGTAACATTCAAAACAAACGTAATCTTGGTCGGTCACGGTCTTCTGCCAGATTGAGAATACGACTGCGCCAAATTGGAAACCGGTAAGATTTACATTTCGCTCCATCCAGTTATTTTGGTTATTATGGTAAACTGAATCCGGAGTACATTTCGCACTATAAGACGAAGAAGTATAGTAGGTGGAACTTTTTGACCAGGGTCCACTGCTGCCGCCAAGATTCCAATTAGTTGGGAAATTAGTCAAATCATCATACCATACTAACATCTGAGCTTCGACTTTCGGTGACAGACTTAAAAAAGCAATAAGCACTAAAAGCCAAAGTCCCAATGTGTATGATTTATTTATTAATGTATTTCTCCACATCTCACGCCTCCTTATTAAACGCTAGCCCAAATTTATATTTACATAATTTTACCAAATTCTTTTTCTAAAGTCAAGTCCCTTTTTTACCAAGTTAAGTAGAGTAAAAAATCCCAGCGAAAATTCTTTGCGGCACCAATTCCAAATATATACCCCCCTAAATCTTTTCGTTTCGCTATTTATTTACATGAATTATCGATTACTATCTTTTCCGGGGTTATTTTTCGGTTTTCTTTTTTCGATTTGATTTGACGGTATATTTACAATTGGGATAATCGGAACAGGAAATGAACTTGCCAAAACGCCCGAATTTTTCGACTAATGGTTTTCCGCATTGCGGGCAAGCTTGTTCCAGTTCTTTTGGCTTCTCTTTTTTAGTATATTTGCAGTTCGGATAATCCGAGCAGGCAACGAATTTACCGTAACGACCAGTTCTTTCCACTAACGGTTTACCACATTCCGGACATTTCTCGTCGAGTTCTTTTGGCTTCTCTTTTTTTATATATTTACAATTCGGATAATCGGAACAGGCAATAAACTTACCATACCTGCCCCAGCGAAACGCCAAATTTTTCCCACATTCGGGACATTTTTCATCCAACATTTCTTGAAGATTATTTTTAATTTCGGGCACCGCTTCCCTCGCTTTCTCTAAATCATCATTAAATGGACCGTAAAATCTTTTCACCACGGTTTTCCAATCCTTCTTACCAGTTTCGACCAAATCGAGTTCGTCTTCCATCTCCTTGGTGAATCCGACTTCAAAAACATCGCCGAACCGAGGAATCAGAATGTCGACAACCAAAAATCCGAGTTCGGTCGGATGAAGCTTGCCTTCCAGCCGTCTCACATAGTCTCGTTCAAAAAGAGTAGAGACGATTGAAGCGTAAGTTGATGGACGACCGATACCGTTGGTCTCTAATTTCTTGATGAGCGTTCCTTCGGTATAGCGGGGCGGTGGTTGGGTAAAATGCTGTTCAGGAGTAACTTGTTTCAACAAGACTTCCTCGCCCTCATTTAATTCAGGTAAAACCTTGTCTTTTTCAACATCACCGTATATCTTTTCAAATCCGTCAAATTTCTGCTTAATCGCCGATGCTTTAAACTTATAATCGCCACCCGTGATTTCAATATCGGCAATACCATATATTGCTTCTGCCATCTGAGATGCTAAGAACCGGCGATAGATTAAATCGTATAACCGGAATTGGTCTTTATTCAAATATTGTTTGATTTGTTCCGGCGTTCGGCTAATCGAAGTCGGTCTTATCGCCTCATGCGCGCCCTGAACTGATCTCCGGTCCTTAAACCGGCGGGCAGCTTTCGGTAAATAGGTTGGTCCAAATTCACTCTGGATAAAATTTCTGGTTTTACCAATAAATTCTTCAGCCGTTCGGACCGAATCGGTTCGGGGATAGGTAATAATTCCGGTCGATTCGTCTTTTAATTCAATCCCCTCGAAAAGTTGTTGGGCAATCATCATTGTCTTTTTTCCGCTGAAACTGAGTCGCCTGGCTGCTTCCTGCTGTAAAGTCGAAGTGATAAAGGGCGGCAGGGGTGAGCGGATGCGGTCGGTCTTTTCAACTTGGGTAATAAGATACTTATTACCGGATTCCAGAGCATTTTTAATTTGTTTCGCTTCTTGTTCATTTGCAATGTTGGCTAAATCGCCTTTTATTTTCCAAAGTGAAGCTTCAAACTCTTTTTCAGATTTTGTCTGAAAGATAGTTTTGATTGTCCAGTATTCTTTTGGAACAAACTTGGTAATCTCCTTTTCCCGTTCGCAGATTAACCGAAGCGCAACCGTCTGAACCCGACCGGCGGACAAGCCACCTTTGATTGTTTTCCAGAGTAACGGCGAGACTAAATAACCGACTAAACGGTCAAGAATTCTTCTTGCCTTATGCGAGTCGACTTTTTTCCCATCAATTTCGGTTGGGTTATGCAACGCCTCTTCAATCCCTTGTTTAGTAATTTCATAAAACAATACACGTTTGATATTTTTCCCGTTTTTAATCTCTTCGAAGATATGATAAGCGATTGCTTCGCCTTCCCGGTCCGGGTCAGAACCCAGATAAACCGTTTTTGCCCCTTTTGCCGCATGCTGCAACTGATTAATGATTTCGGCTTTGCCTCGAATCCGGATGTAATCGGGTTGAAAATCTTCCTCGATATTAACCCCGAGCCGGGACTTGGGTAAATCCTTAATGTGACCGCGCGAAGACAAGACCGTCATCCTGTTTTGAATCAATCGTTTAATCGTATTCGCTTTAGTCGGCGACTCAACAATCAATAATTCTTTTGCCATGACTTTTGGATAATAGTAAAGAAAGAAAACAAAATCAAGTGGTTTTTATCATGATTTTAAAAAGAGGATAACACTGCAATATCTTGACTTAAGAAAGATACATATTAAAATCATCAAATGCGAAAGTCATTAGAGAAGGCACTAAGTCTTTATCTAAATGAGATTTACAATATATTTGTCAGTAATAGTTTTTCCGAAGGAAGTTTTTACCCTACCTTAAAAGATTTGTTAGAAAAATATTCCTCATCGGAAGGAAACCTTGCCGGTGTTGTTGTCTTGCCCAAAAAGACCGAAGCAGGAATACCTGATTTCTTAATTCGTCGTAATGGTGAGATAATCGGCTATATCGAAGCCAAAACACCAGATACAAATCTCGATTCGGTAGAAGATACCGACCAACTAAAAAGGTATAAAGAATCTTTCCCTAATCTCATTCTAACCAACTTCTTAGAATTTCGGCTATATCGTCATAATAATCTCATATCAAAGGTTACAGTTGGTCGGCAGTTCACCTTAAAGGATTTACATTGCAAGCCGACGCCGGAAAATATTGATGCCTTTTCTGAGCTCTTAGGAAATTTCTTCGACTTTTCCATCCCCGAAATAACGACCTCTGCCCAACTTTCTCTTGAACTGGCAAAGCGCACAAGATTTCTCGAATACATTTTGCTTGACGAGTTACAAAAAGGAAACGAAGAGATAATCCGGCTCTACAGTGCCTTTCGAGAAGAATTAATAGAAACCTTAACCAAGGGGCATTTTGCTGACCTTTATGCCCAGACTATAACTTACGGTCTATTTTCGGCAAGGATGGGAACGCCAAATGGCTTTGCCAAAGAAATTGCCTGGAAATCTATTCCGGAAAGCCTGCCCTTATTAAGAGAAATCTTCT
>Ga0315291_10000250_pt1 | contig 68385 bp, 58 predicted proteins | sample YL17G12_20_MG_FD_203070 | JGI IMG/M metagenome (GOLD analysis project Ga0315291, IMG submission 203070) | Sediment microbial communities from Yellowstone Lake, YNP, Wyoming, USA - YL17G12_20 | ecosystem: Environmental > Aquatic > Freshwater > Lake > Sediment | place: USA: Wyoming | collected... | reverse complement strand
ATTTGGTTGCTGCGTTCTGTCGCGGGGTCAGCCGAGTCAATGGTCATCGAAATAAAATGGGCTTCATCTTTGACCATGACGACTTAAACAGAAAGGCAGCCTGAAATGTTTATGCGTTTCTACTTAGGTCGACGGCATCCTCCGGCTTTCCCTTAATGCAAATCTCGTCCTTGCCGCTCTTTATCTTCACCTCGACAGCGACGTTATCTTCCTTTATTATTTCCGTTGCTATTCGCTTCATTTTATCTAACGGCTCATCCAAATGCTTCATTGCTGAATCCTTTTAATATTTTTTCTAAAGTTTGTTGTTTTATTTACGTGTGCAGGTTCCGACGGTTCAGAAAAGACCCGACAAATCGTCAAAATATCCCGGGGAAATCTGTGATTTTTGCGGCTTAAAAACAGTGTTAATCTGTCCGCCGAAGGCGAGACCTCGCCCGCCTCAACTCGCCTCAGCGAGGCCGGGCCAAATGGCGGGTGTTAATCAGCCTGCCCTGCGTAGCTCCCCGAGCGAAGCGGGGTGTCTGAAAAAACCGTATTAATTCCGTGTCTGATTTTTCTTTTTGCCTTTTTCCTTTTAACTTTTTACTTTACCTCTGTGTCCTCTGTGTCCTCTGTGGCTAAAAATAAATTCTCTGTGGCTGAATCCGCATATAGAAATAGAAAATATAAAATAGAAAATGCGTCAGTGTGCTACCAGCTCTGCAACCCCGGTTTTTTGTCTCGCCCCGACCTGCTCTACAAATGCCTCAAGCCGCGTCGTCAGCGTAACGTCCTCCTGGCCGTCGAAGCTGAGGTTGAGAATCGGCATCTCGTTGCAGTCAGCGCTTAATCGCCTCGTCTGTGTGCTGACTATCGTCGAAGGCATACACGTAAACGGCATCACGTTTACCACGCCGCCGAAGCCGTCCTTGTGGTATTCCACAATCTTGCCGATGCTCAGTATCGCCTCTCCTTCGAACGAGGCGTCGAGATATGGTTTCGCAAGCTCGATAACGTGCTCGACGGGTAGTTCAGCCAATCGGCCGAACCTTTTCTCCATTGGCTGCGCAAGCGTCCGTTCAATCCTGTGCTGGAAGAAGTCCTGAATTGCATTAGTGAGTAAGCTTCTTATTTGTTTTCTGCGTCTGGCCATTTTGCTTCGGGTAAAGTTGGTGTAGTAAATCCATTCCGCAAGCGAGGCGAGGTCGCACGCCGCCCCAAGCTCCTCAAGTCGGCTGATTATATTCAGATTTGCAAACGGGTGATTCCGCACGTAAATCTCGCCCACAATTCCTATCCTCGGCTTGCGAACATTGTTGTTTAATTTTACAGCCGCAAACTCATCGGCGAACTGCTCGAACAACCGCACCATATCCGAAAGTCGTCCGCGTTTTTCTACTGCTTCAACCCAGCGACGAACGCACTTTCCATAAACCTCCTGTGCCTGCTTCGCATCAACCGCAAACGGACGGATTCGCAAAATCAATTTCTGCAAAAGGTCTATACCCACGATGGCCGTCCATATATCTTTCATAAATGCGCCTAAACTGGTGCCGTCGAAGCTGCTTACAAGCTGACTGTAAAAATTGCTGTCCTGATTGGGCGCGACCACAAGGGCCTCGTCAACGCCGGCGTATTTGAGGACCAAATCGTGCATACAGTGATACAGACCAAACCGGCAGGGCCCCGACGCCCCCGGCATAAAAAACGCCGCGTTTTCCGGCTTCACGCCGTCCCTGCTGAGCACATTCAGCATCTCTCCACTGGTTATCGCGCAGGGCAGACACTCCTTGCCCGTTGTATAGGCCCTTCCACGCATAAGGGCCTGCTCGTCCGCCATCGGCATAACCTCCGCCGATTGCCCGTATGCCCTCAAACTCGCCGCTAATCCGTATGACGCATCACTCATATACGGCACATACAGCGTCCTTTTCACCGCAGAGTTCGCGGAGATTGTTTTTACTGTTTTTTCTCTGCGCTCTCTGCGTTCTCCGCGGTAAATTTCTGGTTTATAATTCTTCAAACTTTCCAAAAACGCCTCTATCCGGGTAATCACCCCTGCATCCGCGGAGTGCTCGTCGATTTCAAGTTGCAGGCAGGGTTTGTCTCCCATTATGTCCTTGAAGAACGGCATCAAAAACGAATCTGGCCCGCAGCTGAAATTAGACAGATATACCGCGAAGAGTCGCTCATCGCGCTTGATTATCTCCGCCGCCCGAAGAATTTTTTGCCCGTATGCCCAGTAAATCTCGCTGTGAAGCTTTTCGTCGCTCAGCCGGGCCTGATTAAAGTCGAGCATATCCATAGGTATTATCTCGACGCCCGCGTCGGCAAACTTCTTCGGCAGTTGCAAACTCACCCCTTCGTCACACCCGTTGTATGGCCGACTAACTAACACAAACAACCTCTCGTTGGCTCCGACGCCTGCCAGAATTTCCCTGCCCTTGTCCAACATCGCCTGGTCAAAACCCTGCTGTGCGTCAAATCCCTTTTCCATTGCCATCCGTGCCTTCGATGGCGAAACATTCAATCGCCTGCCCAGTTCCACAAACGCCCTTTTAGCGAGTTTTTCTCCTTCGCCAAGTCGCAACGGGCAAATCAATAACTTGGTATTGCCAAGTTTATCGCCGAATGCCGCCTGAACCTGGTAGGGGAATGATTGGACATAAGGGCAAAAATGATTGTGCTTGTTGGCGGGGAAGTTGGCCGTCGTCGAGACTATGCTCGGAAGGAAGATGTAATCCACGCCTTTTTCAATTAACTCGGCGATATGCCCGTTTGCTACTTTTATCGGAAAACACGGCTGCGCCGTCGCAGATTCCACACCTGAGCGAATCGTCTCTTTACTTGTTCTGCCCGATAGGACAACCTCAAAACCCAGCTCCTTGAAAAACCGCGCAAACAAAGGCAGCATTTGCCACGACGCAAGCGCCATCGGAATACCTATCGTTTTCGATTCTCGACTCTCGATTTTCGACTTGCAATTGACACCCGAAAACTCCAGCAGTTTCTCCTGACGATATGCGAAGGCGTTAAATCGGCTTTTCCTTTCGTCTTTTTTCTTAAGGTTATACCTGTCGCATCGTGACCCGTAATACAATGGCTCTGAACCGGCAAGTTGAACCTTTTTGATTTCGCAGTGGTTGGGACAATGTTCGCAGGTGAAGGATTCCACTGTGTAGTTGGCCTTGACAAGATTTTCAAATCCCTTGAACTTGCTTTTTTTAGGGGTTCCCTGGGCCATATATTCCGCCGCTATCGCCGCCGCCCCGAGCGCGCCCGTAACCTCGTGATGGTCAGGGACCATAATCGGTTTGGCGGTTACCTTCTCAAAAGCCGCCCAGACTGCCTTGTTAAAAGCGGTGCCGCCCTGGAAGCAGATGTTGTCGCCGATTTTGCGCCGGCCGACAACGCGGTTGAGATAATTTGCGACTATTGAATAACTCAGGCCGGCAACAAGGTCTTCGGTAGAGGCGCCCTGTTGCTGGTAGCTCAGCAGGTCCGATTCCATAAATACGGTGCATCGCTCGCCTAACTTAATTGGCGACTTGCTCGCAAAGGCAAGCTGGGCGAACTCGTCTTTGATGCTGATACCCAGCCGCTGTGCCTGCTCTTCGAGAAATGACCCTGTTCCGGCGGCGCAGGCGTGGTTCATCTCGAAGTCCACGACCACGCCGTTGTTTAACGATATGTATTTGCTGTCCTGCCCGCCTATTTCGAAAATGGTATCTACTTTCGGATTTACGATTGCCGCCCCCGTTGCCTGCGCCGTAATTTCATTAATGACTACGTCCGCGCCGATGAAGTCGCCGGTGAGATACCGCCCTGAGCCGGTGCTGGCCGCGCCGACTATTATGACTTTGTTTTTAACCTGGTTTCCGATTTCCTGCATTAACTGATGTATGGCATCGAGGGGTCTGCCGGCGGTCATAAGATAAACCTTGGCCAGTATTCGTTTTTGCTTGTCCATCACTACGGCCTTGGTGCTCAACGACCCGACGTCCACGCCGATGTATGCTTCTATCGGTTCCGTCGCTTCCGCGAGCAGTTCAGAATATACGCTGTTTTGGGGTGGGGGCAGGGCGGGCTTTTCGAGGGGGTCTCGACGGGGCGCATTTTTAAGGGAAGACCCTTGTTCGCGAATATACTCGTCAATTTTTTCGATTAGTGATGTAGGCGCGATATTGTGGCTCAGAGCTTTGCCTTTTGCGACGAGCACTGCTCCTATTGCGCCGGTGAAAAAGTGGGCATCTGGGACGAGCAGCTCGCCCGGTTTGGTCTCGAAGACTTCCGAGATTGCCCGGACGACGCCGGCGTTGGCGGCGACGCCGCCGGTGAATACGATTGGTTTGACGAATTCCCGTCCGCAGCCGAGATTGCTTTTGAGGTTTCGGGCAAGGGCAAGGCAAAGCCCCGCGAGGATGTCGCACATCTGGGTTGCCTGCTGCTGGAGGTGAATCATATCGCTTTTCGCGAAGACGGAGCATCGGCCCGCCATTCGGGGGACGTTTTTGCTTTGCAGCGAGAGTCGGCCAAATTCATCTTCGATATTTATACTTAGGCGGTCGGCCTGCTGGTCGAGAAACGACCCCGTCCCCGCGGCACAGACGGTATTGAGGGCAAAATCCCTGAGGCGTCCGGCTTCTCCCGGCTCCTTGTGAAGAAATATGAGTTTGCTGTCCTGGCCGCCCATTTCGATGACGGTTGCGTTTTGTATTTGGGGGTAGAGGTGCGATATGGCGGCGGCCTGAGCAGCGACTTCATTGATGAAGGGAATGCCAAGCAGATGGGCCGGCAGTCGGGCCGCAGAGCCGGTCGCAGCGACCATTTCGACATCCGCTGGATTTATCCGCTTCAGAATTTCCTGCAGTTGAGTGCGAAACGTCTCTATGGGTTTGCCTTTTGTCCGCCGGTAGTCCGACAGGACGATGCGGTTCTCGTCGTCCAAGATGACTAAGTCGCTGCTGGTTGAGCCGATGTCGATACCGATGCAGAGCCCCGGCGCGCCGGGGTCCCGAAGCGGTTCGAGTTCAGGCCCTTTGGTTTTTTGCGAAGAAATCAGCTTTGGCTGACTTTGCTCCATAGGCACATCCTTTTTTTGTCTCACGTCACCATTACGACTGCTTAAATATAGCGTTTTTTAGCCGGTTCACAAGTGGCAGCATGGGTCCCCTGTTGCGTGGCCAAAGGAGCAACTCCTCGGTAACAGCAAAGCGAATGAGGAATGGGTCCCCTGCTGCAAAACCAAAGCAGCAACTTCTCGGGTACAGGCGGGCAGATGGGGAAGGGGATTTATTCAAAATTTAACCTTGCGAATTCGCCGTGATATTTTTTCGCCGCCTCGTCGTATGCCTTGGCGGCGTCGGTCTCGGAGGCGAAGGAGCCGAGCCAAATTTTTTTCCCATTGTGCCGAATATCGGCGCACCAGCGCTGGTGGAGTTTGTGAAAACAAACTCCTATAAATCGGGACGAGGTTTTTGATTTGGTTTTTCGCCTATTGCAGTTATTCTGAGAACGAGTTGCGAGGCGCAAGTTGTCCCTGCGGTTATCCAGAGTGTCACTGTTTCGATGGTCAACCAGTTGACCATCCGGGAAATTCATAATTTCCCTGTGCATACTAAATATTATTTTCTTTCCGTCAGCCGAAATAACGTTCCTCGCGGCATAGATTAGTTTGCCCTTTATTTCTGCATACCATTGGAAATTATTCAACGGGTAGAAGTCCTCGTGGTCAACAAGAGCGAATCTTTCTTCGCCTAAGTAAATTTTGCGGAAGGTGTAGCCGAACTTCCATTGCCGATACAGCAGAATGGGCCAGGTGAAAAGACGGTCGAGCCAGTTTGGAACTTTGATTTGAATAGTTGTCATAATATCCTCTCCTCTCTATTTCAAGACACCCACCTGCGGCGGGTAACCTGTGCAATGCACCGCCGTACCGGCGGCGGCTAAACGCCCAAAGAAGGACCACAAGGTTCCTCTATATATGGCGCGAACTTGCGCGGTTTTGACGAAAACTAAGGTATTTCCTGATGGTAAAAAGGGGTGCAAAAAGTGCTTAAGTGCTTATAAGTAAAGGACTAAAAAAATTTTTGAAAAAGTCGGTTTCTAAGGGTTTTCGACTTGCGCGCTTTTGCCCAACAAGCGCTTTATACAAGCGCTTTATACAACTGTATAAAACAAGCGCTTTATCTTATCTATCTTAACATCATTTCACCACAGAGACCGCTGAGAACGCAGAGATTTTTTAAGCTTGGGTCCCCTGTTCTTTGCCAAAGAAGCAGCTCTCCCCCGACAGCGGAACCAAAGTAGCAGCAGTCGAGGGCAGGCGGGGATGACGCTTCGCGTCAATTTTCTGTTGTAAACAGGCCGGGTTTGTCGGTAGAATTGTAACCACAGATTTCACAGATTGACACTGATTTATAATGGCCACAAAAAGGCACAAAAGGAAAAATATTAGACACAGATTTACACTGATGGACACTGCTTTTTAAAACTAAAAATAAACCTTGGTGCCTTGCCTGCCCCCGCAAGCAGTAGGCGGGGGGTGTCCCGCCATAACAACGGCGGGTAAACTTTGTGGCGGGAAAATCCGGTTGTAAACAGGCCTGGTTTGGAGGTAGAATCGCGGGCAAGTAAAAAGGCAAAAGGTAAAAGTAAAAAAATAAAAAAACACTTAGTGCCTTAGGGGCTTTGTGGCAGGAAAATCCGGTTGTAAACAGGCCCGATTTATCAGTAGAATTTACCCCCAGTGAGATAGTAAACGACACATCTCACGAGGTAAATGGCACGATGAAAAAACGGTGAGGGGCCTTAGTTATACTATAGGAAATCGATTGCATGAAAGATTTTTTTGAGAAAAACAAAGTACCCGTAACTATTATCGTTGCAGCGTTTACAATTGCCGGGTCAATCTGGCTGTCAAAAACCGCACTGCCGTCGCAACAATCCGTTAAACGTATCGACTACACTGAAGCTCCGAATCACGTGGGAGAATATGCTTGTGTATCAGGCAAAATAGACCATGTTTATACTTCTCAAAAAGGCACTATATTTCTGAATTTCTGTCCCGATTACAAAACCTGTCCGTTTGGAACTACAATTTTTAATAAAGACGCATATAAATTTCCCAATCCGAAGCAGTACGAAGGAGAAATTGTGGAAATCACCGGCTTGATAAGGGCTTATCAAGGCCGGTCGCAGATTATTCTCGATGACCTCAGTCAAATTAAAATTTTGTCCCACGAGCCATCGTCTATTAAAAAGGAAGCCCCGGCTACTTACCGCGTCGTGGAAGTAATTGACGGCGACACAATCAAAGTCGATATCGGAGAAAACGTTGAAACTGTAAGACTGATTGGGATAGATACCCCTGAGATAGCGAATCCTCATCATCCAAAGGATGATTATTTCGGCCCCGAAGCTGCCCGATATGCCAAGCAGCTCTTGGAAAGGAAATTGGTCTATTTAATCCCGGACCCAATGCAATCGAATAGAGATAAATACAATCGGCTTCTAAGATATGTCTTTTTGGAAGACGGCACTTTAATCAATGCCAAACTCATCAAAGAAGGTTTCGCTTTTAACTATATATACGAGCCGTTTCAGTTTATGAAGCAGTTCGATTATTTAGAGAAACAGGCGAAAGAAAACCGATTAGGGTTGTGGGGCGGCGAAACAAAATAAAATTGTGGCACGATAAGGAACGGAGGACCCCGCTTCGCTTCCTCCTTCGCTGACCATCCGTCGCACTGCGTGCTATGAATGGCAGGAGCTACGGAGGACAGGAAAGCTACGCGGGGCAGGCAGAGGACCCGTCTTCGCTACGCTTCGCCGAGGCAAGCGAAGAACGGGAGACGGATTCTTCGACGCGGCCTGATGAATCAGGCATTGCTCAGGACGACCTTCGGTCGGTTTTGAGTTGGAAGCGGGAGCGAATAACCTTGATTTTAGGTCGCTGGCGGTGTTTTCGGGAATATTGAATAAAATATTATTATTTTTAATGCAGATGTGGGGATTTGTGGTATAATGGATATCTTGTCGAGCATATCTTTCCGCCTTTCAAGGGTATTCTCCAACAAAAAATGTGAGAGGCATATTATAGATTGACGGCCAGTTAGAAGGCCAAGGAGTATTATAGTGAGTTCAGGAACAGTAAAATGGTTCAACGACCAAAAGGGTTTCGGGTTTATCGTCGCCGACGACGGCGGCCCGGACATGTTCGTTCACCACTCGGAAGTCAAGACAACGGGCTCCTCGAGTTTGAAAGAAGGGCAGAAGGTTGAGTACACGGTGGGTGAGGGTAAAAAAGGGCCCTGTGCGACAAATGTAGTTCCAAAATAAACCACCGACAATTGACGCCAAAGAAAGGCCTCGCATCGCGGGGCCTTTCTTATTTGAGGGCGTCGCAACGCCGTGAAACTGAGAAAAAACCCCGCCATCCGGCTTCGCCAAGGGCTGCGCCGGGAGTGGCGGGGCTAAATATTTTATGAAGAAGAAATCCGTTTAATCCGTGAGAATCCGTGGTTAAAATACTCGGCGGTTATGAAAGTAATAGTTGCGGAAAAGTATGGTTTTTGCGCCGGGGTCCGGAACGCCATAAGCACGGCGGAGAAGGTGCTTTCAGAAAAGGGAAAAGTTTACAGCTTGGGGCCGATTATTCATAACCCGGACGTGGTCGAGCGGTTGGCGAAAAAGGGTTTGATTACCGTTGAAGACGTGGAGCAGATTCCGGCAGGGGCGACCGTCCTGATACGCTCTCACGGTGCGGCCTCTGAAGAAATCGCTCATCTGAAACAGAAAAACGTGGATATTGTTGACGCGACCTGTGTGTTAGTTAAAAGGATGCAGCAAATCGCCGCCCAGATGGAGAAGGAGGGTTACAAGGTGGTGGTAGTGGGCGACAAGGACCATCCTGAGGTTCGGGCGGTTGTCGGCTGCACAAAGGGGGCGGTGGTAGTGGGTGATGAATCGGATATAAAACGGATTGGCGATAACGGCCGGCTGGGCGTTGTCTGCCAGACCACGCAGAGTCCCGAATTCTTCGGGCAAATGCTGTTGACAATAGCCGGGGCGGGTTTTGATGAGATGAAGGTAATCGATACCCTGTGCAAGGAGGCGATAAAAAGGCAGCAGGCGGCGGTTGAATTGTGCAGGAAAGTCGATATAATGTTTGTTTTGGGCGGGTTAGAAAGCGCCAATACGAGAAAACTGGCCGAACTTTGCAAAAAATACAATAATAGAACGTTTCATTTGCAAAGCTGGGATGAATTTGATATAAGACAGGTTTTTGGCTGTCAGACCGCCGGTGTTACAGCGGGGGCCTCAACGCCCCAGTGGATAATCGACGAATTCGTGAAGAACCTGTCGGCCATCGATGTTTCATCGTCGGATTCGAAAAGTTGTAAGGCGAATTAGCATTTGCTGCGTGGGCAAATGTGTTTTTTGTAAGTTATTAACCTTTTGAGCCGGGCTATGTCGCACGGCGGCTTGTCGGCGTAAATGTGGGGCGCCGGCAGGCATCAAACAAGACTCCACAGAGGAAAATCAGCTTTATGGTAGATAGAAACATAATTCACAAGTTAGGATTATCGTCCGAGCAGATTGACCTGCAGGTCGGTGAGATGTTCGGAGAAAAGGAAAATGAGCTGTTCCAGGAGGTGCTTCAGAGCAAGGTGGACTCTCACCTTCCGGGGACAATCCTCAAGGGCAAAATAGTGACCCAAATCGGAAACGATGTTATCGTTGAGGTGGGGCTGAAAAGCGAAGGCGTTGTGGATGCGGCTGAATTCGAGGACCCGGAGGAAGTAACCCCGGGCAGAGAAATCGAAGTTCTGCTCGAAGAGACTGACTCCGAAAGCGGGCTTATTCTGTTGAGCAAGCACAAGGCCGACCGAATCAGGGGGTGGGAGAACATCATCAACACCAAGAAGGAGGGAGACGTTGTCAAAGGCAAGGTCGTAAGGCGCATAAAGGGAGGGCTACTGGTGGATATCGGGGTTCCGGTTTTTCTGCCGGCATCACAGGTTGATATCAGAAGGCCCGGGGACATCAGCAGGTTCATTGGTAAAGATGTGGAGTGCGTAATCCTCAAAATAGATATCGAGGGTCGTAATATCGTCATATCGCGGCGCAAACTCATTGAGGATGAGCGCCGCATGAGCAAGGAGAAAATCCTTTCGGAAATCGAGGTTGGGCAGCGGCGCAGGGGCATCGTCAAGAACATCGCCGACTTCGGCGTGTTTGTGGACTTAGGCGGCGTGGATGGGCTGCTTCACATTTCCGACCTGAGCTGGGGTCGCGTCAGTCATCCATCCGAGGTGGTCCGGCTCGATGATGAAATCGAGTGCGTGGTCATAAACGTGGACAAGGCAAACGAAAAGATTTCACTTGGCCTGAAGCAGAAGGCCCCCAGTCCGTGGGAGAAGGTCGAAGAAAAGTATCCCATCGGGACGAGGGTGAAGGGGAAAGTCGTCAATATTATGAATTACGGGGTGTTTGTCCGGCTTGAGGACGGCATCGAAGGGCTTGTGCACATAAGCGAAATGAGCTGGACCAAACGGCTAAATCACCCGAGCGAGATGAGCAATCTCGGCGACGATATAGAGGTTATGGTTCTGAACGTTAATAGGGATAAACAGGAGATTTCGCTGGGGTTGAAGCAGACGGAGACGAATCCGTGGTCGGTGGCCGCACAAAAGTATCCTCCGGGGACAATGGTTACGGCCATCGTGCGCGGGGTAACGAATTATGGTGCGTTTGTCGAGGTGGAGGAAGGCATCGACGGTATGATACACATCTCGGACCTTAGCTGGACGCGGAAATACAGCCATCCGAATGAGGCCCTGCAGAAGGGGGACAAGGTCAAGTGCGTGGTTCTCGATATCGACCCGGACAAGCAGCGTGTTTCGTTAGGCGTCAAACAGTTGAGCGAGGACCCGTGGGTTCGCGCGATTCCGGAGAAGTATATTCCCGGCCACATTGTAAAAGGCAAGGTTACAAAGCTGACTAATTTTGGCGCCTTTGTCCAGCTTGAGTCGGACTTAGAGGGACTGTTGCATATTTCGGAGCTGTCGGACCAGAAAATCAAAAGACCTCAGGACGTGGTTAAGGTCGGCGACGAGCTTGAGGTGAAGATATTAAAGGTGGACAGCGACGCCCGGAAGATTGGCTTGAGCTTGCGAAGGGCGCAGTGGGCGGCGGAAGAGCACGCCGGCGAGTCGCCTCAGCGTGCGCAAGACACGGCTGGTGCGGAGACCGTCGATTTATCCGGGCAGGAGCCGACTCCTATGCAGCCGGACAGCTCTATTGCTGAGCAGTCGGTTGAGTCGGATAGGGCTGTTTTGGACCAGGGCGAACCGTCTCAAGAAAGTCCGAGTATTACGAGTTAGTAACAGTCAGTGATACCGATAATATGACCTATAACAGGGGGTCAGGGCGTTGTTGAAAAATGCTCCTGACCCCTTTTTTATTCATCTAAACCGGGGGGTAAACCCTGTCGATACGTAAATTGACCCCAATGTAAATCTGTCTGAGGAGGATAAAGTCGGGGTTAAATAACCCCCCAATAAATTGAGGGGCTAAATTTGGCGGGGTCCTTCGACAAGCTCAGGAAAGATAAACCCCGCCCTACAAAATTGCATCGGATGGAGGCAATTATGGCTTTTGACGTGACCATTAAGGAATACCTTCAGGAAATCGACGAGGCACCGCTGCTGTCGGCGGAGGAGGAACGTCGTCTTGCGAGATTAGTGATTGAAGAAAATGACCCTCTTGCGAGAGAACAGCTTGTTCGCAGCAATCTGCGTTTAGTGGTGAACATAGCCAAGAAATACGCGGGCAGGGGCGGGATGACGTTAGGGGACCTCATCGAGGAAGGCAATCTCGGACTGATAAAGGCCGTCGATTATTTTGACCCGGAGCGAGGGACGCGATTCAGCACTTACGCGGCGTGGTGGATAAAGCAAAGTATCAGAAGCGCGCAGCTTGCGGACGTTCGGCCGGTTCACGTGCCGGGTTATATGGTAAGCTTGATTAACCAGTGGCGGCACATTGCGGCGGAGCTTGAGAACAAGCTCGGCAGGAAACCTGACGTTGAGGAGATGGCGGACTTGATGCATCTGCCGGTAAAAAAGGCAAGGATTATTTATGAAACCGTCAACGTGCTCGGCTCGGTGAAGGACAACCAGCAGTCCGATGGCGTTGCGGATGACGACCAGATGCTTGAGGCCACTATATGCGGTGACGGCACAGGCAAGCCGGAGGATGAGCTTGTCGAGAGCGAGGAAGAAGCAAAAGCCATTTATATGCTGGATAGAATCGCCCCGAGAGAGGCCGAAATACTTCGTCTGCATTACGGCCTCGATGGTAATTCGCCGATGGCGTTCAAGGACATCGGGGAAAAGTTGGATCTCACCCGCGAGCGCATCCGGCAGCTTCAGCACGAGGCGCTGACAAAACTCTACGAGCTGATGAACGAGGAATAAACAGCGTTCAGCGTTCAGCGTATAGCGTATAGTTCAAAATCAGAAATCTACCTTCGTTAAAGCCCTGCTTCGCCGCAGGCGAGCAAATCCCTCAGAAGAGACCCAAACTTCTTGTTTTTTGCGGGTAATCTGCTAACTTAAAAGGGCACAAGTGCAAAAGAGCAAAGGTAGTGGGAGTGACGTTATGGGCAAGGACAAAATTGAGCTGAAAGAATATATTCGCGAGGTACCGGATTGGCCGAAGAAGGGGATTTTGTTTCGAGATATAACGCCGTTATTAGCTGAGCCAAAGGCGTTTAGAGCGGCGGTGGATACACTGGCAGCGGATTTTGTCGGCGCCGGGATTCAGTATGTTGGGGCGGTTGAGGCGCGGGGTTTTATATTCGGTTCGGCGGTCGCTGCAAAACTTAATGTTGGGTTTGTCCCCATACGCAAGAAAGGGAAGCTGCCGTTCAAAACCGAGAGCATTACATACGACCTTGAATACGGGACCGATACCCTTCAAGTGCACCAGGACGCAATACAACCGGGCACAAAAGTGCTGATGGTTGACGATTTGCTTGCGACAGGCGGGACAATGGCTGCGGCCTGCAAGCTCATCGAAAAGATAGGCGGGCGGATAGCGGGAGTGGTATTTCTTATCGAACTGACCGAGTTGCACGGAATCGACAAGCTCGCCGGCTACAAGGTTAAATCCCTGATACGTTATTGAGGTACCAACCCCCGGTAAAACCGGGGGCTAAATATTGGCGGGGCAAGCCCCGCCCTACAAAGAAAGATAACCCAAATGCCGGAATTGACAGTCAAGGTACCAGCGACAAAGGCGGACGAATACAAGATAGAAATCGGGACGGATATTCTGCCTTTGGTCTGGGGGAAGATAGAATCACAGTTTGGCCCAAGAGGTCAATTTGTTATTACGGACAGCAAAGTTGCATCGGCGGGGCATCTCGATAAGCTGTTGTCGGGCAGGAATGTTCCCAACTATGTCATAACCCCTGCGGGCGAGACGTCTAAAAATATGAACACTATCGTTTCGATTCTTGAAGCGATGGAGCAGGCATACTTAGGCAGAGATACTGTTGTTTTGGCGCTGGGCGGTGGCACGGTAGGGGACATCGCGGGTTTTGCCGGTGCGGTATTCAAAAGGGGAGTGGCGGTTGTTCAAATACCAACGACTACGCTGGCGCAGGCCGATTCAGCCATAGGCGGCAAGACGGGCGTTGACTCTTCGATGAGCAAAAACGCCTATGGCGCTTTCTGGCATCCTTCGGCTGTCTATATTGACGTGGCGACATTGAGAACCTTAGATGACAGACAATACAGGGCGGGATTAGTAGAATCGGTAAAGCACGCCCTTATCGCGGATGCGCAATACTTCGAGTTTCTCGAAGAAACCATCGATGCGATTTTGCGGCGGCAGTCGGATGTTCTGGAAAAGGTTGCATATCACAATTGTAAAATAAAGGCGCAGGTGGTTGAGCAGGACCCGACGGAGAAAAACCAGCGGAGGATGCTGAACTACGGCCATACGATTGGACACGCGGTAGAGATGGCCAGCGGTTTCGAGTTATTGCACGGAGAGGCGGTCGCCATAGGGATTATCGCGGCCGGGCTAATTGAAATTGAGCTTGGACTTGGTGATGACAAGCGACTCGAAAGGGTCCGAAAAGTGCTGACTGCATTGGGAGTCCCCGTTGAAATACCAAAGAATATCAACAAAATGGCTCTGATGGATGCAATAAGACGCGACAAAAAGGCGATAAATAAATGGCCAAGATTCGTTCTCATTGATAAGATAGGGAACGTCCACCGCCAGGAGGGACAGTGGGCCATCGAGGTGAGACAGGATGTCGTAGAGAACGTCTTGGAGAAACTTTAATCCGCCACCCCGCCATAGGCGGGTGAAAGGCGGATAAATTTATAATCGGGGATTAACGTGTTCAGAGAGAAGATAAAGGTTTTGGACTGCACGATACGGGACGGCGGATTGATTAACGACCATTACTTCACGGACCAGTTTGTCCGCGAGGTTTATCGGGCGCTATCCGCAAGCGGCATTGATTATATGGAGATGGGCTATCGCAGCAGCAAGGAGCTTTACCCGCCTGATGGTTTCGGAACGTGGAAATACTGCGACGATGACAAGATAAAAGAGATAACCGAGGGCATCGAGTCGAATCTCAAACTCAGCTTGATGGTGGATGCTCATCGAGTGAAAGAGCAGCAGTTTGTATCCGCCGATGAAAGCCCTATAGATATGGTTCGCGTGGCTACATACGTGAAGGATATGGACAAGGCAATCGAGATAGTAAACAGGTGTCACGACCTGGGCTACGAGACGACAGTCAACATTATGGCCATCTCAAAGGAGATTGAACCGGATATGGTCGAGGCGCTCGACCAGCTCGCAGAGTCGCCGGTAAACGTCGTTTACGTGGTGGATAGTTTCGGCGCGCTGTATTGTGAGCAGATTGAATACTTAGTTAAGCTTTTCCGAAAGCATCTGCCTGAGAATAAAGAAATCGGCGTGCACTGCCACAATAACCAGCAGCTTGCCTTCGCCAATACCATCGAGGGCATAATTCATAACGCTAATTTTCTCGATGCCTCGTTATATGGTATCGGCAGGGGGCCGGGTAATTGCCCGCTTGAACTGCTAATCGGCTTTTTGAAAAATCCTAAGTTCAAGCTTAGCCCCATCCTAAAGGTTATCGAGGAGCAGATGCTGCCGATGCAGAAGGACATAGAGTGGGGCTACCTGATACCCTATATGATTACGGGTATGCTAAATGAGCATCCGCGTGCGGGCATCGCAGTGCGCAAGACCGAGGACAGGGATAAGTACGCGAAGTTCTATGAGGAGATACGCGACGTTGCTGGTTAAGGGCGAGGTTGTAATTCATTTTGTTTCATAACCGCAATTGCCAGCCGGTCAAGTTTGTTATAGTCTTTTTCAATGGTTATGGTGTCAAAGTGTCCTGTGGCGTCGAGCAGTTTGCGGACGGCCGGTCCCTGGTTGTTGCCAATTTCCAGCATTAACGCAGAAGCTGGTTTCAAGAACTGCGTGGTGCCTGCAATGACTCTTTTGATTATATCCAGACCATCTGCTCCGGCGGCAAGGGCGGCCTTCGGTTCGAAATCCCTGACGTTTCTGGCTAATTTTTCAAACTCCGGCTCGCTGACATACGGCGGGTTGCACACAATCAGGTCGAACTTCGCAGGGCCCAAGCCGGGGATGATTGGCTCAAACAAGTCCCCCCGCAGAAGCTCTATACGGCCACCCAGCCCGTGTCTGGAGATGTTTCGTGCGGCAACCTCAAGGGCGGCATCGGAAATGTCCGTGGCGACTATTTTGCAGTTGGCGAAATTCCTGGCGAGCGCTACTGCAACACAGGCACAACCCGTGCAGAGGTCGCAGACATACGGATTCGACCCTTCGATTACACTCGGGGCAGGCAAGCTCACCGCAGGTTGCCTGCCATCTCGAGATCGTAGAAATTCGACGGCATGCTCAACGAGCAGTTCCGTTTCGGGCCGGGGAATCAGGCAATCCCTTGTTATCTCAAAATCGAGTGAGTAAAACTCGCGTGTGCCCGTCAGGTATGCAATCGGCTCGTGCTCACTGGCACGTTTGACCAGCGCACGAAGCTTCGATAAACTCTCCTGCTCGACAACCTTGTTGAACTGCGTATAAAGCTCGATTCGTTTTAAGCCCAGCACGAAACTCAATAACAGTTCCGCACTCAACCTCGGTGAATCGATACCTTTGTTTTTCAAGTATTCTGTAACCCAGTTGAGTAATCTTTGTATTGTCCAGGTATCATTGTCTGTCATTGAGTTTTTCCCTGGGCGTCAAACCCCGGCCTGGTAAATGCGTGGGCGTCCGGGAATGCTGCTTCAACCTGTCGCAACAATCCCTTAAGGTGCACAAGCAGGTCGAGAATGGAATCTTCCTGTTGAGGGAAATAATTCAGCAAGCCACCCCAGGCCGCAATGGAACGCTCGATGCCGATAATGGCAACCTTCGCCGAGCCGTTTGCGTCTTCGGGGAAGTATTCGAGGTCTTCAAGCTCGCCGCGTATCATACCGCTGGCCGCCCGGCAAAGCTTGACGTAAATCTGGTGCTGGTACCAGCGGACTATTTCGAGGCAATCCTGAATACTTACTGCTTCGTCGGCGGGCCTGGAACCGGGAATTTCAGCTTCGGCAATCGTCTGTAACTCATCGGCCTTGTCTTCGAGCAAGCCCTTGTTTGAGTCGAACCAGTCGTCAGCCATATTTGTGTATTTCATTGCGGCCCGGGAATATGGTTTTTCTTTGACTATTTTGTGAACCTGCTCTTCCTGCTTTGCTGTTTCTTCGCGGTCAATCGCATTGAGGTCAATGCCCATTTCATCCGCAGTCTCTTTGACCATTTCCAACGTGATTTGGAATATCTCGTGGAGCTTGTCCCAGAAGGCCTTGTTGGTGATGTCCTGTGTTTGGGGATTATCAACCTCATCTTTGCTTAGCGCATAAGTCATGCACCGTGAAGTAAACGGACAGCGTTCACACCACCTGTCGCAATAATTGTAAACGCCGGGTATAAACCTCAGGTCTATGGCGAGTTTCTTTATGAGTTCTTTATCCATAGGTTTCTATATGTAAACTTTGTCCATAAGCCGAGGGAATGCGATGCACTGGCGGATGTGTGGCTCGCCTGTGAGCCAGGCGATTGTGCGTTCGACGCCTAAGCCGAATCCGCCGTGGGGGACTGAACCGTATTTCCGCAGGTCGAGATACCAGTCGTAACTCTCCCGTTTTAACCCCTGCTCTTCGATTCGCTTCAAAAGTATCTCGTAGTTGTCTTCCCTGACTGAGCCGCCGATAATTTCGCCAAAGCCCTTGGGGGCGAGCGTATCAAAATTCAGCACGACCTTGTCGTTGCCGCGGTCCGCCACGGCGGACAAGTCGGTCTTCATATAAAACGCCTTGGCTGCTCTTGGGTAGTGAGTAACAAAGACGGGCTTATCGTGCATTTGTGAGATTATGGTTTCATCCGAGCCGCCGAGGTCTTTGCCCCACCTGAATTCGGATGCTGCCTGCGCGTGTTTTGGGTTATTCTCGATTTTCGTGTCCACCTCCTCAAGGTCGCTTCGCAGGGCAATCAGCTCAGCGGCATTTTTATCACGCTTCCACTGCTTGATTTGGCCCTTCTGCTCGACTTCAAGCTCGGCAATCCTCTTTTCGATGGTTTCTTTTTGCTGCTTTAATTGCGTGAGCTGCTCAGCCATAAATTTGGCGGTTTTTTCGCCCGTGAGGATTTCAACCGACTCGGTATAAGTCAGCCGATAGAAGGGGGGCTTGATGTTTTCAAGGCCGGCAATATCAGCGCCGAGGGTCTCAAGCTGGGCCTTGTTATCCTGGAGGACGCGAGCGACAATATATGAAACGAGATTTTCCGCGAGTTCCAACAGGCCATTCAAATCTATAAACGCGACTTCCGGCTCGACCATCCAGAATTCAGTGAGGTGCCTGCGCGTCTTGCTTTTTTCCGCCCGAAACGTCGGCCCAAAACAATACACCTTTCCGAAACTCGCAGCGGCGCACTCCAGATGTAATTGTCCCGTCTGCGTCAGGTATAGTGGGCTGCCGAAGTAATCTATCTCGAATAGCGTTTGCTCTTCTTCGCCCGCGGCTGCCATTAGTATCGGCGTATCAACGAGTGTAAAGCCATTATCGTTGAAAAACCGCCTGATTGCATCGACGACCGTATGGCGGATTTTGCCGATACACCATTGTCTTTGCGAGCGCAGGTGGAGGTGTCGGTGTTTCAAGAGAAAATCAATACCGTGCTCTTTTGGTGTAATGGGGTAATCGGTTGTGGCGTGTATGACGTCGGCGTTTGTTACTGCCAGCTCATACCCTCCTACGCTTCTCGACTCCGCCCGCACGACTCCTGTTATAATCAACGAGGATTCCTGGCCTAAGTGTTCTAACTTTTCGAACAGGTCGTCGGCGATTTTGCCTTTTTCGACAACGCACTGGCAAAGGCCGGTGCCATCCCGCAGGATGATGAATTGCACCTTTCCGCTGGACCTCGCCTGATAAATCCACCCGGCTAAAGTCACTTCCTGTCCGACAAAGGTTTTTAGTTCCGTTATAGAAGTTCTGTTATCGTTCACCATAGTCGCTTTCCTGTTTGAATTCGGATTCTTTCGATGGCCATATCAGGATGTAGAATATACACTGCGGAACACCGCTCGCAAAGGACATATTTTAAGTTGCGGTTGACAGGTTTGCGAGATACTGGTATTCAGTTCAGTATATGAAGACACGAAACTTTTTTATTATTGGTTTATTACTCCTGGCCGGCTGCACAGCCATAGGGCAAAAGACCAGCGAGGGCATTCAAACGATTTCTGCCTCGGACCCGCGATTCTGCTACGAAGGCCGCTTCGATTTTAATGATGTAAATGCGCCTGTTGTCATCTGGCAGGCAAGCCGGATAAGCATCGATTTTGAGGGCGATACCCTCGCATTGCTTTTTGACGGTGCGAAGTGGCAAAACTTCTTCAATGCGCAGGTGGACGGCTCTACCACGATTGTCGAGGTTAACGAAGGAACGCCACCGAAAGAGGCGACGATTGCCGGGCTCGGTAAAGGGCGCCATCGGCTTTTGCTTTTCAAACGCAGCGAGGCGAACGCGGGCACCGTGCATTTTCGGGGTGTGCAGATTGCAGAAGGTGCGCGTGTATGGGAGCCGATGACGCCTATCTATAAGCTCACGATGGAATTTATGGGCGATTCCAAGACAGTAGGGGCGTGCAACGAAGATGGCAACACAGACCAGTGGGATAACAGGCGAACACACAACGGAGCGCTTAGTTACGCCGCACTTACAGCCGAGGCGTTCAAGGCCGACCACCGAAATATCTCCGTCAGCGGGATGGGGATTATTACCGGCTACGTCGATGTGAAGGCAGGCGAGATGTGGAATCGGCTTTATCCGAACGCATCCTCACCGCCTGCGGATTTGCGTGCATGGACGCCGAACGTTGCCTTTGTGAATCTTGGCGATAACGACGAATCATTTACCAGGACCCATAGCCAGCCGTTTCCCGCGGGGTTTACCGATGGCTACGTCGCGCTTGTGAGAGCTATCCGCGATGCCTATCCGAAGGCACATATCGTTTTGTTGAGGGGCGGAATGTATGGCGGTATGCACAGCGAGCCGCTTAACCAGGCGTGGAAGACAATAGTCACGCAGCTCGAAGCGGACGACAAAGAAATCAGCCATTTCATTTTCAAATATCAGGCAATGAACCACCCGCGAGTCGCTGAACACCGCATATTGGCAAACGAACTAATCGCCTGGCTCAAGCAGCAGGATTTTATGCAAACCTACCGGTAGCACGCTCAAATTCCAATCTTGATTACAACTTTTCGGATTTCAGATGGTTTCTCAAGTTGGTTCCGGGGAGGTGGGCGTCGTCGGGGCAAACCCCGTCCTACTATTAATTGTTTTAATTTTTGCCAAGTATACTACAGTTATTGGGGAAGGTTTTTTATCCATTCCACCATTTCGTCAACAGGGAAAGTCCATCCTGGCTCATCTATAACAGGTCTTTTTTGGTAGGGCTCACTTACAAATGAATGCATTCCAATAGGTTTTCGATCTGGCCAATAAACAACACAAACATCCCAAAATCGACGATAACCAGGTTGTTTTGATATTGAATACTGACCTACTGTTTCCTTTCTTACCGGCAGTATCATAAACACAGTTAGTTGTGAGCTAGAAAATTTTTCTCTAAGTTTAACAGGTAATTTATATTGGATTTCCTTGCATAAAGTGTCTTTCTCTAAGTCCCATACGAGACATTTTCCACGTATGGAAATTTTTTCATTTTCGATTTTTTTGCATTCATCAACAAGATATTGGACTTGGCTTACAATAGATTGACATCTTTGTATATCTTGGGACATCCTCTTCTTATATATCCAATCGAATGAAAATAACAATATTAACATGACTATAAGCCAGAACCACTCTGAAAGAAGTATTGATTTGAGCCTTTTCTTCATATCGATATTGCTCAGGTCGTTCGCAGTATGCAAATTATTATTTTAGCTAAACATGTTATTACAGATTACATAAGAATAATTAACATCATAAATGTGATTTACAACTCGATTTTTTCCCGCAGACAGGTCTTTAACTGGTCAGTGGCGACGCGGATTTGTTCCATTGAGTCGCGCTGGCGGACGGTAACGGTTTGGTCCTGGGTGGTTTGGCCATCGACGGTGATGCAGAAGGGAGTTCCGGCCTCATCCTGTCTGCGGTAGCGTCTGCCGATAGCGCCTTTTTCGTCGTAAGAGCAAGCCAGACGCCCCTTCAAATCGTCGTAAATTTTGCGGGCAATCTCCGGCATACCATCGCGGTTGACTAACGGGAATATGCCGACTTTTATCGGCGCGATAGCCGGCGAGAACCGCAGGAGGTTGCGCGTCTCGCCGCGGACTTCTTCCTCATCGTAGGCATCGACGAGAAACGCCAATGTGCTCCTATCCATACCTGCGCTTGGCTCAATCACGTAGGGGATGAACCGGGCCTTCTTTTCTTCGTCGAAGTATGACAAAGGCCCTTTGAGGTAATCTTCGGCCTCTTCCTTTAGTTTTATCTTCGACATATCTCCTTTGTTCTCGAACCAGGCATTGAGCGTTCTCATTCCCCGCTGATGCTGGCGGAGGTCGTAATCGGTGCGGTTGGCAATGCCTTCGAGTTCCTGCCAGTCGCCTGAGCCGAATGGGAATTTGTATTCGACGTCAACGCACCCTTTTGCGTAGTGCGCCAATTCATCTTTTTCGTGCTCGCGGAAGCGAAGGTTTTCTTTTTTGATGCCGAGGTTCAAATACCAGTTGAAACGCTGCTCTTTCCAGTGCTCGAACCACTGCTCATCAGTACCGGGTGCGCAGAAAAACTCAAGCTCCGCCTGTTCGAACTCGCGGGTCCTGAATATGAACGCCTTGGTTGTAACTTCGTTGCGGAAACTTTTGCCGATTTGCGCGATGCCGAAGGGAATCTTTACTCTTGTTGTGTCGAGGACGTTTTTGAAGTTGGCAAAGATACCCTGTGCGGTTTCTGGTCGCAGGAAAAGTGTCATTGAGTCATCGACGTTTGCGCCCATCCGGGTCTCGAACATCAATTTGAACGGCATCGGCGCAGTGAAGTTGCCAACTGCGCCGCAGGACGGGCAAACCTTTTTGCTCAGGTCGTGTGTGCTGGCGGCAGCCGCGGCCAGCGCAATGTGCTCGGTGTGTTCTTCTGCTGACTCATTTGCTTTGTCTTTCAGGTGGTCAACGCGTGTCCTGGTGTTACACTTTTTGCATTCGGCGACGAGGTCTGCGAACTGGTCAGCGTGGCCTGAGGCCTTCCAGACTAATGGGTGCATAAGGATACTGCAATCGATACCGACGACGTCGTCCCGCATTTGAACGACATTCTTCCACCATGCCTTTTTGACGTTGTTTTTCAGCTCCACACCCAGCGGGCCGTAGTCGTAGCAACTCGCCAGACCGCCGTAGATTTCGCTCGACTGAAATATGAATCCCCGCCGTTTGCACAGCGACACGATATCATCCAATTTCGCCAACTTTGCCATTTCGACCTTTCTAATTCGATAGAAATCAAAAATTCAGGAAGCAAGGATTATACAATAGCCCGTTCCGATTGCAAATGGCTGCCTATTTCGGCTTTGTTTCGGCGGCGTAGTCCTTGATTCTTGCAGCATAATCGGGCAGTTCTGGAAGTTTGTCGCTTGGGATTGGCTCATACCAGAAGCTGGAGCAGCTCCAGTCATCCTGTCTTTCGTAGAGCCCGCTGCCGGTTTTATCGTTTACTTGCTGGCTCCAGCCAATCTGCTGAATCGTGATGCGAATGTCCTTTTTCCAGTATATGGGGTCTTTGATGTGCCAGCGATAAAAGGTGTTGAGCTTGTCGGCCATTAAGCTTGTGCCGCCGTAAAGGTAGGCGACGCTCTGCAATCCCCAGGACTGGCCTATGTAATCCTCGGTTCCGGTTCCGCATATTGTCGGGAAGTTGCCGTCGCCATCGAGATATACCTTGACTTCTCCTTCGCCCCACCAGTTTTCTTCGAGCGCCCTTATGCCTATGACGCAGCCCACGAACCGGCCCTTACCTGTTCGCTTAGGCAGTATCTCGAAATCCTGTTTCAGCGTTGTCGGGTTCTCACGCCGGTACAAAACGTGCAGGCGTCCGAATTTCGAGGGGAGCTTATCGCCGAGAGTATAGTCGATGTAGTAAAACAGGGGGGTGCTTTTGGTTGATTCGTTGGTTAATGTAATTTTCGCCTGTTTGGCGAAGGGCATTTCAAGCCAGATATTCATCCCTGCCTCAGGATTGACGGAGTGGGCCGCGCTTTGATAGGCCCCGATTTTGCCGTGTATTATTCCGAAAAACGCGCCGAGAGGCGCCTCGATACTGGGATGTTTCTGACCATCCCAGTAGGCGCGGACGACGATTCCCTGAAGGGTATCGACGCCTTTGCGGACGGTAACCCAGATGTGTCGAATTTCACCGGGGCCTTTTATATCACAGAGGGTATATGACTGGCCGGGGCTGAACTCCCTGGCGGGCCGGCCTTTTCTGCCGACGCCGATTTTACTGGGGGCCGTCCCGCCTTTGCCCTTTTCGCCGGTGGGGTTCTCAAACGATATCGTTCGCGACTCAAGAGGCACTTCTATCTGATATAATTTTGTTTCCTCTGCCGTAGCGACTGTCGCCATTAAAATTAAAACCACAGCCGACTTGAAAGCTATCTTTGTCATTGGAATCCTCTCTAAAACATTACGTTTGATTTGTTCAGTCTTTTGACTTTGCCGTGTATTCGATTTTTTCGTATGGTATCTTGCCGCTCACAACGTTGCAAAACGGCTTGCCGTTCTTTACGCCGACAGTTCCATAGCCGGTGGCGGTGCAAAGGAACGCTTTGAAATCGCCTTTCACGGCTGGTTTAAGATAAAGGACCTTTTCGAGAGCGTCATATCTTGCGCCACCGAGGGCCTGCAAAAGTGCGTATGACGACATCGCGCGGGCGTACCAGTGGCCGCATTCATATTCGTCGAAGGGATTACGAACTCTTCCGTCGTATCGGTCGCGAGCCGTGCGGACAATCTGCAGACCCTGGTCAATCTGGCCTTTGATAATAAGGTGTGAGGCGACCTGATATTCAATTCCCGTCCAGACCTCGTTGCTGTATGGGAAGGGTAAACTTGGTTCTTCGCCTTTAGGCCAGGAGCAGAGCAGCAGACCGCCTTCGTTACCCATTGCATAACCCGGCCTTTGGGGATTCACGTGCTCCGACAGGTCTTTTTTGAAATTGTATTTATATATGCTTTGAAGGTGGCTTGTAACTTTGTCTTCATTAAGGATGGTATCAACGCCGCCAATCTGCGCAAGCCATACTCCCAATACCCCATCCGACAGGCATCCCTTCCCATATTGATACTTAGGCCCTTCTTTTTTCATTATTTCGATCGCTTCCGGCGAATACTCGCCGCCGAGGTTCTGAACGGCCATCGGATTTTTGGCGTGAAGCTCCTGCCATTGCACCTGCTGGTAGTAATACTCGCCGTTGAATAATTGCTCGTTGACGTATTTTTGCCCCTTTTCGAGAAGCTCTTTATACAAAGGCACTTCATCGGCGGATGCCCTACCCATTGCAGCGGCGGCCTTGAGCGCACCGAGATAGAAGCTGCTGCACATCGGGTCAGGCCCCCAGAATTCGATGTCGTAGGTATTGTGGTGCGGCTCCGAGAGGACGCCGTTATGATTGGGGTCCCAGGTGGCGATGCAATAATCCAAACTGGATTTGACCTTTGGCCAGAGCTGTATCATCCAGTCGGTGTCGCCGCTGATTCGCCAGTCGCGGTAAAGCTTGATGATGCCGCCCAACTGGCCATCGGAGGCGGCGTGAAAACCGTGCGAGGGGGGGCGAATAGGCAATAAACAACGGAAGGTCTGATGGCCTTTTTCATTTTGGCAGACGCAAAATTCCGTTTCACGCAGAGTTCGTTCAAGCGAGGGAAACAGGTTGGGCACCGCCTGTGCGTAGTTCCAGACGTGTGTGCAGGAGCCAGGGCAGCAGCCGGCGTTGTCGTGGCAGCCCTCCCATGCCCAAAGCCGGCCATCCGGCTGCCTGAGAACGGTAGGGGATTTTAGTATCGTGAGGTTCGCCGCGACCGCCTCAATCACCTCGTCGGGCAGCGTTGTGTCATAAAAACAATCGCTGAACTGTTTGGACTTATCCCGTAACTTGGCGTAGTTTGACTGCCAATAATCCACGACATCGGCTAAGCTTGAGAATTTCGCCGAATACCACGGCTGATAGGTTTGCGGCTTCTGGTCTTCGCTGGTTTTGGCTGGTTCAGAGCCGGTCTGCACGTTGCTGACAGGGCAATACCAGCAAAGAAGAATCGTAATGGTTTTAGACTCGGTGGGCTTGAGGTTTACCGGGACGAAAATGGATGCGCCGGGGCTTGGGGCGCCGCTGCTAATCGGTGGTTTTTCCAAGCATTTGCCTTGCTCGATATCCTTCCAGGCCATTGTCAGAGGGTCGAACCAGCCCCCGCGAAACCACGCGCAATTGACTTTTGTATCGGGATTGAGAGAAATCGCGGCAAAGGCGGCTTCTTCCCACGGTTTGGATTTGGTCTTTCGGACAAGGATGAAACCGTTTTCGGTTTTGGTAACCTGACCCGACTTTTCATCCGGGACAAGGAAGTTGCGGGAGTTGAAGGAATAAACCGCCTCAACGGTTTTATCGGTTGGATTAGTAAAACGGTATTCCAGTGCGGCTACAGGCAGTGATGAGTCGTTTGGTTCAGGCGGGGTAAAGGGGCTCCAGCCGGTGATTTCAACTTTCAAGGGGATTTTCGGGTCTTCAAGCATTACGGTAGCGAAAGGGAATCTTGTCTTGAAAGTCGCTTTTGCGAATCTCGGCAGGCCGTATGTTCTGCCGGACAGGCCGTTACCAGCACCGTTGTAATTGGTCGCATCCGGTCCGGGGCCGAATATCTTCCATTTCGGCACGGGGCCTTCGAGCATCCTGGCGACGTTTTTATCGCCCTTGACGCATATAGCTGAAAAAACCGTCGGCTCACTGAATATCTCGGGCCTGCTTTTTAATGAGAAGCTGCTAAGCGACCCTGTTCCTTCGAGGCAAATCATCCCCGCGCCAATTCCGCCCAGAGGAAATGCGACGTGATTGAGATACTGGCCGGTGTAAGTGTCGTTATATTTGCGTTGTTCCGACTTCGCTTGCGCTACGCCGGACAGGTCGGCAGACACGCTGCCGACGAAAGTGAGTGTCGAGACCAGCGTAAACAGTAATTTGATTTTCAGTGAGTTCATTTTTTGTTCTCCTTTTGTATTTTTATTGCGTCTTTGCCCATTGGCAGAATCAGCGATTTACTCCAGTTTTGCTCTCCTGCCTCAAGTGAGCGGGCGAAACCATATTCGATGTCGCCGGATTTGCAGAGAAGCGTTTTACCGACGTATTTGTCTTTCGGGGCGTATTTGCCGAGGACGGTTGCCGGATACCAGTGAAACGGGAATCTGTGGTCTTTCAGGCCGGGGGTTATATCGCCGATGTCCACGTTGTGAGCGTGTATCAGCAGACGGTCGGTAACCTTGAGTGTTATATCCTGCGTAAGGTAATGGTCGGCCCAGTAAATTGTGTTTGGTTCAGTGATAATGTCCCCAAGCGAGTTTGCATCCCAGCCAAGTGGGACGTATGCGTCTAAAAACGTCAGGTGTATGCTTGCATGTGTCTGCTTTGCGATTGTTTTTGCCGCTTCGCTAATCGCCCAGCAGCCCGCGGAATGCGCTATCAAATGCACGTGCTCCGGATTCTTCGACAATTTAAGAATCTGCTCTGCCAAAAGTGGCCCTGCTTTGTCGCGGGCATACTGGGCCGCATCTCTGGGGTTGACGACCCTTGCCTCGTTTCGCCAGTCGAACCAGCCGCAAAGCCATTCGTTTGAATCGACCTTATCTCTTATCGCCAGGGCCAAATTCTTTGGCCATTCTTCTCTTTCAATCCACCCGTGCGTTGCTATGACAATATTCAAGCCGTCGTGCTGTGGCAGGTTCACCTCATTGGCCTCGACCATTCTCGCGTTCGGGTCGCCAACCGCGATATACAATGTCGGCGGCTGTACCGGTCTGTCATCGCTGTAGAATAATCCCTCCGGATTAACAGAGCCATAGCTCACTTGCGCCAGGAGAACACTGAATAAAACTGATAGTGTCTTCTTGGTCATACAATCAGAGTTCAGGATAGACCCAGGGCTGGCGATAATCGCGGCGCAACAGTTTATTGGCTTGCTCGTCCGCGATGATGGTTTCCTTGTCGCCATCCCACTTAATACTTCTGCCGAGCTTCAGTGACAGCATCCCCAGTAAACTCATATTTGTTGAGCGATGACCGATTTCGATATCGCATACCGGCTTTCGACGCGTTTTGACGGCGTCGATAAAATCCGCCCAAAGCTCAGGTATATTGTGTGCGTCGCGTGTATGCGTCTTTGGTTCCTCGTGCAGTATCTGCCCCGTTTCTACATGTTCGTCGTGTTCGTCTGGCGGCGGATAGAATGTCCAGCCGTCGCGCCAGCCAAGGTGCAGAGTGCCTTTTGTGCCGTAGAAGTAGCAGCCGATGCTGTGTTTTTCTGTCGGATTGCCCGCGTAAAACCGATGTTCCCACGTGCAGGTAAACGAATCGAATTCGTAAACGACCACCTGTGTATCCGGGGCGTCGGCAATGTCGGTGAAAATGCGTTTGCTGCCGGTCGAATATACGCTCTTTGGGTATTTTTCCTCTGTCCACCACAAAACCTGGTCGAGCCAGTGGATGCCCCAGTCAGCCAATTGGCCGTTGGCGTAATCAAGAAACTGCCTGAATCCCCGCGGGTGTATGCGCTTGTTATAAGGGCGAAGAGGCGCCGGCCCGCACCAGAAATCCCAGTCAAGACCTTGCGGCGGGTTTTCATCCTGCGGACTCGGATGCTGGTTATAATTGGAGTGAACGAATGTTCGGACCATTCCAATCTTGCCCAGCGAGCCATCCCTGAGAAATTTGTGGGCTGAGATGCAGTGTGGCGAGACCCGCCTGTGTGTGCCGACCTGCACGACCCGCTCGGTATCGCGAGCCGTCTTTACCATCGCCTTACCTTCGAGGATTGTGTGGCTGATGGGCTTTTCGACGTAAACATCAGCGCCCGCTTTGCAGGCAGCGATTGTAATCAGCGCGTGCCAGTGGTCGGGCGTGGCGTTTATCACAATATCGGGTTTTACCTTGTCGAGCAGCTCACGATAGTCCTTGTGCTTTTCCGGCTTATCGCCGGTGAGTTTTTCTATTTCGTCTGCGGCAGGGTCGAGAATGTTTTTGTCCACGTCGCACATCGCGATGATTTTACAATCGCCATCCTTTATCGCCTCCCGCGCGATATTCATTCCCCACCAGCCGGTTCCGATAAGCGCAATGCGGTATTTCTTGTCCTTCTGGGCGCCCAGGATATACGGGAAAGCAATCGCCGCGCCGGCCGCTGCGCCCCCTTTAAGAAAATTTCGACGTGATAGCATCGTATTATCTCCACAGCAATAATTTTTTGTCATTCTATTGAAACCTGTCGGGATTGCAAGGGCGGCCTTTGACACGGTAAACCCGCTCGGCTACACTCAGCCCTCCTTATGGAAACGAAAGTGTGCATAATTGGTGCCGGACCTGCGGGACTGATGTCGGCGATTTTTGCGGCGAAGGCAGGGGCACAAACGGTTGTGATTGAAAAGAACACGACCGCTGGGCGAAAACTGCTTTTAACCGGCGGCGGCAGGTGCAATCTTACACATTCAGGCACGGTCGATGATTTTGTCCGTGCGTATGGCAAATGCGGCAGGTTCCTTCGGCATTGTTTGTATGAGTTTTCGCCTGATGCGACACGCGAATTTTTCGCTGAAATGGGTGTTGCAACCAAAGTCGATGAAGAGGACTGTGTGTTTCCGGTAAGCGAACGTGCCCGCCTCGACTCGCCTGCGAGTCAGGCGAGGCGGGCAGGCGACGTTCGAGACGCTTTGCTTGGCCGATGTCAGGAACTTGGCGTGCAGTTTATATTCGGCAGGGGGGTTGAGAGAATCGAAAAACACGACAATGGGTTTGCTGTTTTCACCGGGAGGGAAATTATAACGGCTCAAAAAGTGATTATCGCAACAGGCGGAGCAAGTTACCCAACTACCGGCTCAACAGGCGATGGTTACAAGTTGGCAAAGTCGCTTGGTCATACCATTATCGAGCCAAGACCCGCACTTGTGCCTTTGGCGGCAAAAGAAAAATGGCTGGGAGAACTGGCAGGGGCGTCACTTGATAATGTCGCCATATCAGCAATGGTTGAAAAGAAGAGGGTTGCTGTCAGCGGGCCAATTGTTTTCACTCAGGACGGTATCGGTGGGCCGGCAGTGCTCGATTTGAGCAGATTACTTACTGATTACCTGCCCGCACAAAAGCCAATCGAAATTGCCGTTGACGTTATCCCTGCGATGAATGAGTCCAAACTTGATGAGTACCTGATTGGTCATCTCTCGCAACATTCCAGGAAAATCATCATCAACGTTCTTTTTGACCTTGTCCCCAAGAAATTGGCGGGTCTTCTTTGCCGTCAGGCGGGAGTAACAGATGCAACCGGCAGCCAGTTGAAAAAAGACCAGCGAAGAAAAGTCATTCAGTTATTAAAGAAATTGCCTCTATCAATCACAGCCACAAGGCCAATCGCAGAGGCGACAATTACCCGCGGCGGCGTAAGCACAGCCGAAATCGACCCCAAGACAATGCAATCTAAAATTTGTCCCGGCCTGTTTTTTGCCGGCGAGGTTATTGACGCCGACGGTCCCTGCGGCGGATACAATTTGCAAATTTGCTGGTCTTCTGCTGTCCTGTCCGGCAAATCGGCCGTGAAGTAATGGCACGGCACTTAGACTTCGTCGGCTTTCAGGTCGTTTTTGATTTGATTGAGCAGATTTATCGCTTCAATGGGAGTCAGGTTATTGACGTCAACGGAGGCGAGTTTGTCGAGGACGGGTTTGTGCTTTTGGACGAAGAGCATATCGGCGTCGGGAGCTTTGGTTTTGTGCTTGGCTAAATGTGAGCCGGCGGCTTCTTTTTGAAAGGTTGTTTCAAGCTCGGCCAGGATTTCCTTTGAGCGTTCCAAAATCGGCTTGGGGATGCCGGCTAATTTTGCGACGTGAATGCCGTAGGATTTGTCCGTGCCGCCGGGGAGGATTTTGTGAAGGAAGACCACTTCATCCATCCATTCGCGCACGGCCACGTTGCAGTTTTTGATATTGGCAAAAAGTTCCGCAAGCTCGGTCAACTCGTGATAATGCGTGGCGAAGAGTGTTCGGCATTTGATTTTGTTGGCGATGTGCTCGGTGATTGCCCAGGCAAGTGACAGGCCATCGTAGGTGCTTGTGCCTCTGCCGACTTCATCGAGGATGACTAACGATTTTGAAGTGGCGTTATTGATGATGTTGGCAGTTTCGGTCATCTCGACCATAAAGGTCGATTGGCCTCGCACCAATTCATCGGAGGCACCGACGCGGGTGAAGATGCGGTCAACAAGGCCGATGGTTGCATCTTTGGCGGGGATGAACGAGCCGGCCTGTGCCATCAAGACGAGCTGCGCGACCTGTCTTATGTATGTGCTTTTGCCGCTCATATTCGGGCCTGTGATTATCATTACGTCCGGTGCAGGTGCGCCAAGCTCGATATCGTTGGGGACAAACTCGGCGCCAAGCATCTCAGCGAGGACCGGATGTTTGCCGTCGGCTATGACAAGCTCGGCACCGGTTGTCATTTTGGGCCTGATGTAGCCGCGCCGCCTGGCGATATAGGCAAGAGCCGTTATGCAGTCGCATTGTGCGATTGTATCCGCCAATCCCTGGAGCCGGCGTATGTATTGTGCCGCTTGTATCCGGATGTCTTCGAAGAGTTTTTGTTCGAGGGCAAGTGCCTTTTCTTCCGCTCCCAGTGCGCGTGTCTCGTATTTTTTCAATTCATCGGTGATATATCTTTCTGCGTTCTTGATTGTCTGCTTGCGGACGTAATCGGCGGGGACCTTATCCGCGTTTGACCGGCTGACCTCGATGTAATAGCCGAAGACCTGGTTGAAACCGACCTTGAGCCGGTCTATGCCGGTTCGCTCAATTTGCTGTTTTTGATATTGCTGGAGCCAGCTTTGGCCGTCGCGGGAGATTGACCGCAATTCATCCAATTCCTTGTTGAACCCTGCGCGGATGACGCCGCCGTCGGTCAGACGCATTGGGCAATCCGGCTCGATTGCCGATTCCAACAAGTCGGCCAATTCATCCATACTGTCGCACTGGCCTGCCAAATCCGCTAACAGTTTGGCGTTGAATCGCCCCAGTGTTTCTCGCAGTTTCGGCACCTGCCGCAGCGTTCGGGCCAGGGCAACGAGGTCTCGCGGTATCGCTCGAGCCGTCGCAATGCGGGCGGCGATTCTTTCCGGGTCGGCGATATCTGAAAGCAGCTTGCGGAGCTCCGCGACGTGATTGTCGCTATCCTTAAGTGTCGCTACGGCATCCTGGCGAAGCTCAATTGTCGGCAAATCGCACAAGGGCCTGCAAAGCCAGTTGCGAAACATCCGGCCTCCCATAGGCGTGAGCGTCTGGTCGAGCGTATCGAGCAGAGTTCCTTTCCTGCTTTCGGTGCGAATCGTTTGCAGTATTTCAAGTCCCCGCAGGGACGTATGGTCGATGTGCAGGAAGTTTTTCCGGCTGACCTTTCTTATGCCGGATATGTGGGCAAGCGCGGTCTTCTGAGTTTCGTTGAGATACTCGATGATGGCGCCGGCAGGGGGGATAATGGTGCCGTCCGAGTCGCGTATTCCGAAGCCCTCCAGTGTCGCCGTGCCGAAATGTTTTAAGAGGCGTTGTTTCGCCTGATAGGGGTCGAAATACCAGCTCGGGCGCTGCGTAATCGCGGCGCCGGTCAGTTCGCTGATGCCTTTGGCCAATTTCTTTGACTGTGCCTCAAACAGCTCGCCTCGCCTGTCGGGCAGCAGGCATTCGGCAGGGGATAACCGCACAATTTCATCAAGCAGCTCGTTTTCGCCGAGCTGCTGCACGAAGAAATGCCCGGTTGAGATATCGATCCAGCTTATCGCCGACGTCGCGTTTGTCTGCCAGACCGCCGCCAAGAAATTATCCTGCTTTGCCTCTAACAGCACGTCGTCGGTGAGTGTCCCGGGCGTAACGACGCGAACCACGTCGCGCTTGACCAAGCCCTTGGCGGTCTTAGGGTCTTCAACCTGCTCGCAAACCGCGACCTTGTAGCCCGCCTGCAGCATCTTTCTCAGGTAGCCATCTACGGCGTGCCAGGGGACGCCTGCTAACGGAATCGGATTAACGCTATCCTTGTCCCTGCTGGTCAGCGTCAGCCCGAGCACTTTCGAGCAGGTTTTGGCGTCCTCGAAGAAGGTCTCGTAGAAGTCGCCCATTCGGAAGAAGAGTATGCAGTCTGGATATTTCTGCTTGAACAGATGGAACTGCCGCATCGCGGGCGTAAGGTTTTCGCTGCCTGTGGTCATATCGGCTGATTATACATTCAGGCGGCCGGATAACAACTCTGTGATGATTGCAATGGCCTGGCCTTGCGAATCGGCGTTTGTTAATTGTATCAGGAGTTGCTCCTGGCGGGCGGTAAAGCACACCGGCTGGTGCACATCGAAGTTTTCAGTGCCAGTGATTTCGCAAATCTTGCGGGCAAGTGCGTCGATGCCAGTACCCAATAGGGCACTGATTTGCACAACGCTCGAAGCGGCGTTGCCGGGCAGTTTAGCCGGGTCGAACCGGGCGGGCAGGTCTGATTTGTTAAGGACGGTCAGGACCTTTCTATCGGCCAGTTTTTCAATCAAGCCAGTGGTAAGCTGCTGGATTGGTTCACTGTTGTCTAAAACTAATAACACCAAATCGGCCTGGTTTATCAGTTCCACGGCTGCTTGTTTTGCTGCTTTATCTATGTCGTCTGCAAGTTTCTCGTCCAGCCCCGCCGTATCAATCAGTTCGACGGCCAGCGGGCCGATTTGACAATTCGCGGAGACCCAGTCGCGCGTAGTTCCTTTAATGTCGGTAACAATTGCCTTTTGCCTTCCCGAAAGCCGATTGAGCAACGTGCTTTTGCCTGTATTAGGGGGGCCTGCGAGGACTATTCGGCAGCCGAAAATAATAAGTTTTGCAATTCGACTGGCCTTGATGATGGTTTTGGTTTCAGAGGTGATTTTGTTCAGGTTGATGTTGTTCACCCAGTTTTTGGCCGCAGCCGCAAGACCTGAATCGGTTTGGTTGAGGATTATCTTTGTGCCTTCGATTGTTTTGGTCTTTGGCAGCATCAGTTTAGCTTCGAGGGTGATAGTGTTGCCATCAGCAAAGGTCTTGCAGAGCAGTTGCTCAGCCGTCAGCAATTCAATGCCCTGTTTCTGGAGCAGACACATAATTTGTTCGACAATCAGCGGATTGCCGTGACAGTTGATAGCGAAGGTATCGGGCCCTTCACAGCCGATTGTTACCTGGTCGATTGTTTCGCCGTTGGTTGTGATTGTGCCTAACAGGATTTTACCCGTTGCAAATTCAGACGTTTTTTGAGTTTGGGGAACAAATATCTGTTTTAGGATGGCTTCGGCGGAATCGCCATAAAGCTGAATCGTGGCAATTGCGCCCGTTCCTTTGCCAGTTATGACGGCGGCAAACACAGACATACGACGGCTAATTACTCCCTCGATTCGGTATATTTTTGATAGGCCAGGGCGATACCTTTGATGACCAAATCTGGCACGTAGTTGTCGACAAAGTCGCAGTCATCTTTAATCAGTTTTGCGCCTGAGCCGGTGATTACCGTTTGTGGCCATGTTCTCAGCGTCTCCGCATAGCGTCTGACTATTTCCTGCAGAGAGCTAATGGCTGAATAATACAGCCCTGCGTTAATCGCCTCGACGGTGGTTTTGCCAAAGGGCCATTCCGGCTTCGTTACCGTCACTTTGGGCAGTTGCGCCGTATGGTTGTGCAGGGCATTTGCGCTCATTTCGAAGCCGGGGAGAATCACTCCGCCGCAGAAGACGCCGCGGTCATCGACGAGGTCGATGGTTATGGCCGTGCCGAAGTCCGCGACGGCGACCGCGTGCTCCACGACCGCGTAGGCGGCCGACGCCGCCAGAACCCGGTCGGTGCCGACCTTATCCGGCTCATCTATCGAAAGCTCAATCGGAAATGGAATATCTTTGCCTACCAGCAATATATTCTCGCCGATGGTCTGTTTTACTATGTTTCGCACAATCTCTGTCCATTCGGGTTTTACGGAGCTTGCGACCAAGACGGCGTCGCGTTTTCCCTCTTTTGAGCGTTTTGCGACCGGCACCATTTCCCATGTCGATTTCAGCAGCTCATTCAGTTCCGCCGTTTTCTCGCCGGAAACTGTCTTTACAAACTGCTCCTCACCATTGAGAAACAGCCCAACGCCTATGTTTGTGTTGCCGATGTCGATGGCTATAAGATTCATAATTCGTCTTTTACCTTATTCCCTGCAGGTTGTCAATTTATGGGTGTTTACGCTTGGGAACTGCAGGATGCGATCCGAGTTTGTAGGTAAACCCGCCGCAGGCGGGTAAAACTGCCCAGGCACGCCGGGGTTGTTAAAATAGCATTGTAGAGTGTGATTTACCCCACCAGTTCGATTCGGCGGGGCAAGCCCCGCCCTACAACTCAGTCCTCCGTTTTCTGTCTTCCGTCTTCCGGTTTTGTCTGCTTAACTTTCTTCCAGAGCAGCTCGCAAAGGTCTTTGACTCCCTCGCCTGTTACGGCTGATATTGGATAAATGCGATGCCTGAGTTGTTTTCGTAACTTTTTGACCGCCTCGCCTTTCGGGTCAAGGTCGATTTTATTCGCAACGATAACCTGCGGCTTCTTCGCAAGCGATTCGCTGTACTGCTCAAGCTCTTTGCGAATTCGTTGGTAGTTTTTCACGGGGTCTGAGCCGTCGAGAGGCATTATATCAAGGATGTGGACAATGATGCGAGTCCTCTCGATGTGCCGTAGGAATTCGAAGCCCAGTCCCGTTCCTTTGTGTGCCCCCTCGATAAGGCCGGGCAAATCGGCCATCACTAATCGACGCTCATCGGACAATTCCACGATTCCGAGAATTGGTTCGAGTGTAGTAAAGGGGTAAGATGCGATTTTGGGTCTTGCCTTCGAGCATCGCGAAATCAGGGTGCTTTTGCCCGCGTTGGGCATACCGACCAGACCGACGTCGGCTATCAGTTTCAGTTCCAGGCGGAGGTTTCTTTCCTGGCCCGGCTTGCCTGGTTCGGCGTATCTGGGGGTCTGATGAACCGATGTCGCAAACTGCTTATTGCCTTTGCCGCCGTGTCCGCCTAAGCAGACACATACTTTCAAACCGGCTTCATCGAGGTCTTTCAGCAGTAAGTCGAGGTCGGCGTCGTAAATAAGAGTCCCCGGCGGAACCTTAACGACCAGGTCTTCGCCATTGGCGCCGGTCTTATTGTTTCCTTGGCCGGGGTGTCCGTTTCCTGCCTGCCAGTGGTGCTTGCCGGCGAAGTCCATCAGCGTATCGAGGTTCTCATCGGTAACGAAATAGACGTCGCCGCCTTTGCCGCCGTCGCCGCCGTCGGGGCCGCCTTTGGGGATGTATTTCTCCCGCCGGAAGCTCATGCAGCCATTGCCCCCGTCGCCCGCCTTTACCCAGATTTTTGCTTCATCGACAAACATCTTACATTTATTATTTACTATTTTATATTTTTTATTTGTTCGTTATCCGTAGCATCATTACTGCGGAGTTGCTATTCGAGAAATCATTGCCTGCCCCTCCAGCATAACCACCCGACTGCCAAATAGAAAATAGAAAATCATAAATAGTAAATGGTGGATTCGCGGTTGACTTGTCGAAGGGTGCTCGACGTTGAATAGGCGCCTTCGCTGAGAAGGGCTGTTAATAGAAAATAATAAATAGCAAATGACTTAGATGACGTTGACTTTTCGGCCTGTGAACCGGATGGTGCCTGGGCTGGTTGCGAAAAGTGTGTAGTCCCTGCCCATTTGGACGTTTTTGCCGGGAAAGAATTTGGTTCCGCACTGGCGGATGATAATGCCGCCTGCCTTTACGACCTCGCCGGCATACAGCTTAATGCTTCTGTATTTGGGATTGCTGTCTCTGCCGTTTCTTGTTGACCCTTGTCCCTTTTTATGTGCCATAGGTAATTACCTCTGTCTTTATTCTGTTCTCAATATGAACGTTTCTTTCTGACTAAAACAGCATTTTACCAGTGATTGGTTCTTTTGTCCAGTGGATTTTTTGAAAACCGCTCAATCTGGAGTGGTTAGCGTTCCGCTTCGATGATGGCCTTCATTTGCGGCTGCGGCATCATCCCTTCGGTCGCCAGCTTAATTTTGCCTTCGGTGTCGATAAAGAAACTGCTGGGAATAGAAGTCACGAGGTTGTAAGGTCTGGGCATATTCATCACGTCGGTCGAAGTCACCGTGTAGTTGATAACCGGGTTTGCGGCGACGAACTTCTTGACCGTCTCGGTCGAGTTCATCGGCCCGATGTAAGATATAGCCAACATCGCCAGTTTGTCTTCACCGATTGTATTTCTAAGTTCAATCAGGTGCGGGATTTCCATAATGCACGGTCTGCACCAGGTCGCCCAGAATGTAAGCATCACGTTTCGGCCTCTGTATTCGCTGAGAGCATGTGTTTTGCCGGTGATGTCGGTTACCGTGAAATCAGGCGCTTCTTTCCCCTGCCAGTTGGCGTAAGCCGGCCCCCAGCCCCTCCTGCGGGCAATTATGTCGCGTAGTGTGGGCTTGGGATTGGCCGCCAGCGGCCCGACTGGTTGCACTGTGGTGCTCGGTTCTGCCTGGTGTTGCGGCACCGTTGTTTGCCGGTGGGTGGCCTGGTTTTGGTCATTTGCCGGAGCTGGTTGCGGTTCTTTTTCACAGCCGATTAGCACGCCCGCAGCCAGTGCAGCTAAACCAAGCCAAATTGCAAATCTTGTCCTATGAGTCATTTGAACCTTTCATTTGTCTTTCCTGAAATAAGATTATACAAATCAGCGCCCAAACATAAAGCGAAAATTGAGCGTACCGATGGTGCCATTTAGCTTTTGACCCCATCGAGCGGGGTTGCTATAATTCTCGTCTGTTATGTCGATACCCTGGTTTCTTGACCTGGGTTAGAGGAAAGGGCTAAAAGAGATGAGCGAAAAAACGATTTGTGTTGGCAAGAAGCAAACAATCCTTTTGTCAGCCATAGTGCTGGTCCTGTCGGGCGTTGTGCTGGCGGACGTTCGGCTGCCTTCTGTTATAGGCGACAATATGGTCCTGCAGCAGGGCAGCAGCGTGCCGATATGGGGCTGGGCCGACCCATATGAGAAGGTTACGATTACGGCGAGCTGGGGCAGTGGAAAGTGGGAGACGACAGCGGGGCAGGATGGCAAGTGGATGGTAAAGATAGAGCCGGGCAAGGCGGGCGGGCCTTATGAGATGACCATAGATTGCAACAATCCGATAACACTGAAGAATGTCCTGGTCGGCGAGGTATGGGTTTGTTCGGGACAATCGAATATGGAATTTCCGATAAGGCAGTTAGCCAATCCCGCACAGGACATTGCCGAGGCCAACAACTATCCGCAGATTAGGATGTTCACCGTTGGTAAAAAGGTGATGTATACGCCGATGACCAATTGCCAGGGTCGCTGGCTGGTATGCAGCTCCCACACGGTGGTGGGTTTTTCGGCTGTTGGATATTTCTTTGGTCGTGACCTGAATAAGCAGCTTAATGTGCCGATAGGTCTGATTCATACATCCTGGGGCGGCACGCCGGCGGAATCGTGGATGAGCAGGGAATATCTTGCGGGGGACCCTGATTTTCAGCCGATTCTCGACCTGTATGCGAGGACGGTCGCCAACTACCCCGAATTGAAGAAAAAGTTCGATTTGGAAACGAAGCAATATAATGAGATGGCGGCGAAATTGAAGGCCGAGGGCAAGCCGGTGCCCAAGTCTCAGATTTACGAGCCGATAGGCGAAGGCCATCAGTATTCACCAACAGGGCTTTATAACGGAATGGTTGTTCCCCTTATTCCTTACAGCATCCGCGGGGCTATATGGTATCAGGGTGAGTCGAACGCGTGGCGTGCGTATCAGTACCGCAGGTTGTTTCCGACTATGATTAAATGCTGGCGTGATAAGTGGCAGCAGGGTGATTTTCCGTTCTTATTTGTTCAGTTGGCGAATTATATGGAAGTTAAATCCGAACCGACCGAGAGCGAGTGGGCTGAACTTCGTGAGGCGCAACTTATGTCGCTTTCGGTGCCGAATACGGGGATGGCTGTAATCATAGACATCGGCGAGGCAAACGATGTTCACCCCAAAAACAAGCAGGACGTCGGCAAGCGTCTGGCCTTGTGGGCGCTGGCAAAGACATATAAGAAAGACGTGGTGTATTCCGGGCCGCTTTACAAGTCTATGGAAGTCCGGGGTAATTCGGTGATTCTGCACTTCGAAAGTGTGGGCGGCGGGCTTATCGCCGGAAAAGGTGAACCACTTAAAGGATTTGCGATAGCAGGCCAGGATAAAAAATTTGTCTGGGCCGATGCGAAGATTGAAGGCGATACAATCGTGGTAAGCTCCGGCAAGGTCAGCGAGCCGGTCGCGGTGCGTTACGCCTGGGCGGATAACCCTGTATGCAACCTTTACAACAAGGAAGGTCTGCCCGCATCGCCGTTCAGGACAGACACTTGGCGTGGCATTACAGATGCGCGGCGCTGACCGCGGGGCTTGCCGTGCAGCGAAGCGCAGAGAGCTGGTTCGTGGCAAATACATTTTTATCCGCCCGTGGCGGATAGTTCTGGTCGGTGTGTGGGCAACGCCGCAATGCGATGACCGAGGGATATTCATTTCCGAAGGCCAAGCGGCTTCTCGCGAACAGTCAATTCAGGGCTGTAATGGCCCGGCGGCTGTCCGCCCGCGACGGATTGCTTGTGCTGTATGTTCTCGAGAACGGTCTCGGCTATCCCCGGCTGGGCGTATCCATCGGGAAATCCTGTGGAACGGCGGTCGTCCGCAATCGCTTAAAGCGGCTGTTGCGAGAGGCCTTCAGGCAGAACCAGCAACATATCCCGACCGGCTTTGACTATGTCGTATCGATGTCCCCCCAGTGGGTCAGGCGGACCGGTGGCAGACCGGCGGCAAAGGCCGTTGTAAAAGCATTGAAGTTTGAAAAACTGCGGGATTCCTTGGTGGAGCTATCATCCCGGCTGGTTGCCGGAAGGGCTTAATTTGTAATCTTTGGTCCCATTGGTGCCGATAAATGTCTATGTAGAGGATAACTATTGGGTCCCAAAACCAGATTAGTGCCGATAGGGGTGGCAGCAAAGATGGCTGGTGTTTCGCGTCAGTCTTTGCAATATTACCTTATGATGGGACTTCTTGAACCGACCGAAGTTACGCGAACAGGCAGAAGATTATTTGACCCAAAGACCGTCGAACGTATAAGGCTTATAAAAAAGCTTAACAAAACCGGCTACCCTCTGCGGGCGATACGTGAATTGTTCCTTGAGGGCAGGACCGACCTGTCCGCCGGCAGGCGAGATTTGAAAGGAAACAGACGGTGAGCGATTACGAAACGATGCAGCGAAGACGCAGTATGGTCGTCGGGGTCTTTGTCATCGTTGCGGTGGTTGCGTTCTTCTGGCTGGTATTCAAGTTCGGCGACCTGCCCGGTCTGGTCAGCGAGGTAAGGTCTTATGAGGTTCGCATCCAGTTCCCCAGCGCGCCTGGGGTCCAAAGAGATACCCCCGTGCGTTTTTGCGGCTATCAGATAGGCAGGGTTTCTGAGATCAGACCTCCCGATGTTTTGAAGGACCTCAATACCGGTCAGTATTATCATCAGACTGTTGTAAAAATAAGCATCGATAATCAGTTCAAAGATATCCCCGATGTGGTAGAGGCCAAACTGATGACACGAGGTCTTGGCTCGAGCTACATCGAACTGCGGGTGCCGCCAATCGACCTTCGCAAAGGGAAATTTCTCGTCGAGGGCAGCCTGCTTCAGGGCACCGCCGGTATGACCAGCGAGTTCTTCCCTGAGGAGAGCCAGAAGAAACTGGATGACCTTATTACCGGAATCGCGGCATTCGTCAACAACACCAACGACATTGTCGGCGACGCCGAAAACAAGGCCAATATCAAGGCCGCTCTGGCAAACCTGGCAAAGGCCTCGCAACAGGCCACCGAGGTTATGAAGGAGCTTAGTGAGATGTCGGCTGTCGGCAAGACAACCCTTCAAAATACTGACGCCAGGATGGAGTTGCTTACAAGTTCGCTTGTCGGCACCAGCGAAAAGCTAAGCGAGGTTATGAAGCAACTGGATACAATCCTGACCAAGGTGAACAGCGGTGACGGCACCGCGGGAAAGCTGATAAACGATGGCCGGCTGTATGAACAACTGCTCGAAGACAGCAAACAACTTGGGCTGGTCCTGCAGGACCTGAAATCCTTTGTGGATGAGTCCAAACAAAAGGGCGTGCCCATTAAACTGAAGTAAATCACTATCTCTCGCGTGGCCTGCCCCACCACAACAATCTTGACCCCGCCTGCTCTATTCGAGTAAAGTAGCCCTCGTCTAATCAATTGAAATATATGCAAAAACCCGACAGGGAGATTTGTTGAATGAAACCTACAACGGAAGACCGCAAGACAATAAAGAAGATACTTGAACTTGCAAAGCAACAAAGAATAGACATAGAAGCTGGCAAAGTCCGAAGGACGTCATCCCGGTTCTGCCTCGGCGTTGAACACGGCGACTACAACGGCACCGAACTGTTCGGCGTGGGCACCGACCGCTTTATCTGGATGGCCTATAGACCCGCAGAGACTTCGAGTATGCGGCTGTATAGCGGCAATTTTCCTGACGACGGTATAATCGAATTTGAATTGGGTGATATTCCGGAGCCGAAGTCGCCGCAGACAGCCGACACCTGGGGACGCTTTGCTTATGGCGTAGATTTCATCCTCCGCCGGGCCGGTTACGAACTGAAACGCGGAATCGATGCGGTAATCTACGGCAATATTCCCGGCGGTGGGATGTCACGTTCCGCGTCGCTAGCTTTGAATCTCATACTGTCTGTGCTCGATGCCAACGGCATAGAGGAACCCGACAAGCTTAAGATAGTCGATTTGGCGCAGCAAGTCGAAAATGATTATATCGGCTCACCCTGCGGCAAGTTAGACCAGATTATGATACTCTTTGCCCGCGAGGGATTCGGCACATACTACAATCCTAAAGACCGCAAGGTCGAATACGTCCCCTTAGGTAAAAAGACAGCCGATTTTTGTATTGTCGTTATGGACACCGGCACGGTCAGGCCCGGACTGGAAAAGTCAACCTACAAAATAAGAAGGGCAGAATGCGAACGGCTCGTCTCAATCCTGCAAAAGGCCGGTCACAAAATCTCCTGTCTTGCGGATATAAAGACCGAAGCCCTCTACGAAAAGATATTGGCCCAGTTTTCAGGCCAATACCCTGATTTGTGCGACCGGTTCAGGTATATCTTCGCCGCCCAAAGGCGATTTTATGAGATGCTGAATGCCTGGAAGCGGGGCGACATAGAGACGGTAGGGCGGATATTCCGCGAAGATGGTATCGGTTTGCGAGACGAATACAAAATCTCCGGTCCCGAGCTTGAGACGATGTGTGATATCGCCAGAACCATCCCTGGCTGTTTGGGCGAGAGAATGTTAGGAGGCGGGGATAAGGGCGCAGCAGGCGCTTTGGTTAAAGCCGCGGGTGTCAACGCCCTCAAGAAAGCCGTTGATATCGGATATCCTCGCAGCCGACCCGATTACGGCGACAAATACGCCGTTCACATCTGCAAAGTCGTTGACGGCGTGAGGATTTACGACGGCCTGCTCGATTGATTTGGTCACAGCACTTTGTAACCATAGGCACGGAGCCCCGGCTCGGAGGAAAATTCCAGCGAGGTGGTTTTTCAACCCATCTGAATTTTATCTATCAGCGTCCGAATAAAACCGCGATATCTATATTGATATGGTGTAACCACTGCATTGCAAGATGTTTCGGAGTGGTATTTGTCAGGTCTTCAGCTTACCCAGTGACATAATAATAGCCCTTTGTGGTCCGGATGGATTTGTTCAATCTACGGGCGCAATTTGCTGATTGTCGTGTTAATGACGTTTATATGGCATTTAAGCCCGGTTTCATTATCAGCGAGGGAGCAGAATCCCTGAAAAATGCCGTATGTAAAATAGGACGTTGGTTAATTCCACAAGAGTGAAAAAACTTTTCAAGGAGAAGAGCAAATGTTTGGCGAGAAAGTATTTCAAAAAATCTGGCTGGTGCCTTTAGTGTTATGTTTTGTGTGTGCGGCTGCTGCGGGCAAGGATGAAGCCAAAGCTGCCTCGCAGGCATTGAAAAACCACACCTTCGAAATAGGGCCTGAAGTATATTATGTCAGGTACCACGAATCGGACATGATGGAAAACACAGGTATAATGTATGGGGTGATTGGCTCATACATATACCGCAGTTCGGTCGGCCGGACCTTTGAGCCGTCTAATGCGTGGATGTTTAGAGCCGATGGTCGGCTGGCTTTTGGAAAAATGAATTATGATGGCGAAACTTCGGATGAACCACCCCTTCCCGCCAGCGGAGACAACATAGACGACTATTTATGGGAGGTCAGGGGTTTGCTCGGTTACGATTTCAAGAATAAAACCGCCCGCACTACGCCCTTTTTTGGTGTGGGCTACAGGTATTTGAATGACGATTCCTCAGATCAAGATGGGGGCTATGAGAGAGAATCGAATTATTTATACTTTCCAATTGGATTGGAATTTCTCTTCCCGTCGGAGAACAGTTGGTCTTTTGGGGCGACGATAGAGTTCGATGTTCTCCTCTGGGGTAAACAGAAGAGCCACCTTAGCGATTATGGGTATGGGACGGTTGATAATCAACAGAACTCCGGTTCGGGCTTCAGGGCCTCTCTGAGGTTCCAGGAGAAAGGCGGTCTTGTAATTGAGCCCTTTGTGAGATACTGGAGTATCGGCGATTCCGCCACGAAAGTAATAGACGATGTGCCTCTGCAGGAACCAAAAAATGAAACCACCGAAGTTGGCTTAAGGGTTATCTGGACGTTCTAACAAAAGAGCAAACTATTAGGGTTACAATGGCGGCGTCAACACCGTAAAAAAGGTCGTTGACGCCGCCTGTCTTTACAGTTGCTCCCCGCCCATTGGGAACTATCTGCGAGTTTAAAATCCGCGGAGGATTTTACTTTGCCTTCGCGGCAGGCCGGGCTTTGGCAGGCGCTTCAGCACCACGTATTCAATGCCGTTCTCCCGGCAGAACTTGCGTTTCTCAGGTCTGTCACCATCTTCATTGACCGCATAGATATCCGGCTTGATTCGGTATATCTCGGGTTCGGCGTCCAGCCAGCCATTACCCGTGGCTATGAGGGCTTGCCTGACGTATCGAATTGACTGGACGACAAACCATCGCTGCTGCTGCGGGAACATAGGATGTCCCTCGCCTTTCAATTCCCTTATGGTTTCGTCGCTGCCGATGGTGACATAGAGGTCGCCAAGCTCGGACACCTCCTCGAAGAATCGGACATGGCCGGAGTGAAACCAATCGTAACAGCCGGTAACAATAACCTTTTTACGCGGTGAAGGTCCTTTTGGCAGAGCAGGCCTATAATCGGGAAAAAGACACAGGTTTTCACTTTTCAGCACTCGATACTTTAGGCCATTGGCTTTGCAGTAAGCTTTCTTTTGCGGATTGTCGTTAGTGTCATCTACAACCCACATTCGAGGTAGGAATTCGAGCGAATCGGGCAAGGCATCGGGATTGACCTCGTTGACTAATGTTACCTTATGTATGTAGCGTATTGCTTCGAGCAGGTAGCGACGTTCTTCCTGAGTGAATTTCGACAGTTTACCCGTAACTTTCTTTATTACGTCATCGGACCACAGCAGGGCGTGAACCTTCCCGAGTTTTGCCGACTCATTGAAAAACCTGAAGTGAATCGGTCTTAGGTCGTCAAATCCTCCCGAAATAAAGACGGTATCCGCGCCGGGCTTAGTCATTTCTTTACCTTGACGGTGACGTGAAAAGCCCCCAGCACCGGCTCATCCGAAATCACGTAAAGGTATCCGCCGCCGCAGCCCGAACACATCGCACCGGCATACCTGCGCTGATAAAAATCCAGCAGTTCGAGAAGGTCTAAGGTCAAAACCGGGTGCCTGAAGTTCTGCGGCAAAAGCACCTCCCAGCATCGCATATTTTCGTTCAGCGATTCTCCCAGGGCTTTCACATCCATCCTTGCGATTGCATCGAAGCACGTCTTGCCTGCTTGCCCAAGGCGACTGACCCATTTGGGGTCAAGGTTTTTCACGCCAAGAGGATTATAACCTTCAGGCCGGGGCATAACTGTCAGGATGTGAATGACCCGCGACAGCCAATCGGCGACTTTTGGGTCGTTATTGGATTCTATATGGACTGGATAAATGCCGCCCTCATAACCGTAATCATAGTCCAGCCGGTTGACGCCGGGATAAATCAATCCAATCATATCCTGAGAACCGGATGGCTCGGCTTTGCCTTTGTTTTCCGTCTCGTATAGCTCTCGAACCAGCTTTGACGGGTCTTCATTCTTCGGTATGTCCCCGCCCCACAATTTCAATGCTACTGAGCGTGTGCTGCTGCAAATGCCGGCCCTGTCCATAAAACGAAACTGCGGTTCCACGGCAGCCACTACCATTGAACCCGGGGGCGAAGGATTGTGTTTTGAGACAAAGGGCTGGTCTATCCACCCGCCGGCCAGTGCAAGCCGATACTGTATCTTGCCTATTATGTCGGTTATTTGAGGTTTTGCTTCTCTTGTCATCAACAGACGGTTCGCTTGCCTGCTTTCCGGTCCATATACTGCTGTTCAATCCACTTATAGGTTGCCTTCAAGCCCTCTCGTAGTGTCGTGCCCGGCTCCCAGTTCAGAATCTTCCTAATCATTCTGTTATCGCTGTTCCTGCCGCCCACACCCTTTGGCGCGTTCAGGTCATACTCGCGTTTCAGCTTCACACCGCCAATTTCTTCCACTAAAGTAACCAGTTTGTTAATGGAGACCAGTTCATGCGAACCGAGATTGATAGGTGTGGCAATCAAGTCTTCGCAGTGCATAATCATATCAATGCCTTTGGTGCAGTCGTCGATGAACATAAAGCTGCGCGTCTGCCTGCCGTCGCCCCAGATTGTGATGGTCTCGCTGCCGGCGTCTTTGGCCTCAATCACCTTGCGACAAATGGCCGCGGGGGCCTTTTCCCGCCCTCCGTCCCACGTGCCCCAGGGGCCATATACGTTATGAAACCGGGCAATGAACGTCTTCAGGCCTCGTTCCGCCCAGTATTCCTGGCAGAATATTTCGGACATCAGCTTTTCCCATCCGTATCCTCTTTCCGCCATAGCCGGGTACGCATCCGATTCCTTCAATGCCCTCGATTTGGGGTCCTTCTGCAAGTCCGTATTGTATGCACACGCCGAGGATGAGAAGAAGTATCGTCTTGCTCCCGCACGCCAGGCCGCCTCGACCATATGAGTATTGATAAGGATGCTTCGCAGACATTCAACTCTGAATCGTTCAATGAATCCCATACCACCCATATCAGCAGCAAAGTTATATACCTCGACTGCGTCTTCGCAGGCCCTTTTGCAGTTGCCTTCGATGCTCAGGTCCATCGACAGGCACTCGACGCCGGGTGTATGTTGATACCACTCAGGCAATGGTTTCTTGTCTATCGCACGAATCCGAGTGAATCCGCGGTCGTGAAAGTATCTCGCCAGAGCACCGGCGATAAACCCTCCTGCCCCGGTGATTACAATCAGGTCGTTCTTTTGCATATTCGCTCTCCTAATTCGATTTGCCGTTTTCTGCATCATTTCCTGTTCCAGTCTGAATGTGACCCGCAGTTATGGGTTGATGCGAACGAGAACCACGCCGTGAGGGCGAACCATTGCCTCGAACTGGTTTTCGTATGTGCCGATTGTTTTTTGCCGCCAGAGGTCACGAACGGTCTGTTTGCCGGTTATGCCGAGGTCGGAAAATTTGACTGTGACTTTCTTTGTTTCTTCCGACGGGTTGAACAGACCAACTGCCTTTGACCCGTCTTTGAGGTCCTTTGCCATCACCATGTTTGCGTCCTCTGTGATGATGCGTTTTGCCTGTCGGCCTAATGGGTCCTGGTCAACGGCGAGCACCTCGTCATTTGTCAGCAGGTTCAGCGTGAAGTCATCAATCTGGTCTAAGGGACAACCCAGCAGCAGAGGGGCCGACCAGAGGCACCAAAGTGAGATATGCGTATATTGCTCATCCGGCGTCAGTTTGGTGGGATGCGGCCTTCCCCAGCCGACTTTGCCGACAACCAACATATCGGCGTCAGCCCAGTGGCCTGGGCCGGTGAAAGGCGCCCACCTTTCGTGCTGCTTCCAAATATCAATCACTCCCTGTGCCCACCGGCTTTCATTTGGCGGCAGTTGTGTCTTGCTCCAGACGTCGCGTATATCACCTGTGGTTCGCCAGCAGTTGGTGAGTTTTGCCCAGGCGGCTGCCTTGTCGAAAGGCGCGGAGTTCGACAGCGAATAGACGATATCACGACCCGATGCGCGAAGTGCATTTGCCATTCGCTCGGTGTGCGCTTCGTCGTTGGTATGCCAGTCGTATTTGAGGTAATCGATGCCCCACTGCGCGAATTGCTTTGCGTCGTTTGTATCGAAGGCGTATTTACCGAACCTTTTGTTCCTTTCGTAGTCGGCCAGTTTCTCCCAGGAGCCGTCTTCATTATCGCTTGAGCCGCCCATATACCCGGCGTATGAGGTAATCCAGGGCGTAGAGTAAATTCCGACTTTCAGGCCAAGCGAATGAACATAATCGCAAAGCCCCTTCATATCCGGAAATTTTTTATTTCCCTGTATAGCGTTGAAGTCGCCGCCGCGGGAACCTTGCCAGGTGTCGTCGATATTGATGTAAGTCCAGCCGTGGTTAATCAGGCCCGAACCGACCATTGCTTTTGCTGATGCTTGCACGTTCTTGTCAGAGACATTTTGTGCCCAGCAGTTCCAACTGTTCCATCCCATCGGCGGCGTGAGTGCGATTTGGTCACCGACCACGATTTTCAATACTTGCTCGGCGGCACCGAGTTTATTGGTGGCCTTGAGCGTGACATTGTAAGTGCTGGCCGCCTGGACTTTCCCTGTGATTCGGCCCGATTGCTTATCGAGCGTTAATCCTTCGGGCAATCCCTGTGCTTCGAAGACGAGGGGGCGATTACCAGTTGCCGCGATGGTGAACAGGAAGGGACTTCCCGGCCGAACACCAAAAACTGATGCACCATTTATTCGCGGCGAAGGCGGCGTCTTCGGAGTAAGAATGTACTGCTCATTTGGTTCCAGTTTCAGCTCGCCCGGCGTGTATGTTTTTTGTTGACCGGCCATATTACATCCGACAATTGTGATGATAACCCCCAGAATGCCGCTCAGTGCCGTAAGCATTGAGATTTTCATAAGCCCCTTTCTTTGCCCCAAACTATCATAAGCTTTTTTCCCCGCATCAGCGTGCCTACAATTTAATCGTTTGCCCTTAGATTATCAAGTGCTGACCAGTGGCGGTAGAGGGAATATTCGCATCTTGGGGTTGCAAAAACTTTTGACTTCCATTGTCAGCAGTTTGATGATATAAGTGCCTGCGGGCATTACAGCAAAGTTCAAAATATTGAGAAAGACGGTATATTTGGAGGGCTTATGCGACTCTTGTGCTACTCTGCGAAGTAGCGAAGTGTCGTTACCTTCGCTACGAAGCACGAGCCGAAGGAAATCCAACTAATGAACCTTTCGGTTCTGATGTGTTCAGGCGTAATCGCCTAAATATGAGGGACTCAGGAAATCGAAAATGAAGGCCGCGGTGATAACAGAACACGGGGAATTGGATAAAGTTAAACTGGCTGAAGCGGCTAAACCAAAAGCGGGGGCGGGAGAGGTTTTAATCGAGGTAAAGTCCGCCGCGCTCAATCATCTTGATATATGGGTCAGAAGAGGCAGGCGAGGCGTAACATTGTCGATGCCGCACATACTCGGCAGTGATGCCGCAGGGGTCATTAGCGAGGTCGGTGCCGGGGTTGATGGTTTTTCCGTCGGCGATGAGGTAATAATCAACCCGGGTTTGAGTTGCGGCAAATGTGAGTATTGCAGGCGGGGCGAGCAGAGCGAGTGCTCCTCGTTTGGGATTGTCGGTATGAGTCGGGCCGGGACGTTCACAGAGTATGTGACTGTGCCGGCAACTAATATCTACCCGAAACCATCCCATCTGAATTTTGATGAGGCGGCGGCGCTGCCTCTTGTCTATGTTACCGCCTGGCGGATGCTGATGACCAGGGCCGGCTTGAAGCCCGGACAGACCGTCCTGATTCACGGGATAGGTGGCGGCGCTGCAATGGCTGCGCTGCAGTTGGTCAAACTGGCGGCTGCTAAGGCGATAGTGACATCCTCATCGGATGAGAAACTTGACCGAGCCGAACAAATCGGCGCAGACCACATAATTAACTATAAAGTCGGCGACGTGAAAGATACTGTAATGAGTATTACGGGCGGCAGAGGCGTTGATGTTGTGGTCGATACGGTTGGGGCGGCTACCTGGCCGGTTGATTTTTCGGTTGTCAGGCGGGGCGGGAAGATTGTTCTTTGCGGCGTTACGAGCGGGCCGAAGGCGGACACTAATCTGCAGGCGCTTTACTGGAATCAGGTTACGATTATGGGTTCGACAATGGGTTCGGATGATGATTTTCGTGCGATGCTGTCGGCGGTATTTGCGGCAAAGCTGAAACCGATTATAGATTCGGTTTTTCCGCTCGGCAAAATCCGCGAGGCGATGGCAAGGATGGAGCAGGGAACTCAATTCGGGAAAATAGTATTGAAAATTTCATAGTAATGGATTTTAGGAGGCATAACAATGGCTGTTACACTGAAAAAACTGACAGAGCTGTTGAACAGAGATCTGGAGCTGGAGTATTCTGCGGCGATTCAGTACATCAACCACGCTGCGGTGATGAGCGGAGCGGTCTATGGGGACATCATAAAGGAGATTAAGCTGCACGCCAACGAAGAGGTTGCACATGCGGTGATACTGGCAGACCAGATTGATTATCTGGGCGGCTCGCCCAGCGTGAATGTGGGCGAGATTTTGACGTCGGAGGACAACGACGAGATGCTCAGGCAGGATTTGGCGGGCGAAGAGGATGCGATAAAGAGGTACAAGATGCGGGTTGAACAGGCCGAGCAGCTTAAGGAGTTCGCGTTGGCGCAGCAGCTTAGGACGATACTGGCGATGGAGCAGGAGCACGCGATGGACCTGAAGCAGGCATTAGGGAAATAGGGCGGTTTTTTGGAAAAGGATAGAAGGAGGTTATAAATGAAACTAAAAGGGTCACAAACCGAGAAGAATCTTCTGGCGGCGTTTGCCGGCGAGTCGCAGGCGAGGAATCGATACACTTATTTTGCCAGCCAGGCCAAAAAAGAGGGCTACGAGCAGATAGCGGCGATTTTTGAAGAGACGGCCAATCAGGAAAAAGAGCACGCCAAGCGGGAGTTCAAGTTCCTGGAGGGCGGCGAGGTGGAGATAACTGCGGCGTATCCTGCCGGCGTGATAGGTAATACAGTTGAGAACTTAAAGGCGGCGGCGGCGGGCGAGCACTATGAGAATACGATTATGTATCCGGATTTCGCAAAGGTTGCCGACAAGGAAGGTTTTCCGGAGATAGCCAAAGTTTTCAGGAACATAGCGGTCGCGGAGAAGAGACACGAGCAGCGTTATCTTGCTTTGGCTAAGAACATAACCGAAGGCGTCGTATTCAAGAGGCCGAAGGCAACAAGATGGGTCTGCCGGAACTGTGGTTATGTTCACGAAGGGACAGAGCCGCCCGATTCCTGTCCCGCCTGTGCTCATCCGAAGAGTTACTTTGAGCTTGAGGCGGTCAATTATTAGGCGCCCATAGGCAACTGCCCATTAGAGAATAGGGGATTTGCTTATTGTGAGTTTTTATTCATTACTATATCGTAATGGACAAGAGGGGTAAAAAAGTGAGGTCGTGTTTTGTCCGTATTTCGGATGAACCGACTGATGTCCCAGTTGTGTGTTGGAAACAATTAGCGATGAGTAAAAGTTATGTTATGACAAGAGTGGTTGGCCTGTTGGCGCTGGTGGTATTACTGTTTGCCGGCTGTAAGGAGAAGATTATGAATGAACGGAAGGGCATAGTAACAATGAAGGGTAAGCCGGTTACGCTGACCGGCACACCGGTCAAGGTCGGACAAAAAGCGCCGGATTTTGAGGTCGTCGCGAATGATTTGTCGACGGTTAAGCTATCGTCTTTTGCCGGCAAAACCTGTATTATTGCCTCGGTGCCGTCGCTCGACACCTCCGTCTGCGATATTGAGACTCGCAGGTTCAATGAAGAGGCGGGCAAACTCGGCGGGGACGTTGTGGTGCTGACAATCAGTATGGACCTGCCGTTTGCGCAGAAGAGATGGTGCGGCGCCGCGGGCATAAAGAACATTCAGACGCTTTCGGACTATCGCGACGCGTCGTTTGGAAAGGCGTATGGGGTGTTGATAAAAGAATTGCGGCTGCTGGCCAGAGCGGTGTTCGTCGTGGACAAGGCGGGCGTCGTGCGTTACGTTCAGATAGTGCCGGAAATTGCGACTGAGCCCGATTATAATGCTGCCCTGAAGGCCGTTAAGGAACTGTAGAAGGACAGGGAAAAGGATTTTAACTTATGGTAAATGAGATTAAACCAAATGTTTACTCGGTGGGGGCGATTGACTGGGACAGACGGCTGTTCGACGAGCTGATTCCGCTGCCCGACGGCACAAGTTACAACGCGTACCTGATAAAGGGCAGCGAAAAGACGGCGCTGCTGGACACCGTTGACCCGCCAAAGACCAGCGTTCTGTTAGATAACCTCGTCAGGGCGGGAGTCGAGCGGATTGATTACATAATTGCCCATCACGCCGAGCAGGACCATTCCGGCTCGCTCCCGGACGTGCTGCTGCTTTACCCTGACGCCAGGGTTGTAACCAACGCCAAGTGCAAGGCGATGCTGATGGATCTTTTGCGTATTGAGGAGGACAAATTCATTACGATTGAGGATGGTCAAACGCTTTCGCTGGGCGACAAGACGCTGAAGTTTGTTTTCATCCCGTGGGTGCATTGGCCCGAGACGTTTGGCACGTATCTTTCGGAGGACAAGATTTTCTTCCCCTGCGACTTCTTTGGGTCTCATTTGGCGACGACCAGCTTGTTCGTGGAAGATGAGCCGATGGTCTATGAGTGCGCGAAGCGGTATTACGCTGAGATTATGATGCCTTTCAGGACGCCGATAAAAAACAATCTGAAGAAGATGGAGCAACTCCAGATAGAAATAATAGCCCCCAGCCACGGGCCGGTTTATCAAAGGCCGCAGTTTATCATCGACGCCTACAAGGACTGGGTCGGCGACGAGGTGAAGAACGAGGTGGTCCTGGCGTATGTGTCGATGCACGACAGCACGCGGGAAATGGCGGAGCATTTTGTTGACGCGCTTGCTGAACGGGGTATAAAGGTCAGGCAGTTTAACCTGGTTGGGGTTGATATAGGGGAACTGGCGATGGCGCTTGTGGATGCCGCGACGGTGGTTATCGGTTCGCCGACATTTCTTGTCGGCCCGCATCCGGCGGCGGCATACGCGGCGATGCTGACGAACGCACTGAGACCCAAGACGAGGTTTTTTTCGATTATCGGCTCCTTCGAATGGGCCGGCAAAATGGTCGAGCAACTGACAGGTATGCTAAGCAATCTGAAGGTGGAGGTATTGGAGCCGGTAGTTGCAAAAGGATTGGCGAGGAACGAGGATTTCGATGCACTGGACAAGCTGGCTGATAAAATTGCGGCAAAGCACAGAGAAATCGGAGTGCTGAAATGACGGATGATGTTGTGGTGGCAAAACAGAAGATTAATTAGTCTAAGTTAAAGGGGCATAACGATGGCCGAGAAACTTGAAATCTACGAATGCAAAGTATGCGGCAATATAGTTGAAGTGCTGCATGGGGGGGCTGGTGAGCTGGTTTGCTGCGGTCAGCCGATGGAAAAGCTGGTTGCGAAAACAGCGGACGCCGGCAAAGAGAAACACGTTCCGGTCATAGAGAAACTCGCCGACGGCTTCAAGGTCAAAATCGGCAGTATCCCGCACCCGATGGAAGAGAAGCACTACATCGAGTGGATTGAGCTGCTGGCCGACGAAATAGCTTATCGAAAGTTCCTAAAACCGGGCGTCGCACCTGAAGCGATTTTCAACGTCAAAGCGACAACTGTCTCGGCACGGGAGCATTGTAACATTCACGGCCTGTGGGAGGGCAAGTAAAGGGAGCTTGCCAAACGCGGCTTTACAAAACAAGGAGATGAATAATGGCAATAACTTTCAACATTGACGAAATTTTCGAGATGGCTGAGCAGATTGAACGCAACGGCGCAAAGTTCTATCGTGAAGCCGCCGGCAAGGCCTCCGACAAGGCGATACAAAAGATGTTCGTCGATTTGGCTGCAATGGAAGACGGCCATCTCCGGATATTCCAGGAAATGAGGAAGCATCTTGACGCCGGCGAGAAGGAGCCGATGACTTTTGACCCGGATAACGAGGCCTCGCTTTATCTGCAAAGTATGGCGGACAGCCACGGCACCGAAGGCAGGAATGACTTGACGACCAAATTGACCGGCAGGGAGACAACAAGAGAGATATTCGAGATAGCAATCAATGCAGAAAGGAACTCGATTGTTTTCTACACCGTTTTGAAAGGGCTTGTCTCTGCCGCCGGAAAGGATAAAGTTGAGGCGATTATCACGGAAGAAGTCGGCCATTTAGCCGTCTTGAAGCTTCAGTTGGTAAAACTGCCGTAACGCGGACCAAAAGTGTTTCAATTGATGCTGGTGGTATCGGACGCCGAACAATGCTCGTTTTGGAATCACTGTTCAAACTAAGCTACGGTATGTGCATCCTCGGCTCGAAAAAGGACGACAAGCTCAACGGGTGCATCGTCAACACGGTGTTTCAGTTGACGCCCGAGCCGCCGATGGTCGCTGTCAGTGTTAACAGGCAGTGCCTGACGCACCAGTTTATCACCGCCGGCAGGGTCTTCGCCGTTTCCATCCTGTCGGAAGCGGCGCCGATGTCTTTCATCGGCAGATTCGGCTTCAGGTCCGGCAGGGACATAAACAAGTTCGAGCGGGTAAAGTACCGGCTGGGCTCAACAGGGGCGCCAATAGTCCTCGATAATGCCGTCGCTTTCCTCGAAGCCGAGTTGACGCAAAGCATTGACGTCGAAAGCCACACGTTGTTCGTCGGCAGGATAGTTTCTTGTGAAACGCTCGATGATACTGCGTATCCTATGACGTATGCTTACTATCGTGACGTGAAGCACGGCCGAACGCCTAAATCCGCGGCAACGTATATCGAGGTCAAACCAAAACCATCTGATGGGGTGAAAAGGATGAAGAAATATAAATGTATTATGTGCGGTTATATTTATGACCCGGCTGTCGGCGACCCCGACAACGGGGTTAAGCCGGGAACCAGCTTTGAGAGTTTGCCCGCCGACTGGGTCTGCCCGGACTGCGGCGCGGGCAAGGATGAATTTGAGCTGATCGAGAGCTAATCGATTGTTGCGGTTTTGACGGGATTGACCGTTATGAATGACATTTGCCCGACAGTTCTGCCGCAGGAGATTGCCTGTGCGGAGGTCAAATCGCCTCCCTGCGGTCTGGTTGTGTTCGGTGCCTCCGGCGACCTGGTCCGCCGCAAATTACTCGCCAGCATATTTGAGCTTTTCAGGCGGGATTTGCTCAACGCAAACTTTTATTTTCTGGGGTGCGGCAGGAGCAAATTTTCCGACCAGCAGTTCAGGGCCGATGCCGGCGCTGTCATACGAGATTCGCTCGGCGACGTTTCCTCAGACCTCTTGGGCCGCTTTATCGACAAGCTGTATTACGTTACCGGCGATTACGATGATGAATCATTTTATAAATCCATTGCTGCGAGATTGACTCAGCTTGACCGGGCGCACAGTGTCGAAGGCGGTCGCATTTTTTATCTCGCCGTGCCGCCGTTATTGTATGGGACGATAGTGGAAGGGCTCGGTGCAGCGGGGCTTTCCTGTCCCGGCCTGCCTGGGTGCGAGCGAATCCGGCTGGTTGTCGAAAAACCGTTTGGCAGGGATTTGGAAAGCGCCGGCGAGCTTAATCAAATCCTTCAAGGACATTTCACCGAGCGGCAAATCTACCGCATCGACCACTACCTGGGAAAAGAGACGGTCCAGAATATCCTGATGTTGCGGTTTGCCAACGCCATTTTTGAGCCGGTCTGGAATCGCAACTTTATAGACCATATCCAGATTACGATAGCCGAGTCGGTCGGAGTTGAGCATCGGGGTGGCTATTACGATAAGGCAGGCGCTCTGCGCGATGTATTTCAGAATCATATGCTCGGTATGCTTTCTCTGGTGGCGATGGAGCCGCCGGTTTCCTTCGAGTCAGATCGCGTCCGTGATGAGAAGGTCAAACTGCTGCGGTGCATACGCCCCCTGACCGGGCAAAGTGCAAACAGCAATTTTGTCAGGGGCCAGTACAAAGCCGGCCTGATAGGCGAAAAAAATGTCCCCGGCTATCGCCAGGAGCCGAAGGTTGACCCAACTTCCAACACCGAAACCTATGTCGCCGCGAGGTTGTTCGTGGACAACTGGAGGTGGCAGGGCGTGCCGTTTTATCTCAGAACTGGCAAGCGACTGGCCCGAAAAGACACTGAAATTGCCATAACATTCAGGAAAGTTCCTCATTCGATGTTCATTTCGGCCGGGTTGCCTTATTTGCCCGCCAATACGCTGGTTATACAAATCCAGCCGGAAGAAGGGATTTCGCTGAGCTTTCAGGCGAAGCGCCCCGGTTCCAAGGTTTGTATTGGGACACTGCGGATGCGCTTCAGCTACACCGAGGTCTTCGGGGGCGAGCCGCCCGAGGCGTATCAGCGACTGCTTCTGGATTGTATGCTCGGCGACCAGACGCTTTTCACCAGGCAGGATGACGTGGAGGTTTCCTGGCGGCTGCTGGCTCCGATATTGCAGGCGTGGGAAAGTCAGTCATCAATGCCCTATGAGTATCAGGCGGGTTCCGAGAGCTTTCCACAGGCCGACCGGCTCATCGAATCGGACGGCAGAAAATGGCGAAGTATATGTGAGGCGTAAACATGGCTGTCTCGTCTCGGCGGAGCGCCGAGCCGGAGCCGGATTGGAAAGGGACAAGCGATGGACATATTTGAATTCGCTATGGAAAAAGAACAACTGTCGGAGCAATACTATCGCAAGCTGGCGGACAAAGCCCCCCACAAGGGTCTTGTAAGCATCCTCACTATGCTTGCCGACGAGGAGCGCGGCCATTTTGAGGTTGTATCGAAGATGAAGCAGGGCGTTCCTGCCGAGGTTGCTGATACGATATTGCTGACCAATGCCAAAACCATCTTTGCAAAAATAAGGCAAAGCCGCGAGAAGTTTAAGCTTGGCCCCGGCCCGATTGACCTTTACAAAAAGGCACAGGACATAGAAAAGGACAGCCGCTCTTTCTATCGTCAAAAGGCCAAAGAATCGGAAGACCCTCGCCACAAGGCAATTTTCAATACGCTGGCCGAAGAGGAAAACAAACATTACTTCCTGCTCGAAAACCTGATTGAGTTTGTATCCAGGCCGCAAACCTGGCTGGAAAACGCGGAATTTCATCATCTCGAACAGTATTAACGAATGATGTTTTAAGGGGGACAGATACGGATAGGACAGAAGAGAAATCTGTCAGAGCCGACGGTGTTTCAATAGTTTTGTGTGGCCAGGCGGGTATGGGCATACAAACCGTCGAAAGCATTCTGACGCGGATGCTGAAGCTGGCCGGTTGCAACGTCTTTGCCACCAAGGAATATATGTCGCGTGTCCGCGGCGGCAATAACTCCACACAGATACGTGTCTGCTCACGTCCCGTCTCGGCCTTCATTAACAGAACGGACATTCTTATCCCGCTAAACAAAGGCGCTATAGACCACGTCCGAGACAGAATTTCTGCCGACACCGTTGTCGTCGGCGAAAATGAGCTGTTGGCGGACGAGGCGCACAGCGGGCCTTTCAAGTTTGTTGATGCGCCATTTACCAGAATCGCAACCGATCTGGGTAACAGGGTCTATTCCAACGTTGTCGCGGTTGGTATGCTTGCAGGTTTGCTCGGGATAAAGCTGCCTGAAATTTGTGATTACGTTAAGCAGTCCTTTTCCACAAAGGCCGCTGATGTGGTGCAAAAGAACGTTCAGGCCGCCGAGGCGGGTTTTAAGCTTGCCGAAGATGTGTCTCATCGGGCCGATATCCGTCTCGATATCACCTCTGATGCCGGCGTGAAAGACCAGATTCTCTTAAGCGGAGGCGAAGCCATAGGTCTGGGGGCGATAGCAGGGGGGTGCAATTTTATTTCGTCGTATCCGATGTCCCCATCGACGCCCGTGTTGGTCTTCCTCGCCAAAAACGGCAGTGAATTCGGCATAATAGCCGAGCAGGCCGAAGACGAAATCGCGGCGATGAATATGGCCATCGGCGCCTGGTATGCTGGCGCTCGCGCAATGGTGACAACCTCCGGCGGCGGCTTTGCCCTGATGGTCGAGGGACTCAGCTTGGCTGGTATGCTGGAGTCGCCAATGGTCATTCACCTCGGTCAAAGGCCGGCCCCCGCCACCGGATTGCCTACCCGCACTGAGCAGGCCGACCTCGAGCTTGCACTCTACGCGGGCCACGGCGAGTTCCCAAGAATCCTGTTTACGCCGGGGACGATTGAACAGGCCTTTTATCTTACCGCCCGTGCCTTTAACCTCGCCGACAAATTCCAGATGCCGGTCTTTGTCCTGACCGACCAGTATCTTGTTGATTCCTATTACAATATTCCCGCCTTCGATTTATCGAACGTAAAAGTCGAGAAGTACTTCGTCAAAACCGAAGCAAATTACAAAAGATACGAGTTGACCGAAAATGGCATCTCGCCGCGAGGCATCCCCGGCTTCGGCCAGGGGCTTGTGTGCGTTGACAGCGACGAGCACGACGCCGTTGGACACATCACCGAGGATTTGCAGCTTAGAACCAAAATGGTGGATAAACGCCTGCGAAAGCTCGAATTAGCCAAAGCCGAGATAGTCGCACCTGAGCTTTATCCCAATCGCAAATATGATAACATAGTCGTTTGCTGGGGCTCGACTTACCATATCGTCAGAGAGGCGATTGCAGTTCTGGGCAGGGAAGATACCTCCCTTTTGCATTACAGCCAGGTGTATCCTTTGCATCCGAGCACTGCGAGTTATCTGGGCAAAGCCAAAAAAATCGTTGCCCTCGAAAGCAACGCCACCGGCCAGTTCGCCAAACTGATAAAACTAAACACCGGCATTGATATTAAAGACCGGGTTTTGAAATACAGCGGCCTGAGTTTCGCCGTCGAGGAGGTGGCAGAGGCGTTAAAGAAGGTCCTGAAGTGAGGTCTTTTATGGATACACACGTCTTTGATACAGGTGACATTGACATCGCCTGGTGTCCGGGCTGCGGCGATTATGGGATTCTCACTGTGCTCAAACGCACGCTGGCTGAGCTGAATATCGCGCCTGAGAATCTTGTGATGGTCTCCGGCATAGGCCAGGCGGCAAAAATCCCGCATTATTTCAGGACACATTTTTTCAACGGTCTTCACGGCCGTGCCTTGCCACCGGCCACCGCCATCAAGGCCGCAAACCCTTCTATGACCGTTATAGCCGAAAGCGGCGACGGCGATATGTATGGCGAGGGCGGCAATCACTTCATCCACACCATCAGGCGGAACCCGAATATCACCAACATCGTCCACAATAATATGGTTTATGGTCTGACAAAAGGTCAGGCCTCCCCGACAAGCCAGCTCGGTTTCAAGACCCCCGTCCAGGTCGCCGGCGTCTTCCTTGAACCGTTCAATCCTCTCGCCGTCGCAATCGCCCTTGATGCCGGCTTCGTCGCCAGGGCATTTGTAGGCGACGCTGAGCAGACCAAAGAGATTCTCAAAAAGGCAATTACGCATAAAGGATATGCCCTGGTGGACATATTTCAGCCCTGTGTTACGTTCAACAAGCTGAACACCTGGCAGTGGTTCAAAGAACACACCTATTATCTTGAGGCATCTCACGACCCGCACGACCGCATCGCCGCCTTCAAAAGGGCCGTCGAAACAGACAAACTGCCGCTTGGCATATTCTATATCAATCCCGATAAGAGCGTCTTCGAGGACAACGTTGGCATATACCGCGAGGATAAGCGTCCGCTGTTTGAAAGAGAGCCGGATTTTAACCGGCTGCAATCGCTTATTGGCAGGTTCCGAACCGCTGGCTAATCGCAGGAGTAGTGAGTTTATGAGAACGATGACTGCAAATCCACCTCGCGTTGCCGCCGCGGCACAGCTGGAGAAATTAAAGGCCGTTCTCGACAAACTGTATGATAGATACAATCGGCGCGAACTAATCAAGCCCGACCCGCTGCAGTTTGTTTACGAATACTCGAAGCCCGCCGATATGGAAATAACTGGTCTTCTGGCGGCTTGCCTCGCTTATGGACGGGTCGAGCAGATTGAAAATAGTCTCCGCAATTTGCTTGGTCGGATGGGCCGAAGCCCTTTCGAGTTTGTCCTCAACTTTACACATCGTGACAGGGCCGGACTTAAAAATTTCAAACACCGCTTCAATAGCGGCGATGATATATCTGATTTGTTTGTCTTGCTTCGCAACGTGCTTGTTAAATACGGCAGCATCGAGCGATTCTTTTTGCTCGGGCTTTGCCCCGCCGACGAAAATACCATTCCCGCCTTGTCGCGGTTTTGCGATTCACTGCTGGAGATGCACCCGGGTCCCAGGTCAAAGGGACTTGCTTTTCTTCTGGCAGGCCCTAATCACGGCGGCGCAGCCAAGCGGCTGAACCTCTTTCTTCGCTGGATGGTTCGCAGTGACGACGTGGATACCGGGCTTTGGCGCTCTGTTGACAAGTCAAAACTGATTGTCCCCATTGATGTTCATATGAGCCGGCTTTGCAGAATTTTGGGGTTTCATAATCACAACATCGTTTCTTTGAAGACCGCCGTTGAAATAACGCGAAATTTTGCCGAGATTACCCCGTTAGACCCTGTAAAGTATGACTTCGCCCTTTCGCGAATCGGCATATTGGAAAATTGCACCGGCCGCCGTCGTGCCGACTGTAACGCCTGCGAGTTATTGTCGTGGTGCCTTAAAAGACAGGATTGGCAAGGATGAAAATAAAGCCCGAGGACCTCGAAAAATACAGTTCAGCCGTAACGCTTTCCGATATGGAGGTCTTTGTATTTCCGGAGCTGTTCTATGCCCTGATTCTTGCAAACATAATGAGTCCTATTGTCTGGAAGTGGCGGGACATTGACTGTTTCAAGAAGCTCGAAGGCAAAGATAGCTACAAAAAGCTGCTGCGATTGCGCCAGTTCATAATGGACGAATATGATTTCAATCTCGACCTTGAAACCTGGGGCCTGACCAGCAAAACCAGAGAGATGGAACGTTTCGCCCGGTTCATCTCGCCCGACGACGTCGCCAAAAGCAACGGCCTTTTCGGCTATGAGGGCGATAAGTATTACTTCGACGTCGATATCCGCAAACACTTCGGCCTCGATAAATACGACAGCGACGTTATCCCCTACTGGAAGACCGAAACGGTCGAGGCGATGGAGGCATTCGTCCGAAAACCCGGCTACACAAAAAGAGCGGGTGAGTGCGTCTCGTTGTCGGCGATTTACGCCGCCGCCGCTTTCGTTGTCTGCGGCATCCCCCTTCAGGACATATACGCGATACTCACGCCGCTTCACTCACAAAACTTCATCGATATCCGCGACGGCGTCCTGACCAATAACAGGCGACTCGTTACCAAAGCGATGTGGTTCAACGGCACCGCGATATCGTATAAGGCCCAGCGAGCGCTTCGCAATGAAAACGTAACAATCGTTGCCCATCCGTCCGGATATATTCATTGCCTTTATAAACAGGCGACGATAAAGCCGGAAATTTACGACCATTTCATCAGGCAGCTCAGCTCGTATCTGTCGAGCGACCTTTCGGTGCTCATTTTTGCCAATTTTCTCAGATGCAATCCGGCTTATCAGAAATACTTCCAGCTTTGCCGGGACTGCCGCGGAAACCCGCAGTTTATAAGGGCCGAAGTCCTGTTCCATTACGAACACGGCAGCAAATACCGCATTGCCGACGCCACGCATGAGAAGCTGATTGCCGAGGTCTCGGATGAAGATTTTGTCTCTTCCGAGTTGCCGGGCAGAATCCGCTGTGACCGGATTTGTGAGTTCATAACCCAGAATAAAATAGATGTCAGAACCGCCGACGGCAGGGCGGCATTGACCCGCTTCCTTCAACCGGTGATGCCCGATGTCCAGCGTTTTATTGATGAGCTTGTCGAATTCGTTCGTACCGAGCCGAAACTCCCGTCGTCCGAGAAAGATTATCTGCCGGCTCCGACAATCGAAATAGGTGTTGATTGGACCAGAAGCAGGATTATCGATTATCTACAAGGATTGCGTAACCGCAGCACTACTGCCGACCTTGTCTTCTATGCGTTCCGCGATATGGAGACCTGCGACTGGGTGCCGTTTGTCAAAGCGGCTGTCCAACGTTGCCCCGTCTCTTTGGCAATGGCTAAATCGATGTCGGTGGAGGCCGTCTATGCGTTGCTGCAGAAGATGGACAACGTTTCGATATACGATGGCAAACGTCTTGCCCAGCCCGATGAGGTTGCCAACTACCGCACGGGCGACGGTCTCGAAAAGGCGTTGCTTCTGGCCAACGTCATTCGCCAAAGATTACCTCAGCAGGTTGTCGAAATTATCGTCGATGACAATCGTGTTGTTGTGAAAGGCGCCGCTGAGTATCGTTTCGACTCATCTAAAGGACTCAAAAAGCAGATTCGCATTTCGCCTGTCGGCGATACTGTCGCACTGGACTAAAACAGCCGCAGCCGATTGTCTGCCAACACCACAAATCCGGGCTGTTATGTCGTAACGATTCGCATCGGCTAAAAACAAACATAGGAGGATCAGAAAATGAACGAGAAGAAAGCAAAATCTTCTGTGCTGGAAAGTTGTCTGGCAAAACCGGCTATGCTGACGGAACTGATTGATTACGTTGACGGCTCGATTGTGAGTAAGACGATAATCGACAAATCCGTCGGCACGATAACTCTGTTCGCGTTCGACAAGGGACAAAACTTGAGCGAGCATACCGCTCCCTATGATGCGGTAGTGCAGGTGCTCGATGGCAGGGCGGGTCTGACTATTGGCGGCAAACACATTGACGTCTCTGCCGGCCAGCTAATTATTATGCCGGCCAATATCCCGCACGCCGTCGTCGCAAAGGAGAAGTTTAAGATGTTGCTCACAATGGTCCGAATGTGATATAATTGCTCAGATTCTGTAAATGAGGGAACGATTACAGAATTGTGTGATGCTTTCAATGGAAGAGGATTATTTGCTTATAAATGACGGCGGCAGTTAAAAATATGCTTCGTCGGTTCTTATTGGTATTGATATGTCGCAATATCGCAGTGCAGAAAAAACCGCTGTAATTATCGGTGCAGGCCCCGCGGGGCTGACGGCGGCCTTCGAGCTGCTTGATAAAACCGGTATAAAACCCATTGTCCTTGAGCAAAGCCGCGACATAGGCGGCATATCCAAAACCGTAAACTACAAGGGCAATCGGATTGATATCGGCGGACATAGATTTTTTTCAAAATCAGATAAAATAATGAAATTCTGGCTTAACCTGATACCGGTTCAAACAGCACCGGCAAAAGATGATATCTTGCTTGGCAAGCGGCCTCCTCCGGTCGAAGATGCACTGCTGGAATATGGAAACAACGGCGCAATTGAAGCCGACCCGGAGAAAATAGATAAGGTTATGCTGATTCGCCACCGACTTTCGAGGATACTTTTTATGCGAAAGTTTTTCGACTATCCCATTTCGCTTTCAGTCAAGACGATTGCTGGCCTGGGGATTTTGCGAACATTAAAAATCGCAGCAAGCTATCTCAGGGTGAAGTTTTCCGGTCCAAGAGAGGAAGAATCACTTGAAGATTTTTTTGTCAATAGATTCGGCAGGGAACTTTATAAAACGTTTTTCAGAGATTATACCGAAAAGGTCTGGGGTGTAAGCTGCGATAAAATCCACCCTGAATGGGGCGCACAGCGAATAAAGGGGCTTTCAGTGGCGAGGGCAGTGAAGCACGCTCTCAAAGGGCTTTTCCGCAGGGACCTTTCAATCGGCCAGAAAGAAGTTGAGACAAGTCTTACCAGTCGTTTTCTGTATCCCAAATATGGGCCGGGGCAATTATGGCAACAGCTTGCTTCGATTATCCAGTCGAGGGGAGGGGAAATAAGATTTCAGCACAAGGTCATTGGTATTAGCCATAATGGACAGCGGGTGATTTCCGTAAAGGTGAAGAATGAGCGGACTTTGGACGTTATAGATATACCAGCCGATTACGTGTTTTCGTCAATGCCTGTAAAGGATTTGATAGAGGCAATGGGCAAAGGCGTTCCTGAACAAGCAAGAGAGGTTGCAGCAGGGTTGTGTTATCGGGATTTTGTAACAGTTGGGCTTTTGGTAAAAAAGCTCAAAATAAAGAACGATACCCGCATAAAAACCGTAAACGATATAGTGCCGGATAACTGGATTTACATCCAGGAAAGCGACGTCAAGGTCGGCAGACTTCAGATATTTAATAACTGGAGTCCCTATATGGTGGCCGATGAAAATACTGTCTGGCTGGGTCTTGAATACTTCTGTAATGAAGGGGATGGGCTTTGGAATATGCCCGACGAGCAGTTTAGAGACTTTGCCGTCAGTGAGCTTGTAAAAATAAATGTTATCGAGCCGTCTGATGTGCTGGATGGGGTTGTAATAAGAATGGAAAAAACTTACCCGGCTTATTTTGGTAGCTTCGACCGGTTCGATGTTGTGAGGAGCTATACTGATGGTTTTGTCAACCTGTTCTTAATCGGGAGAAACGGGATGCATCGCTATAATAATCAGGACCATTCAATGCTTGCAGCGATGACAGCGGTTGAGAATATAGTAAATGGCGTTGCAACAAAAGACAATATTTGGCGGGTCAACACCGAAGAGGAGTATCACGAAATGAAACTGACGGCTGTTGAGCACCTCACAGATGCTTATGCCCAAATAAGAGATGAAAATCCTGATTACAATCCTGATGTTTATTGGACTGACACGCGCGTGGCATATCCTTATTATCCCACGGTGCGGCATCGAAGGAGATTTATTATAGACGAACTGAAGAAATATGGTGTTAGTTCCAATGCTTTCATTTTTGATTATGGCTGTGGAGAGGGCGGTGTGTTAAGCGAGGTTAAAAGAGTCTTTGGCCTGGCAGACAAACAGCTTGCGGGATGTGATGTTTCTAAAAAGGCAGTCGAAATAGCGAAGCAGAAGTTAAAGAGTCCGCATTTTTATGCTGAAGTGTTCCCGAGACTGGAACGTAGGTGCGATTATGTTATCTGCAGTGAGGTAATTGAACATACAAAAGATTATTTTTATATTCTCCGCTGGGTAAAAAATAATTTGGCCGATGGAGGCAGACTTATTCTTACAACTCAGGCGGGCAAAATTCATGCTTCAGACAAATATACCGGCCATACGCAGCATTTTGAGATTGCTCATCTGGACATGGTATTAAAGCATCTGGGCTTTGAGATTGAGAAGTCGCGGCTCTGGGGTTTTCCGTTCTTTACCTTGCAGAAATATCTCACGAATCTGAGATTTGAAAAAGTGCGACAGAATTACCTTGAAGGGGAGCTTTCGCTTCGCAAAAGGGTCGTTTTTGAAATTGCGAATATCCTCTTCTATCTTCACGATTTTATAAAGTCAGGTCCTCAGATTTACATAGTAGCGAGGAAGAAATGACGGAATTCAAAAATACACTTGCCCCGTCGAACAAACGGCAGGCGTTTTGGATTTCATTTCTGCTCAGTTTTATTTTATGCTTTTGCTTGCTTTTTTTGGTTTCGCCGTTTACAGGGTTGAGCAGAAATTTCGGTGCGGGTAATGATGGATATATTCAGCTTGCAAGAAGTCTTGTCGCTGGATATGGCTACGTGTTTGAGAAAGATGGCCCCCCGGTTTTTCATCGGCCGCCGCTGTACCCTATATTCCTTGTGCCGGTTGCACTTTTCCCGGAATACCTGCAGCGGTATGTCCTTGTTGTTGTACAAAGTATACTCGTTGGCTTTATCGGGATGATGATTTTCAAAATAGCGGACGAGCTTTACAACCGGACTGTGGCGGCGGTCGCAATCTGGCTTTTCTTGATTAACCCCTGGGTGCACTGGAACGCAAAAAATCCTATGACCCCTGTTTTGCAGGCCCTTTTATACCTGATTTTTGTTTATGTTGTGGCGATTGAGCTGCTGGATATTTTGGGTTTGCTACAAAACAAACAAAGGTCTGGACTGTTGTTTCGCGGTCTTGTTATTGGTGTGGTTGGGGCAGCCCTGACGCTTACACATGCTGCAATGTTGGCCGTTGTTTTTGTTTTTATACTTATTCTGTTTGTTGCGGCCCTTTTCAGAAACACAAGACATTTATTGACGGCACTGATAGCCGTAATAGTTGCAGTGGGTTTTATTGCCCCATGGACCTACAGGAACTGGGCTGTTTTTGGCCGATTTATCCCTGTGGCGGGTGGCGGCGGTCTTGCGTATTTTAACGGTAACGTGCACTGGGATTTCATCGAACAGCAACCTCAAAGACCAGGTGAAAATTATATTGACGCCAGCTTGCGAATCATTGGGATTGAGGGAACAGAACAAACCCATACCCACTGGAAAGGTTTCATAGACATTAAAGATGAAGAACTTGCCAACAGAAAAATGGCTGAACATATTAGAAATCACCCTGCCTTGTTTGTAAATAAAGTCATCCTGAATGCAATAGAGTATTACTTCCCTGTGTTAACCAAACCTTTTCTTGCGGTAAAGACCTTGACCCCTGAACAGTGGGCATTGAGTATTTTTCACCTTCTTTACTGGTTTACCGCAGTGCTTGGGACTGTTTACTGCTGGCGAAAGGGACTATTACTTCTGGCAGGGATATTTCTATATGCTGTCTGGTATTTCCCCTTTGCTATGTTTATCGGGCATAGTCTTTATACATTTGGCACGATTCCTCTTCTTTGTATCATATCGGCGGCGGGGATTGTGAGTTTTTTCGGAAAAGAAAAACAGTTAATGGCCTGTTGAATACCGGTCGGAATGGATTGGACGGCCCCTCCTCAATCTCACGATTTTCAGATGGTCTTTTAGGCGGATTATTATGGCAGTTAAGGAAGAACTGGTTCAGCGAAGGAATGGTTCGATAACGACAACAAAAGGATTAACCAACCGTCGCCATCACACCTCCTTAAACCAATAGTCCGCGTTCTCTCTGGCCTTTATCTCCTCCATTGGGGCGGCCTGAAAACCCGCCCAAAAGTATACCGTTATAACATCAAAAACCCAGAATTTTACTGTAAACAAATTCTGGGAGCAATTTTCTGGCGGCACTAATCAGAACAAAACATATCGACACTGTAACCACAACAAGTATAAACTGGTACACTACCTGAAACGAACAGACCGCGTCGCATTTTTGAAGGGCCACGACAAGCTGACCAAGAATAGGCGCGTGTATAAGATATATCCCGAAGGAATAGTAACCAATCATACTTAGCAGTCTTGGTAAACGTTTGAAATACTCTCTCGCGGAAAGAAAGACAAAGATAACGCAGACAGAATACAAACAGACGGAGTATAAATAGTAAGAATACTGCCCCAAATAAGCAGCAAAATCAGGGTCGGTTCGATTTGACAATATAACTGCTACTTCCATCACTGATACCGGCCAGGAAAATAATGCGGCACACAAAATACATAGACGCATTTTGTGGGAGGCAATCGCCTCGTTGCAGCGGTCCCCCATAAATAAACCTATTTCGTAGTATATAATCCAAGAATAAAATGGCAATGCAGCAGGGAGATGCCAAATAACATTGAATACCCTCGAAAGATACAAGGCAAAAATACTTGCCATACCGAATACGAGAATCAATATGAATCCGTATTCATTTAACCTGCGATTAATATACTGCAAAAGAGGGGTTATAATATAGAGCTGCAAAAGCGCTATTACAAAGTAATAACCTATGGACGCCTCCCCTGTTAAGAGCTGGCATATTATTTTGAATCCGTTGATGTCCCGCGTGCTGATAACCGAATATCCAAGCAGCATAGATGACCAAAATAAATATGGAACAAGAATCCGCAAAAGCCGTCTCTTTAAAAATGCTTTGTAGTCTCCCAATGACTTAATTGGTCTTTTTGACGACCAGTATCCCGAAATGAAAAAAAACGCCGGAACGGCAAAATTTAACGACTGACGATATAGAAGATATGCAAGACTATAAGGAGAAACATTAGGGTTGATGGCGTGAATTGCAACAACTGCAATTATTGCAAACCCTTTGAATGCGTCAAATGACAAATCTCTGTCTTTTGGCATAACCGTAAGTCACAAACACCTTGAGAATAAAATGGCCTGTGCATAGATATACCTGCTCAGGACATTCTATTATTGTTCAGCTTGCCTGTCAACAACCTGCCGGGCCTGGCCTGGCCAAACTCGTCATCAGTGAACGCATTGCGCCTCTGCTGCAATGGACGACTTTCACAATAGATTCCTCAGAGATAGCAGTCTCGTTATCAACTGTCCCAAACTCGACGATGCCCGATTCTATATCGAAAAGCTCGCTGATATTTTGTGGGTCAACAAAATCAAAGGACTGACCGTAGAATATGTGGTGAATTCTTGTTATCATGGCCTCAACCGCATCGCCGGCGAGTTGATGGTGAAGGTCGGACAAAATAATGGTGTTTGAAGATGTTACAATCGGCCTTCGGGGCAATGTTGAGAAGGTTGAGATGATTCAGCCGGAATAGGTTGGTTTTGCCTATGGTAGAGTTTATAAAATCCATAGCGTTTGGTTTCTGGGATACCGCGATGGAGATGTCGCCGTATTTGCTCTTCGGCTTCTTTATGGCGGGCGTTCTTTCCGTGCTTGTGTCGCAACGGCTCGTCGAAAAGCATCTGGGTGGCAACGGGATTTGGCCTGTCGTAAAGGCCTCTCTTTTCGGCGTGCCGCTGCCGTTATGCTCCTGTAGTGTCATCCCCGTTACAATGTCACTGCATAAGCACGGCGCCAGCAGGGGGGCGGCGGTATCGTTTCTGCTTTCGACCCCGCAGACCGGCGTTGACAGCATTCTCGTAACCTACAGCTTGCTTGGCCCGGTCTTTGCGATATTCAGGCCGTTGGCGGCATTCGCTACAGGCATCGTCGGCGGGGTGCTGGTCAATCTCTTCGTACGCCCCTCCGGTAGTGATTCGCAGCAGGCACCGCACTGCACGGATGAATGTTGCAGCGGCGAGCATTCCGCCGGCCGAATCACGCGGGCGTTCAAATACGGTTTTGTCACGCTCCCGCGGGATATCGGCAGGGCGATGCTGCTCGGATTGATTGTCGCGGCCTTTATCTCGGCGCTTGTGCCGGATGGCTTCTTTGCGGACAAACTCGGGACCGGCATTCTCGCTATGCTGGTGATGATGGCTATCGGGATACCTATGTATGTCTGTGCAACCGCCTCCGTCCCGATAGCGGCCGCATTGATGATGAAGGGCTTAACGCCGGGTGCCGCTCTGGTCTTTCTAATGACCGGCCCCGCTACCAACGCCGCCTCCTTCATAACTATCTGGAAGATTATGGGTAGGGCGACCGCAATCACCTACCTCGCCACCGTTGCTGGCTGCGCATTGCTAAGCGGCATCCTGCTCGACTATATTGTAAGCAGTGTTACTGTCGCACATATCGACCATCATCATACCTGGATGCTGCCGCAGGTTGTTAAATTCACCTCGGCCATTATTCTTTTTGCCGTGCTGGGTTTTGCTATAATGCAGCAGCGTAAAGTGGATGGATAAAAGCTAACCGCGTAACTTTTATAATGGAGGTATATACGATGGCAAAGACAAGTATGCCGCACACAGGCCACAACGAGCACCTTTGTTATTTGAACAATCTTGGTTTTCAACTCAGCAGCCCTAAGGAGTACAAGGCCCTTGTGAAGAACGCCAAATTCCTTTGCAGGATTTGTGGCCGGGTCGCCGCCAGCGAGGAAAATCTTTGTAAGCCCGTAGCTCTCTAAGCAGACCAATCGCCGTAGTTCAAATATCCTCACGCAGGAAAGTCCGGCGTCGCGGGCAAGTCCTATAATCAGCCGCGAAACCCTGGCATTTGTGCTCCTGTGACAGTTTCTGTCAGCGAGCATACCAGGATACATACGAAAAATACGCAATATCCTGCTCCTAAAGCAGGTTTTTCCCCCCTAAAACCTGCGATGGTTGTGCCGATAATCCTTTCAAAGGGTCTTTGCTTGTGCGCCGCGATTAGCTCACGTGCAGTCAATGCCTTAGTTGCCCGGTTTGGCTGTCAACCCTGTTTATCATTTTGGGGGTTAAAATCATGCGCAGCTT
>Ga0315291_10000248_pt1 | contig 68663 bp, 73 predicted proteins | sample YL17G12_20_MG_FD_203070 | JGI IMG/M metagenome (GOLD analysis project Ga0315291, IMG submission 203070) | Sediment microbial communities from Yellowstone Lake, YNP, Wyoming, USA - YL17G12_20 | ecosystem: Environmental > Aquatic > Freshwater > Lake > Sediment | place: USA: Wyoming | collected... | reverse complement strand
GTTTAGAGAACTTAGATTTATTTTCTAGAGATTATACCAAAGGTAAAAAGTGCAATAGGCTGATAGATAATTTTTGGGCCTATAGTAGATTTTCAAAGAACTTGACTAAAAGGCTAATCCTAAACAACTTAAAATATTATGAGGTACCCGCTGCGTACAGCTCATTCATAGGTAACTTAACATATAGTAATTATCCAGATCCCGTGGCAGCTTCTATAGAAATAAATCGTAGAATATATTTGTCTTTTTTGAAAGATGCTTCAGTAAAACCGAGAGCTAAATATCACGGACTAAGAAAAAGCAAAATAAAATCTCATCCTGTAAAAATTGCTATATTTCCTGAGTTTAAGGAAGTCAAAGATGCTCTTATTCATACGTTGGAAGTAATGAATAAGAGGCCTCTGAAATTCTTAACAGACTCGGACTCGTGGAAAGAATTATATAGCAAAGTAAAAAACTCTAAATTGAGATATAGGGTTTCCTTGGACCTATTTAGGTCCAAGGTTTTTAGCTTAGGTAATAGAGCGTCCTTGGTTCAAAACTTGGAATGTTTTTCTATTATTTGAGTATCTTATATAAACACAATAGTAACAGACGTACTCGTAGACGACGTGCCAGTATCGTGACGCTGTAAACCAGCGTCTACATAGGTATAATTGGTACCATCTCCCAAACTTAACGCATTGGCCATGCCACCTGCCGTTGATGATGGCATGAAATTTCCACCCGCAGCATTTTGTAGAGGATCTGCGCCTAAAACTGTCGTCGTTCCTATTGCAAACAAAGTCGCACCTGCATTCACACTATTATTTTGTGATGGATAATAAACGTTATCTATCTCATAACTAAGATATCCTGCTGAGTTTATCGATATTGAATAAGTGCCGCAACTTACAAATAAACAATTTTGAATATACGCAGAATTTGTTGTTACGTATACTCCATAGGTATCATTATAGAATGTACTTTGTGATACAAATATTGGATAAGTTCCTGTTCCTGTTGTATGTGATATACCATAAGTACAGTTTGAAAATACAGAACCAGCTATAAGATCATGACCGTATGTTATAATACCAGTCCCACAACTGTCAAACCTGCTATTGATATATCTAGCGGGATATGTTGTATTAGATTTAGCACCATAATTACTACATGAAGAAAAGTAACAACTTTTAACTATGCAGACATTGCGCACTGCCGCACCCTGGTATAAATTAGCAAAAGTGCAATTCCAAAGTATACCATAATCTCTAGTAGCTATCCCAACTACAGACGCATAGGCTGTTGGATTATTAAGTGTGAAATTTTTAAATGATAATCCGTCAGCTGAAGTGACTGCATTTATTATAGTGAAACTAGCAGCACCAGCAGATATAGTATAATTTGTACCATCAACGACCCAACTTGAATTAACACCAATAAATTGATATGGGGCATAAGGTGATGCCCACGCTGCTACACTGACATTGATAACTGTGGATATAGTCTCATTACCTCGGCAGTAAACAATATCACCGCCAGCGACTGATCCACTGGTCAACGCTGAGCGTACAGTTGTCCACGCATCTGTAGTCGAGGTACCGTTGTTAGCACCTACTGCGCCGGGGTATACGTACCAAACAGACATAACTAGTCCTTTACACTATGATGCTAAGCAGTTGCCCCAAGGGTGACGGGGTGCCGGACTCCATGACAGTCCCTAAGTTATTCAAATGCGTAACCAGAGTAGCTAAATCGGTACTGCTGATATTTAACCCAATTATAGGGTTTGTAGGTACTGGAGTAGTGTCTGGAGTTGATGATATTTTACCATCCGGAGTGACTGATGCCGTAGGTAGACTATTCCACGTATCCTGATAGTTGCGTGCCTCGTTATGAGCTAAAAACAACGTACCTGCATTGTATAGTTGAATTAACTGCTGCGCATACCCTACCAATGTTGATGCCGCCTGGATCGCTTCATCATTCTTTGTGCCCTGCGGTGCTGACATACTGATCTCCTTGTGTTAAATTGTTGAAAACAGTCTCTTTTGAATGTTAAAATCTATAGTAGTTTAACGCTAAATACGTATCTGACACACCCGAAGTAATAGCATCGATATTCACCCTAATAATATCTCCTGCCGCTCCTGTAGGAGCTCCCCATCCTGCTGTTGTGCTGGTATTCTTGATTCCCGCATTGATATAAGGACCTGTAGCTCCTGTATGCATAGCATTTGACGACGTTGGCGGATAGTTAGCATAATTTGATTTCCACAGTCCTATTAGAATAGAGCCTGTTACTCCCATGAACAACGTCCAGTTTGATATGTTAATAGAATACGGAAGCGTAATATTCGCCAGGACTCCAGTTTGAAGAGTACCCGTATTAGCTATATTTATACTGATAGTTCCTGTTGACCCATAGCTTACTCCCGTAGCTCCTTGCGGCCCACCTGAAGGTCCCGTAGCTCCTATTAAACCTTGAGCTCCCGTGAGCCCTTGTATTCCAGTAGCATTTTGTAGGCCTGTAATTCCTCTTAACCCAGTGAGTCCCTGAGTTCCTGTAAATCCAATGAGGCCTGTAACACCAACTATTCCAGTTATCCCTTGAGCTCCCGTATAACCCTGAGCCCCAGTGAGCCCCTGAGAGCCAGCTATACCTGAGAGACCTGTAACTCCCTGAGAGCCTGCTACACCTGAGAGACCTGTAACTCCCTTAGATCCCGTATATCCTTGAGCTCCAGTATATCCCTGAGCTCCAGTATATCCCTGAGAACCCGTCAGTCCAATAAGTCCTGTTACCCCAGCAAAGCCGGTAGGACCCTGTAGACCCGTTAATCCACTTACTCCTGTCTGTCCCTGTGTACCAGGAGATCCAGCACTACCTGAAATCCCGGTTACTCCTACAAGTCCCGTTATCCCTTGAGTACCTGTTAGACCCTGCGTTCCAGTTAATCCAATTAATCCAGTGACTCCCTGATTACCGGTATGTCCCCAGACTCCTGTATATCCTTGCGCTCCAGTAAGACCAGTTAGACCGGTAACTCCTATAAGTCCTTGTGCTCCGGTCAAGCCAATTAAACCAGTGGCTCCTTGGTATCCTGTCACCCCAACTACACCAGTGAGACCTTGGGCTCCTGTAAGTCCCTGGACTCCAGTCAGTCCAGTAAGACCTGTTATCCCTGTAGATCCTGTATATCCTTGAGCACCAGTTATCCCTATTAAGCCAGTAATTCCTTGGAATCCTGTTATGCCAACTAATCCTGTGAGTCCCTGAGCTCCAGTATATCCTTGGGCTCCTGTTAATCCAGTAAGACCCGTTACTCCTGATATTCCTGTCAGACCTTGAGAACCAGTGAGTCCTATTAATCCTGTGGTACCCTGAAAGCCAGTAATTCCAATTAAACCAGTTAGACCTTGTGCTCCTGTGAGTCCTATTAAACCAGTGGTACCTTGGCTGCCTGTATTCCCCCAAACTCCAGTATATCCTTGAGCCCCAGTAAGACCTTGTATGCCCGTAGCATTTTGTAATCCTGTTACTCCTATAAGACCTGTTAAGCCTTGGGAGCCGGTAGAGCCAATATTCCCTGTGATCCCTATTAATCCAGTTATTCCTTGAGTGCCAGTATAACCTTGTGCACCAGTGAGGCCTTGTATGCCCGTAGCATTCTGGAGGCCTGTTACGCCGACGGCACCAGTAATCCCCTGCGCACCTGTCAGACCAATAAGCCCGGTTATTCCTATAGTACCAGTATAACCCTGAGCGCCGGTGTATCCTTGGGAACCTGTTTGTCCTTGGATACCTGTAGCATTCTGTAGCCCAGTTACTCCAACTAGTCCCGTGATACCTTGAGCTCCAGTAAGCCCAGTCAGACCCGTTATACCTTGGACTCCGGTTACTCCTGACGAACCCGTATATCCTTGAGCACCGGTTAGCCCTACAAGTCCCGTAACTCCTTGGAATCCCGTAGGTCCTATGAGTCCCGTTATTCCTTGAGAACCTGTAGATCCTTGTGATCCTGTTAAGCCAATAAGTCCGGTGACTCCATAGCTACCCGTATACCCCTGAACACCCGTCTGTCCTTGTATGCCAGTATTTCCTGCAGATCCTGTTATACCATTTACACCTGTAATTCCCTGTGCTCCAGTGTATCCTTGAGCACCAGTTAATCCGATGAGACCGGTCGCTCCGACGAAGCCAGTAGGACCTTGTGATCCAGTGTATCCCTGAGCCCCTGTGAGTCCCTGAGCTCCTGTGACTCCAACTAAACCTGTATATCCCTGTGCTCCAGTATACCCCTGTACTCCTGTAAGTCCAATGAGACCTGTTAATCCAATTATTCCTGTGTATCCTTGACTCCCAGTATAACCCTGAGCGCCAGTATATCCCTGAATACCCGTGAGTCCGATTAGACCCGTAACTCCAGTTGTTCCTGTATATCCCTGTACTCCTGTATAACCCTGAGTACCCGTGAGTCCAGTGAGTCCTGTTATCCCAACTACTCCTGTATATCCTTGTAATCCGGTATTCCCTTGAGATCCTGTTAACCCAATGAGTCCCGTAATTCCTTGGTTACCTGTGTATCCCTGTGTGCCCGTATATCCTTGCGAACCTGTTTGCCCTTGTAAACCAGTATTTCCAATAAGTCCTGTTATGCCGTTTACCCCAGTAGTCCCCTGGGATCCAGTATACCCCTGAGTACCAGTTGGGCCCGTGAGTCCTGTTACTCCTGTTACTCCTGCTATCCCAGTAATACCTAGTGCACCCGTGTATCCCTGAGCTCCGGTATACCCTTGTGCACCTGTATATCCTTGTGATCCAGTCTCTCCTTTAACGCCAGTGAATCCTTGTATTCCTGTTACTCCGATGAGACCGGTAGCTCCTATTGTACCAGTGACTCCCTGAGATCCTGTTCCTCCAACTATTCCAGTAATACCTTGTACACCAGTCTCTCCTATAAGTCCCGTATTTCCAATTAATCCTGTAACACCTTGAATTCCCGTATACCCTTGAGAGCCTGTTCCTCCAACTATTCCAGTAATACCTTGTACACCAGTCTCTCCTATAAGTCCCGTATTTCCAATTAATCCTGTAACACCTTGAATTCCCGTATACCCTTGAGAGCCTGTAGATCCTACCAATCCAGTTATACCGACTGACCCGGTGTGCCCCTGCGCTCCCGTTATGCCTTGAGATCCAGTATATCCTGGTGATCCGGTACTTCCTACCAGACCGGTTATTCCAATTGTTCCCGTGTATCCCTGTACTCCTGTTGTACCAACTAATCCAGTAGCTCCGACTGCTCCAGTGATTCCTTGCGATCCAGTATAGCCTTGAGTACCTGTTTCTCCAACTACTCCAGTAGATCCTTGGATACCTGTTATTCCCTGTTTTCCTGTCTCTCCAGTAAGTCCAGTGACTCCCCCTATACCTGTGGCCCCTTGAATCCCTGTGTATCCCTGAGCCCCAGTATATCCTCGAGCTCCGGTTTCTCCAGATACTCCGGTTATACCTGCTACTCCTGTTTGTCCTTGACTACCTGTATACCCTTGTATACCAGTGTATCCCTGTAAACCAGTCTCTCCAATTGTTCCAGTATATCCCTGAGGACCCGTAAACCCATCTATACCTGGCACACCTATTATACCAGTAGATCCTTTAGCCCCTGTCGATCCTATGAGGCCTGTTACACCTACTGCTCCTGTATATCCCTGAGATCCAGTAAATCCTATGAGACCGGTTACTCCGACTACACCAGTCGTACCTTGTATCCCTGTATATCCCTGTACACCTGTTTCTCCAGGTATTCCAGTCTCTCCACTAATTCCAGCTATACCTGTGTATCCCTGCGCCCCAGTATACCCCGCGAACCCAGTTTCTCCTATTACCCCTGTAGTGCCTTTACTTCCTGTATATCCTTGCGCACCTGTACCACCAGCTGATCCTGTGACTCCAGGCACCCCAGTAACCCCCTGGGATCCTGTTCCTCCAACTAATCCTGTGACTCCATCTATACCAGCAGTACCTTGAATTCCTGTGTGACCTTGCCTACCTGTTTCACCTATAAGTCCAGTTACACCTACTATCCCGGTAGTACCTTGAGTACCCGTTGCTCCAATGGTACCAGTATTTCCTTGAGATCCAGTCTCTCCAACAAAGCCTGTGGCACCCTCTACTCCTGTCTCTCCGATAATTCCTGTATGTCCTTGAGAGCCCGTCTCTCCTATGAGTCCAGTGATTCCAAATATTCCCGTTATACCTTGAACCCCGGTATGTCCTTGTGACCCGGTCTCACCGACTAATCCTGTAACACCTGCTATCCCAGTATATCCTTGAGACCCAGTTAATCCAACAAGGCCTGTCGCTCCACCTATACCTGTTACACCTTGAGTGCCGGTATACCCTTGGACTCCTGTCTCTCCTATTAGCCCTGTAATTCCATTTACGCCAGTTTCTCCAACGAGCCCTGTTACCCCAATTACGCCGGTGTATCCTTGAGTACCAGTCTCACCTATTACACCAGTAAAGCCTTGTACTCCAGTTATTCCTACTAAACCAGTTACTCCATCTACTCCCGTCTGTCCTTGAGTTCCTGTCTCTCCAGTGAGCCCAGTTATCCCTATAGTACCTGTATATCCCTGAGCTCCCGTGAATCCTTGCGCTCCTGTTGAACCCTGTAATAACTCAAGTCCAGTTAATCCTATTGTCAGTGATTTTGCAATAGGATCTGTTAATAGGTATATGCCTGTACTAGGTATGAAAGTGAGGGTGTCTTCTCCAACTGCTACTATAGAAGTTTCTCCAGGTACTGCTACTATTTTAAAATGAGAACCTAAATAGACTTTAACTGATCCTATTATAGGTCCTGTTACTCCAAATCCACTGTTTTCGTCAAAGTAAATATTTGATACACCTGTAAAAACTCCACTGCTACCATATACATTAAAGTTAGTTATACCTGATGCGCCTGTATATCCTTGGGCCCCAGTTTCTCCTATTAAGCCAGTAACTCCATCTACTCCTGTATATCCTTTAGTCCCTGTTTCTCCTATCAGACCTGTTACGCCATCTACTCCAGTATAGCCCTGTACTCCCTGTATCCCTTGTATCCCTTGTATCCCCTGAATTCCTTGTATCCCCTGAATTCCTTGTGCACCTGTTTCTCCTGCAGCCCCAGTTAAACCTTGAACTCCTGTTTCACCAATAGTTCCTGTTATACCTCTAACTCCAGTATAACCCTGTGCACCAGTCTCTCCTATAAATCCAGTAACACCGACTATTCCCGTAAATCCTTGGGATCCTGTTTCTCCTATAGATCCTGTAATTCCTCTTACTCCTGTGATTCCTCTTACTCCAGTATATCCTTGTAAACCAGTTTCACCAGAAAGGCCAGTTATCCCTTCTATACCAGTAGATCCTTGAGCTCCAGTTTCTCCAACAACCCCGGTCTCTCCAATTATTCCAGTAATTCCTTGAGATCCAGTATAACCTTGAGCTCCTGTGGTTCCTATGAGTCCAGTAGCGCCATATGCCCCTGTGATCCCCTGAACTCCTGTATATCCCTGGGGTCCTGTTAGTCCGACAAGACCTGTATCACCTATTATTCCAGTGACACCTTGATGTCCTGTATAGCCTTGAGATCCTGTTTCACCAACTACTCCGGTAATACCTTGAATTCCCGTGTATCCCTGGACCCCAGTTTCTCCTATGAGTCCCGTATATCCCTGGATACCCGTAACTCCATCTATTCCAGTGAATCCTTGTAGTCCAGTTTCTCCGCTAAGCCCCGTTATCCCGACTATTCCTGTTGTACCCTGGCTACCTGTATAGCCTTGAGAACCTGTTTCTCCTATTATTCCAGTAACTCCAGAGGCACCCGTATAGCCCTGTATCCCAGTTTCTCCGACAGAGCCTGTGACACCTTTTATACCTGTATAACCCTGAGATCCCGTCTCCCCTACTAAACCCGTTACTCCAAGTACTCCGGTATATCCCTGGACTCCAGTCTCACCGAATAGACCGGTTACTCCATCTATTCCAGTATGACCCTGAGATCCCGTCACTCCTATGAGACCAGTTACTCCATCTATTCCAGTATATCCCTGAGTCCCGGTCTCTCCTATGAGTCCTGTTACACCTTCTACTCCAGTATACCCCTGTACTCCCGTGAGTCCAGTGAGACCTGTGACTCCCTCTATACCTGTCTCTCCGACTACTCCCGTAAATCCTTGACTACCTGTATATCCTTGAGAGCCAGTGTCACCTTTAATACCTGTGATACCTTGACTCCCAGTGTAACCTTGAGAGCCAGTCTCTCCTATTAATCCTGTCACCCCTATGATACCAGTTATTCCCTGGACTCCTGTATAACCTTGATATCCAGTCTCCCCGATTAGTCCTGTCTCTCCTACTCTCCCTGTAATACCCTGTGCTCCTGTTTCTCCTACTAAACCAGTAATACCTACTATACCCGTGTATCCTTGAGCTCCCGTATAACCTTCTGCCCCAGTTTCTCCTACAACTCCTGTTTCACCTATTATTCCAGTTAGGCCCTGTACACCTGTCTCTCCTATCAATCCCGTTACTCCAGATGTCCCGGTATATCCTTGTGAGCCTGTCTCACCAATAAGACCTGTGACTCCCTTTATCCCAGTGTACCCTTGAGCACCAGTCTCCCCAATTAAACCGGTGACTCCAGCTACACCAGTATATCCCTTAGCACCAGTGAGACCTTGCGATCCCGTTTCTCCCGTAATGCCAGTGACACCTTCTATTCCCGTATAACCCTGAACTCCAGTCTCTCCTAGGAGACCCGTGACCCCATCTATTCCAGTGTACCCTTGAGAACCAGTATACCCCTGAGCCCCAGTCTCTCCTACGACCCCAGTTATCCCAACTACACCGGTGTACCCTTGTGTACCTGTATAACCCTTAGCTCCGGTTTCTCCTCTGAGGCCCGTTACACCCTCTACTCCTGTGCATCCTTGGAAGCCAGTTTCCCCTATGACTCCTGTCTCACCGGTGAATCCCGTGACCCCTTCTACTCCTGTATATCCCTGTGCTCCCGTATATCCTTGTGTACCGGTCTCACCCACAGCTCCTGTGTATCCCTGAGCGCCAGTATATCCCGGGGTTCCTGTTTCTCCCACAAGCCCAGTTATTCCAATTACACCGGTGCATCCCTGAGCACCGGTTTCTCCTATGAGACCGGTTACTCCAACTACACCAGTATGCCCTTGAGCACCCGTATCTCCAATGAGTCCAGTGACTCCTACTACTCCAGTATATCCCTGAGTACCCGTCTCTCCTGTAAAACCAGTAACTCCTTGACTGCCTGTGTGCCCCTGAGTGCCTGTTTCCCCTATGAAACCTGTCAATCCCTGAACTCCAGTATATCCCTGTGCTCCCGTGTACCCTTGTGCTCCAGTTTCACCAATGAGACCTGTGGCTCCATCTACTCCCGTGTACCCTTGCGCTCCCGTACCACCAATTAATCCAGTCACTCCTACTATTCCAGTTATCCCCTGTGACCCAGTATACCCTTGGACTCCAGTATATCCCTGAGTTCCAGTTTCTCCTGTAAGTCCAGTGACGCCGTCTATTCCAGTACAGCCCTGCGCTCCTGTCTCTCCAATTAATCCAGTGTATCCCTGAGATCCAGTTTCTCCTATAATCCCAGTTGTACCCTTTACACCTGTATATCCCTGCGCTCCTGTCTCACCTATAAATCCAGTGACTCCAATTAAACCCGTGTGACCCTGTACCCCGGTCTCTCCTACTAAACCAGTAACTCCATCTATCCCAGTTAAACCTTGAGCTCCAGTTTCTCCTGTAATTCCAGTGTATCCTTGTGCACCAGTTTCTCCTACTAATCCAGTGTAACCTTGACTTCCTGTAGCTCCTACTAAACCTGTGACTCCAGCTATTCCCGTATAACCCTGAGATCCTGTTTCTCCAATGAGTCCAGTGAACCCTTGAGCACCAGTTTGACCTTGACTACCTGTTTCTCCAATTAATCCTGTAACTCCCTTTACACCGGTATAGCCTTGCGTTCCAGTTTCACCAATGAGACCTGTGACTCCATCTACTCCAGTAAATCCTTTAACTCCTGTCTCCCCAACAAGACCTGTTATACCATCAATTCCAGTATAACCCTGAGCTCCAGTCTCTCCCGAAATACCTGTCTCACCAATGACTCCCGTATATCCCTGAGCTCCCGTGTAGCCTTGTACTCCTGTATATCCTTGTACTCCAGTCTCTCCAACGGCACCTGTTTCACCAATTACTCCTGTTGTACCTTGAGATCCAGTATAACCTTGAGAACCTGTCTCTCCAATTAAACCTGTTACACCCACTACTCCTGTTGTACCTTGAGATCCAGTATAACCCTTGGATCCTGTCTCTCCAACAAGGCCTGTAACGCCATCTATTCCGGTAAGGCCTTGAGCACCGGTATATCCCTGCGATCCTGTTTCTCCAGTTACTCCGGTTTCCCCAGCTATACCTGTCAACCCTTGATTACCAGTATGCCCTTGAGCACCAGTCTCACCTATTATACCGGTTTCACCAACGATACCTGTGATACCTTGACTTCCGGTATATCCTTGAGCACCTGTCTCTCCTATGAGACCTGTGGCCCCAACTACACCAGTGTACCCTTGAGATCCAGTGTAGCCCTGAGCACCAGTATATCCTTGGGCACCCGTTTCCCCTACAATACCTGTCAAACCCTGAGCACCAGTTTCTCCTTGAGATCCGGTGAGTCCAATTAGTCCTGTGACTCCCTGAGATCCAGTATATCCCTGAGCTCCCGTCTCTCCAACAAGCCCTGTAACTCCAACTATACCGGTATACCCCTGTGCCCCAGTATATCCCTGGGATCCTGTTTCACCGGTTAGTCCTGTGACCCCGTCTACTCCGGTATATCCCTGAACACCGGTGTACCCCTGTACTCCAGTTTCTCCTGTGAGACCGGTGACTCCTGCTATTCCTGTATAACCTTTAACTCCAGTATGACCCGGAGCTCCAGTCTCTCCTATTAATCCTGTGACTCCTGCTATTCCTGTATAACCTTTAACTCCAGTATGACCCGGAGCTCCAGTCTCTCCTATTAATCCTGTGACTCCTGTTATTCCTGTGTACCCTTGAGCTCCAGTATACCCCTGCGTCCCTGTTTCACCTATGAGTCCCGTGACCCCAACTATACCGGTATATCCCTGGACTCCTGTTTCACCAATTATTCCAGTCTCTCCTACTAATCCTGTGACTCCTACTACTCCTGTATATCCTTGCGCACCTGTATCTCCTACAAGTCCCGTAACTCCATTTACACCAGTGTACCCTTGTGAACCTGTTTCCCCGACTAACCCGGTATAACCCTGATCACCTGTATGTCCTTGTGCACCAGTCAATCCAACAAGTCCCGTGACCCCCTCTACTCCCGTATAACCTTGAGCACCAGTGTACCCCTGAGAACCTGTATAACCTTGTGCCCCCGTTTCTCCAATGACCCCAGTTTCCCCCACGACTCCCGTCAAACCCTGTGCTCCGGTATAGCCTTGAGCACCCGTCTCCCCGATTAGACCTGTGACCCCTACTACTCCTGTATACCCCTGTGCTCCAGTGTATCCTTGAGCTCCAGTTTCACCAATAATCCCAGTGACTCCTACTATACCAGTTAATCCTTGTGCTCCTGTCTCTCCTACAGGTCCCGTTATTCCAACTGCGCCGGTATATCCTTGTGCCCCGGTTTCACCAATTAACCCAGTCACTCCGACTATGCCGGTATACCCCTGAGCACCTGTATCTCCTGTAAATCCAGTTACACCTTGATCACCTGTGTATCCCTGAGAACCTGTCTCTCCTATTAGGCCTGTCAATCCCTGAATTCCAGTATACCCCTGTGCTCCAGTTTCTCCTATTAGACCCGTGACTCCCTCTACTCCAGTATATCCTTGCGCTCCAGTATAGCCTTGTGTACCAGTCTCTCCTATGAGTCCAGTAGTCCCAACTACTCCAGTATATCCCTGAGCACCAGTATTTCCTACAACCCCAGTTATCCCAACTATTCCAGTAGCCCCTTGGACACCAGTTTCCCCTATGAGCCCTGTAACTCCAACTACTCCTGTATATCCTTGAACTCCTGTTTCTCCTGTTAATCCAGTATAACCTTGAGATCCCGTCTCTCCTACTAAACCAGTAACGCCATCTACTCCAGTGTACCCCTGAGCTCCTGTTTCTCCAATTAAACCTGTTACTCCCTCTGTCCCAGTATAACCTTGGGCACCAGTTTCTCCAGTGATCCCAGTTATTCCAATCGCTCCAGTAAATCCTTGCGACCCAGTTTCTCCTATAAGTCCTGTTATTCCGTTTATTCCAGTGTACCCTTGAGAACCTGTTACTCCAATGAGACCTGTTACCCCAGCTATACCTGTATATCCTTGACTTCCAGTATAACCTTGTGCTCCAGTTTCCCCTATTAAGCCAGTTACTCCCTCTATCCCTGTAATACCCTGTATACCTGTCTCACCCACTAACCCGGTTATACCAACTACTCCAGTATATCCTTGAGATCCAGTATACCCTTGAGTTCCCGTTTCGCCAACTAGCCCAGTGACTCCATCTACCCCAGTATATCCCTTAGTACCCGTTTCTCCGACTAGTCCTGTATGCCCCTGCGCACCAGTTTCTCCGGTAAATCCAGTTACACCCTCGATTCCAGTCCCACCCTGACTGCCCGTGTATCCCTGCAAACCAGTTTCACCAACTAATCCAGTTTTTCCATTTACACCTGTATACCCTTGAGACCCAGTTTCTCCAATGATCCCTGTAATCCCACCTACTCCCGTATATCCTTGTAAACCAGTATAGCCCTGAGTACCTGTTTCTCCCGTTATACCAATGGTACCTGTAAACCCTTGTGCACCTGTTTCACCAATTAATCCAGTAGTACCTTCTATTCCAGTAAAACCTTGAGCTCCTGTTTCTCCTATAAATCCAGTTACGCCCTCTACTCCAGTTATACCTTGGCTACCTGTATACCCCCGAACCCCTGTTTCTCCAATAAGACCTGTCACACCCTCTATTCCGATCTCACCTTGGCTACCTGTATGCCCCTGAGCTCCCGTTTCTCCTATCAGCCCTGTAACTCCATCTATTCCAGTAAATCCTTGAGACCCTGTCTCTCCAATCAATCCTGTTTCACCAAAGAGTCCTGTAACTCCCGAGATACCCGTAATTCCCTGGTTTCCAGTATACCCCTGTACTCCCGTTTCTCCTACTAATCCAGTGATTCCATAGACCCCAGTATACCCCTGTGTCCCTGTCTCACCTATGAGTCCTGTTACACCTTCTATACCAGTTATTCCCTTAGTTCCTGTGTACCCCTGTAAACCAGTCTCTCCGACAATCCCTGTTACTCCAACTATTCCAGTATAACCCTGGGATCCAGTCTCTCCTATTAATCCAGTGTACCCTTGAGCTCCAGTTTCTCCAATGAGACCTGTAGTCCCACTATCTCCCGTATATCCCTGGGATCCAGTTTCCCCTATTAGTCCTGTGTATCCCTGTACTCCTGTTTCCCCAACTATTCCAGTTATCCCAGAGACGCCCGTTAAACCCTGAACTCCTGTATACCCTTGTAAACCAGTCCCTCCAACCAGACCTGTCTCCCCAACTACCCCAGTATATCCTTGAGTACCAGTCTCTCCTACGAGCCCAGTAGTACCAACTGTTCCAGTGTATCCTTGCGCTCCTGTATACCCTTGTGAACCCGTCTCTCCAATTAATCCAGTTACACCTTGGATTCCCGTATACCCTTGAGCCCCCGTGTACCCCTGAGCTCCCGTTTCTCCGACGAGTCCGGTATACCCTTGATCTCCTGTCTCTCCTACTAAACCAGTAATACCTTGAGTTCCAGTTTCTCCTACTACTCCAGTATGCCCTTGCGCTCCTGTATAGCCCTGCGCTCCAGTATATCCTTGAGCTCCTGTTTCCCCAACAAACCCAGTTACACCCTCTGGCCCCGTATAACCTTGAGAACCCGTGTATCCCTGTACTCCAGTTTCCCCAATGAAACCAGTGACACCTTCTATGCCTGTAATTCCTTGTAATCCTGTTTCTCCTACCAATCCCACTACACCAGTGTACCCTTGTGCTCCTGTCTCTCCAATAACTCCTGTAAATCCTTGAGAACCCGTTAATCCAACTAGACCTGTTTCTCCGACCAAACCAGTTACGCCATCTATTCCTGTATACCCTTGTACTCCAGTTGCCCCCACAACCCCAGTATATCCCTGAGAACCTGTGAGTCCAACTAAGCCAGTTATTCCTACTAATCCAGTAAAACCCTGGGACCCAGTTTCTCCAATGAGTCCCGTATTCCCACTCGCACCAGTAAATCCTTGAGTTCCAGTCTCTCCATCTATACCAGTAACACCTTGCGCTCCAGTATCTCCCTGTGACCCTGTATACCCAACTAATCCAGTAGTACCCTGAGAACCGGTCTCACCAAGTACTCCTGTGTAGCCTTGAACACCTGTTACACCTATAACTCCAGTTATTCCTACTAAACCTGTTTCTCCTTGACTCCCAGTATATCCCTGTTGTCCCGTTAGACCTTTAAATCCAGTTATTCCTACAACGCCAGTGTATCCCTGGGCTCCTGTTTCTCCTATAGTACCCGTAACCCCAACTATCCCTGTAATACCTTGAGAACCCGTATACCCCTGAGAACCAGTTGTTCCAACTAATCCTGTGATGCCCGATGTACCAGTATAACCTTGGTACCCCGTGTACCCCTGAGATCCAGTATACCCAACTAGCCCCGTTATTCCTACTAATCCAGTGTACCCTTGAGCGCCCGTGTACCCTTGAGCACCAGTATATCCCTGCACTCCTGTATTTCCAACTATTCCGGTATAGCCTTGGCTACCAGTTACTCCAATTGCCCCTGTGTATCCTTGAGCACCAGTATAACCCTGTGCTCCTGTATATCCTTGGGAACCTGTAGGCCCAACTAAACCCGTGACTCCCGCTGTACCAGTATACCCTTGTGCTCCAGTAGCCCCAACAAGACCTGTTACTCCTATAAGTCCTGTGACCCCCGCTAGACCAGTAATCCCCTGAGATCCAGTTACACCGACAAAACCAGTCACTCCTCTTAGACCGGTATATCCTTGCGCTCCTGTTATCCCTATGAGCCCTGTGACCCCAACTATTCCAGTAATACCTTGTGCACCTGTTTGCCCCTGTGCTCCCGTATATCCCTGGGCTCCAGTGTACCCCTGCGCCCCGGTGTATCCCTGAGCTCCAGTATAACCCTGCGCTCCAGTGAGACCTGTGAGCCCAGTCACTCCTATTGTCCCAGTGTAACCCTGAGCTCCTGTGTACCCTTGTGCTCCTGTGTATCCCTGTGCTCCTGTGGTACCCTGTATGCCTGTAATTCCAATAGTACCAGTATAGCCTTGCGCTCCCGTTACCCCTATCAGACCTGTAATCCCGCGGAGACCCGTATAACCCTGAGCCCCAGTTACTCCTATCAATCCTGTAACACCTACTGTACCTGTCGGCCCCTGACTACCTGTAAATCCCTGTGTCCCTGTTATTCCTACCAATCCCGTAGTCCCCGCTGCCCCAGTATAGCCTTGACTACCAGTATTCCCTACGAGTCCCGTAACACCTCGTATACCAGTATAACCTTGAGCCCCAAGAGATCCTTTTGCTCCAGTTATCCCTTGTTCTCCTGTATAACCCTGCGCTCCTGTATAACCCTGAGCTCCCGTATACCCTTGAAGTCCTGTCTCACCCCTAAATCCGGTAACCCCCTGAGTCCCAAATCCCGTAGCACCCTGAACTCCTGTAGGACCCTGCAACCCCGTAGTCCCGTAGGAGGAGAAACCCGTGATCCCCTGAATTCCCGTATATCCCTGAGCCCCCGTGTATCCCTGCGACCCCGTATACCCTTGGGTTCCAGTGTATCCCTGTTCCCCTGTATATCCCCGAAGACCTGTAACGCCCTGAGCCCCTGTGTATCCCTGCGCCCCAGTATACCCCCGAAGACCCGTGACCCCCTGGAGTCCAGTGTACCCCTGAGCCCCTGTATATCCCTGAAGACCCGTAACACCATAAGTCCCAAATCCTGTCACTCCCTGAGGGCCCGTAACTCCAGAGCCTCCCGAACCCGAGTATCCTATGATACCCGTAATACCTTTCATGCCGATGTATCTATAACCTGATATCTTTAAAGGGAGAGAAAGACCCGCGGTATTGTTTAAAGTAAGAATGCCTGTAGAATAATCAAAAATCCATCCCGAAGGATCTGTAGGGAATATTTCGGCACCAGTGTTTTGATAGAGATGTATAGCATACGAAGAGCCATACTTGTCACTAATCCAACACTCTAACCTACTGCCAGACTCAAAAGCGTAATAACATTGATGGCTGGCTACTGTAACGTCTTCGGTAAGAGTAAAGAGGGTCCTCTGCTCTGCGACCCCGTTGATAACTGCCTGAGAAGGACTCGCGGGGATACTCTGTGTCCACACCTCATCGAGGTGAGTATTTATGGTCTTGTCACCAAATTCCTCATAGGAGGCTTTAGTAGACGCGGTCGCCTGCTTATTTATAAGCGTCTTGAACGATTTATCAGCACTAGTCCACGCCATGACGTATCCTCATCAGGTACCTTGAATAACCATCCTAGAAGCCCGGGCGGCAGAACCGTTTCTCAGAGTGACCCTAATAAATACCACACCGCCAGAAGTCGATGAGCTCGCTAAACCAAAAGTCAGATTCAAAGTAGACCCACTGGAAGTCCCAACCCTACAACCATTCCCATCTCCAAATGCTTTACCAGCATCGAGCCACGCAGTCGCCGTAGGTAACCTAATCTCAAGGTTTAAATTCCCAGTCCCAGAAGCAGCTATGTCCGTATAAACAATACCAGTGAATACTATACTCATGCTCGAATGGGCCACACCAATGTTCTGACCCCACACTATAACCTGATCCCCACTAAACCCAGAGTAATTTGTACCCACTCCCTGCGCAGGGAGATACCCTGTGGTAAAATTTATGGACGGATAGTACCAGGTACCGTTATAGAGCTGCCCGTTTCCATTAGACAGCACGGTAGAACTCGTCCAGTTCCCCGTAATAGATCCAGGTATTAAAGAGAAATCAATAGATAATGGAAATCTATAATTTTCATCAAACATGTAAAGGTTACCGTTGGTACTATACGTCGTACTGTACGTATTCACTAGCCTGTTCTGAGATGCAGATAAACTCGACGCAGACGTCCCAGAGGGCTTCGTGGCCACGACAGTCAAACGGGCGTCAATGTTGTATATATTCGAGACGTTTAATGCCGCACCCACTACACTCAAGCTATAGTTTTGAGTGTAGGAGATGCTGGTACCAGCAATAGCTACATTAACACTATTGAGCCCCGGCATAGAGTAGGAGACTGGGTTCACAGGTCTCAAACACTGGTTCGCTATGTCGGCTATTATAGCAGACAAATCAAAAGTATCCCCCGTATAGTAATACCTTATACCAGAAAGATACCTGGAGCTAGATAGAGAGTTCTGAACCGCCACAGACCCAGTAGAAAAAGTGGGGGCAGGATTAGTGTTGTCATACCACAGCAAAGTGTCACTGGTCTGCTGTGTTGCAGTATACACGTATTTCATCGCATGACGTATGAATCCAGCCACAGCCTGCGTATAGTCTACCCGTGCGTTCGCTTTTCTCCAGATCGTATTATACGTGACCAACGAAGTAATCTCTATGTCCCCTGTGATACCCACTCCACTGGATATGGGTCGAGTAGAATCATTCACATTGTTTACGATATTGGTCACACTGCCTACATCCCCTCCAAAAGTGGATCCTACTTTGAATGAAGTAGAGGGATTAGAAGAGGATAGCGTGTACGTGCCGATGACTATGTACCCCGTAATAGTATCTCCACCCGTGTACCCCGCCTGATACCATTGTGCAGGATTCAATCCCAGAGGCAGGATAGCATTGTAGCGCGTGGTACCTGCCAATACCAGAGACCCTGATAAAGAGTCTGGAGGCTGCGGGGATATCGCCAAGAGTAGATCATTGATGTTATCCACCGCATCTGCGGTAAAGGTAGTCGGGGTAAAAGGAAAAATTCCTGAGTAGCCACCGTCTGTCGGGACACCTAGCTCTAACTCACTGGCGTACTGAGCGGTACCCGCCCCAGTCGCTCCCTGGGCACCTGTCCATCCAGATAATCCGGTGATCCCTAATCCTTGGATCCCCGTCTCTCCTCGCAACCCTGTGATACCCTGAACACCGGTATCTCCTTGATCTCCCTTGGTACCCGTCTCTCCTTGAAAACCAGTAAATCCTTCAACACCAGTATATCCCTGAGCTCCTGTATATCCCTGAGCACCCTCTATACCAGTAGCACCTGGGTCTCCAGTATATCCAGGTGCTCCGGTTTCTCCCTGGGAACCCGTAAATCCCTGGAATCCTGTTACTCCAATGAACCCAGTAAACCCAGACAGGCCTTGAGCCCCAGTTAGACCCTGGGCACCTGTATCCCCTTTAAATCCGACTAGACGTGTATCTACACAAACTACGGTGTAGTTTGTGAGCAGCTGATACGTGATGCCTGCAATGAACGCACTTGAGAATCTTACCCTGAGATTAATCCTGTTTGTACCGTCCACATAAGCAGTGAGATCTTCGTATAGCCCTAAAAAGGTGTTCGTCAGCTTCTCATCTACAGGAGAATTTACAGAGCCCTGTCCTACGAAAACCCAACTGTTAGAGGCATTGCTCCATATCTCAAATACCGCTACAGGATTGTTCGACCCAACACCAAAGCTATGTGTCTGCATCCATCCTGTAGCGACTATCCTAGAAATGAGAATTTTATCGACATTACCTATAGAGTAGGAGTAAAGAAGAAAAATCCCATACCCAGGGACATTACTGGCCCAGTTATTCTCAGAGAGATCTTTAAACCACTCGTTGTAGTACTGAGACGAGCTATACTCTAACGTCCCCGCAGTACCAATAAAATCGTCAGGACTGAGATTTATAAAGCTCGAGTAAATCCCTCGATTTACGTAGGCTCTATGGGTCGCACTCGGAGAGGTAATGGTTTCAAGATCAAAACAGGTGACCGTACCGTAAAACCCTGTAACACCCACGGGACCTGTAGCACCTATCGAACCTGTAGCGCCCTGTAGACCAGTCTCTCCTGCTCCTGCAGCTCCAGTATATCCTTGAGGTCCTGTAAATCCTTCCAGACCAGCTATGCCAGTTTCACCTTTGAGGCCCTCCGCTCCGGTCTCCCCTTGTGGAGCACCCGCGGGACCTGTGACCCCCATCCATCCCGTAGGCCCTGGTAGCCCCGTAGCTCCGATGTCCCCAATAAATCCGAGTCCAGTTTGACCTTGGACACCTGTTTCACCTTTGAAGCCTACAGGGCGCGTATCAACACAGACTACCGTATAGTTTGTCAGGAGCTGATATGTGATACCTGTAATGAATGCGCTTGAGAATCGTACCCTGAGGTTAATCCTGTTTGTACCATCCACATAGTCAGAAAGATCTTCATAGGCTTCTAAAAAGGAGTTTGTCAGTCTCTCATCTACAGGAGAGTTTACAGATCCCTGTCCTACGAGGACCCAGCCGTTGGATGCATTGTTCCAGATCTCGAATACAGCCACAGGATTGTTTGATCCTACACCAAAACTGTGCGTCTGCATCCATCCTGTAGCGACTATCCTGGATACGAGATTTTTATCGATATTGCCTATTGAGTAGGAGTAAAGAAGGAATATCCCTTGCCCAGCAGTACTCCCTACCCAATTGTTTTCTGAGAGGTCTCTGAGCCATTCATTGTAGTACTGGGGTGAGCTGTATTCTAACGTCCCTGCAGCCCCAATAAATCCGCTCGGGCTCAAATTTACGAAGCTCGAGTAAATCCCTTGATTTACGTAGGCTCTATGCGTCGCACTCGGAGAAGTGATAGCTCTAAGGTCAAAACAGGAGACCGTGCCAAAAAATCCTGTGACACCCATCAAACCCGTAGCGCCCTGTAGGCCAGTATACCCTGCCCCACTGGCTCCGGTATACCCTTGAGAACCCGTAGGTCCTTCTATGCCGGTCTCACCTTTGGTGCCCTGTGCCCCGGTCTCTCCTTGCGGGGCACCCGCGGGGCCCGTGACTCCCATCCATCCAGTAGGTCCTGGTAATCCAGTTACTCCTGGGAGGCTGATACCTGTCTGACCTTGGTATCCAGTCACCCCCTGACAACCAGTAGGTCCTGGTAATCCTGTGACCCCTACTCCCGTGAACCCTAGTAGGCCTAACTTGTCTGTGATATGTCGGATGTCTTTTACGAGTGCATTCTCGTAGGACCCGCCCTGCAGATTATAGTAGACTTCTTCAGCTACAGGCAGCCCGAACTGGTGATATGTGGTAGGCTCACTGATCAGGGCGTAGGAGGCGTTTTGGGGCAGATCGTCTTGAGTACCCTCGTCGTCCCACAGGATAGTAGCGGATAAATGGAGTCCATCAGCAGCTTGGATACTGATGATTTTATAGCGAGTCACCACCCCTGGAAATGGCGAGGCGGTAAAAGGGTCTATGGCAGGGATGTATAGGACGTATCCAGGAGCTACTGCTAATGAACCCAAACCTGTAGGATCGGCTTGGTTTTCGTAGACAGCATCTACGAATACATACTCTCCCGGGGTAACCAGAGGTATGTAGCTATTAACATACAGTGTTCCTGATATGATCCTACTCAGAGTGGCTCCCGTTTTGGCAGAGCTACCAGACGCTCAGAAATCTAAGATAATATAACGAGATTGATTACCTAACCCTAAATTAGCAAACCTAAACGTCGTATAGGATCCTCCCGCACTCGACCCTGTACTGATTGTCGCACCAATAGCTGGTAAGAAATCAACATCTTGTCTTATAGAGTAATTAGGGACATAAGTGTCTCCCAAGTAAGTATTCTGACCATCAGTATTAAAGTTAGACACTGGCACTGTCAGATCATAAACAGTGCCAGCTCTAGTACCGGTGCGTATCCTCATAGATGTCAAAATCAAGTCAGTATTATTTCCGGAGGGCAGGAACAATGACCCTCCAGTTTTAGGGCTGCCTATATGTACATAAGAAAACCCCACAGTGTACACAGCAGCAGACCCCGCAGGGTCCCCTGAGTTAGGGGTAGATAGAGTAAAAGTATCTGGGGTAGAAGAAATGACGGCCCCATTTACCATATCTACATTGGCGTATTTGACGATGACCATGTCCCCAGGGAGCAGACCATGATTGAATCGAGTTACTGTAAGGTCAGTCCCGCTACGAGTCCAGGTGAGATACGAGTACACATTGGCACTAGAAGTGACCCAAACCTCTTCCAATGCAGTAGACACGACCTGATAACGGCTCAGGGCGTTGTACTGCATACCGTACATCCCGGTAGCCCCACCGCACCCCACCACAACCACTATACTCATAGGATACCAATTCTATGGTAAAATTACGCTCAGTCCAGAGCTACTGTCTTTGCTATAGCTAGTGGATACTGTAAAATTATCAGATACCGTCATAACAGGACCTGTCTGGCATATCTGGTAGGTCCATATTATCTGGTAATTACCTATAGTCCATTCATCTCCGACGATGAAATTAGCCCTGTAGGTCCCGACCTTTATGTTGTATGGTATCCTGTTCTCAGGCCCCATGCGTGTGTATACCTGACTCGAGTCGAGCGTGCCTATCTCATATGCCAGATAGAATGGGTTATATAGAGATAGAGGGCCGTAGGCAAAGGAGAGTTTTCTCTGAAACGTGATGTTCAGATCCTCGTCCATCAATCTATACCCTAAAGGGAAAGATTGCATTCTTATGCCCTATTCGTTACGCTATTTCTGTAATGTCTTTTTTAACAAAGTATGTCTTAAGGTTATCTTTGGTTATATGATAGCAATAGATATCCTGACCATTACTTTGCTCTAAAACTTTCTTAGCCTCGAATTCTTGCCCTCTAAAAGGACCTACGATAACCTTTATTTTTACAATGGTCCCGTCTTTCTGGTCACTGGACATCACTATCTGTCTAGAATTTCTTTCCATATTTTTTCCTTTTCAGACTAATAGGTAGTCACATATTTCCTGTGCACTGATAGCGAAACCGCTATTTTCCATGCGTGATCTGGAGGAAAAGTAGTAAAAATTATTTTGATTCTTGTACCGTGTGAGATCTCTGCGATGTCTGCTGTTTTTAAGTTTATGGTGTGATCTCCCAGTATAGTCAAACTAACTATCTTTTCGAAACAGATCTCTGTACCAAAGATGTTATATTGACCATTACCTAATGGAGCTGGCCTTAAATTATCAAATAAATGCGTGTCATAGTTATAGTCAGCATCCCAAAAAGCGGGACTTTGTCTTATGGTTGGATCATCTATACTATAAGGTACCTCGACTAGATTTATATCTTGATCTTGAACATCAATAGTTCCATCTCCAGCTGCGGGTATTATCAGGTATCCCCCGTATAGATTAAAGAAAGTGTTTGTTCCTAGGGTATATGGCGTTGTTTTAGGGACTGCCTCGATAACAACTTTATCGAAATTGGCTGACGTCCACATTCCATAGCCTTCTTGGATATAGGTTTTATTCTCTACCACATCAAAGTCAGCATAAATAACCTGCTCTAAAGGGTCGCCTATCTGATGATCGAGCTTTAGTGGCGTGCCCCCTCCTACACTGTGAGGGATAGTAAAGCTATCACCCTCTGATATAAAACAGCTAAAAGTTCCTATAGGCCTGGGAGTACTTTGGACTAGTACTTTACCATCACTTGTCTTTTTCTCTAGTAAAATTCCTGGCTTCTCCATTTTTTCTCCTATTTTTAACTTTTCTTTATTATCCTTTTGACGTCTCCATCAGAATAATAGGTCTCTGTCACTTTTTCAAGCTCACTCCCGTCGAAATAGTACGTAGTCGTTGTTTTTGAAAGTAGGATACTTTCTAGATATTCATAAATGCTTTCCTCTACTTTACCCTCGTATATACCTTGCCCTTTATCTATGCCGTACCAAATCTTACTTTGGAGATTACCTTTAGAGTCATAGATATCTACGCAATAATTTTTATCTCTTATAGTTTTAGCATTTACTATATCATCGATTTTCAATTTCTCATCTTGATTCATCTCAACAATCAAGCCATTGTTGAATTTCCAGTATAGTGGATTGTTCACCAGACCAGACAAATTAGGATTTATTACAGTATTCGGTAATCCTTCATAATCCGGAGTATTTACGCTTACCAAATAATTTATTACTCTATTTGGTACAGTAATATCATTAGGATCATAGATAACGACGCTACTCATTTAAAATTCCTCCTAAACACAGAGACAACGCTTTTTGAATTGCTCACGAAACTTTTAGCCTTCTTCTTAATTTTAAATAGCTATCAGAATAAGTTGGACTACCAGCTGGAGTAAAATGATTATTTGGGTCAATAATATCTTTTACTGCTCCTGTACCTGCTATAGTAGATCCTGATTGTGCTTCAATAGCCATAGGCCATCTGTTTAGCAAGCCATACACGATATTATCATTACCCGCAGAATAGTAAATAGCCTCTATTTCTGTAAGAGACAATGCTCTATTATAGAATTTGAGATCTTCTACAGCACCATCCAAATAGTTTGTACTCGAAGCTGAGTTTCTCGCTATATACATAATATCAGAAACTGGAGTGTTGGTAGTATTTGCTTGAGAGACATTTGAGACAGCATTTATAAAAATCTCAATAGATGTATTGGCACCTGAGGTTACCCACGTGGCAGCTATATGATATAGTGTGTTTACTACTAAGGTCGCATACGGGGCTACCGCATCTGTGTCTCCAGCTGCAGTTCTATATAATCTAAACTGAATATTACCAGCAACCATTCTACAATCAAATTTAGTACTTGTTTGAAAAATCACTCGAGTAAGATTTACTGCTGTAGGTTTAAACCAAAAGCATACTGTACCAGGTATAAAGGGAGCATAAGTACTGACCGACGTTAAATATTGATTGGTCGACGCTGTAGAAAAACTGATCATATAAAAATCCTGTCATCAACTAAATGATACCCTTAGTAACTCCAAACTCCAGTCTCCCACCAAATTAGTTCCACCACTCGGAGCGCCTCGTGTAAGCTCAAATTGTGTCACTCGCCCGGCAGTTATCCCCAGAGTCGAGAATGCTATCGTCTGTGAATCATATTGAAAAAAAGCATTCGTAGGAATATCTATGTCTGTCAATTGAGTGCCCGCACTCCAAGCACTCCACGCTGAATTATCTGGATTATCTCTCCAGTACAATTTTAATCCTACTGTCCTTGCGGCACCGGGAGCTGTTCGCGCTTTTGATCTAATATACAGAGTTATGCTAGATGCACTAGAAGGTAGCTCAATTGAAAATCCAACACCTTCTAGCAATGTATCATCAAACCTTCGTACTAATATGCCAGCATTAACTCCATCTGTGGACAACGAAGCCATACCAGTTACTGACCAATCACTGTTAGTAGGATAGTCTAACTGATCAGCATAATAACTGTATCCTAGTGAAGTCCCTTGTGCTCCTGTATAACCTTGTACACCAGTTAGCCCCTGAAATCCTGTTATTCCACTAATACCTGTATAACCCTGAGCTCCCGTGTATCCCTGAGCTCCCGTGTATCCCTGAACTCCCGTGTATCCCTGCGCTCCTGTATAACCCTGTGCACCTGTGTGTCCTTGTGCTCCCGTATATCCCTGGGCTCCAGTGTACCCCTGCACCCCGGTGTATCCCTGAAATCCTGTTATTCCTATTAATCCGGTTATACCAACTATTCCAGTATATCCTTGTGAACCTGTTTCACCAATGATACCAGTTATTCCGATTATACCAGTAATACCTTGAGGCCCTGTGTATCCTTGAGACCCTGTTTCTCCTACTAGTCCAGTTATTCCGATGAGACCAGTGTAACCCTGAGATCCAGTGTAACCCTGAGATCCAGTGTAACCCTGAGATCCAGTAACACCAATAAAACCAGTACACCCGCAATCTCCAGTATATCCCTGTGCACCCGTATAACCTTGAACACCTGTCATCCCCTGGATCCCAGTTATACCCTGTAAACCTATAGTAATAGGAGTCTGAATATATGATGCATATGTGTTATCATCATAGCTCAAAGTTACGGTTATATTATTCGATGACGTAGTACGAGCGAAATATTTCTCAACAATCCGCTCATCGAACCCTAAAGGCGCTACAGTTGATAACGAAGTAGAAGTAACAAATAGTTGCTCTGAAAAGGAAGTTATCCTATCCGTATGCATGTTGAAAACTTCTGTTTCCACTCCCAGAGCAGTACGCTTATACCCCCTAATAACAACATCCGTAATACTGTCAAGATCATTTACTTTGAGATAGGTAAAAAATTGCCTTAATCCCGGAGGCAGCCCTCCAGGAGGATCTCCCGGGGAAGTAGCAAAAGCTCGAATTAAATATTCGTTTGTATTAGGTGCTGTACAGACGATAGAGTCAGTAGCAGTAAGTAGAGATGGGATATCTCTACTCAGCTTGTTGTACCCTGTTACTCCAGAGGAATCATTATGTAGATAATAGATAGCCCCAAGAAGATACGGCCCCGTAATTCCCTGAGCACCAGTATATCCTTGGATACCTGTCTCACCAAAAATACCAGTTACCCCTATTCCCCCAGTTACTCCCTGTACTCCTGTGTATCCCCCACTACCAGTCAATCCAATATTTCCGGTGACCCCTTGAGCACCCGTCTCTCCTGGAGGACCTCCAAAAGCTCCAGTCACTCCAATGAGACCCGTCATCCCCTGAACACCCGTATACCCTGGCGCTGGCTCTCCAGTCACACCTTGAAAACCTGTCACTCCCTGAAATCCTGTTTCTCCAGGAGGACCTCCATAGGCTCCGGTAGGCCCCTGTGTACCAATTATTCCTGTATCTCCTTTTGCTCCCGTCTCTCCTATAAGTCCAGTTATACCGTCTATCCCGGTAATACCTTGGGCCCCTGTCTCACCAATGAGACCAGTAAACCCTAAACCGGTGATACCCCCCACTCCTGTATATCCTTGCGAACCAGTTTCACCAATGAGCCCGGTAATACCTTGAACTCCCGTTTCTCCTACTGTTCCAGTGATACCCTGGCAACCTGTGACGCCTATGGCTCCAGTATCTCCAATAAAACCCGTCACTCCAATAGTACCAGTCTCTCCCTGGCTACCAGTACATCCCTGATCCCCTGTATCCCCCATGAGTCCAGTAATCCCAGGAAAACCGGTTGCTCCTACTGAACCCGTAGACCCCTGATATCCCGTAGGACCCGCTCCCACTGAGACCCCATGCTCCAACTGCGTAGAACAAATCCCTACCCTCTGTTGATTAGGGCTGCCTGTGATCTTGTCTATTCGAAGGAATATGTAATCAAAACCCTGAATGTCTAATCCATTTATGGTAAATGCAAACTCATGGAAATCGTACTGTACAGGACTCGATAGAGTAATCGTCTGTGTATCCGTGTAGTATGGAGCAAAAGATGTCGTATTACCTGTTTTAGAGAATCCTTTATACGAAAGCTGAAATGAGAGCACATCCCCAGTAGCCGTAGGCTCATCTATAACAGACCCAATTCGTAAAGTCATATCACTAGTACCGTCCCACTCTAATGGGACAGGTAGAGCCATCTCCATACACTCTGTAGAACCCGAACTCTCAAACTCGAGTACAGGCACTTCTCCATGGATATCTTGAGACAGGTTGGTAGCTTTCCACTCTTCCATGGGGAGTATCTTAACAAATTTCGAGAATGAAGCCACACCAGGTCCCGTAGCTCCCGCGAAACCCTGCAGTCCTGTGACACCTATGACACCTGTAGCTCCCGGAGGACCTCCAAAAGCTCCCGTAGTGCCTGGTACTCCTATTACTCCCGTAGTACCTTTGAGACCTGTGGCTCCTACAGAACCCTCAAGGAGAACATTAGTTATAGAGCTATCATCGAGCTTTACAAGCTTGTTGTCGTAGTCAAGTTTCCAGAACAATTGATAGGTATGAGAACCAGCGGATACTATAGGGCTGACATCATATAGAGTTTTATCGCGTTCGTGACTATCAGATAAATAATCATTGAACTGTATGCCTGTTACTCCATCCCTCTGTAGCATGTATCCTACGGTGACAGATCCAGAAGTGATATGTCTATATTTCAGTCCAAGGAGAGTCAATATCTGACCATCACGAGGTATTGTTACGCTGTTAATGAGACCTGTTATGGGCGAATAGGAAAAGGCCTGAGCACCAGTAAAGGATATCCCTGTTACTCCTATGGTCCTCTCAACCAGCATGGTATCCATTATTATTTGAGGGCCTGTAACCCCTGGGAGCCCAGTAGCGCCTAGACCTACTAAACCAGTTATTCCTTGAGCTCCAGTTTCCCCAACCACCCCGAGTCCCGTAGGACCTTGAGGGCCCGTCACCAAACCTACGCCAGTGATACCACTATCGATATAGGTTTTTAGAGACTGTATCGCACCCTGTACGTTGGTATCCCCTATGCCAGTGATAGGGGAGAAACCGACTATAGATGCTCCTACGTAGGTACTAAGATCACTGATTGCTCCTGTCATTCCTGCCAGCGCTACCTGAGCTCCCGTACAGCATTCTTCGAGATATGCTACCCTACCTGTGAGTCCAGCTATATCGCTGTTAGCTCCAGTCATTCCTAGTTCCAGGGCTGCTGTTCTTCCAGTCAGACCCGCTACATATGCCTGTAGTGACGATACCTCAGTATTCAATGTGAGTATGGCGCTGTTAGCCCCCGTCATTCCCGCTTCCAGAGCCGCGGTACGGCCTGTGAGACCTGCCACATACGTCTGCAGGCTGTATACAGACCCTGTTAGGCCTGCGATGTTCTTATTAGCTCCGGTGAGGCCCAGTTCGAGTGTGCTGACCGCTCCAGTGAGCCCTTTTATGTCCTTATTGGCTCCAGTGAGCCCCATTTCCAAGGTAGCTGTTCTACCTGTGAGACCTGCGATGTCACTTTGGGCACCAGTCATACGTGATTCGAGCGTCTTGACGGCACCTGTGAGTCCTTTTATGTCGCTCTTAGCTCCAGTAAGACCCAGTTCGAGCGTGTTGACAGCTCCCGAGAGTCCGATGACGTCACTCTGCATGCCTGTGAGCTGTAGTTGGAGGTCATTGTCCAAAAACCGCTTGGAAATTTTGCTCATATGGTGGTCCTATGCTCGAATCTTTGAAAAATTCCGGCTATTCTACCAGGATCCCCGAAAACTCTACGTCTGGGCTCACAAAACTCAGATATGTTTCAGATTTTATGTCATTGTTGGCTGTTTTTTGCACTGCATGAGCGCCCCACGAGGCGGTTGTGCTCTGGATGAGCTCTTTTTTCGGGAAATTCGTAGGGAATGAGACAGCTATCGCGTTGTAGTGGTCGTGAGGATACGCGCCTATTGAAAAAGGGGTCTCATCTATAAGGAAATCACAAGAATATGTATTTTTGGGCATAAAAAATCCTATAGCTGATAGAGGAGCTATTAACTAAAGGATTTTATTAGAAGATTATTTTAAAGGAATCAGTAGATAGTGTCTATCTTAGAGACCACTTTTAGTATGTCCTCTAAGATAGATCCAATCATATGAATCCCTATGAAGGTAGGAGAGCTCCGGGCGCTCTTTAAGTATTCGAGTGATCTCCTCATCTGTAGGCTCTTGGTCAAAGCCCCATTTTTCTCTAAAAGCTCTATGAGCCTCATTCCGGAACCTCAGATCACTTGTTCTCATACTGGCCTGATTAGGATTTGGATGCCTATAGAGTATGTTTGGTATCCACACATTTATAAATCCTTTAGTAAGGGCCTCTAAACTCCAGTCCTCGTCTATCAGCATTGTATACAGTGTCCAGTTTTCGCAATGCCCAATTTTGACCATATTTTCCGTTTTTATCAAATTAAAATGAGAAAAAGGGCCATAGACTATTACGGGACCGTTCCTTTAAAACTATGAAAAACTAAACATAGCCTCATATGGTTTGTAACGGGCACCGTAGAGTCCCGTAAGAAATCGAGTCAATATGTTCCTGGCTGCAATTATATCTGCGTTACCTGCGTGACCGCATTTCAGGCACCGGAACACCTGTCCTACTCGATTCCCCCTATCGACATGACCACAGCTTGGGCATGTTTGGCTGGTATAAAAAGGAGCCACGGTGCGAAAGCCAACACGGTTGACCTCGCAGGCTTGCTCCAGCCTTTTTAACCAGTACCTATACGCCCAAATGCCGATAGAACGTCGCATATTTTTACTCAAGCGACGTTTGAGTTTACTTTTGAAATTCATGTTCTTTAGAGCTTCAACTACGACCAAATCGATATGCTTGAACTCTTTTACTATTTCCTGAACGACCTCGTCAATTCTCTGTTTAAAAGCTCTTCTGGCTTGTTTCTGGCCGTTAGAGCCGTGCTCACATCGTTTGATACGTTCTATACAGTCCTCGGTATCTAAGCCTAACTGGGCACCATTATTAAAAGAGGCAAGGGCTTTGATTCCTGTGTCAATGCCTATGGCGTTTATGCCCTCTTTTTTATGGCCTGCATCAATCTCAAAAGATAGTTGGACGTACTTTTCGGTGAGGATATAAGAATTAAGGCGTTTCCCTTGTGCAGCAAGCTTGTTAAAATGCTTGTGAAATTTTATAGGAATATCCAGGATAACATCTTCTCCAATAGACTGTAGATGTAACCAAGCATCAAACTCCTCGGTTTCTTTATCTTGTAACTCTGCTATGGTACAGGACACGTAAGCTCTTTTCCCTTTATGGACGGGCATTGAGATTTTCCAGGGTTTATCTTTCCATCTCTCCCTCACCGATGTGATCATGTCAATAGCTTCCCTGGCGGCCACCTTACGGAGTCGGGCCGTGAGCCAGGTTTCCTGTGGGAGATCTACTATTTCTTTCAGGAGTTCAGATTTAGAGGGAGTTCCGTTCTTCCAAAAATGCTCAATGAAAATGTTACAGACTCGTCCATACTCAGCGAGGACTCGTTTGAGTTTGGAGAGCTTGGAGGCTGTAGCGAATTTAAGGCTACATTTAGAAGAACGGATGAGTTTCATATTCCTGCCAAAAAGTTATCTATTGAAGAAGATTTTTCAGTCATGTTTACTCTCCAGGCTTTTAAGGGTATGCCGTGTTTAATTGAAAGGTTCATTCTTCTGTTACCTGCAAACCCAAAAAACAGCCCAGAAAAATTTACTATTATTGGAGCTGGCAAAGTTATTGTTTTTTGTTTCAACAGGACTTCTTCCATAGAATCAAAAGATCTTTTATACTCTGGATCTTTTAACTCAGCCTCAAATTCTTTTTTGGTTAAAGTCATATTTACTGTATTACCCGAGTTAAACTTTTTAGGATCTATGTCTAACAAAATTCCTGTTTCAAGAAAACGGATAAGATCCTCTTGTGTATCAAAAACAAGCCCCTTAGATTTAAAGAATTTTTTTGTAAATTCATTTTCAAAGTATTCTCCTAACTCGGATTTTACATCTGGTTTTGTCCAAATTATTTTCATTTCAATGTCCCTTTCTTCCGTCTATTTTCGGCACTTCTCTTTCCATACACTTTCGATGAGGACGAGGCTACCAGAGACATAATATCTTCTACCAGCTCTGCCTCATAAGATTTAGGCAGAGTTTCTTCTACAATAATAACCTCTACACCGAGACTCTTAAAATACCGCTCATACAGCCTGTAATTAAATCTGGTTAACCGGTCTTTATGCTCTACTATTACTTTTGATACATCTCTTTTTTCAGCTACGTCACAGAGCCTGCTCAATTTTGCTCGTGTATCTGACATCCCTGATCCAACTTCTTCAAAGATATGCCGGACCTCGTATTTCTTTTTCACACAGTATTCAAGGAGCCTACCTTTTTGCCTCTCCAGATCCCCCTTTTGTTTCTGCTCGTGTGATGACACTCTGGCATATACGGCTACTTGTTTGGACAATTCAGCATTGTCTGGCGTAGGTTCTACCTGAATACCTTGTAACTTTTTGATGTCAGATAGGAGATAACGTCGGTGACCACCCATAGTACGTTGAGGTTTTAATTTATCAGTCTTATCCCAGTACCTGAGCGTAGTGATATCTACTCCCAGCATCTGAGCCGCCTGACTTATGTCTATGAGGTTATTCACCGGTATCTTCCATCATATTTTTTACGAGTTTACGGCTCTTGTCATATATTTTCTGGAACTCCTCTACAGAGGGGACTTCATCGAGTTCTACTGGATGAGGAAAGATTCTTCCGTCATCGAGTTCGAACTCAGTTTTAGTGACTCTTACGACCATAGGTTTTTTATCCTTCATATTGACCGTCCTTTGTTATTTTATCTGAGATTTGGATATACACAGGATATTATATTAATAGGTTATCAAGATTTCATAGATTACGATAGTTTTTCAGAGATTTTGGTTCAACTGTTCGAACCCTTAGGGTAGTCCATTTTATCTTTTAGATGACACTCGAACGCGTCAAATTTAGATCTATCTTTGTAAATTCCTCCACGAATTGAGTTAGAGGCATGTACTTGATGAAAACCGGTATTGGTATAAGTTATCCAAGCTATTTTATTCTCATACCCTTCTATTTCACGCAACGTCTGATTATAGAAATCGAAACTATCCACCAAAATGTCATCATGTGTTATGATCAAATATTGATACAAATATGGTTTACAGTATTTATCCATAAATCTATTAAAATCTAGTGCCCAACTTCCATCTGTAGATACAACTTCTATAGCTTTTTCTCCCATGAGCCCGCGGACATAAGTTCCTGTTCTATTATTATCCACTACAACATAAAAATCGCAGGTCACATTATTTAGATTATTAATAAAGGACTTGTAGGTTTCCTCTATGTTCTTTTCAAAAACGTTCGGTCCTGCTGATACCATAAATACAATTAGTTCTTTCATGTACAGATCTCTAATCTACTGATGATTTTTATCAGATTGTTTGAGTCATCCATGACAGGTATCAGATACACATATTCAAACTTGTGAAAAATATCTTTGGCTTTATTTTCATCATCTTTTTTTAATTTTATGTAATTCACATTCATAATGTCATCTATAGGAGAACTAAACAACTTTTGATGAAGAAGAGCTTTCCTTATATCCCCGTCGCTAACTACTCCAGTAACTTTTCCTTTGGAGACTACCACAAGGCTCTTGTGCCTGTTGAACTCAATCAACATCATAGCATCTTTGATACTGGATCCAGACTCTATTTGTAGACTCATAAAAAGCCTAGTATGATAGTTGCTTAAACATCAGTTTCTCGTCTATTACTATTGTCGAGAGAATGTTAACTATTCTCTCTGAAGATTTTCCGTCTCCATAGGGATTAGGAATGCCCTGTAAAGACTTACGAAAGGCGGGATCCGTAACTTTTTTAATGGCTTCGTATATCTCGTCAACATCATGATCAACATTAATGACGTTTTTTCCTTGATATCTCCCAGTCTGCCTTCTCCCAATATTGATTGCTGGGAGTTTAAAAGACGGCGCTTCGAGTATTCCACTGGATGAATTCCCTACAATAACAGATGCTATGCCCATCAATCCCAAATACATCTCTCTAGGTACATTACGAACAGTAGTCAGCCATTCTTCGTTGTAATTAGCAATAGCCTCCTGAATGAAGGTACTTCCAGCATCATTATTAGGGTACACCAGAACAGTTCGTGTTCTTATGCGTGATAATGCTTCTAAACTGATCTCCATATGTTTTTTAGACAACTCAAACTGCTCCGTAACAGGGTGCTGCAGTAGAATGTTGACAGGTTCTTTATCCGTAAGATGAAAAAATTTTCTGACTTCATCAGGCGGGCATATACAGCCTTGAACGAGCTCATCTATCTGTGGTGCCCCTACCATAAATACTCTATGCTTTTCTTCTCCAGACTTTATCAAACGAATAGCTGCGTCTTCGTTGGCTGCAAAATGTATGTGAGCAAATCGAGCAATAGCGTGCCTGGTCATCCCATCCACATTCCCAGACAGCTCCCCCGCCTGTATGTGCGCTACAGGTATACCCATATGCGCCCCAACAATAGCCGCTGACAACTGCTCTCCACGGTCTCCTGCTATAAGAAGTATGTCTGGCTTACAATTGTTTAGTAAATCTGCTAAAGACATCATAAAAACCCCTAGAGACTTTGCCATACTCGTAAGGGTGTTACCTTCCAAAGCCATATATAACTCATACCCTACTTTGAACCCATCCAATGAAAAGTTGTCTATACTCGACCCATATCGTGAAATAAGATGCATGTTCGTAACTACGATTTCATAGGAAAGATCAGAGCTATCCTTAACCAATCTCAGGATAGGGCGTATGTATCCGTATTCGCCTCTAGATCCAGTTATGAACAATATCTTTCTCACTCGAAATCACCCCATGTAACCATTTCATTGCAAGCTATATCCCTACGGGCTTTTTTACCTATAACGGACACTATTTCTTTTGAAGGTATCCCATAACCAGGTCTTTTGGTAGTAAGTTGGTCTCTTTTTACAATCTCTCCCTGTTGAACAGGCTTTTCGGTCACTATACTCCGATAAGCCCATTCTCTTATCTTCATTTCTTCGCTAGTAACCTGCTTTCCAACTGTAAGAGACCTCTCTATCTTCCTAATACCCTCAACCAAGTCCTTCAATCCTTCCATATCTATAGAAACCGACTGATCCGGTCCAGGCATCCGTTTATCTAAAATGACATGCTTCTCAATTATCTTTGCCCCTAAAGCCACAGCAGCAAACGAGGTGTAGTTATCCGGTGTGTGGTCAGAGTGCCCTATAACTAAATCCGGATACTCATTAATGAGAGTAGGTATGTTTCCCAGTCTCATATTTTCATATTTTGGAGGATACTCAGAAGTACAATTTAGTAGCGCAAACGGGACTCCTAAATTCGTCATAAAAAATACTGTTTCGTGTATTTCCTCTTGTGTGGACATCCCACAAGAAAGTAGCATAGGGCATCCTAGTTGTGCTACCTTTTCTAAAGATGGAAAATCTTGAAATTCCCCTGACCCTATTTTGAAGATATCCCCAAGGTTATGAGCTTTTAACTCTTCTGCCGCTTTATGACTAAATGGAGTACATATGTACATTATGCCTACGCTTTTACAAAAAGCACACAGCTCAATATGCTGATCTAACGTCAAAGCGTTCTTTTTCAGAAATTCATAGAGGGGCTCCCTGAAATTGTCTGACATAGGTACATCTGGGAGCATCTCAACATCTAGGAGATGATGTTGAAATTTTACGGCATCAGCACCTGCTACCCTGGCTTTAAGGATGATTTCTTTGGCTAAAGGTATGCTTCCAAAATGATTATCACATGCCTCAGCAATGATAAATACGGGGGACTCTCGTGTGATATCCCTGTTACTACATTTTATATTCATAGTCAGATATTCCTTCAGCTAACCTAAGTTGAAAAGCATCATCAATGTCCATGCCTTTCTTACGATCCATGTTGAATAAATCGAAATCATGTCTTGGGTAGAATGCCCCCTCTTTACTTAGGAATGATACTGGAGTTATGTATATAGCCCCATTTATAAATTTATACATAGGGAAAAATTGTCTTCCCTCTTTTTGAGGTTCTACGGCATATCTTATCGGTTGCTCTTCAGATATCATCTCACATGGATGCTGTAGGACATCACTGACTCCGACTAGGCATCGACCACATTTGTGCCCCTGTATAGCGGAATCTATATCTTCTGATGTTCGAAAAGGACTAGTCGGCTGCAAAAGAACTATGTTGTCAAAATTCATAGAGTGCTCTGTTTTTAGCCAACCCAATAAATGAAGTACGACATCTACCTGAGATGAGTTGTCTTCTGCCAAATTAGATGGTCGAACAAAAGGTGCCTCTACTCTGGGAAACGTAGAAGCAAGTTTTATCATTTCGAGACTATCCGAAGTTAATATTATTCTATCTAAGAGTCTACTATTAGACGCTGCTTCAATGGTATATTGTAGAAGGGGCTTTCCAGATAGAAACACAAGGTTCTTGTTAGGGATACCTTTAGATCCTTTTCTAGCCGGAATTACCCCAAGGTAGCTCATTTGTAGCGTTACTCTTTCAGCGTTTTGACTCTGAAAACAAAAGTAGACAGGACTCACTCGCTATAAAAATATCATGCTTTATCTCATACCGATCAGTAATAGCTTCTTTAAAGTCTTCAAAATTTTTAATGTACCCAGATGGGTTGGGGGGTAAATAGAGAGTTACATACAGATAGCGGGTAAAAAAACTTACTTTATTAATAATATCTTTCCAGTTCTTAAGATAGGAGAGAACTTCCATGAAAACAACAATGTCATAACGCTCTGATATAGTATTTACGTACTCTGAGATATCCGAGTATACAAACTGAATATCTCCAAATCTTACTTTTGCTTTGGAGATAGCATTTTTAGAACCATCCACTCCGTGCACATCGTTGTTACTTCTTTTCAGAGTATTTGTGTAGCATCCTTTACCACAACCAAGATCCAATATCTTATCAAAAGTATATCCATTAAGTATCGCGGTGCTTAATGAATAACGAAGGCCTCTATTATTCTCCTGATGCCAGCTATCATATCCTTCTAAATCTTCATTAGCGTACATAGTCTCAAAATCACCTATAAACTTATTTCCATCAAAAACGTATTTATGATAACCACTCATACAGCTCCTGTAGGGAAGATGTCATACGTAGTACCCATGTTAAGATTTATTATGGATACTCCTTTTCGTTTTGCAGACTCATTGATAATTCTTAAATTTGTAAGATTTCTATCCAAATAGTCATTCATAGTAGCTACATAATAACCTCCATCTGCTACCAGTTGACCTCTATGACTTGCATAACCGAGCCTATAATCTAGATCAATACCAGCGATATATACAGGGTTACATCCCAGCATAACGGCAGTAGAGATCATATGAAGAGCAACAGTATCCCCGGATCCATAATTCACATCATGCCCCGTGTATATTCTAAAATCATCCTGAATAAGATGATAGTCCGGTTGTTGAGTATACTGGTCATAAGGTAAGTAGTCTCTTTTGATATTACTGTCGATCCAATTCATATCTGTTCTATCTACGTTTCTAGCATATACAACAGTGAGATCATAGGCATTTATTATATTTATCTGTCTAGCTATTGTATATATTGAATTAGCTAAAACATAGTAATTAGGTGGACATTTCTCATGAAAATTGTACCACTCATTACAACCGACAATAATATATCCCTCCTTTTTCAGTTCAGGCAGCCTATCTAAATACGGATTAAGGCTAGGTCCGTGAGCTATCACAAGAGCAGGAGAACCCTTGTGTTTATCCTCGACATCTTTGAAAGACAGTCTCATTTATCGCTCCATGATGTCTGATACCGTTTTCACTATACGAGATACATCCATGTACACATTAATTGGTAGAGATACGGCTCTTCTGAGGAGACTACTGGTTTCAGGAAAAGCACAGCTCTCTGGTAGCATATGATTCCATGTACCAGCAAAATGCCAATCAAGAGCATCTGGTAAATTTTTTGTGCCTAATCCAGATCTTGATAGATTTTGAGCAAAATTTAGAGCTTCTTTCTCATCCTGCATGAAAAAAATGAAGCTATCAGCAATATCCCCTTCTATATCTAAAATCTTACGAGGATTGTATTCTTTCTTACGTAACATAGGTAACAGGCCGCCTTTTAACTCTTTCTTATTTTCACGCTGCTTTTTAAGTAATCCATCAAGTTTAGTAAGTTGAACAATACCCAAGACAGCTTGCACCTCAGTCATTCTAAAATTGAATCCTGGAGCACTTCTGGTATCCTTACCCCGTAGAATGCCTACAGTGTATTCATGCCCGTGATCATGGTAAGCCCGTGCACTCTCATATATGCTTTTGTCTTTCGTTACTATAGCCCCACCTTCTCCTGTGGTAATGTTTTTCGCGAAATCGAAGCTGTAAATTCCAGCGTCTCCTATTGTACCTAACATTTTTCCCTTATATGTACCACCAAATGCTTGTGCGCAATCTTCCAGAACCAATAAATTGTATAAAGAAGCTATCTCAATTATTCTATCCATATCTGCGGGAGCACCTGCCATATGGACCGGGATAATGCATCTTGTCTTTTTAGATATGTTCTGAATAATACTCTCGGGTCGAATATTAAGCGTTTCATCTACTTCAACGATTACAGGGGTCGCCCCGCATTCTATAATAGCTTCAACAGTTGCTACAAAGGTAAATGCTGAGGTTATAACTTCATCACCGGGTTTCACACCAAGTGCCCTCAATGCCACAAGTAATGCAGCTGTTCCTGAAGACACTACCTGACAGTATGGTATCCTCATCCTTTCTGATATCTTTTTTTCGAATTCTCGTACTTTATATACTCCATTTCTGATCTTATCAAAGCCATGTGCAAACATAACCCCGTTATTGGAATCAAACCATTCCATCACAGCTTGCTTCTCTTCTTTACCATACAGCTCATATCCAGGCATAAAGTCTCCTTTTAAAATAGCTCTCTAATAATGCTCTCAAGATGAGATATCTCAACAAGGGTAGGATTAAGATCCATGTTGGCTTTTCTATCTTCGAAAGTTTTTTTAGCCAAGGGCACTATATTCTCTTCTAAAAGCCCAAAAGATCTTAAAGTTATATTAAAACCTATATCTCTGTAAAGATTCTTAATAAGCTCTAGAAAACAAGCTGACTTTTCTTTAGCAGACATTCTTTCCTTTTTTTCTTTTAAAGTAATGTCGTGTATATAGGCATATCCTTCATAGTACCCTAGGCTATGACACAGATTACATACAGATGGTATAGAAATCCCTCCAGCTAATCCATGAGGGATACTATAATCTACACCAAGAGGATAAGAGAGCCCGCTTGAAATACCGCCACCGGCTATGGACATCGCTAGCCCAGCATAATAAGAGGCTAATAGTGTTTGTTCTCGGGCATCTATATTTTGAGGATTACGAACTACATCAACTAACGATTTGTGCATAATGGAAAAAGCTTCAGCGCCCAGTAACCTAGACAAGGCATTTGCTGATCGACAGGTTACTGCCTCTATTGCATGTACAAGGACATCCAACCCTGACGACACTGTCACACTCTTTGGGCAGGATAAAAGAAAAAGAGGATCCAGTACAGCTAAGAAACAGGAAACATTTTTCCCGTTTATGCCCAATTTCGTTTTAGATCTAGTATCTACAAAAGAAGCTGTCCTAGTCACCTCACTCCCTGTCCCCGCCGTAGTGGGCATCAAAACAACCGGGAGAGGCGCTTTCTGAACTTTATCAGACCCTCTGTAGTCTAAAGCCTGCCCAAAATTGGTATATAGTATGCCTAAACCCTTAGCAAGATCAAGAACAGTACCTCCACCTATCCCTAAGATAAAGTCAGCGTCAAAACTTTTAAACTTTGAAAACAGCTGATCCAAGTCGTCGTAGGTAGGTTCGTGCTCCGTATTATACCAGAAAACGTGTACCACATTATATTTCTCACGAAAACAGTCTAAAACCTCTTTAACGTACAAATTTCCACTAAGTCCCTTATCAATAAGTATGCACACATTTTTCAGAGAGCTGCTCGTATTTGAATGTAAGTCTAAAGCAGAGTTAGCTCCAAAAATCACGCTACTAGATAAAAATAATTTACTTTCCATTCTATTTCTTTCTGTAGATAGCAAACCCTGTTTGAGTGTAATCAAATACTAATATTTTTTCCCAGGAAGCATCTGACTCTATTAAAGGCCGTAATAGCGCCATCTTACCTATGTGCCAATCATGACATACAAGGTAAGACCCACTAATAAGTTTAGATTTAAACATAGCATACTCAATCATAGTTTGCTGACCGTTTTCTTCACCATCTAAGAACAGAGCATCTATTTTCTCTATCTTTTCCAGGATAGGAGGATATACTTCGTTACTTTTTCCTAAATTAAACAGTACATACGGTTTCAAGTATGCCAAAGATCCAGAGAAACGATTCACAGCACTATTATAGCAATCCGGATCACACTCAACAGTATAAAGAAGTCCTTTTTTGTTTTCAAATAATGCTGAGGCTATGAAATATGTGCTACCTCCTCCACGCCTAGTACCTACCTCAAACGATATCTCCGGTTTAGAGGATAAAATGAAATTATATAGAGCTTCATTTTCAGGTGGAAAAAGGCCATCGCCATCGAAACCTTTTGAAAAATCCATAATTTACCTCATCATACCTACATAAAGTTCATACGTCTACGAAAAACTTTCCTGGAGGAACAGGGTCATTTACTATCTGTTTCGGTACTTCTTCCACAGTCAATTTATCAAAAAGGTGCATAAAGTCATTTCTTACGTAGATAAGGTTACACACATTTATACGAGCTACTAAACTATATCCTTTCTTGTTTGCCAGATTAGTAAGGGCTAGCACGCTAGCTCCGTGATATCTATTGTAGGTATAACGGAAATCAGGATCATATGGAATGCTTTTACTCTCAGTAGGGTCAAAATGACAATTATATTCTATGATAACTATCTTAGGCTTACACGAGCATGCTTTCCATATCCAATAGTCGTTACCATCAATATCTATAGATAAAAAATCAAAATCATCGGGGATAGGGGTCTTCGACAATATTTTGTCTAGATTGTTGTCAGAACAATCAACGCGAGCATTGAAAGCGTATACATCTTTACATCCCTGAATATTTTTTAACATTAGACTGTACTGTGCTATATCCGCCTCAACATAAACTCCAGACCATCCTTTTTCTCTAAGCAAGCGTGTGTTGCTTAGATAGTTTCCATCCCAAGCGCCAAACTCTACGAACCATCCTTTGATAATGCTTATCCTTCTGAATATCTCTTCAATGATCCCATCTTCTCCATTTTGACTGTATACCTGCCTCAAAAACTTATCTAATGAGTGCATCCGAAAGTCCTATCTCTATCAGTTTTTTCCTGAAATAAGGGATCAATGTACTATGTACCATTTCTGGATTATAGTGTCCCAAATCTTCTGACAATAGATTTTCAGTCAAGCATTCTGTCGGTGATATCAGATCTATTCCCCTATCCTTACAGATATTTGTTATCAAATTTATCAAATATTTTCTTTTTGAAAGTTTATCGTTATTAGGGAGTATATGAGTTATAAAGATTATCTCCTTTCCGGATAAAATATTCAAGATCTCTACTATATCACTCTCTATTTCTTCTTTGGTCTGCTCTTCTACAGTTACCTTAGACAGTATGCTAGCTGGAGTACTTTTCCAAAAATCTCTGCCCCATTTAGAATCTACTGATAGATGATGGAGATATGTACCATTATATCTGTATTTCTTCATACTACATATCTCTATTATAAAAAGTTCTGTGCTATCAAATTGACCTATTATTTTTTGACTTATCTCTATAGGACCTTTTTTGAGGATTCCTGCTCTGAAAGCGTATTGATACATGTCAGGATTCAGTACCTCCCACCCCTTAAGGACCTTTATTAGCTGTAACACTTCTTTTGTTGAATGCACGTAAGAAACATCCTCATTGATCGATGTACACTTTAGTAGACTAGCAAAAGAAATTATACGACAAGAGCCAAATAGAGTAGTGAGCATTATGCTAAACTCAACTCTTTAGCTCATACAAATTATCATAATAACCATATTTATTAATCACAGCTATTTATCCTGGTCCAACTTTCAAAAATAAAGGGCAGGTCAAACTTTTCACGGTGAGTTTTAGATAATCCACTTTTTATATTCAATCTTTTAGATTCGTAATTATCGACATTCTTGTGAAACTGTATCTGAATATTATCAAATAGATTGACTCTACCACTATTTAGAATGTGCTCTAGCAAGCTATATTCCCCACCCTCAATGTTTATTTGTATCAAATTTATTTTTGTAAGTTTGTGCTCATCAACAACACTAAAAATGTCCCGAACCACTATGTCTTGCTTAATTCCAGGTCTCATGATAAGGCTCGATGCGTCTCCGTCAACATAAATGATCTCTTTATCATTTTTATAGGATATTCCATAGTTAAAGACTCTTACTTTGTCATTGCCCTCGAATTTACTTACCAAACCCATGTAAAAATCTTGTACAGGTTCAAATATGTAAATGTAAGGGTTAAATTTTCTTACTATTGTAGAAGGCCATAACCCTACATGACCCCCTAGCTCAAAAACAACGGACTCCGAATTAAGAGGATAGTCAAACACAAGAGATTTTACATCTTCAAAAGAGCTAACCATAGAAAGCCTCTATTTTTGATATTATTAGTGGAATGCATTTAGAAGAGAGATGGCAGCTATCCATGAAATAGTCCTCAACAGACCTGTAATCACTATTTATCAAATGATCCTCTATAGATATGAACGGAATACTATTATTTTTGCACAATTTTTTTAGGGTGGTGTTAAAAAGAGAGGTAGCTTTATTTCTCTCTACATAGGTACCATAATAACCCCAGCTATCTCCATCGACAAATTTTTTGTTATCAAAATTACACGTAGGGACTGCTGCCCATACCATAGTCGTGTATCCCATGGATTTTACTTTCAAAACGGCCTTAAAATACACCTCAGCGCATTCTGTAACTATTTCTGATAGATCTCTTTTTTGTATCTCTGCTTGCCTTACTGCATGCCTCCTGCAATCTATCTCTCCAAAGGACAAAAGAACGTGACTTCCTACAGGTATTCCCCTAAGTATTCCTAGCATTTTACGATGACCCTCATGATTCTCATTACCTATGTTATAAGCCAAATATGGGCCTAAACGATACGTCCTGAAATAGGGAATAGAGTCATTAGGACAAGGATAGCCATCACTTATAGTATCTTTGCCCGTGAAGACAGATACATGACTATCTCCTATACAATGTATTACTATGTCTTTCATGAAGGCAAAGCCCTAAACACGTACCCATCGATATCTGTTTTGTAGCTGGGATACTTATTCAGTATTGCTTTAGTTATCGAGTCTGGGCTCATATAACCATCAGCATCAAAACAATCATACGTATCGTCTACCAGGATTACATGCCTATCTATTGGATGAGACAGTATGGCTGGTATCTCTTTGTACAAAGAAGAGCTGGTAGAACCTTTAGCAGTCCCGTCTGCTGAATAGTGAGCATCCAACCAGAATAAAATAGGCTCAGATATTTTTGTTATGATCCCAGGCAGCACATCCTCACTGCATCCCTGATATAGGTTGATATGGCTATCTCCTCTAAATCGATCCACACAACGTCTATGAAGCTCTACACTAAGCTCAATACTATGAATTTCCCTGAAAGCATCTCGTACGCGCTCTATGGTAGAACCTACATGAGATCCGGTTTCTACAAAGACATTAATCCTAAATCTACGGGACATCTCTAAAATCATCTCAACTTTAAAATCATGAGGAGCAGGAATAGGCCTGCCTTGACTGTTCCACCTATCGACATTTGCGGACATAATCCCACCCTTTCAAAGGTTGTTTTTCAAAAAATCAAAGATGTATTCCTCTTGATACAGGTATTCTTTTGCTTTCAGTTTATTTATTAAAATATCGCTCTCTTTCACACAATTTACATTTTCAGGCATGAAATACTCCAACTGACACTAAAAACTCTGCAATGTATTTTTCTGAATACATATAGTCAATCGCTTTTTTGAAATTGTGGTTAATAGCGTGCATCCTGCTATTATAGTCAGTTTCTGATATGTTATTCAATATTATATCAAGATCCTCAACTGTATTAAAAGTTATTATTCCATTGAGATCAAAAAAATCCCCTATTTTTGGACATCCCCAAAAAATTGGCACGACCCCTGTGAAAAAGCAATCTTCTATTTTTTCGGTAAAATAACTGTTAATTTTTGAGTTCTCAATAGTCACGGAATACCGGTAATCTGCCAGGCCTTCTAATTTTGAAGGGATAGATCGATACCCCTGTCCCATCACAGATAACATATGCCCATTTTTTTCTATAACTGCGTGCCTTAGTTTATGCCCTTCAGTCCAGTTCTTACCACTGGCTATGATGGATGTCATTTTGCTTTTCTTATACACTTTTCGATCGGCTTCTCCAATCCACGTAGTTCCGTTAGGGAAGTACACAAATTTTTCTGATACCGGCAAAAGACTCTCATCGAATGTGAATATATAGTCAAAAAGATTGTGGTTGTGCCGTACGAAAGCGTAGGCATCACTGTTTATCACAGGGGGCTCAAATATGATGGCTATCTTCATCTTTGACTTGTTAGTTACAACCTCTTGAAGATGACAGTCAGAGAATAATGTCACGTCATTGTCCTGCTGAGTCCTATCCCATATCCAATTAATATAGGGGTTAGGCCTCTCCGGATATTTGTCACTAAAAAAATTCGAATCTCTTATGTGTAGATCCATGTACACCTTAATCTATATGGTAATCTTTTACTTGCTTTTTAAATGTGTCTTTTTTCATGTCTATCAAGCGTTTCTTATCTTCATAACTAAAAACGAGAAAAGACTTCAGCATAGCTCTCATCCTTGTATGACTATTGTTGATATTTTCTAACGAATCATGATTTAAATGATATATTTCTATAGCGGGGTCATCAGCATAGGTAGCACTTCCGTGAAAGAATGTCGTGGTATGGTCTACCCTATTAAACACACATTCCATTTTCATCCAAAAAAAGGCATCTTCAGGAGCATATCCATAAAACAACTCTGGGTCATACCCTCCCACGCGCTCAAATAACTCAGAGCTAACTACAACGGAACCTCCCGGGCTGCCTGGATTAGCTGGAGTCACATGTTGCTCAGGTAATTGGGACAGATTAAATGTTTCACCTCTGCAAATCCTTTTAGTAATCTCCTCGGAGAGTCTCAACACCCTCTTTTTAGAGTAGGGCTGTATCCATTTGGGATTTTTTCTAAAATAGAGATCGAGCTTGATGAAATAATCCTCATCTACTAATATGTCTATATCATGAAAAATATTCCACGAAGATCTCGGAGTATTTAAATAACCAATGTTATACATGAGAGCTTTAGCCATCAAGTCATTAGTGTTAGTAACATCTAAAGGCACAAACAAATAATCTGCTCCCATCTTTTTGCAAAGCTCCTGACTTTTTGGCTTGTAGTCATTTTCCAAAATAACCACTCGAATTTTTCTGCTGCTAACTAAAATAGCTTTATTCAGATAGCTCAAGCAAGGCTCTAAAAATTCTTCCCTATCTTTTTTAGGTATGAATATGTTAATGTCACGGTCTGAGCTATCAATGTTGGATACAATCGCATCCGAATTAGTAATAGCAGTATAATCAACTGCTCTATCCTGTATCATTTTTATGAAAGATTCTACAGGATACTTTACAGCATCCTCCAATATTAGCGGTATCTCTTGATGACACGCTGTGTTCTTGAAAAACTCTATGTTGGACATAGAAATACGTTTGGTTTTCAAAAACTCTCTATTGAGATAATCCGCGGGTATGTTCCCACAATGATTACCATTAGCAGTCTGTACTTTATTTACAGGTATATTGAATACCAAAGAATCTTTGTAGCATATCATATAGGGCTTGTCTATGGGATGTGCAGCCAGTGTACCCTCTAGCGTGTTTGGATTTTCATAAGATAAATTTTTCAAGAGAGGTAAAATATCCTCTGTTCTAAAAACGCTAGAATCGGCGCTCATTGGATATTTCCAATCCCCTTTTAGTAAGGAATCTTTCCAAAACCACATCAAGTCCTCAGTAAATTTAGGCGGAGGAGTCTCTCTTTTTTCAGTATAGCAATAGTTTATTCTGGGGCACATCCTGATAGCTACACACGCTATGCTATCATCGGATAAAAGCTTCTTTATAGGAACAGTCCTTAACGCTAAAAAATCTTTAAAAACCATATCATCTACCATGAACATGGTAGCTTGATTGATAGGATTGACTAGATTAATCGTCTGCTCTCTGAATTTACCAGGTTGCTCTAACACATAGTCAAACTCAGAATGATACAACTTAGTTTTTTCATAACCTCTACGATACTCATCATTGGTATATTTATATAGGATATGGGTTTGAACCATACTCAGCTCTACAAAAAATCTTTTCATACTGCGCAGCAATAGCTCTAGCTGTGCAGGACGATCTTTACTGAATATCACCACGTTTATCATTTGAAAATCCCTTATTGAAATATTCTTTTAGCATCCTACGCAAAATCTCAGACATAGGCACTCCAGTTTTTTTGGAGAGCTCTTTGAGCTGCTTCATCATTACCTGAGGGAAATAGAAATTGTATCGTTTCAAAAACAAAAGCCCTTTGTGTATGCGTACACAAAAGGCTAAATTATGAAAAGAGTATTACAGAAGCTATCTATCAGAAAACAGTATCTAAAAAATATTGAGCCCTTTTGATGTACGTATGGTACCTCGCGGTATGCAGCAAAACTTTGATAGCCATCTCCTCCAAGCAACCCTGTGGAGCATTCTTAATATTCTCTAGTACCCTACCCAAATCTGTCATCTCTTTGTCTGCCACGTATCTGAAACAGTGCTCCCCTTCCACATAATCGTTACGAATATCTATGGGTAGCCTATCCGCTACGAGAACGGCCCCTTTAGCAGGTATCTCCCAATATCTGTAGCAATCATACCCCATGCCACGCACAGACAGTGCGCAGCGACTCTGAGAAAGAATCTCCAAATAATCTCTCCTGGGGATCTGCTTTCTATCCAGATGCATGTAGATTTTCAGGCCAAAAGAGTCCATTTTACTCTTCAGGTAATCGTACACCCACGATCTTTGCTCACAAGATATCGTAGCTATGTAGCACAGATCATACGCACGGTCTTTGAAAGGTACAAAAACGAAGGGCTCCGGCATACTCGCAAAGTTTATCGGGTACCAGTCAGGACCGGGGTACGGCTTGACTAGCTCCCTTTTAAAAACCGTGTGATAAGACCCTACTATAGCAGGATAAGCGTACTGCTGTCGATCCATTCCATCCAAAACTACAATTTTTGTTGGTTTATACGTTTTCTCACAATCTATCACAAAATCAGCCCACCAACTGATACCTTTTGGATTGTAATCGTGTGATAACGCCGTAACTATCATGATATCAGGGCTCTTACGAAGAGTTCGCACAGGTAGATTCAACAGTAGTTGCTGACTATGGAACTCAGAAAGATGCGGCACGCCATGCAGAGACGGTTTAACTGGATAGTCTTCTACAGTACACCCAAGATCATAAAGTCCATAAAACAGCATATCATGAAGATAGTCAGGTATCTCTTTGGTGAGAAAAAGAATATCGAGATCTTTATAATTCATTTTTATAGATTCTCTATGTATGAATAGGCGGGCTTAGCGGCAATGTAATCCGCGGTACGCATCTGCTCCTGGAGTCTCAGCTTGTTGTCATTATACGGAGTCTCTTGATTGTAGGTGTAGATACGCTCTGGTATGTACTGCACACGATACATCCCGGCCATTTCAAGCTGTGGCATCATGATTGCTAAATCCCAGGCTACCTTAAAGTATTCTCCATCAGATCCCCTGAGATCCTCATCCCTCACATGTTTCCAAACTTTGTATTTGAAAGTCCGAAGATGCGTAGCCCGCCAATCTACCCTCCGAATGCCTTTAGCCCAATCCGCGGGACTATAGGGCCCGTTATTGGTGGGATCTTCAGGACGCGGATACGGCATCCAGCTACCATGAGTCACTAGAAGATTAGGATTGGCATCATAGCACTTTTTAACTATAGATAAAGAATCAGGACCCCCAAGCCAATCGTCTGAATCGACCGTAGCAATAACATCATCATCTGCGGGGTGCTGCTCATTGATAGAACGTATGATGTTCGGTATAGCATATAGCTGTTTCTCGTTAGCAATCACCGTAATGCGACTATCTTTAGCCGCTACAGCCTGTGCTATCTCAATAGTACGATCATCCGACGGGTCTATCACCACACAAGCAGTCCAGTCCTGAACCATTTGATGTATAACCGAGTTCAGACAACGCTCTACATACCGCTCAGCTTTCCAACCGACGATAACTATACGGAACATTATTCATCCCATCCTTTCGGAAATACAAAAGTACCTTTATCAATAAGCTCCCTTTTCTTGTCCTCATACTCTGTCAAAATTTTAGTAGATCTCTGGTAAGGATCATGCACCAACCAATCACAATCCCAATAAAACACATGCTTCTTAGAAGCCTGCGAGCTAGCTGTACCATCTACCCCGCCATACACACCACCGTAACCCATAAATTTATGATCCCTTATGAAATCTCTACTATACAGAGACATGCCTCCCGCAATCCCGTCTCTTTTATATAGCTGATAGATACCTAAAGGCTGATAATCCCCTCCTTTGTCCGGGACATGAGCCCAAAAACCTCGACTAGCAAAACCAAGCATGTCAAAATCTACCGAAGAGAGAGCTCCTATCATATCTATCCAAAGCTCTTTTATCCACATATCATTATCAAGGCACATGACGTATCGATGATCCCTGAAATACCTGTCTACGATAGTATTAAGGCAATCTGCTTTACCTATGTTGTCTTCAAACTCTATATAATTTATCCTAAAATCTAACGTCTCATGCGATTTTCTACACGCCAATACAGTATCCCTATCTGTAATAGTAGCTTTGTTCATCCCTATCACTACATCTATGTCCACCACCCCTTTTTGAGTGTGCTGACAAAGATTTTGTAGAGTAAACCGAAAAACCTCTGGCCTTTTATAGGTAGGTATCATTATCAGCAGCCTGTCCATACAATCACTCCACAAAAGGTTCGTATTTGAACTCAGAGTGTATAGCACTTTGAGCGTTCTCTGATAGTGCCGCCTCACTGATATCCGACACAGACCTCACGGAGAGAGACTCAGGCACAAGATCAATGTACTTTTTGGCATCCACTATGTCAAAAAACCCACCCTGACCATATAGCCTATCAGCCCTAAACGAAAAATTTGAATGCTCGTGCCCGTAATCGTGCGGCAAAATTTTCATATACCCTATCTTCTGTATCAACCCTAAAGTAATCGTGAAAAAACTCCCATTCACCTCCGGAGTCTGCCTCAGCACATGCCCTTTGATGTTCACGAGCTCACATGGCTTGTTATTATGGTAAAAACACAAATGAGCCATGCCAGTACTCACCACAGCCTCAGAATATACCGTATGCCACACAGGATCCTTGTAAAGCATGTCATCGTCCGCCAGGTATCCTACGTCCACCCCATCAGCCAGGAGGGCCTTTATACAGGTGTTCTTGGCTCTAGCGATGCCCCCATGCGGTCTACCTATCATTTTTATCCGATATCCCCCATTAATACCCCCCAGCAGCCGAATATGGTCCAAAATTTCAGATCCATCATCCACTAGGAAGATATTACCGGGATACTCTGTAGCCAGCAGGCTCTCTATAGACGTTCTAAAGATAGAAAACCTCTCTTTAGCAGTATCCTCCCGAAAATAGGTCGTAATAGCTATGCCTGTTTTCACGAAATCACCTTATAAGAGTGAATCTCAGAGGCTAGAGACAAATTTTGGTTGTAATAGGGATCCCTGTACGTAGAACAGTGCCATTTTTTGTTCATGTACTCTATCGCTACTGCAAACTCAGCTTCTTTTGCGTTATCTACCCCCCTGGACACAGATTCATGGTGAAATAACCTAGCGTAAGGGGTGTAAACTATGTGATAGTCTCTCTCCCTAACCTTGAGGCATAAATCTACATCATTGAAAGCTCTAGGTAGAGACTCCTCAAACCCTCCTACCTCCTCAAACACATTACTATCTATCATCAGGCATGCCCCAGTCACGGCACTGACGTTTTGCACGATATGAGGCCTCGTAAAATACCCCGGGCTATGGTCCGGTACTTTTTTATGACTATGCCCAGCGATCCCACCGCACCCTATAATCACCCCCGCGTGCTGTAGCTCATTATTACCATACAAGAGCTTTGCTCCCGCCACAGCAGTGTTGTTCCTACCTATATGCTGTGCCATTCTCTCCAGCCAGTCCGTGGTGATTACCTCTGTATCATCATTGAGGAACAGCAACAGATCTGATTTGGGCCCTCGCTCCACAGCATAGTTGTTTATTTTGGAGTAATTGAAAGGTTTATCATAGGATATCACCTTGAATCTCATATTACTCTGTATCTCCTCAAATAACTCTTTAGTATCCTCCAGCACACTACCATTGTCTACGATCGTAACCGTATAGAGCCCATAGGTAGACTGCGCCACAGAGAAACAGCATGTTTTTAAATAAACCGGGTTGTCCCGGGTAGGTATGATAATGTGTATGAGTGGTAGACTTTTTAGCTTGTAATTAACATCGTAGGATCCAAGATGTCTGCCAGAGGTCACCCGAGCCTCTTCCCCTATCCGTTTCAGGTGATCTTTTATAGCACAGAGCCCCCCTATATGCGCATAGGGCTTGTTCGTGATACTCGAAGACGTAGACTGATCGTGTTTCCTCCAGTGATAGAGTACCTTTGGTATATGCCTGATCTGTTTCTCATCTATTTTCTCAATAAACCGCAACACCAAATCATGATCTTGAGACCCCTCGTATCCACTGTGTATCCCCCCTATGCTTTTCAGGATATCAGACCGATACGTACTCAGATGACAGGTGTAATTCTGAGACAGGAGTAGGCTATATGACCAATCTGGTTTAAAAAACGGACTCGACAATTTTCCATCTTCATCTATCTTGTCTTCATCCGTATAAATGAACTTGATGTCAGTATGAGAGTTTATAGCCGAGGCCACCTCCAATAGAGCATCTTTAGTGAGCATGTCGTCATGGTCCAAAAAACATGTATACTCACCCGTAGCCATGTGGATAGCTATGTTGGTAGCCTCAGAGATCCCACGATTCAGCCTATTTATGCGTACCTTTATCCTGGGATCTTTGAGGCTATGTAGGTACCGTACCAACTCGGTCCTATTGGTCCCATCATCTACCAGACATAGCTCCCAGTTGGTATATACCTGCTCCAGGACAGACTCTACTGTCTTAGTGAGATACTCCAGCACGCTATCATATACAGGAGTGACTATGCTGATCAGAGGAGTACGCTCGAGCTCCACCTCACGACAGCAATCACCGTTCACTACACAGCAGGGACCAGCCTCATTTATCCACAGCAGCAGCGGAGCATATATGTCCTCAGTCTTTATGAGGACATCTATTTTGCTATCTACGTAGGGGTGCGATTCTACAGACAATCGCAGGGGGGCGCTATCCTGGAGGCTCTCGTGAGGGATTATGAACCTAGTAGCTTTTTCGTCTATCAGGATATCTACACTGAATTTACCTTCCCTCAGCTCTTGCCCTACTTTGAAAAACAGATCGATGTAGTTGATGAAAAACTTTTCTTTTACAGGCAAACAGAAATGAAAAAAATTCGATATCTCAAAAGGATGTCTCAGTCGATTGTTGACTATGACATCTTTACCATTTTCATGCACGCGGAACAACATAGCTACTCAGGAGACTCGGCAGTTTTCGCCATGTGCTCATCAAAAATGTTGATCAGATTACGGAGGGTGCTCTCTTCTCCATCTACCGCCTGGATAGTGATGATAGGGGTTTTGATGTAGTCTTTCGTTTTCAGGAAAGACTCCCGTAGCTCTCTGAGCACATCTAAATCCAGGGCAGCATCTCTGGAGGCACAAACCTCTGGAGGGGTATCCACGAATATGTAGAGGTCAGGCCTGATAAACAGGTTCTCACTGAGATACAATTCTTTAGCAAATCGAAAGCACCCCGGGGAGTATTTATTAGCGTACGCCAGTCCTGACCAGATGTACCGGTCGCACACTACATTCTTGCCCGCTATGAGCTTTTGATGGTTCATGCGGGACTCAAAAAATATTCTCTCCCTACGGTATTCGTCTATGTATCCTGGACTGTTCAGGAAATCTGCCTCTTCCGTAGTGAACAGGGGCTCTTTGGTCCAGATGAAATCCCCGAAATGGGGGTCTATTTTCAGGAGACCGTCCTCATCCCGGTAGAGCTTGTTGAGGTATTGAGTGAAATTTACCGACAGAGTAGACTTTCCTACTTTGTCGATGCCATCAAAAATAATAAAGCTCATTTGCTCACCTCTTTGTTATAGTATCTGGGATCTGATGTTATCTTTTGTTATCCTTGTAGTCAAATATAAAAATTTGACTACAGTATTGACTCTCAGGTTGGAATATAGTATATTACTGTGGGATGAGAGTTCAACATTGGATAGACTCCAATGAGTTTTCTCATCGCTTTTGTTTCATTGTTTCTCTGTTCTTTGACATTAGCTTTAGGGGGCTGACTAGAGCGTACAGGTCTAGTCGTAAGAGCTAATCCTAAACGAAACAAGTAATCGGTAATTCCTGTGAGTAAAATCATGGGATAATCGATAGTGTGCTTCTGCTTAAGCCAGAAAGATAAGGCACTCTTCATTAAGTGCACACTCTTTCAAACTTTTTGGTTAGATGTCAAAGAGTGTTTACATTTTTTGGCATTGTTAATGAGAAAGGTAGCATGATGTAAGCTTGTTGTCGATCCGGTAAGTCTTGAATCCTTCAGCATACTCCTTCTTTTTATCCAGTACGGCAGGCACATACAAAAAAGTTTCATCAGATACCTTATTCCTGTATTTTTTATAATAGAGTGCTTGATATGGTCCACCATTGTAATCCGCCAGGACATATTCCCATTTATGATACTGTGCCCAGCATACGTCTATGAGTTTCACAGCCATATGTGTGCTGGAAACCACATCAAATAGCAGAGAATCTGAGTATGACCACCCAAACCCATTACATAGTAGTCTGCCCGTAGAGGGCATGATTTGGTTGATCCCTAGAGCCCCCATTTCACTTACGGCATTCCTACCAAAAGAAGATTCTATATTCTGCATCGCTAGAACAACAAATGGATCTATATAGGGAAAATTCTCGCACTCCTTCACATTTGCCTCTGCTATTTTATATGCAGCGTCAAGATCTACCGGAGTTTTTGTCCTCGTCCACTCCTCTACTATCTTATCTCTCATATAGAGGAGCACTTTGGTACGCATCACAGACCAGTCGATCGTAGACAGTAGGAATTGGTTGGTTGCTTGGTGCTCCTTAAACTGATCCTCCTGGGTCACCCGTATGCTGGTTATTTCATTCACGAAAAGAAAATAGCTTGCTATACCCGCTAGGGCTATTATCGAGATCCCAACACACAACCACTTGATCACCGCACGATCCTTCTTCCGCATCACATGCAGACTATCTATAATTTCCTCTATGCTATGACCTTTGTGCTCCTCTGTCATCAATGGACTCCCTTCGAATTAGTTTCCCTTCTTCCCAATACTCGACGGTTGCGTTATTGGGATCGATTACTGCGGGCGCTCCTTTCCTATGTTTTTTACCGTTTTTGAACCAGGCTTGGTATCCTGTACGTGTGTTTATTTCTGCAGGCCCATTCTCCCTATGTTTCTGTCCATCTCGCACGTATATTCGCACCCCGCCAGACAGCACATGCATACCATTGGCTATCTTCGGGACCTTACCCAGATTGATGCTTACCGGCACGAACATTAGATCCTACATTCTATAGTTGTCAGCAGGCTCATACGTATCCATATTATTTATCTCATACTCAAAAGGCTTTCCATACCCACTTTTACGGGGATCCTGTGCTATCTGATCTGGTGTGTATCCCCAGTTTTTACACTGTCCGATGTGTAGGCAAAAAATATTACGGCAGAAAGCTACTTTCCAGCCACGCTCCCTCATTTTCTGAGACACGAGACCATCATCCCCGTACGCTCCCAATTGCTGTTTAAAAGTCTCTATAGGAAACGCTATCCGCCTTATCATCTTGAACGTGTTGCCTAGGGCTAGACAATACACGATATCATTTTTTACTTCCAAAGGAGTCTGAAGAAACTGCGGCGGTAGCTGTGGAGCCAGCATCCCCAGCTCTTTATGCTTATCCATGAGGGCTACCATTTGTGACAGCCAGTCCGGAGATAGCTTCGGCGGCATGACGTCATTATCATTAACCACATAGTACTCAGAGTGTTCTTCGGTCATCATGTGAAAGACGCCTTTATTATAAAGGCATCCGGTATTGCGAGAGTCCAACACGAGAGAGGTTATCTTCCCCTCATCGAGCAGGGATACAAGGTAGTCACGGGTTTCTTTATCGCTACCATTGTCATACAACATGATTTGAAAAGAACCAGGAGATGTGCGCTCGTGTATCTCCCGCACGGCACGTTCGGTCATTTCCTTACGATGCCACGAGGTCATAAAAATAGGAATAATCATCCATTACTCCATTAAAAATTAGTAGATTATGAAACAAATCTACGGTCTATCCTACCCGATACTACATCGTATAAAACGTAAGACTGTGAGGCATACTCCAGTCCCACCGTGACCGTGCCTTCCAGCTCTAGCACCCTGTAGTAATGATGATGTCCAAAAAAGTGCGTATCTGGGCACGTCTTTTTAAGCAATTCTGTAATGATAGGCTGTCCTAGCTCACGCCCATGTTTCTGAAAAGGTACCGGAGCCTCATGCGTAATAAAGATATCAAGTTTTGGAGCGAGAGACACCAAAGACTCTACCTCTTGTGCTACAAAATGCCTTCTACGGTCACCACACAGGTCTCTACGCCTACTACCGTAGAATCGTGATGAATAATTCCCGCCCAAAGCACCTATGGTATAGGGTATATTGCCATCCTGATATCTACGGACGTCCCCATTCTGTATGAGTGTAGTACTACCCCTCTCCACGAGGGAGGCTATGACATTCCAATTCTCGTGATTCCCTTGAATGAAATGGAAATTCGATGGCAGGTCAGGGTATGGGAGATCTTCCCCGCCGAGATCGCCCACCTGGAACCATCGAGTCACTTCAGGGTGTGATTCGAAAATTTTAAATAGAGATTCGTATCTACCGTGTACATCTCCTATAAAACCTATCATACTGAGGGACATTCCTGGTAGCGTTTCTTATTTTTGACCTTCTTCTTGTAATCTCTATACGCCAGCGTCAGCACTGCACTTAGCCCTACCGCAGCCACCACAAGCAAAGCTCTCTTCCATTTAAATCGGCCCATGACAATCTCCTGTTAGAGTTGAATATTCTGACAAATAGCGTACTCACTAGGTAGTACCTGAGGTACTGGGTCTGCAGCGAGCCACCGCTCTACATACAAACGATCCTGAGTAATAATTGGCATCTGGTAATCAGCTATCCACCTGTTACGCTGTACCTGAGGTGCCTCAGGATCCCTCGGATTAGGGGACGTGACTTGTACCTTATACAGAGCAGTACCTCGTTTGTATCGCGTAGGCACATCATTCCAATTCACGCCTTTCTGGAGCATGAGCATGTCCTGTTTATCACTGGAGTTCTTTTCGTGCAGTTCCTTGTGAGAGAAATGCGCCTGAGCCAAACTCGATATAGAGTTCTTGGAGCAGTCTTCCTGTCTCCACAGAAAATAGTTAGTGACATCCTCTTTGGGCAGACTAAACGCTCGAGCATCAAAATAGGCTAGATCTTTTCTCTTTACATGCTCCGGTAGGTACTTGAGAGCCGCAGTATTAAATCCCGCGGTACATATAGACGCAGCGACGCTCTCCACTTTGTTCCCGCGATAGGCAAACCAGGGCTCTGTGTTGAGCTCCTGATAGTCTACAATCAAAATAGAGATCTCATCGCTCTGAGTATACGCAAAACGGGCTCCAGAGATCTCAGAGCATAGGCTATAGGCCGCATATTCCATGCAGAGTCTCAGGTTGTTATCAAAAGGGCGCTCGAGGCCTCGAGTCCATGAGTGGAAACAATTTCCATCGCAACGAAGACATAGAGGAATACGACGAGTAAAATATCTCTCTGCGGCTCGTTCGTATGCCTTCATGCGGTCGCCTAATGAATTTTGGTTGCTCATCGTGTGTATTGCACCTGTGGAAGTTCTGGAGTAGCACTCGGCTCACCAACATCTATCGATATAGTAGCACTCTCTATCAAATTTCGTGGATCATCCCCTTTGAAATTACATTGCTGGATAGCCTGCTTAGAGAGCCCCAGCTGACAGAGGCTATCTCGGACAGTCTCTACAGTGACCCGGTCATCCATCAGGAGCGCTTTTTCTATTATCTCACAGATGTCTGCCTGTGTGTACCCACTACTGACTATGCTCTCCAAAATATCTGTGCCTATCTCCTCGATGCCCAAAAATTCAGTACTATCGCTCCTGCTCTTGTTGTACCTGGTTTTCATTATTCCGTACACTTCTCCAGGACTCTGTGGAGGCTTTATTAGGATGACCTGATCGAACCTGCCAGGCCTATTAATCAGAGTATAGTGTACCAGGGATGTGTCATTTATAGTGGCGATAAACACAGCATTGAGCCGGGAGTTCACATCGTCTATCAGATCCAAAAACACGCCCAGGTTACCCTTTTTATCTCGTAGCTCGTATGAATCCAAATCCTCCATGACTACTATACACGGCTGCAAAAACATCACAGTGGTGAATGTCTCTTGTATGCTCCATCCACTGCCATAATTAGCGGCAGTAGTGTATATAATAGGGTAGTCTGTAATCATACCCTCTAATTTTCGTATAATCGTAGATTTACCGGTACCCGGGATACCGACGAACGCATACCCTCGTTTTCTTTTCTTGTCCAAAACTTTTTTGATCTCACTCGAGAAACCGTCCAGATCAAACTGATGCACGCTCTCCTTAACGCTTTGCCTTTTTTGTACCTGCAAGCCAGTAGTTGATAACATAATAGTATTGTTTTTTATATCAAAATGATTTAGGAACTCTTTGTATATAACGCCTTTTAATTGAGGAACCATGAGCATGTGCGGCGCAGAATCCATATAACTGCACCCTGATGATATCGTTGATTCTCGTACAGACAGCTCATCTGTAACAGACATTTGACTACTGAAAATCCAGGCAAACTTTATTCCGTCGAATTCCAGCACTATCAACATCGTACCTTTCTCTTCTCCCCATACATCAGTGATAGGTGTCAAATTCTCATAGGTATAGAAACCCAATATTTTAAACAACTCTGTTTTAGGTTTCTGGAAAAGCCACAAGAACACATCCCTGCCCAAATAAAAGCTATCATTGGACAGCTCCGTTTTCTCATTTTTTATACCTAAAGCTTTCCGGACCCGCTGTTCACGTTCGTTGTAGACCGTGTTTTTACCCGATTTGATAGTTTGGTACTTCTTTATCTTAGACAGCAACTGTGTAGTGAGCACCGTAGCAGGGATACCATACTTGAGGGCTGTCAGAGTACTTTGATAGCCGATGTTCTTCTTGAAAAATCTCTTACCAAAATCCAATAGGCTATCAGATAGATCCAGAACGAAATTCAGATCGCCATATTCTTCCAGGATAAATCTGGCAAAAGATATGTCTTTACTGTATCCTGAGGCATCTTTTGTCTCTACAACACTATTCGTAGGACGAGCTATACCACGAGACCTCTGCCTATTAGACATGTGTTATCCTATTTTATTTGGGCACGCTATGACAGCTATCGTTTTCCGTACCCACCTGTCCCGTATTTCTTGGGAGGTTTTTCCTCATCTTTGAAGATAGGTTTCTCGCCACTCATAAATTGCTTTTTGATCTCATCGAGTTCACGTTTCCGAATCAGCTTGGCTTTTTCTGCTAGATCTTTGTCCATTTATTTTACTCCATAAAGTAGTGCAAAATCGACTCCCAGGACCATCAGCAGTCCGCTGACGAAACCTATGTATCCTATGTTCTTCTCCAACCAAGACCGCTCAGAGGCTTTCTTCCAGCGCTGTATTTCACCCTGGTACAGTACCTCCGCTGCCTTAGATTTGTCGTAGTACTCGTGCATGAGATATTTGGTGTAGTACAGCTCTTTCTGTTGCTCCTGCCACGAACTCCTATAAAATACGTACAGAGCAGCCTTTCGGTCACTGATCAGGACCCCTGGCTGCAGAGTCTGTTTACCGGATCTGGTAATCAGTAGCCCCGAATCTATAGGTACCGATACAAAGTCCTTCATGGTAGAATCTACGACCCTATTGGTGTCCTGTATCACGATCGGCTGGATACTATCGATATTCAGATACGACGGCATGAAACTATACCCTAGAGGTGGCTCGTTCAACACCTGTTTCGTACAGGACGACGCCAACAGCAGTAACAAAACAGATATCATGTTCCTCATAGTAATGCCCATCCTATAGGTTAGCCTACCATCGCTGCGAGTTGCCTACGACGCTCAGAGGCATCCTGAATCTTCTTCACTTCCTCAAGCTTAGCGAGCGTATCACCATTTTTAGCCTTTGCCGCGGCTATCTCCACCGCAGAGGTCATCTGTGCCTCTACCAGGCTATCCTTCAAACCCTGTACCTGAGTAGCCAAAAGGTCTGGTTTAGCAGATGCTGCAGCATCGCCCGTAGGTTTCGTCTTGATGTCGTTGATGATCTTGAGTACTATCAAGACCACCAGTGGGAGCAAGATCAGTGTGTACTTCCAGTACAGTTTCACGATCGGGTTCTTCCTGAAAATTACCATCAGGATCACCAACACCGCTACGGCACCGAGCGCAAGATACTCCCAGGACATTTCAAACTCCTTTGATAGAGGTTAGAGGACCTACAGAGATCTCTCTATAAGAACATAAATGCTGCCCGATCGTTTTTAAAGTAAAAGATTACAAATCCTGCAGGACTCGCTGGATCCTATCTGCTCCAGCGAGTCCTTTAGGCAGGACATTCTGGGTGGGTCGACACTGACGGTGGATACCACGTAAGATACCTAAATAATAGAAAAACATCCCACGCACTGAACCAAGGACGCTCTATTACCTAAGCTAAAAACCTTGGACCTAACTAGGTCCAAGGAAACCCTATATCTCAATTTAGAGCTTTTTACTTTGCTATATAATTCTTTCCACGAGTCCGAGTCTGTTAAGAATTTCAGGGGCCTCTTATTCATTACTTCCAACGTATAAATAAGAGCATTCTTAACTTCCTTAAACTCAGGAAATATAGCAATTTTCATTGGTCTAAATTTTATTTTGGTTCTCTTTAACCCGTGAGACTTAACTCTAGGCTTTACTGAAACATCCTTCAAGAAAGACAAATATACTCTACGATTTATTTCTATAGAAGCTGCCACGGGATCTGGATAATTACTATATGTTAAGTTACCTATGAATGAGCTGTACGCAGCGGGTACCTCATAATATTTTAAATTGTTTAGGATTAGCCTTTTAGTCAAGTTCTTTGAAAATCTACTATAGGCCCAAAAATTATCTATCAGCCTATTGCACTTTTTACCTTTGGTATAATCTCTAGAAAATAAATCTAAGTTCTCTAAACCGAAAGCACTGACACGATAATGTTTTGCTATCTCGATAAGCTCTTTGGATACCTCAAATATTTCATGCTCTCTTTTGTTATTCAAGTAAATATTTTTTGGATCATCTGATGGTACCTTTAATTTTAACTGCCTATCATTTATCTCTTTAATAGATAGGATACCAGTAGCTATGACGTTGAAGTTATTATCATCTACCCAATCTATTATAGAGTATCCGATCTCATTCGGATTCATATCTATCGCCATAAATCTTCTATCTATCGGGCAACAAATAGTTTCGCTTAAATTACTCTCATCATAGGATATGTATATGTGCGAAAGATCTATTCCTATTTGTATAGGGATCTTTTTGTTTTCTACTAGATTTTGTATTCTGTAAAGATCATTTTTATAGTTTTTCCTTAGTTTGGGAAGTCTGATTTCTATCTCAGTGTGCCTATCGGGATAAAACATGATTAAATTGTTTTCTATTACATCAAGCACGTATTTTCTGTTACCTTCTTTACTTGCTTCTCCTACAGAAACTAAAGGGTCTAGTCGCATTAACTTGAAATCTTTTCTTTTTATCTTTCTCAAGGCTCTACTTATGAATAATTTCTTTCCACCGAATACAACAGAGTTTGGCGTTCTTTTTTTATTGCCGGGATTTTTTTTGTTGTAGTCCTCTACTTGTTTTACGTTCTCTTTGAAAGCCCTGTATTTAGCGTTCGCTGTAAAAATTGCAGATTGTTTAAACCAACTATCTATATCGTCTATGTTGTTCATGCTGTTTACTGTTATTGTCAAGTCTTTTTGCTCTAGACTGTTTTTACTATCTTTTATTTTGTTGAATATATGATGTGTACAGTTACTCTGTTGCTTCATGAGTTTTAGAATAATTTCTTTATTGCTTTTTGAGGATGTGTAGGGGAGCTTTATAGTTATCATTTTTCTAATGCTTTTATGATATTTTTAAATTTAAACCGCCTATTGGAATAGAGTTTCATACTAAAATGATGTATAATAGCTATAAGATCGTTTGTTAGCTCTTGCTCAAAAGACTCGTTTTCCAAAGGAACTTGGCAAGTTATTGTTATTTTAAAATTGAATACGGTTGAAAGATTCTCGAAAATCTCAAAGGCAAATCGGCATAAACGATCTTTATTTTCAATTATGATATGAGAAATTTGACTATTAAGTATTAGGTTAAAAAGTTTTACGAATTGCTTTCTATTAAAATTCATTCCTGAGCCAATATCAAATAAAATACGGTGTATTTCTATGCCATTTATCAGCGCGTAGTTTGAGAGCCTCTCTATTTGTCTGTTTAGATCTTCTTTTTGTTTTGTATTAGACACTCTCGCATAAATTATATTATATTTAGGAGTGAGTACTGGTTTTATGATTTTCAGTTTTTCTAGCTCTGAGGCAGGTATGAGGTGTCTGTTTGTACTAGTTTTTACAGTAGATATCTTACCTGCTTTTATCCAATTCCAAATGGTTCTGTACGTTACTCCTAGTAATAGTCTGAGTTCTTTTGGAGTGTAGAAAGTTTTTTGTCCCACACTATGCAAAAAATTATTAATAGACTATTATGTATTATTTTCTATAATTTTCTATTTTATTGGTCATAAAGAAAGATGATACCGCGGGCAGCTCGAGTAACCTCATCCCATTTTCGATCGTACTGACACTCCCTGGAATATGTGAATATGACGAGATCCCACTCGTTTTTATTCACCAGAGGATGATTTAGGAAGTCATTTAGGTCGAGCATTCTTGCCTACTAAGAAAAAGTCTGCGTGATCCAGCATAGTCTTTGAGATGTTGAGGTATTCGTTCACCATCAAAGGCATCGTTTTAATATCCCTCACCTGTAGGGATTTAATGAGCATCCCCAGGGTACGTACCTTGTTCTCTATCGTAGTGTTCCAGTCTCGCTGAAAATATTCAAACTCACTGTCAGAAAACAAGGAGTCCGATATATGAAATCCCATGCCGCTGTCTATGTAAGTTATGATCCTGTTGGTCTCACTCCTCATGTCCGTATGACTGGTCTCAAAAAGCCTATCCTGGTCTATTCTCAGATGCCGCACTATCCCCATGGTCCCCTTGGGCGTGAGCCCACTCATCTCAGAAAACGAAAGATTCCTACTCCTGAATATATCTAAAGAGAACGCGCTAAAGTTCTTCATGTGTGGGCTACGACTACCGAATATCAGAGCGGTAGCATAGTAGTTGTATTCACTTTTTTCGAAAGGGTAGTCCATTATAGTTTTCTCTTTTTCTCTTTCATGCACACTCCGAAACGCCCGTGCTTCCTGACCCACTTTATCCACCGCCAGACACGCTCGTCCGTCTTCAAAGCCTCTATCGTGTTATATTTGTCCCGCAGCTCATTGTTCGAGAACAACAGGTGTACCTGGTTTCCACAATCGGTACATACGCGCTCAGTCTCTTTGCCACCTTTCGCCCGCGGTACCAGATGGTGCTTTTCCAAATAGCGCTCATCGGGCACAGTACGCTCACAGAGGGCACATAGTATGGTAGTGCTCATGCCATTAATATACTATTTTAAATTGATACGATCAAGCAGATACTGGAGCTACCTGCATCTTTTTAACGAGGGCGTTCATGAACTCAGCGGCTATTTTAGCGTGGCAAAACGGGGAGGTTTTGGGGCAGTAGCAGAGTAATTTGATATCCTTGGTCATTCCCTCTTGAGCGAGCGCCTTGAACTCTTCCCTACGGGTCGCCCATCGTTCCTTTATGAGGTTCAGGTACCATCTCCTATACTCAGCCGCGGTGATCTTACCACAGCGAGCTTTCACAACCATGTCCCAATCATTTGGGGATAGTACATGATCCGGGTTGTTTTTGATGGTGATGTCAATACCATCGTCTTTGAGGGTACCTTTGGTGAACATATTATTTGGATCTATGTAACTCGTTGAAAATAATGGAGCTGAGGGGACATGGTACCCACTGCTTTCACAGTGGCATGGACTATCTCTTCATCCCTACGGATGTCAGGCGCTCTTGCTGGTTATTAAGAGGACTCTACCTCTCCAGTAGTCTCTGCACCTTCTCTCGGTGTACCGAGAGCTTGGCTCAGGATTAGCATACCTCTCGGATTAGCTTTCCCTGAATTCACCTGATTTAGCATTGATTGTTACCAATCAAGTCGACCTTTGATCGAACCCCTGTCCGCGAAACGATTCATGCAAGACACTACATGTTTATCTGATTCCGAGATCACTCTCATTCTGCTACTGAGAATCAGCAAGGTTCACATATGAGAGGCATAGAATGTAATTTAAAAATCCCTTCTCTCCTATGCACTTCGGGACCCGATCAGCATAAATGGAATCTCAAACTATGCTGCCTCGCTCGAAATTCACGCTACCTGTTTAATCAGGCAGCGATTGCGACCGGGGTCGCCAGCTCGCACATGGCCGTGAAGCCCATGCAAAAGGCAATGCCCGGATTAACTGTGTTTTTGGCAGTTAATGATTTAATCGATGTTTATCGAGGCCAACGATCATCCTCGACATGCGTCTCACACTTCACACAACGCGTCGAAAACCAGATCAGCCCCATAATTTTCAAAGAGCAAGAGAACTATGTTTACTTCTTAGCAACTACTTTCGGTACAATACGAGTAGCCGAATGTGATATTGGACGTAGTGTATCTACGCTTACCACTATTTCCGTATCACGATATACAGTAGTAATTTTAAGTGTATCATCCCACGCAATTTTAGCAGAATCAGGCGTCGCGGTGATCGTGGACTCCACCTTAACAACCTTCGTCAACTCCGTACGCTGCTTAGCGTATACGGCACAGCTCAACACGAACAATGCAATTACAAGATACTTCATGACAGTACTCCTTTGTGTGTACTGTCACGAATTTATTAAAAGAAAATTACGGGCCCACTGTCAGCTCGTCTATGAATTTCTCACCCTTTAAGTATGCTTCTATCTTTCCGTCAGCCTCATCATTATGAATAACTACGGTATTACCGTCAGGAGCATCATAGTTAGTAGGTCCGTTAATTACAATCTTGTGATCTTTTATGTACACAATCCACTGCTTACCATCTATCTCTACAAAGATGCCCTCTTTATCTTTGCGATCCAACAAAAATCCTACAGCCTTAGCCAGTATGCGTACAGACCTCGGCTCGTAAATCTCCCGGGCATACACGTCCATGAGCTCTATAATGTCTTCCTGGTCAAGCTTCCCTTCTTGTACCCCTTGATACACCATCAGAGCCATATCTTTATAGGTCAGCTCTGGGTCGAGCTTTACCGAACTCTCGAAATCCATTTACCAGTCCTTTATCTGGGCAGGATTTTCAAATCGCCCAGGGTGATAAAATAGCTCTCTTGTGCCCCGGTGTCGAGATAGCGTATGACAGACTCTACGCCTACCACAACGGCCAGCATAACAATATTTCTTGCCAAGGGGTACTCGCACACATCTAATCCAGTTACAGCCTTTGGAACTCTATAGGCATCGTTCCAGGTGATTTCCGCGCAATCCTTGGCCAACCCCACATGGAGGCAGGTGATCTTGTTCTTCTGGCAGTGCTCATGTACCAGGGCTCTACTCTCAGGGTTATCGAACCCATCGATCACCAGGGAACCTTTCTTCAGGTACTTGTCGACGTTCGAAACCTCCAGCTTACGGGATACGTCCGTAACCGTTACGCCCATGTTATTGAACATAGCGGTTTTTAAAGCCGCTACCTTAAGCTGACCCACATCTCGACGGCCCCATATCTGAGTGCCCCTGTTATGATCAGTCACTCTATCAAAATCGATCACAGTAATTTTCTTGAATCCTGTACGGCATGCGTTGTCCGCAAAATTTGAGCCAATAGCGCCCGAGCCACAAAGAATGAGTTCACATTCTGCGATATTTTTCAAGAGTTTATCGCCCCGATATTTCTCTTCATGGATGAGCGTGTTCATTGTCCACTCTCTCTACGTGTTATCAGGCTCAGAGCCCCACGAGCATTTACGCTCATCGGAGCTGTACGTTTCAGAAGAAGAGGATCCCTCACTACCTGATCCGCCGCATTTACCACACACGTTCCCAAAAAATCCTGTCCCTGACCCACCACAGGATCTACATGTGCCTGGGCATGCCTCTGGACCAATAATCATCGCCATCTGACATAGGGCCCCCTATTTGTCTATTGAATAACCTCTGTGATGATTGCCGTAGCATCCGCCGGGTCAGCAATAGGAGCAATCAGTGCAGGCTGCTCCTCAGGGGCACTCGGCGCTTCGGGAACAACAACCACTGGCTCCACAGGAGCGATCTCCCACACCGTGTCCCAGTTAGCAGGTTTCTCTCCGATGAGATCGACATCAGTCACCTTGTAGCCCTTTGCTTTGAGCCACTCCACGGCACTCTCTGTTTTATCCGTGATTGTGGGCCATCCACCGTCCCGCTCAATCCGTGACACATCGGCGTAGCCCCACCCTGTACGCAAAGTAACTATGGTTGTTTTGACTACTTTGACTACCTTTTTCTCTTCTTTCTTGACCATTTTAACTCCTGTTAGTGAATATGATGACTATTGCACTATTTCCCACTTGCTTTCACCAGACATGTAGTTCGGATCGTCATGCAAAAATAATTTCAAGTTGTCTCCAACATGTCCGTCCATATCCCACACACGCCGCTGCTCCTGGTGTGACTTTCCCCATGTAAGTGGGTTCCACCAGACTGTGTCACTGACTTTGCGGGTTTCTGTGATATACATGTCACTATTTCTCGATGATAGTGAACGTACCTGAAATAGTAATCGCCTTGTTGTTTTCCATAAACCGTGCCGTATTCCCGCTTACTTCCACGTTGTAGTTTCCGTCCCACTGCTGTATTATTTTACCATCCCCAGCATACAGCGTGATCACACGGGGCAGCCCTACCATGCTGGAAACAAAATGGCTACCGGTCTGCTGCAGCTCGGCGCATCCCTGAAACAGAATCGCAGCAAACGCAAAAACGGACAGAAACAGCATCAGCAGCCCAAGTTTTTTCATAAATAATATCCTTTCTGTACCTGTCAGTTCAGTTTCTTAGCGATTTTGGTCAAGGCCTCGAAATGCCCGAACATCTCCGTAAACTGCTTATCTGTGCAACCGATGTTGCACTCTTCAAGGAGCTCACCTTTAAAAAAAGCATTGTGAATCCCGACAAACAGCTCTTTAGGGGTCACTCCCCCTTTAATAAAACCACGGACTACGCTCTCCACGACCTCAACTTCTCTCTTCGACATACTCACTCCTTTGTAAAACAGTAAAAAAGCGCCCCTCACAGTATCCAACGACGTATATGCTAATTCAATCCCCACACGCGCGGGGAAACCACATTACCCCAACCGCTTTCGTTCCCGAGGCGTTGTGGTCTGGATGCCTGACGTCACCTTCAACCAATGAAGGGCGCTCTGTGCTCGATGAATATACTTTTTCGGGCCAATAAAATCAGACGTTTTTCTTATTCAGCAGCGCTTTAGCCATACTATCCCGTACCTGCTCCAGATTGCTCCCATCATACCGTATGACCTGTTTATGCTGGAAATCAGCATTAGTCCTACTGGCTGGCATGATAACCAGGCCGCGAGGACGCCACTTCAACCATCTCAAAACATACTCAGGCCAGTCATCCACGAGCACTTTACCGTAGACAAGACCTTTATCTCTGGTAATCGTGATATCGACATCCTGACCGAGATTGTTGTCGATCCAGATCTTTTTACCGGACCAGGCATTAGGATTACGCTTAGGTCCCTGAGTAAGGATCATGCGCCTATATCCAAGATCCTCTGCTATTTCCCACACGTCGAATCCTAACTGTAACTTAGGGAGTCCCGCCCACCATTCTACAGAAGATCGTATGAGATTAGCACGAGCTCTCAGATAAACCGGTGCGTCGTCCTTGGGTACTCCAACAAACTCCGGCTCTTCCGGAGATTTCAGAAAAGCCATACTACTCGACAAGGCCTCTTCGTACGCACATAAAACTCCGTCCATATCAAATAGACAAATGCTTTCTGTATCCATAGAGCAATACTTTCTACACTTGTATAAGGACAGCTTTATCTGAACATACACCCAGGAATACAGGTCCTGAAAAAGTAGCTCTCACAAGCTTACGACAAATGATCGACTCCCTATCATCATCCATACCATCTTTGTAATAACAGTAGCACCGCTGCTCATCCTGACAGAATATCCCACAAAGGAGTTTCTTGTTAGTCGCCTTGATCCACGAGCGCATAGTGCGATCGTCTATAGAGCTAGGAGTCAAAAATTTCCTCCCAGGATGGGAGTGGTACCACCCGATGAGTAGGGGCGTGAGTGCCTGATGCCAGTCAAAATCTACGCTGCCCGCAGTACCTTTGGAGTGGTATTTCAGGAACCCCAAATAAACGCTACCCAGGCGCAGCCCGTAGATGAACCAGCATTGCTCTACGAAACCTTCATCCATCATGACTTCCTCAGTTTCTCACAAGACAGTCTCAATGCTCTTATTTTGTCCGCCTGCTCTCGTATCATATTCATGATTTTAGACAGCCTATCTAATTCTGAGTCACGATAGGAACCGTGTATCCCGGAAATCCCCGAATAATTTGTTTCTTTGTAGGGATATAAAAGGTCATCCAGCTGCGTAACCTCTGAAGAGAGGTTACTTATCTCAGCCCCTATTTTAGAACATGCATCAATGTATCGGTCTTTTTCAATTTCCACAGCAATTCTCCTATTGGTTAATAATCATCGTCATCATCCCCATGTCGATTCGCATAGGGGTCCCTGAACCCAGGATCCTCAATGTTGAACCGATGCACGACACGACGTTTCCGAGCCTCACGCACTACCGTAATCAGGCTCTTCAGGTCAAACCGCTTGTCATTACCAGCCAAACATATCCCCGCGGCGATTACCTGGTGCGCAGGGTCCTTAGAGACATGACTGGTGAACTGCTCTCCATCCACCGTGTAGGTCACACTGATGTGATCCTTCTTCTCGGCAAACCGCAGGAGCTTCCCACCGGCATGCTCTACGTGCCCTTCAATAGTTTTCTTTTTGCGGTCTTCTACCAACTTCTGATCGAGGGTGAGCCGTAGGGTGTACGCCATACGCTCCTCAAACGTGAGCCCCGCACATTTGACCTTAGAGGGCTCTACGAGGGTCTCCAGACTCGTACGGAGATGCTCTGCCTTTTGAGGATCATTCCCCATGTCCACGCTCTCGAACCATAGATTCGCACCGTCATAACGAGCTATGATCCGATCGAAATCCAGCACAGTGTCATCCGTCAGAAAAACCGGCACCAACTCCTGAGGCAATAATCCCCACTTGTTGGTCTTGTCAGGCACCGCCATGTAGACATCGTCCTTTTTCATTACCAAAACAAGGCGCACCTTATCGAGGCATTTCAGGTAGGCTTCTATATCCTGAAGACTAGCTTTACCCGCCAGTTTCGCCCGTTTCGTATCGATAGGGCGGGCAATATACCAGCCAGGCTCAGCTTTAGGGATCGTGAATGTGTAAGCGATACCCTCTACCCGGGTAGCCACCTCTCGGGCGGAGAAAATAGGAGAAACGAACGTGCGCTCAGTGAGCGCAGTCTCCTTGACTCCCATTTTCTTGATGAGATCGAGTACAGAAGCACTCATAAAAATTTCGGTTTTCTGTTCAGCGAGCACTGTTTTGAATCTCGATCCACGTTACATCCCTCAGGATCACCATCCCATGCACAGTCTGGACATTTACCGTGACCCTTGTAGGATTGTGGGTCCCAACTGTGTATCTTAAAAGCGACCTCAGGCACTGGGACTGATGTTAGTTCTGATAGCTCTTCTAAAAATTTATAGTATGCACTACGATATGCCTCTTCACAGCCATGTGATTTTCCAACATATAAACTCGCAGCTAAAAGATTCCCTCTACCCCCGTAGGACCCGTTTTTGACTATTATTTCAAAAAGGTCTTTTACACTAGGAGGGCAAGTACCTGTAAACCCTGTGGATAACTGATTACTATGGACTATGAGGCTATTTATAAAATCTTGGTCCATTGTTTCCTGCTCCTTATATATCTTTATGAGATCGAGGACGTCTTAGCTCATTCTTTCAAGAGCTCTTCTTTTACGTCTTTGACAAGCTGCTTTACACTTTCTATGTCTTCAACTACTTCTTTTATTTTTACCATAGCTTCTTTGAAGTTCTTTTCAGCACCACACAGTTTTTGCTCAGCGTCATCAAGTTTTTGGTCTGTCTGCGATTTCATGTCACACTCCTTTATTGCCAAGTGATATCTTCGCCGGTTTTCTGATGCTTGCTAAAGTCCCAATACTCAGTCCCGTTACTCTCGATGATCTTTCGAGTGATGATGATGTCACCCACCGTCACAAACAGCTTACCTGGACCATCTATCTCACCCACGCGACCGTTTGAGCTCACATAGACTTTCTCTCCGAAGAGTTTCTTTTCTCTCTGTACGTCTGTGACAATATCTTTATAGACAATGACTCTACGCGGCTCCTGATTCTTAGGAGCAGGAGCCGCGCAGGCGATTATCAAACATGTCGCAAACAAAAAATATCTCATGATCAAGCTTTGACCGAAAAAGATCCTTTAATGAGTGCTTGCGCCAGAAATAGCAGACACCACGATTGCCGCTCTACAAAACCTACTCAATCTTACTCAAATAAGTTTTGCCCAAACAGAACTACCTGTTTGATTTAATTCGTTCACACTCTCCTTTTGAGAAAGTGTGCCAGCTACCTTCACCCTACATAACATAGGATTCCAATAAGCTGTATACGTGGGTTTAGATAAATCCCAACCCACATAGTCTGAGCTAGACAATAATTTAGCTTTTACTGCGATATTAACACAACTGTTAATATCGCGGGAGATTCTTCTCCCGCATTTCTTACAGATAAACTCTCTCACACTAGGATTCTTATATTCCCTATCTTTACAAATGCAGCAATCTGAAGTAGTGTGCTTTTCATCCTGAGTTTTATATTGTCTTTTACTTTTGTA
>Ga0315291_10000246_pt1 | contig 69174 bp, 64 predicted proteins | sample YL17G12_20_MG_FD_203070 | JGI IMG/M metagenome (GOLD analysis project Ga0315291, IMG submission 203070) | Sediment microbial communities from Yellowstone Lake, YNP, Wyoming, USA - YL17G12_20 | ecosystem: Environmental > Aquatic > Freshwater > Lake > Sediment | place: USA: Wyoming | collected... | reverse complement strand
AATATGGACAGACCTACAGGGTCATTTGAATAGACCTACGAATAAGATCATAGTGGAGTCATATACAGTAGGAGACGATGATAGATGGTACGTAAGATAAGACAAGCACTCGCACTAATCATCGTTATACCAGCAAGCATCATATATGTATTCTTATTCGTTATAATAGGTTGTATAACAGCACTTCCGTCTATGTTAAAGGCACTTAGGAATAAGATGAAGACATAATAAATATGCCGGTTTACGAAGTTAAGAACTATTTGCCTATTTTAAAGGTGTTTTTGGAGTTTAACTGCCATTATTTAGAAACCAGATAAGAATTTGTAGATAGCGGATGCTCCGTACCTCCTCTACATTGCCACTAAATTATCCTATTCCAGTCTCTACCCCCTATATAAGATTACAAGGCTCTCCTTACAGGTGTATAAAGAAATACATCGGATGACTTCGGATGTGAAATTGTATTACTCACACCTATACACATTGCCTGCACTTCCGTGATTGGTTGACACATACATACACAAACCATACTGCCATTCAACCTCCGTTACAGCAAGTACAGCAAAATTGAGGATAAACAGTCATTTGATACGTATAAGATAGTCAGTTGTGCACCGGAGGTTATTTCTAAAGATACTGGGGTAAAATCGGAAGTTTAGGTGGCAGATACCATGGCGCCTTCGTTGACCACTGGTTTGAGATAGAAATCAGACACAGGCACTCCGATGCATTCGGAATTTCTACAAGATAGTGGTTTAGATGCAATATTGACTCGTGCTACGCGTTTAGAGTATCGGATGGTGTCGGAGGGTGCCATATCTTTCTATGTCGTAAATATATTTTCACGACTCATTGCATCTTTGTTTGGAATTTTGTATATTATAGTAACAATAGTGAGGGCCACAATGAATACAGTAAAATGTCCTTGGTGCGATGAAGTAATCACAGGCCACTGCGTGAAAGTACATGATAATCTGTATCATGTGCCTTGTGCGAATGAGTTTCATGATGAAGTCGTATCTCAAAGGGCTAACTCATGCCCTAATCCTGATGCTGATGAATCTGATGATTAACAAGTGAGGGCCACAATGCTTACTCTTAAGAGCACAACTCTATGTCTCGATGGTGTGGTATCTAAAGCCATCGCAGTTCACAACGCAGAAATGTACGAAAGATTCTTGCAGCTCATGAGTATTGGTCTCGTAACAAATAACGGTTTTATCTTCTACATCCTGCCCAACTAGGGTTTGAAGATACTGCCTAGGACATGAGGCAAGATACCCACGAGTTATAAAGGCAAGATACTGCCGGCCACCTACGAAAAGAAATTTTTCCACAAATCTTTTTCCGAATGAGTCCGAGTTTTCTATCCGCCATTCTGGAGGGATAGCAGCAGGATACTGCCGAACTTTTCCGATAAGATACCGGGGGTTGGACGGCAAGATACTGGCGGCTAAGTTCTAGTCGCCTTCTTTGTTGGTACTCCGCATGATTCGGCGTTTCTTCTTCCGAAGTGTTCCGCAATGCCACCCATCTGCCTACTCTATTCCCTCTAGTGCCGCATTGACTATTGACTCGGTGATTTCATTGTGTTATATTAAAAATAAAAAGTTTTTTAATTCACAATGTTCAATTCAAAAGGTGAGGGCAAAATGGAAACTTCAAAATATCGTCGCGTTTTCAATTTTCGTTGCAACTATTGTATGACGTTCATAACTTTAGAAAATGATATTTCTGAAGTTATTGATAACAAACCTGCATTTGTAGGCATACAATGTGAAAGTTTTTTTGAGCATCTTGAAGAACATCATGATATACATTATAAAGAAATCGTTATTGATTCAACAGGGGAAAAACCAACATTTGTAAGAATTAATCGTATTGAAGATAATTTTACATTTGTTGGAGAAATTGAACGTGCTGAAATAAAAATTTCATATAATGCCGATTATTATAATTTTCATTTTTCTGAAATTGACAATTTACTTGAGAGTATTATAGGATTGAAAAAACAAGGTAGCGGTATGAATTTAAACGGGGGTGATAGGGATATTGATTTTGAAGGTGAAACAAAAGACGTTTATCTGGCAATTCATAGATTGAAAACATTTGAAAAAATAGCTCCAATAAATTTTCAATTTGCATTTGTTGATACAATAAATGATAGGGAATTTATAGGTTGTGATTATTAAAATTTAATTAAAACGGTTAAACATTAAATTTGTTTAACCGTTTTAATTTTTGTTGCATCTATTTATGAGTGCTATAGCAGAGGGATACTGGCAGGATACTGGCAGGATACTGCCGAACTTATCGGCGTAGATAGTGGCGGGATACCGGAGGGATACTAGCAAGATACTGCCGCAGTCTTCCGGTGTCGAGTTGTAGATTTTTCAAAACACAAAAACTGTACCAAGTTTTTGTAAAAATTACAAAATCAAAAAGTGTGCCAAAAATCATTTTTTATCAAAAATAAATATTTTTTATTTTTATATTTTGGCATGATTTTTGTGGGGAGAGAACGTCAAAAGGTATGCCAAAAATCATTTTTTGTCTTATATTTATTTTTTATATTTTAGCTTTTGCCTATTGACAAATGCTTTTTTAGTGTTATATTTAAAATAAAAACAAATGAAAACGCAATTCAATACGCCATATACAACAAAGAAAGACAAAATCATGAAAACGTCAAAAGATAGTTTTTTAGCTTTTTCTCTCTTATTTGTCCTTTTTATTGCTGTATATACTTTGATTGCAATAATCGACAAATTTGATATATCAAAAGGTGAATTAATTGCAGGATTTTTCTATATATCTTTCTTTTCCCTTTTGATTATGTTTTTCATTAATTTCGCATATAACGTAAAAAGATAGTTTATATATACCTTTTGTGCAAAATGCCAAAAGGTAAGTAAAAAACAACAAAAACAACAAAAAGGGCAAAAATCATGAAAACGTCAAAAGATAGCAATTCCGCAAAAGATGCAAAAGATGCAAAATCCGCATTTATGAATGATGCCGGAAAAGACGTTAGTGTATCTAAAGACGTTTTGAATGTATTGAAACATACGAAAGTAGATGAAAAGACGGACATTCCGCAAGATAACAAAGTTGAAAACGTCAAAGTTGAAAACGCCAAAGTTGATGCAATCCCTTTTGAAACAACCATGAGAGAAATGTTTTTACTTTCTGCTATTCAAGAATTGACAGAAAGAAAAACGCAATCCGTACATATCCCGATAGTGTTAGAAAGAATGATAAAAAATGGTTTTTCTTTTCCGGCATTTGATGCAAGCGACAGCCCTACAAAATACTGGATTTTATGCGGAAAAGAAAAAGACCATGCACAAGTATTGTATAAATTTTGTACTAAAGAATTGAGAGCCACAAGCGACAAAATTTTGTCAGATGGCAATATGTTGTATTATAATAATACTTACATTTTGAGCGAAAAGCCATTAGAGGGAGTTAAAGACGTCAACGGATTCAAAAGCGAACTAAAAAGACGTCATAATGGAGAAGGAAAGTAATAAAGTTAATAATAAAGTAACTAAAAAAGGGAGCTTGGAACGCTCCCTTTTTTTATTTTGTTTTAAGTTAGCGTTAAAGTTAACGTATGACATTTTTGTCGTTTTATGTTTTATCATACGACATTTTTGTCATTGAATTTTTTTATAAAAATATTTTGCGTGACTCCACTTTCTCAACCGCAGAATCCGCCAGAATAATATCCACTCTGAATCGTCAAAACTTAAAGAACACTCTGCATCTTTCATGTATCAAAAAATTTTAGAGTGTCAACCTCAACTTTTTCCACTCTAAATCCTTCAAAGATGAATCACCCATGAATTATCTTGACAAAAGAGACTTCTTTTGTTATATTAAGGTGTATCACAAAGGAGAGCCACTATGGAACTCTGGGTACAAGTTGCAGTAGCCATGATTTTAATGATAGCCGCGTTTTTCATCTATGTTATCATAAAAAACCTTTCAATGCCCAAATGCGAAGATTGCAGATGGTTTGTTAAAGGCGAACGTAGAAGAGAAGATAAATGTATGCGACTTAAGCAATATACCGATGATGCAAGGTATTTAATACAACCGAGGTCTTGTAGAGTAGAAGGTAAGTTCTGGGAATCAAAATGAACTACTGCATTATAGACATAGAAACATTAGGTCTTGTGAATAAGTTGTTACTAGAAGTTGCTGCTGTTAGGATTGACTCTAGATTTAATGTATTAGAAGAGATGGAAGTACGAACTAATATAATATGGCCAGAGAATCACATCTCAAAGATTGAAGTGCCAGTTGGAAAATATACTGAAAAAGAAGCTGGGATTATATTGAAGAACTTTATTGGAAGTGACTGTGTTATAGGCTTCAATTTGAAGTTTGAAGAAAGTGCTTTAAAGTGCTGTTTTAGTAGGTTCATGGATGTGATGTATGAGTTTAAAAGGCAGTATCCGGAATTGAAGTACAACTTAGAAACGGTTGCTAAGTATTATGGGGTTAAACAAGTCGAACAGCATAGGGCATTAGGCGATTGCCTGACACTCCTACAAATAATCAAAAAGTCCTGGACATTAAGTTAAAGATACGGAAAGCTCCCCGAAAAGAATTCATTTGTTGGTGTGGGGAGTTTGTGTCTGTTAATGGTAAATCCTGGGATGAGGAAATGAAGAGGGCCCGTGATTTATTGGAAGGTGATAGAAGACTTCGATAGTGCTTGTAAGTGTATTCGTTATATGTCATGGTACGAGTATGAGCATATATTACACTGTTCGGATGTGTTAGAAAGATATGGACAGAGGGGATGGTTTCTTAAAAGAGCTTGTACGCATTATTGTAATTTGAGAAAGTTAGATAAGGTAAGTAAGAAAAAAGAGGGAATTAAATACGGGCCTAAGAAGTTATCAGTTAAGATTATTGGAAAGTATATTGAGTTCTACAATTCGGGCAAAAGAGTATGTGGGTATCCTATAAAGGGGATGCCTGCTGGTGTTATGTGTGAGAGACTTGCTGGACAGGGTACTAAACATCATGGATTTGGTTATTGCGCAGCACATGAAGGACTTTTACTAATGGATGAGAAAAGAGATTTGTGGATTCAATTGAAGCTGGTGCATGGGAATGTACCATCTTTGAAAGACTTGGTAATACGAGCTGAGAAGATATCTGATATATCGGTAAAGACGATGGATGGTGATTTGACGTATCTTGAGATTGCACGCCAGGCTATAATGCAGAAGGTTGAGGCGAATGGAGGTATTCCTTTACGGGAACATACCGCTGACCTTGCTTACATTAGTGAGGTTATGGCAAAGGTTAAGGCTTTAAAAGTAAAAACCGAAGCTTTAAATTGGATTCCACCTGAACAAGTTATCGGTATTATCTTACAGGTTATGGATGCAGTAACTAAAAATGAGAACGACGATGTGCGCAGGAGAATTGCTGAAAGAGCTAAAGATATTGGGTCTATTCTCGTACCTAGGATTGATTCAGGCAACCAGGAAATACCTTCACATAGGAAACAGGAAGATGTTGTCAGAGCTCTCCAAAAAGCTGGAAGTTATGTTGAGCAAGGTACTGACTGGTCGGAAATCCCAGAAGTAACTGGGTACGACAAACCCATCATGGGTAGGGCTACCGTACAAAAGCCTGTCCCTAATTATAAGAAAACTCATAGGCTATTAACTCGTGATAAGTCCAAAGATAAGCCAAGCGATTAGTAAGTGGGGTCTTGAAACTCTTAATGACGACCGTGAAGGAGCATTAAGAGATTGGACACCAGAAGTAGCCGCTGAGCTTCGTGACTACTTTGATAATGACTTATCACGACTACTTCACGATGATTATTTTCTTGGTTTACGCCGTCCTCGGAGTGATATGGCGACTGAGGAGAACGTATTGTATGATGCACATAGGGAAGATATACTAGCTATCTATGAAGAGAATAAAAGGAGACCAATTAATCTTGTCATACTGATAGAAGGTATAGGGAGCGGAAAAACCACTCTGTATTCTGTTATGACATGGTTGGAATGGATTCGTTTGATATGCAGATACAATCCACACAAATATTATGGTTTGATGAAAGATGAAATCATAGCGTTTGTCGCCATGAATCGGTCAGAAACACAGGCAAAAAGAGTTACACTACAGAAGGTTTTTCCTAAGTTTAGAACTCCATTTAACTTGGACTACTTCCCTCCATCTAAACGTAGAGGACAGGAGATTTGGATTCCACGTAATAATACTCTCATATTTGCTGGTACTAGTAATGCAGCGTCTGCTTTAGGCTATAACATATTCGGAGGTGGTGTAGATGAGGCGAATTTCTTAGAGACTGTTGAAGGCAGTAAAAGAAACGCAAGTGCGACAGAGACTTATGATGCTGCAAAGGAAATGCACGATGCGATAAATGGACGTATGATGTCCCGATTTTTAAATCCTATTACGGGACATTTGGATGGTATGTTGTTTATGATTTCATCTTCGAGGTATCCTGATGACTTTCTGGAGAAAAAGGCACGCGAGCATTTCAAACTGGGTGAGAAATCACACATTTTCGTCAGAAGACGGTCTTTGTGGGAAGCTAAGCCGAAGTGGTATTTTTCTGGAATTACAGTACCTTTTAATACGAAGACGAAGAAAATTGAAGCCGACGAAGAAACATTACAGAGATTGAAAAATGAGGCCGAGGCAGTACGCCTGGATAGACAGAGAACGATCGCCCAAAATATCCTCAAAGAATCGGAAACTGTATCAGCAGGAGATGAAGATGAAAGACGAGATGATAGCTCAGAATAGGGAAGATATTGAAAATAGCAATCAGTTGAGCCCTGCTCAAAAAGCTAGGGCTCTTGCTCTTCTTGACGCTCAGGAGGCGTGTAAGGGGAAAGGTAAAAAGTTAAAGAGAACAAGGGAATTCACAGGACAGGCAGTTAATGTTAGACATAAAGCCTAAGATAAAGTTAGCTTTAAAGAAGGACTTTTCTGGGGTTCTTTTTGATGAAGAGATAGTCAACATACCGATTGAGTTGATTAATGCCTTCATCGTTAACCCGCTAGGTGCTTTACGTGATTATGCTTGTATTCCTACCAATGCCATTTCGCCTTTCTTTACGGACTATGATAAACTCGATACTGCGGTAGGTCCTTACAATCCTTTTAATTCTGTAACTCGAGAATTTGATTCTGATTTTTATTGTAACGATGATTTCTTTAGATATATGCACGTTGACTTGGCGGTTAAGAAAGATGGTATTGGTATTTCGATGTGCCACATTCCTCGTTGGGTTAATGTTAAGCGAGTAATTGAGAATAAAGAAAAAGGAATACACGAAGAAATTGAAGTTATACAGCCCTTTATCAAATTTGACTTTGTTGGTCGTATCCTCGCTGAAAATCGCTCGGAACTCTTAATTTCTACAGCTCAAGACATCATATTTGATTTATCCTATCAAAGGAACTTTTATATTCATCTTATCACATTTGATAGATTTGAATCAATGCAGACAGTACAAACCCTTAGAGAAAAGGGATTTAATGTTGGACATATGTCTATAGATAGAACAGCTTTTAAATTGGTCGTTAATTACGAGAAAGATGAAAATTATGAAAAAGTAAGTACAGATAAGCAATATAATGCGGCAATGGAGTGTTTACGGTATGCTGTTCAAGAAACTAGAATACAAGTATGTCCTCATGAAGATTGGGAGAAAGAGACTCGGGGTTTGGAATATTTATCAGATAAAGATAAAGTTGTTAAATCTCCACATACCTCTGACGACTTAGCTCAATCAATAGCAGGTGCAGCATTCAATGCTGCTAATAATGAACAGCCTGATATGGAAGAAAAAGAACTTCCTGTAGAAGTACAAGATGATAAATATGAAAGAGAAGGTTGGAGAAGTCAATATACATACGACCATGATTCACTCGCAAAGTTTTCTAATTATTCAGTGGGGCCAGCATGATTAATTTACCGATTAAAAAGAATGGTTCAACGACTTTAAAAGAAGTTGTAAAAATTCATCCAGAAATTATGGATGAAGTTGACCATCTTATTGCATCTGCAGCAGTAGAAGAACGAAGAATGACTAAAGAAGAGTTTAAACAAGAGTTTGGTTCAGAATTTGTTGGGCGTTTTATAGATCCTCACTATTCTGTGTATGAAGGAATAAGCACTCCTTCAAACGTAACCTTTGACCAGAAATATATTTATGGGTATAAAAATAAAGGCGTAGTAACAGAAAACTTAGAATTAAAAAGAACGTATGAAAGTTTTTCTGGTAATGATGCCACTACGTATGGAACAACGCAAGGTGGTACAGTATTAAAGAAACGCCAATCAGAAGGTGAATTAAGGATTATTCAGTTAATTGTTAATTCTAGGTGGGGTACTGATCCTTATTGTAGAAATGCAATAGATAATTATACTAGATACATTTGTGGTAATGGCATTCGTCTTATGATTCAAAATATGGATGTTGAAGATGCTTTAGAAGATTTTATGCGTCAAACAAATATTAGTGAGATGTTTAATGATTTTGTTAGAACTACGTTTAAGGATGGAGAAGGTGGACTTGTAGTTAAATCTAGAATTAGACGAAACTGGACAGATCCTTTAAAGTCTAAAGTTCAATTCAGTGTGCATAAAGTATTTTCTGAAGAAATTAGGGGATTTGAAGTTCATTCAGAAGATCCTGGAAAGAAGTATGCTTATTTACGTCAGGTTATTATTCAAGATACATCAAAGTTTAATATCGTCGATGAATGGATTGCAGATATCGAATATTTCCAACAATTTAACAGTAGGGGCAACTTAATAGCTTTTGATGGCAGTAAAGCAGTCAATGACTCATCTCTTACGGAAGAGAAAGTAATATGCTGGTTTCAGCATGGCGACAAGAGAGAACTACGCGGTAGAGTTCCTCTCGAACCTGCATTAAGAGACTTTAGACTTTATGAAGACTTTAAAATTAGCAGGGCAGTATTAAATTATGAAAGAAGTAAGGTTCTTTATATTAAACATGATAGAACCGCAATTAATAGAAAAACTACTTCTACTGATATAAAGAAAAGTGCATCTCCTAAAGGTGGGGTTCAACTTACACTTGGACCTAATGAGAAGTATGAAATGGTTACTGCTTCATTAAATGCTGCAGATGCTGATGTTGACGGCTTGTTGTTCTTATATTCTATGTCTGCAGGTTTAAATATACCGATTTATATTTTAGGAATGCGAGCAGATCAACAGAATTATTCAGCTATTAAAAATACAGATTCTCCTTTCAATCAAATGATTTTAGAGTATGCCGCAGAGTATATTGCTTTCTTACGGAAAACATGGAAGTTTGCATTATCAAGATATATTCAAGCTGGTGTTCTTCCAGAAAAAGTTACTATTAAAAAAGTAGCAAAAGAGAAAGAAGAAAAATTCTATAGAAGTATGCAAAAAGTATATAGAATACTTCAGTCTAAGCAGGCAGTGACTGAAGCAATGCTTACTCAACTTGGAGGTGAGTATGAAGATGCTTTAGAGGAAGAAGAAATACCTACAATTGATATTCCAATTGAAACGATTATTGCAGATGCGGTTAAACCAAATCCACTTGAAAACGCCAAAACTGCATTTATTGAGCGTAAAATAGGTATGGTGTCAAGTAGAACATTGGCGGAAAAACGTGGGTATGTTTGGGCACAAGAACTTATGCGGATGCTTGAAGAAGTTTCTTTGGGCATTTGGGCTTCTGCAGAAAACAAAGGTCAAGAGGGTAGTTCAAATGCAACCACAGGAATGGATTCTGCTGGTGATGGTCTAGACAGCGGGAAGTCAGTAGATGATGGAAGTGGTACAAATAATCAGGACTAAAAATCTGTTTCTTGACAAAATAGAGTCAACCAATTATATTTAGAATACAACGTGGAGTAAAGATGAATCCAATAAGAATAAGAGAAGATATTGGACCTTTATCTGCTGTTATGGTAGATAAAGAGGGAAAGTTGTCCGGTGGTACTGAAACCGTAGTACTCCCTACTAAAGCTCAAGAACTTCTTGCGTTACCAGGTATGGCAGCAATCCGCATTATTAAAGCGGGTTGGTCTATCAATAAGAACTATTATGACACCAATCTTTTAAAAGAGATGGTGTCTCTTGTTGAAAAACAAGGACCTATTCAATTTGCGAATCATCTTGAAGAAGACGATAAAACTGCATTGAATAGAGGATGGGAAGAATTAGTATCTTATACAAAATTAACCTGGTACGATGAAGCTACGCAGGGTGTTTATGCAATAGTTAAGTTTCCTAAAGAAAAAGTTGACACTGGATGGATTTTTAGCATGATTCAAGAAGACCCTGAAATGGTGGGAGTTTCAGTGTCTATGGCTGTTTATATTACGGAAGATTGGGAGGGAGATGGCGGAAAAGGAAATAAAATAGATTCGATAGCTTGGTTTGATTCTGCAGATTACGTTCTTTGGCCGTCAGCGGGCGGAGTGGCGGTTGCTGCTAGTGATTTAAAAGAAAGAATCTTAAAAGCTAAAGAATCTAAAAAAGTTAATCTTCCTCTCAAGAAATCTACTAAGGAACAGATTGAGGCTCAAAAAGATAAATTTGAACTTCTAATGGAGTCTGTAAGATCTTTTACGTCTGGTTTAAAGGAACAAGAAGCATATGCTCAGATACAAGCGGTTGTTAATTCTCTTGGGAATTACCTCAATGATTGCTGGTGGAATGTTTATTATGATGCGGAAGAAGGTATAACGCCTGAGATGCGATTAGCAGCTATAAAAGAAGCTTTTGATAAGAGCTTGTCAGTTATACAATCTTTAGCTTTATGGAAAGATCCAACGATTAAGTATGAAGAACCATCCACACAAACAACACAGGAGAGTCAAAAGATGACACTTGCGGAATTGATGGCCAAGGACCCGCAGGCTTACGCAGAACTCCAGAAAGAAGCTGTGGCCCTTGCCCAAGCTTCCGTTAAGGAGTCCTTTGACAAGCAGCTGACCGAAGCCAAGGAAGATACGGCTAAAGTTGTTGCTGAAAAAGCTGAGCTTGCGAAAAAGCTGGACGAGTACGAAGTGAAGGAAAAAGTGGCAAAGCACAAAGAAGAGATTGAAACAGCAATCAAAGAAAGTGCGATTGATGCTCAGTACATTACTCCTATCTTTAGAACTGTTCTCGAGACCGAACAAGATATGGTAAAGGTTAAGGAATATTTGGAAGATCGGAAGAAGCTAGTTGCTGAAGCAAAACCCTCTACGACAGTTCACACTGAACAGGTTGAAGAAGGTAAGAAGGTTGATATGGATGAGATTCTTAAGAAAGTCGCGCAACAGGTCAAGAGAAAGTAAGTAAAACCTCAATAATCTTTAAGGAGAAAAAGAGATGAGTCACATACTCAATGGCATTGAAGTACTCCAGTGGGCGAACGATAATCTGTCTTACAAAGTTCTCCCGGCCGCCGTTGGTTCTACTTGGGGCCAAGGAGATTTGCTTTACTGGGATACAACGGCAAACGAAGTTAAGAAGTACGCTCCTGCTGATACAACCGCAGGTGGCGCGCTTCAGGCTTCATTAATTGGTATCGCTCAGGCAGGAAAGAAGTCTGGTGAAACTACTGCTATTGTTGCTTTGAAAGCAGTTATCCTCGCAACTGTTACTGGAACCGTGTGGGTTGGTTGCAAAATGGTTCCTTTGTATAACACTACGACTTTAAAGTATTCTTTCCAGGAAGATTCAGCATATGATTCTGCATATGAACCAGATCTGTCTCTTAGTGGAGATTTTGCTGTGTGTGCGGTAAACGAAGATGATGCCGATTTGAAGTGCAAGATTAATATTAATGGTGAATCACATTTTAATGCTCTTTCAGCATCCTAATTGAGCGAACAAATTAGAAAGGAACAAAGATGAGAATCGGTGCAATTCGTGAACTTCGTGAAGCCTGCTCCCAGCAATGTGGTGGAGATGTAAATAAGACCAACAGACTGGTGGCAGAGGCGTTTAAAAAGATGGTTGCTGAAAAGACATTGGATCCTCAGAATGTGAGTTACAAAGCACTTTTTGAGGGTTTGGTCGATATGAATAATATCGATTCTAGCAATGCTATGGAAGTTGCTGAAGCAGTTTCTTCGTCAGCATTTCCTACTATCACAACCATGCTTACACATTCTATCGTTATTGCTCCTTATGAAGTCCGTATGAATGAAGTCATGGCTCTCTGCACAGAGGGCGATGCTACAATGACGGACGACGAGACAGTGCGTGGAATGACAGCAATTGGTGGTATTCGGCGTAGGTTAGAAACTGAAGCCTACGACGAAACGGATTTCGGTGAGAAGAAAGTGTCGATTCGTAAGAGTGACTTTGGTCGTATCATTTCTCTTACGATGGAAGACATTTTCAATGACCGGACAGGTGATATACAGGCACGTGCGCGTACAATCGGTGAAGATGCTGGACAGCATCAGGAACTGATGATTATGGAAACCCTTGAAAATCTTCCGCGTACTGCTTTCCAGGAAGCTACTTCAAGGGCGTTTGTTTATAATGGCACAGCTTATACGCAGGCTCAGTTCTATGCAAGTACACATGCTACCATTCTTGATATGCAGGTTAATAAGAATGAAGTCGCAGGTGGGATTACAGCTACTGGTCTTACGAATGCGTGGTTGGCATTTGCGGCTATGGTTGATGAACGTGGAAAGCAGATTGTTGTTCGTCCGACTCAGGTTATTGTTCACTCTTCGGATGAATTGACGATTGCTACACTGTTTGCTACTGAACGCAGTGTTGGCAATGCTTTTAACGATGTCAACCAGTTTGGGCCACGTGGTCGTGTTTCGTTGGCTACGGTTGTGTCGCCTTTTGTTTCAGATACGACCAATGTTATGTATATGGGAGATTTCAAGCGGTCGTTACTGTGGCTTTGGGTTGAGCGTCCTAGCACAGTTACTGCTGCAGCGTCTGATGATGATGCTTTCCGTCGTCGTATTGTGTGGAAGGCGCGGTTCAATTACTATGGCGGCGTTGGCCATAGGGATTATCGTTACGGCGTACGGATTACGGCGTAATGGCTGGAGTCAAAACAAAGGTGTGGGACTGCAAAGTTCCACACCTTTTTTATTTGGAGGATAAATGCCAAGGTTTTCAATATTCTTAGTGGAGCACGCATTAGATGGTACATTAAAACCTCAGAGTGGTATTACTTCAGCATTCTTGCAACCTCAACCAGATTTAAATTCTGCTAACCCTTCTACAAAAACTGCTGATTCATATTCTGTAGTATTGACGCAATCTGTTAATAATCCTGGACAATGGTATGCAGACATTACAAATCAGAATGTAAGATATGACCTTTACATTAATACGAATAAGCAGGACGATTTCTCTGGCGCATCAGGATTTGAGGTTCCAGCAAGTAAGTCAATATACATTAAGAGAGGGGTAGATATTGGAGAACTTGCAGTAGGTGAATTTGAAGTTCTTACTACAGGTTCAGGAAAATTGACAACTCCAGATGGTGGACAAACGTGGCCAAAATTTTCATCTTCAAATCTTCCAGCAGTTTTTATTTTTGAGCCATCATCTATTATTAATAATATCTATGTTTATCGAGCAGTAAAACTTACACAAGCATCTATACAGGTTGTTGGTGGAAATTTATTATTTAATGTTTCATTGGATCCAAACGGGCCAGAAATGTCGCATTACTATTGTGACATAATGATCGTACTAATATGAAAAGACTGCTATTAATTCTTTTCTTACTGCTTTTAATACCAGCCCTTCTTGTTGCTCAAAATCAAAAGTTTAGAACCCCTGTAGAATTTGCTGAAAGCACTTATTTCAATAAGAGCTTAATTCTGCTTGGAGGTTCTACAGGCTACGTATTAACAAAGCAGATTAATGGAAGTGCAGCATGGGCGGCTCCAACTGGAGGTAGTGGAAGTGTTGGTACAGGAGGAAACGTAGGAACTGGATTTAAAATCTACAAGAATAAGACAGATACTACATTATGGTTTAAAACTCTTACAGCAAATACGGGAATTTTAATAGATAGTTCAGTTTCTAATCAAATACGAATTGGTGTTGATACAAACGTAGCTCAAAAAAATCTTACAAAAACTTGGTATGCTAAGCAAATTTTTAATGTAGCAAATTCAGGTGGAGAGGCGTCAATTGAAGTATATAATCCATCAACAGCAGCATTATCTATGGGGGTAGCAGCTACATTAAATTCTGCATCGTCTTCTGCTACTTCTATGGCGTTAGTTGGTACTAATCAAGGTGCTGGATATGGCATTTGGGCAGCTTCTGTTAGTGGAACCGCAGGAGCTTTTTCAACAACAAGTGGAAAACCTTTAACTGCTACAATTAATTCAATAGAAACTTTTTCTGTAAATCCAGGATTTACTTATGTTAAAGATAGCATGTATGTTAATGGAGTATTGAAGGTTAGTGGTACACTACGAATGGGAAATACAGATTCAGCTGCTACTCGCGCATACGCAAGAAGTTTAGCTAGTTCAGCTTTCGATCATACACAAGATTTATTTTTATGGGGAGACCAGCAATTTAGAAAAATTGGACTTTGGGAAGGTACGGCTCAAGATACAGTTTGGATAACTTTAGATGCAGCAAGTAATATGATTTTTAGAGATATTTATAGAACTAAACTTTTATCAGATTTAATATCAAAACAAGATTCAGCTACTTTTTTAGCTTACACAAAATATCTTATCACAATTGCAACTCCGGATTCCTCAGTTTATGCCACTCGTTATTGGTCAAATAATACATTTCTTAAAAATGCTGATTCAACATCTCTTAGAAATCAAAGTAATGCTTTATACATAGCAAAAGCAGATACAGCAACTTGGGTACCCACCTGGTCAGACATCAACGCAATGAATTATGGTGACATAACTGGGGTGAGTGTAACTACCCCCATAACAGGTGGAGGGTCGAGTGGTGGCGTAACCATTGGTGCTGATACAAGCACAGCAGCAACTGGACTTGCAACAATAGCAAGAGTTACATTAGGATTAGCGGGGAAACAAGCCAGTGGTGTATATTTAGTTCCAGCTGATAGTGGATATATTAGAACTTATAGTAATTTTTTGTATCCTGCTAAAGGAGATACAACTACTTGGCTTCCTACATGGTCTGATATAAATGCCATGAATTATGGGGATATTACATCAGTTAGCACTAATACCCCCATAACAGGTGGAGCGATGTCTGGAGCAATAACATTAAGTGCAGATACTTCTACAGCAGCTACAGGCTTAGCTACAATAGCAAGAGTAACACTTGGACTTGCAGGTAAACAAGCATCAGGTAATTATGTTCTTGCTACAGATACTACTACGTGGTTGCCTACGTGGGCAGATATTAATGCTATGAATTATGGGGATATAACTTCTGTAAGTACAAATACGCCGATAACTGGGGGTGCAACATCGGGTGCTATTACTTTAAGTGCTGATACATCAACGGCAGCAACTGGATTAGCTACTATTGCTAGAGTAATATTAGGACTAGCAGGTAAACAGCCTTTAGATTCAGATTTAACGACACTAGCAGGATTGACGCCTACAGATAATAATATGATTTTAGCAGCAAGCTCGGCATGGAGTTCTGCTAATCCAGCAACTGTTAAAACTGCATTAGCTTTACAGAATGTCACAAATGAATCTAAATCAACAATGTTCACGAGCCCCACTTTTACAGGATCGCCAACATTCACGCTTACAAGTGATGCTACAGGAGATATGTTTTATAGAAACTCTTCAGGTTATTTTACTCGTCTTGGACTTGGAACAACTGGCTATCATATTAGAAGTAATGGTACTATTCCAACTTGGGCAGCTAGCGATACGGCAGGTTTAGGTACATCATTATCAGGAAAACAACCTTTAGACGCAGACTTAACAACAATTGCTGGATTAACTCCTACAACTGGCAACATGATTCTTTCTGTTGGAGGAGCTTGGGCATCGTCAGATGCTTCAGCGGTTAAAACTGCTTTAGCTTTACAGAATGTTACTAATGAAAGTAAAGCAACAATGTTTACGTCGCCTGTTTTTACAGGCACTCCAACTTTTACTTTAACATCTGATGCGACGGGAGATATATTTTATAGAAACTCATCTGGATATTTTACTAGATTGACAGTAGGCACTATCGGTCAACGCTTAGGAAGTAATGGTACTATTCCAGGATGGGTAGCTAGCGATACAGCTGGACTTGGTACTTCGTTAGCAGCTAAAGCATTTTTAACAGCAGTTCTTAAAAATGCAGATAGCACTAGTATAAGAAATTATAGCAATATCTTATATCTTAAAAATGCAGATAGCACTAGTATAAGAAATTATAGCAATATCTTATATCTTAAAAATGCAGATAGCACTAGTATAAGAAATTATAGCACATTAATATACGCTCCCAAAAGCTCCCCCACTTTTACGGGGACTGTTACTATTCCAACTCCTTTTACTCTTGGAGCTGTATCTGTTTTACCAACAGGAGCAGAACTTAATTTTGTAGATGGAGTTACAAGTGCTATTCAAACGCAATTGAATGGAAAAACGAGCTATACTTATGGGTCAACAGATCCAACAGGTGGAAACAACGGTGACTTTTATTGGCATTCAACAAAACTCTTCATGTACCAACGAGTGGCGGACACATGGATACAATTACCTTAAAATTAAGATATTTAGTTTTATTAATTCTATTTCCAACTTTAATTTATTCTGGAACAATTAAATATGTTGCTCCAGATGGTTCATCTAGCAATGGTGGAACTAGTAAAACAGATGCGTGGACTTTACATAAAGCAAATGCAGAATTAGGGGCAGGTGGAATTGATACTATTAAAATGTACGGTGGAACTTACAACGAAGATCTTTATCAATCTAGAAATGGAACTTCTGGAGCAATGCTTGTTTATATGGCTGCTACAGACACAAGTTATCCAGTAATTGTAGGATATTTGAATGGAACATATTATGATACTGACGATGATTGGCGTTGGCAAAATCAAAGGAATGTAGCTGTTGTTACAGGAGATTATGTAAAATTATATAGATTAGGTTTTATGTGTAATGATTATACAAAAGCAACAGCTGCTACCTATTATGTACAGATGGCAGGAGATTATGGAATTATGGATCGTTGTTGGGTGAGTTCTGGATCTACAGATGTAGCTCACGATTATTGGATCCATTATTATAAAGATCGTGGAATTGTAATAGGCGGTTCACATACTACGGTTATGAATACAAAAGTTTTTAGAACTCCAGGTATTGGAATAGCTATAGATGGAGGAGCAGCAGATCATTCAACACTTTATCGAGATACAATTACTAATCAAGGAGAAAGTAATTTTGTATTAACTTATTCTGGAGGAGCAGGCGTAGGTTATACAGGACATTTAATAGAACAGTGTTATATGGATACATCTTGGGAAGAAGATAACATCCAAATTAATAGCGATTATGCAGATTCTTCAGCTCAAATTCTTGTTAGAAATAGTATTCTTAAAAATGCAGGAGAAAATGCTTTCGATCCTAAGGGTGCTTGGCGGTCTATGGTTGAAGGATGTACTGTTTGGGGTACTAAGAATGATGACGATGGAGATCAAACAGTAGTTGGAATTTCAGATTCTCACTATGGAACTGGAGCTGCTTTTTGTCGTGGAACTCCTTCAAGAATGGAACATTTTATGATTTATCGAAATAATGTGTTGTATTCTAATGGAGATGGGATGGATTATTCTGGTAGTTTTATGGCCTATCACAATACTTTTGCGAATAATAGAAGAAGATGGAACACTACTCAAAAATCTTCAGGTGCTTATAACATGGATGCAGGAACAACTGGAGGGTATTGTGGATGGGTGTTAAATAATATAGTTGTTGGAATGCCTAATAATGGAGGAACAGGGAGTGGGGCAGGAGCCCTTATGAGATTGAAGCCAAATTATAATACAAGTGGGGGTACTGGAACTGGAACTCCTGCTTATCATGTAAATGGAAATCTTTATTGGGATTATCCAGACTCTATGGCTTACGGCGGTAAATTTCAAGATATTGGAGATTCTCCAGATACAAACTTAGGAATGACAAACCATGTCTCTTTTGTTACTGGAACGATATGTAAAGGGGGAGAAGATTCAAGCATTTGGGCAGATCCGGGATTTGAGAATGCTCCAGTATATCCAACTGCTTGGGTAGGAAGTTATGATTTTAGACCTAAACCTACAAGCGCTGCTAAAGGAAAAGCAGTCGCTCTATCGCAGATTGTTACTGGAACTACAAGTGCTACTCAAACTCTTGGAGTAGATACTTGGTTATTTAGAGATGATTATACAGTAGGAACTGTATGGGGAGCAGGATTTACGTTATATGGAGATAGTTTACTTATTGTTCATGCCTCTACTGTAGATATAGTTAGAATTAGTTCTATAGATCACCACGCTGGAACTGTAACCTTTAATAAATCTATAACAACTGCTACAAATGATAGGATTTATTTTTTCAGTGGTGGAAAACAGTGGAGAGATATTGGAGCTCCAATAGGAATAATTACAGACGGTGGAGGTCCTGGAGAAACAATTCCTGATATACCTACACAAATTGTTCAACCTACAGCAAATGCGTGGCTAATTCCTCCGGATTATACTTTTAAATGGAGAAAAGTTACAGGAGCTACAAAGTATAAGTTTAATTATGGAACAATAAATTGGACAACTACATATTTACTTAGAGAAGATTTTCCTGATACTTTTGTTAATGTTACTAATCTTCCAGAAAATTTAAATTTAGCATGGGGAATTGCAGCTGGAAATTCTGCAGGATACAGCAATTTTTCACAAGACTTTCTTTTTGGAACATTATCATACGCAGTTACTTCAGATACAGTATATTTAGATTGGAATAATACAATTACTGTGGATACTTTAACTGCTAATACTAGAATTTTAATGAGTAATTCAAAAAGAAGAGATAATATTTTAACTCTTTATAATCCAAATAATAAAACAGTTACTTGGCCTACGGGAATAACTTGGTCTGGATTATCTACTGCACCACAACCTACTAATGGAGAATCCTCATCGTTTTTATTTATAAGAAATGGAACGACTTTTACTGGATTTGAATTAAGACAAGCAGTTGGAACAACTGGAGGAGCAACTCAAGGATGGGTCAGTTCTAATTTTGTAAGTAAAGCTTCTTATCCTACTGTTATAGGAATTGCGTGTTCAGATGAAACAACTGCGTTAACTGCTTCAACTTCTGTAGAAAAGATGACTTTTAGAATGCCTTATGCCATGACAGTTACTGGCATAAGAGCAAGTGTTACAACAGCTCCGACGGGGTCTTCTCTTCATGTAGATATTCATGAATCTGGAACGACTATTTTAGGAACAAAATGTCAAATTGATGTATCAGCTAAATCTTCATATCCAAATTCTACACAAGCAACAATTACAGATGCTTCATTAGCGGATGATTCAGAAATTAAAATTTTTGTAGATCAAATAGGGTCAACGATAGCTGGAGCAGGATTAAAAGTATGGATAATAGGTACGCGTACATTGCCTTAATGCTATTATGGATTGCACCCATAAAAGCACAAGATATTTTCATCCTTCCTTTTAAAGGTTCAGGGGGAGGGCCATCTGGAGAATTCGGAGTTGACGATACTACACAAAGTTCTGCAACTACGTGGAGTCACACTTGTGCTACTGATAATGGAATGCTTACAGTATGTTTAGGAGTAGCTTATAGAACTGTTACATCTATAGCTTATAATGGAGATGCTTTAACAGAACTTGTAGATAGAGATAAAGGTGGATTTAGATCTGCAATTTGGTATTTGTTACTCCCAGATGATGGAACACATGATATTGTCGTTACTTTGAGTTCTTCAACTAGCGATTTTAGAGCATTAGCTACAAGCTGGAATGAAGTAGATCAAAGCACTCCATTTAGTTATAGTGGAGAAGCTGAAGGAACTTCAACAACTGCAACTAGAGATCAAACGAGTGCTGAAGGAGAAATTGTAATTGATGCTTGTGCGACATACGATGGAGGAGGTTTTACAGTAGGATCTGGACAATCTGGATACTATTGGAGTTCTAGAACTGGAGAATTGGCATTTGGTTCGTCTCAGGAATCTGGGGCGTCTTCAGTTACTATGAGTTGGAGTAAATGGAATTCAGAAGACTGGTCAATTTGTACCGCTAGCGTAAAGCCAAATCCATGAACAAATTTAAATTTGAAGATAAGCCTTTTGTAATTTGGGAAGAAATGTCTCGAAAAGACTTAATAAAGTATTGTCTTCAATTAAAACAAGAAGTACAAATTCTTCATGAAGCATTGTTTGCTGCTCTTCATAGTAACGAAGTATTAGTTCCAAAGATAACAGTATTATGTCCTAAGTGTAATAGAATTGTAGGAAATAAATTTAGAAAATGTAGAGTCTGCGACGCAGCTTGGTGGGTAGAAGTATTAGAGAAAAGAAGAATTAATAGATATTATAAAAATCGACATAAAGAATTGCAGCTAAAATTAGTGGAGACAGGAACATGACATTTCTAGCTCATGGAGTTTTAGGTGCTGGATTTTGTGCATTACCTTGGAGATGGATGCCAAAGATTTGGAGAAAACAGGCAGTCTTAATAGCATCTATTTTTGGTTTTATTGGCGGCATTTGGCCAGACATATTTGATTGGGTTGCAGCAACATTTTTTGGAGCTACAAGATGGGAATATTATACAAGGATGCACACTGGAGATCTGGTCAATACTTTTTATTGGCATCCAGCTTATGCAATACATCTATACCTTGATAGTTTCATTCATATTAAACCAGGGTATAATTGGTGGCCAGACTTTTGGTATCTTGAAATCGGTAGTTGGGTTATAGGAATATTCCTAATTTGGTTCTCATTTAAAGAAAGAAAAACATGACTCCTAAATCGGCCGCAATTAAGACCCCTGTAGAAGTCGTTCATTTAGTAGACTTAGCAGAAGTATTAACAGAGATTCATAAGCTTACGGATCAAGTGTTAAGTCGTGTAGATGAAAAGATGATGCTCAGTGAGCAAAAATTTGGGGGTAAGATTTTAGAGATTGAAAGAGAATTAAGAGAAGATATTGCAGATTTAGCTAAATTTAAAAAAGATTATAAGGAGGGCCATATGAATCTAATTAATAGTGTAGACACCCTCACTAAACAAAACGCCAATGAGCATACTGCTATAATGAGCAGTTTAGCTAAACTATCAGAGGGCCAAATAGAAATTCAAAGATTAACTACTTCTGTACGAGCAACCGTACGTGCAGAAGATGCTTGGAATACTTACAAAAAAGAAACTAAGACAGGTAAATTTATAACTAGCAAAACTGGAAAACTTATTTTAATTCTTGTAGGCGGTTTTATGTTTTTATCTGTATTACATTCTTTGGGATTACAACAAGTAGATCCAATGGGTTGGGTCAGCAAAGGATTTGAACATTTATTTCCAGGGTCAATTCCGAAACCATGAGGCGTCAAATGAAGCGCGCCGGACTTCTTCTGTTGTTGTTCACTTCTACAGTTCTTTCTCAACCAAAAGTATGGGTAAATTTAAAAGGGGATTCCTTATATTGGAGTCAAAAACGAGCTGCGTTTATGTATTTTAATCTATGTGAAGAAGCCGCACGAGAAACAACAATCTTCTGTTATATTAAACAAGGATTTTGGTGGAAAGCTCCCGATGAAAGATTGTGGAGTGCAACAACCTGCGGTGGTAAAGATTCTGCTTGGATAACTTATTCTATAGATTATCACTTCTCTTTTGATTCTGTTACTGGACGTGGAGACCAACGTAAAGCATTATTTTCATGGGCTAGAAAAACTTGCGATGATTCAAGTTGGATTTGGATAGTAGAAAAACGAGGAGTTTTTGTTCCAGATAGCTTAGGCTTAGGAGGAGGGTCAGCTCCTAATTTATACGACACTCTTGGGCGTACTCGAGATTCTACTGTAAAAATTTCTCGTTGGCTTACTTACGCTCGTAAGGTATTAGACCAGAACGGTCATGGGTGGTATATCTATTCTGCAGGGCCAACACCTGTAGAGGAGTGGAGCGATAGTTTTAAAGGTAAGCCTTACGATTGGTATGTTCACATTAGAATGGAAAAAATTCTTGGAGATCCTACAAAAAATAGAGGTTGGGACCAACGAGCTGTGTTTAAAATGAAGCTTTATCAAATGCCAAATGATTCACTTAATAGGGCTGTTGTAGGAGATGTATCCACATGGTAACTCTTTTTTCTATTATCGCCTTACTTTGCTTCGCACTTATTGTGTTATTTTTCTATTGTATAATGCGAAGAAAACCAGTTAACGCTGTTAGCAATTTCACATTCAATCACATAGAGGGAAATATGGAAAAATTTAAAGCTACATGGACTCCTTCACCAGATTCTTTTGTAGAAAAACACAATCTGGTTTATCAGTTTGTGGGTGAAGGAGAAGTTGTTGGATCAGATTTACCGAGTTCTGCAATTGAAACCTTTGTTACTTTTACGGATGCTCAGCTTGGAAAATCTGGGTCTGCTTGGATTCGCACAACTGGCGATAATGGCACTGTGGATAATTGCAATAAAATTGGATTCACGGTGAACAATGCTGCACAAGTTCGTCCAGTTGAAAACTTTGGATTCGTTTGGGTTGAGCATGTAGTTTAATCTGTTCATTCTTTGTAGATACTTTGAAAAATTTGTGTCTACAATGAAAAGGTGCATCTTTTCATTTAAGGTTTTAAAAATCCCGTTTCTCCTAATAAGAGAAACGGGATAACTAAACCAAAATCGTTTGGAGGCTATATGAACATGAACGAAATTTTTGTAAACATCGCAGTTTTGATTTCTGCAGTTTTGGCTCTTAGCGAATTTGTAGATAAATTTTGGGACTTAGAAGGCGTTGCATCACAAGCTCGTTCCCTTGTTATTGGCGCACTCGTAGGAACTTTAGGAGCATATTTAGATTTAGGAATGTTTGCTGATCCTACTGTAATTGGCGCACAACCAGATTACATCTCAGGGCCTGTTATTGGACTAGGAGCCGCATTAATGGCGAATTGGTCGTTTACAACTCCATTTGTCCAATATCTTTTAGAGCTTTTAAAATTGCGTCCGCCTATGGCAAAGACGCCACCGACTCCGCCCCCAGTAGCCTAACGCCTCCTAGAGCTATCTGTGGACGAGGGGGCTAGGATTCTCTAGCCCCCAACAATTGAGGAAAATATGGAACTTGGTCTTAAAAGAGTAATTCATGCACCGAAAGATACAATTGGCTTAATGTCAATTGATTCTGTGTTTGATGTCTTTACTCTTGAAGATAAAGCTTCATATCCTAAAATTCCAGGTGAAACAAGAATTCCTGCTGGATACTATAAAGTAGGATTAAGATATAGCCCAAAGTTTACTCCTAGACTTGGGCATCATATGTTATGGGTAATGGATGTACCAGAATTTGAGTATATCTTGTTTCATCCTGGAAATTTCAATAGAGATACAGCAGGCTGTATCTTAGTAGGTTGGGGAGTTCATGCCCACGTAGATTCATTTTCTTTAGAAGATAGTAGAGTGGCGTATTTTAGTTTCTATAATAAAGTTGCACCTTTTGTTAATTCCTCAAGTGTCCATATAAAAGTTGAGGATTAACATGAAATTTACTGATATCTTTAATACTAAAAATATCCCATTGTTTGTTGTGTCACTACTGGTCATAGCACTAGTGGTTTTTACCATACGTCTGAAGTTGGAGAACAACTCACTTCGTAATACCAACGTAACACTACAAAATGAGTTAGCAAAAACGGATAGTCTACGTAGAGTTTTGATTGGTGAAGTGCAAGTTATCTCAGTCCGTTATGCTAAAATAGAAGAAGATTTAAATGCTCAGATAAAATCAAATAAAGAGTTAAGCAAGTATATTAAAGAGAAAGATGGTAGAATTTTATTCTTAACTAAGACAATTGGTGAATTAAAGATAGAAAATCTAGAGCTCTTAGGAAAGATTACATTTAAAGATGGTTATATGTTTGCTAAATTTGATACGACTCATAGGTATTACTCCTTTAGTGGAACAACTAGAACTGATAGTAGCTCAGCAAAGCTGTATATTCATTCCATCACTATTCCAGATTCTACCACAATAGGAGTAATGGAACAAAAAGACCTTGTGCTAAGTGGATTTATTCTTCATTCGAATCCTTACATATTAGAAAAGAATGCAGAATTTTCTATTAATTTAAAACCAACTACTTCTCAAGAATCAAGTAATTGGGTTATTCCTGGAGTAATAGGTGCTGGAATTGCAACTGTAGCGTTTTTAGTAGGAAACGCATTTAAATAACAATCAACAAAAAGGAAGGAACATCAAATGTCTCGCAAAAAGGGTGCAGTAAAAGAAGTAGCTCATGCGAATGGAATGTTTCGTATAAACATTCTTGAGAATGGGAAGGTTATTGGAGATAGCGGCTGGCAGAAAAATCAGATAACTGACTTAGGTGCTCAGTATTATCTGGTTGAGAATCTCGTGGCTGGTGCAAACTCAAAGAGAGTTACGCACATGGCTATTGGATCTGGAACTGCTCCTGCAGCGGCTGCAACGACTTTGCCGGCTGAAATTGGCGGATCGAGCAACCGTATTGCAGTTTCTACATCGGTTGTTGCTTCCCGTACTATGCAGGCAACAGCATCGTTTGGTTCGGCGCAGTTTGGTTCACTGTGTCCGTTAACGATTAGCTCCCTTGGTCTTTACGGAAATGCGTCCTCGAATTCAATTTTCGCTGGTAACACCTTTAACTCTTCGCAGTGGAATAGCAATCAGGATGTGTCGGCCACTTATCAAGTCAAATTCCCGTAAGGATGATTGTGACTAAGAAAATAAAGAAATCCAAGTCCAAATTATTGACTCCATTTCTTCTCGATATCGGATGTGGCGATCGTAAAAGTGGTCCGCATTGGATCGGGATGGATAAACGTAAACTCGATGGCGTTGATGTTGTTCACGACATTGAAGATATACCTTATCCATTTGAAAGCAATTCCGTTACTACGGTCATGGCGAGCCACGTGCTTGAGCATATCAAGCCGTGGCTCACTTTAGACGTATTTAACGAAATTTGGAGGATATTGAAGCCAGAAGGACAGCTCGCAATTGGCTGTCCTTATGGGGTTAATGAACAATATGTTCAAGACCCTACGCATTGCAATCCTTTTAATGAAGTAACATTCTTTTATTTTGATCCAATGCCAGAAGCTATGGGTTGGAAAGAAATTAAGAATAAGAAAACTGGTATCTATGAAGTAAAACAAATCGGTGTTCACAATAAACTCTATGATTATTATGCACCTCAGCCATGGAAGATTGAGATGGTAACATGGAAGGGTGATGGTAATTTGGAAGTAATTCTTGAAAAGCGGAGGCGCTAATGCAAGAAAGAATGCCATGCGGTTGTACTGTAGATAACGATACTTTTATAGTCGTTAAATTGTGTGAGTTTCATTATGGAGAAGCTGAAAAATCTAAAGAACCTCCTAAAATTCTTAATGCAGGAGTTTCAGAAGATGTAAAGACAAAAGATGGGATGGGGAGATGAAAACACTTAAAAGATATAATGTCCTCAAACCGTCTGGAAAGCCCATTCAAAGAAAAGTATGTGTGTCTATTCCTCTTACTGGGTTGGTTCGAGCAGAGTGGATGTTAGCGAGATATGGGCAGGTTATACCAGCGAATTGGTCTAATGCAGAATTGATTCGTTGGATTGATACATTTTCGCCTTTATCTTATGCAGTAGATGATGCTAGAAATCTTGCTGTAGATTTCATCGTAAAGAATAATTTCGATTGGTTGCTATTTATTGACCACGATGTTATTCTTCCTCCGGATACTTTTATTCGTATGAATGAGTGGATGCACAGAGAAGAGTATCCGGTTGTTGGAGGCCTGTATCATATTAAAGGTAATCCACCAGATCCATTAGTGTATAGAGGTAGAGGTAATGGAAGTTTTCGTAAATGGAAACAAGGAGACTCTGTTTGGTGTGATGGACTTGGTATGGGTTGTACTCTTATTTCAGTTAAGCTTTTGAAAGCCATGTGGGAAAAGAGTGAAGAGATACAAGTAGGAAATGATAAAGTTCGTAAGGTATTTCATACTCCTAGGTCAGCTACTTACAATGAAAAAACTGGAACTTATGAAATTCAAGGTGGAACTGAAGATTTGTGGTGGTGTACTCGTGTTATGAATGAAGGATGGCTTCATAAGACTGGGTATAAAAAAGTAGCCAATCGTAAGAACCCTTTTATTGTTGATACAGGAATAAAATGTGGGCATATCGACAATTATGGTAGGGTTTATTAATTGCCCTTACAAAGGAGAAAATAATGGCGCTCCTTTAATTTAAAGGGCGCCATTTGTTTATTTAAAGGAGGTACTATGACAGTATACAATGACATATACAATCTGAAGTCCAATGCTGATGTGCGTAATCGCATGGCTGTTGCCATTGCGAAAATTTCGCTGGACATCATGGCTGAGAGCGCAGGGACAGCGAACCATGCCAACCGTGTGATATGGGCAAAGACCGCTATTCTTGGTCCTGAAGGAATGACCGACAGGTTGTTCTGGGCGTGCATGCTCGATGCGACATTGCGCACGAAAGGCGACACGGCAACGGATGCGGAAATTCAAACGGCTGTGGATGCCGCCGTCAACAATTTTGCGATAGGGTGATCCTATGGCGACAACCAAGTATGAAGTGACAACAATTGCTTCCATGCTCACCACGGAGATGAACTCTCTTGGGGCAGGCAGTTTGTGTGCGCTCGGAACAGAATACGCCAATCAAACCAATCTGTATATTGAAGGGTTGTTTGAGCTTTACGTTACATTCGGTACTGCTCCGGTGTTGGGCACCACGGTCGATCTGTACCTTGTGTCCTGCCCTGATGCGACAAATTATGCCGATGGGTCGAGTTCCGTTGTTAGTGAAAGCAATTTTGTTGGGTCGTTTGTTCTGCGGGATGTGAACACGGCGCAAAGAATCACGCTGAGAGAGCATGTGAAGATACCGCCATTGAAATTCAAGGTTCATGTGAAGAACAATACTGCGCAGGCAATGGCATCTTCAGGAAATACCGTGAAGATGGTTCCGATCAGATACCAGAGCGCATAATGGCCATATATTGTGATACAAGTTCGCTCAAGCATGTAGCCACCATGCCGTTTCCCCTTTTTACAGGGGATTTTACGTTCATGTTTTGGTTCAAGCGTACAATAAATGAAGAAGGAAATTTGTGGATGATAAATCATTCTGATGATACAACTAATTTTTCTTTCAGAATAGGAATAGAAAGTGGAGAAATTGGCGTTAACTACCTTGCCACAGGTTTTGTGTATTATGGTGTATCTTACGATGTGTGGTATCATCTTTCAGTGTACGCTGGCAAGGTGTATAATGATGCCATGGGCAATAATTTTTATGGGCGATTAAATGGTAATGCTACAAAAGTTTTGGATAGTGGGAATGATTGGTTTAGTTACACTTTTCCATCGAACAATCTGTGTGCTATGTATTCCGGCGCAATAAATTGGTGGACACCAGCGACAGGGTTTAAACCAAGCATTTGCGCTGTGAAAGCGTTCAAAGGGGAAATGCAGCCGGGAGAAATTCGCGCAGAGATGTATAGCAATACTCCAGTTCAGTGGAAACGGTGTATATTTAATCTGCCTTTAGATTTCAGTGCTTTTGGTACAGGAGCACAGTTTGTAAATCAACGGGGTTTTGGTGGTACTATAAAAGTAGCGACATCGTAATATGGCAACTGGCTATGTAAGAAACCCACCGCAGATCAAATCCGACGTTTTTACGGCGGTCGATGCTCCGTTGTTTGTTCCAATCATAGCTGCCGGTTATATAGCTCCAGTTCCTATAAATGTAACAGCAGAAGATACTTGTACTATAACAGAGACTCTTACAGCTACAATAAGTGGACTTAAAACTTCAACAGCTTCTAGCACTACGACAATAACAGAGACTTTAACAAGTAGAATTTCTGAACTTAAAATAACTTCTATATCAGATACTTGTACTTTAACAGAAACTTTAGCACCTAAAGTAAATCCTTTAGTTCCTTTAAATGTTTCTGATACATTATCTGCAACAGAGACTCTTACTGCTGTTATAACTGCTCTTAAAGTAGCTAATGTATCTGATACTTGTACCATAACAGAGACTACTACTGCGGTTATTACAGCTTTAAAGACTTCAACTGCAGCGAGTACAACCTCTATTACAGAGACACTTACTGCTAGAATTTCTGCTTTAAAGACTTCAACTGCTTCTAGTACGACTACTATAACTGAAACTTTATCAGCTTTAGTTGTTGGTGCTAATAGAATTCCTGGAGTTTCTGATACTTGTACGATAACTGAGACTTTAACAACATTAATATCTGCTCTTAAAATAACCTCTGTTCAAGATAGCTGTACAATTACAGAAACTTTGACAGCTTTAGTTAGTGGATTAAAATGCAATGCTGAAGATACACAATCTATTACAGAAACCTTAACAGCATTAATAAGTGGATTAAAATGTAATACTGAAGATACTCGTTCTATTACAGAGACTTTAACAGGTGGAGTATTTGGTACTAATCTAGTTTCTATATCTGATACAGAATCAATTACAGAAACTTTAATAGCTGGTGTATTTGGTACTAGCTTAATCTCAATTTTTGATACAGAAACAATAACAGAGACATTAACAGCATTAATAAGCGCTTTAAAAGCTAATGCTGAAGATACTCGTTCTACTACAGAAACTTTAACTGGATTAATAAGTAGTCTAAAATGTAACTCTGAAGATACTCAATCAGTAACAGAGACATTAACAGCATTAATAAGCGCTTTAAAAGCTAATGCTGAAGATACTCGTTCTACTACAGAGACTTTAAGTGGAGCAGTATTTGGTACTAACTATGCTATAAAAGATGATACTCAGAGTATAACAGAAACTTTAACTGCTGGTATATTTGGTACTAATTATGCTACTAAAGACGATACTCAAAGTGTAACAGAAACTTTAATAGTCGGAGTGTTTGGCACTAGCTTAGTATCTATATTTGATACACAGTCTACAACAGAGACTTTAGCTGTTAAAATTGGAAATGTGGTTTCTTTAGTAGAAGATTCCATATCAATAACCGAGACTTTAACTCTTAAAGTTGGTACGGTACTTGCATCAAAAGATGATACGACTACAATTACAGAAACTGTTGGAGCTACACTTTCTCTAGTAAGTTTAGCTGAAGATACTGAATCTATAACAGAAACATTAACAAGCAAAATTAGTGGATTACTTGTTAATATATTTGATTCTCAATCAATAACAGAAACTTTAAATCTCGAAACAGAAATAGAATTTTTGATATTTGATTCTCAATCAATAACAGAAACATTAGCAGTTAGAATTGGTGGATTACTTGTTAGTATATTTGATTCTCAGTCAATAACAGAAACTTTAGATTCAAGAGTTGTTGGTGCTCATAAATTAGCTATAGAAGATTCTCAAAGTATAACTGAGACTTTAACTGTAGCGGTTATTGGTGCTAATGTAGTCTCCATCTTTGATACAGAATCTATAACTGAGACTTTAACAAGTAAAATAGGTGGATTATTAGTATCAATATTTGATTCTAACACAGCAACAGAACAATTTGATATTAAGATAGGAACAGTATTAACATCTATATTCGATACAGAATCAGCATCTGAAACCCTCACTTTAGGAGAATCTTTACCAGCTTCGTTATTTGATACAGATTCAATAATAGAAACTTTAACTGGAAAAGTAAGTGGTATATTAGCTTTAACATCAGATACTGAAAATGCTATAGATGAAATACAAACAGCTTCAAATGTTACTGTTATCGTATTTGATACAGAGACAATAACTGAGATTTTAACTTGCTTAGTCGTTGGTGCTAATAAAGCAAATGCTGAAGATATACAATCTGTAACTGAGACTTTAAGCAGTTTAGTTGTTGGTGCTCATAAGCCTTCTATCTTTGATACAGAATCAATTACAGAAACTATAACAGCTGGAGTTTTTGGAACTAATTTAGTTTCTATATTTGATACAGAATCAATTACAGAAACTTTATTAGGCGATGTCTCTGATTTACCAGCAGTTGCTCAAGATACTATTAATATAACAGAAAATCTTTATGGAGATGTTGGAGACTGCTCAGTAGTAATAGAAGATATACAATCTATAACTGAGACAATTAGCATAAAGTTATCTGTTAATCTAAGCTTATTTGATTCTCAGAGTATAACGGAGACTTTATTAGGAGATATATCAGATTTACCAGCTACTACATTTGATACAGAGTCTATTACAGAAACTTTGTTTGCTGGAATTTTAATTAATGCTAGTACAAGTGAAACAGAAAATATTTCAGAAACTCTTACTGTATTAATTTCAGCTTTAAAGATAGCAATTGAAGATAGTAATACAGCTACTGAAACGATAGTTACTAAGTTATCTATTCTTCCAAGTATTTTTGATACACAGTCTATAACAGAAACCTTAGTTGGTGACATATCAGATCTTCCAATATCGATATTTGATACTGAGACAATTACAGAAACTGTATTAGGTATTGTATCCTTAGTTAAAGCTAATGCTGAAGATACACAGAATGTAACAGAAACTTTAAGTATTGTAATTTCGGCTATTAAAGTTGGTGTTGAAGATATACAGTCAACAACAGAAACTTTAAATGCAGGCACTTCTGGAATATACCAAGTAGCAGAAGACACACAGTCTATAACAGAAACCTTAGCGTTAAAGTTATCTATTAGTGGAGTAGCTTCTGATACAGAATCAATTACAGAAAATCTTTATGGAGATGTTGGAGATTGTAGTGTAATTATAGATGATACTGTATCAGTTACAGAGACTTTACAGCTTAAGTTATCTATAAGTGCAATAGCGTCTGATACTGAATCTATTACAGAATCGTTATTTGGTGATGTGGCAGATATACCAATTCTTATTGAAGATTCTCAAAGTATCACAGAGACTTTAATAGGCAAGATAAGCGGTGTATTAGCATCTACAAGTGATACAGAATCAATTACAGAAACTTTAATAGGTTTTGTATCAGGTGCAAACTTAGCGTCTGTATCTGATACTGAATCTATTATAGAAACATTATTAGGTAAGCTAAGTGCAAATTTAGCAATAACTGAAGACACACAATCAGTTACAGAAACAACTGTTATTCTTAGTAGTGTTCTTGGTGCAATAACAGAAGATTCTCAAACTATAACAGAAACTTTAATAGAATTAATAAGTGGATTAAAAGTATCCATATTTGATACAGAGTCAATTACAGAAACTTTAGCTGGAGATATTGCAGATTTATCAATACCTATAGAAGATTCAATATCAATTACTGAGACACTCGTAGTAAGAGTTGTAGGTTCTAATTTAATATCTATATTTGATACAGAGAATGTTGTAGAAACTCTTTTAACGCAAGTTGTTGGTGCTCACAAGCCCTCGATTTTTGATACAGAGACAGCAATTGAAGAAGTAATAACACGAGTTACTGGCGCTAATAAAGTTTCTATTGAAGATGTTGTATCTGTAAATGAGACAATTATTATAGCAATGCCTTTAGCTGGCATTGTTATATTCGATACAACAACGATAACTGAAACATTAAATGTACAGGTTGTTGGAAATTCACTTATAAGTATCTTTGAAACAGAATCAATAACTGAGACTTTAACTAGCAAAATAAGCAATCTCATAGTTTCTATAGATGATGTTATAAGCATTACAGAAACTATAACGAGTAAAGTAAGTGGAAACAATTTAGTTTCTATAGATGATGAACAAAGTATTATAGAGACTGTAGCTCTTCTTATAGGTGGATTAAAAGTATCTATTGAAGATGTTAAAGTAATTACAGAAACACTTAGTTCTAAAGTTGAAGGAAATAATGTTGCATCTATATTTGATACTGTTAATATTACAGAGATATTAGATAATAAGATATCAGCGTTAAAAGTAGCAGTTGAAGATTCTCAGAGTATTACAGAGACTGTTGCAAGTAAAGTATCTAACCTTTCTGCAATTGCATCAGATACTATTACAGTTGAAGAGAGTTTTGATGAAAATATTAATCCACTTCAAATCTTTGCAGGTTCAGATGTAGATCCACAGACTTGGGTACCTAGTATAGGAGTTGATTTATATGCTTGTATTGATGAATTAGAACCTCCAAACGATTCAGATTATATTCATTCACCAGAAAATCCAAGTAACAGCTGGTGTGAAGTGAAGCTCAATGGAGTGATAGATCCACAAGTTGCTAGTGGACATCAAGTAAAATTTAGATTTCAAAAGAGTACAAATCAAGGAGTAATGGATTTTACGGTTCAGTTAAGACAAGGTGTAAATGTAATTGCAGAGAAGACTATAAATAATGTAGCAAACACTTGGACAGATGATAGCTTTACCCTCACTCCTTTACAGGCAGATTCAATAACAGATTATTCAGACTTGAGATTAAGATTTTCAGCAACATCATCATAAGAGGATCGTATGGCATCACTCATAAATGAAGACCGCATAAAAGAGACAACGACAACTGAAGGCTCAGGGAATGTGACCCTTGCAGGTGCCGCAACGGGGTTTCGCACGTTTGCTTCCGTCATGGCGAACAATGATACGTGCCTCTATTGCATTCAGGGCGGTGCGGAATGGGAAGTGGGGATAGGCACGTTTGTTTCTGCTACGCCTGCTCTTGCGCGGACAACAATTCTTGCATCGAGCAACAGCAATAATGTGGTAACACTTTCCGCAGGAACGAAGGATGTGTTCATCACGGCTACATCAGAACGCATGGTGTTGCCGCATGTAACGGCTGACCCTGCGGCTCCTGCGGGGGCTGCCGTGTATATGTATTCCAAGTCCTTGGCGGGAAGAATAATTCCGCGTTGGATTGGGCCTTCAGGATTGGATAGCGCAACGCAACCGTCTTTGTGGGGAAATTCTGTATTGCTGTGGTTGCCGGGAGCAGGTACAACTGCTGCTATTTCATTTGGATGTTCGTGGACGGTATCGGCTACACAAGCACACCCTGCGATTGCTGATACGAATGTGATGACAAAGATGCGCAGAGCAACATACACTACGACAACAACAGCAGCCAATCAGTCCGGTGCGAGAACAACCGCCGCAGCCACAACACGAAATGCGGGATTCTTTTTTGCAGCACGCGCAGGAATTTTGACGTACACAAGCACCATGCGCATATTCATCGGTTTGAATGGTGCCAGTGGCGCTATGAATGGTGACGCATCGGCAGTAAACGATTCTTGCGGATTTTGCAAGGATACAGGAAAGACCGTGTGGCAATATGGAAACAAGGATACTGTTACACCAAACTATACGGATACAGGGAGAACAACGGCTGCTGGGGGTGCTGCTGAAGTGTTTGATTTTATGATGTTCTGTAAGCCGGGAGATTCAAAGATTACGTATCGCATGGTGGATGTTGCAACACCGGCAACAATCGTGGACAACGTAGAGAAGTCAACGAATTTGCCGACAGGCACAACTATTCTCTATCCTCATGCGGAATGTCAAAATCAAGCTGGTGGAGCAGGATCTGCTGTTGCAATTTTTCTTGGAAAACTATACATGGAAATGGATATATGAAAGCCAAAATACTTGTTGCATTTCCGGTGGGCGGGTCATGTCATCCCGCATTTGCCAAAGCCCTGCTCGATCTGCAAAGATTCGAGCTTACGGAACCATCTCCGACATACGACCTGTTGCCGATAGAGTACAGCGCGAGTTTGTATGTGGAAGAAAATCGCAACGTGATCGTTGAGCTTGCACAGAGAGACAAGGCCGATTGGCTATTGATGGTGGACACAGATGAATCATTCCAGCCAAATTTACTTCGGCAGTTGATGGTTCATGCGGACAGAAACAATGCACCGATTGTATTTGGTGTATACTCCAATATCGCTCAAGCTCCGCAACAGGCTGAAGGTGCGTACTACCATGTGGACATGTTGTTTCGTGAAGTGGAAAACGGCGAGTATATGAATGTCACGCCGCCCTCAGATTCACGCCCGTTCTATGTGGATGCCGCAGGCAGCGGGTGCATGCTGACACACATCAGCGTGTTTGAACGAATCGAGTTTCCGTGGTTCACGCTGGACTACATCATCCCAACGGGCAAAACAAAACCGCAGGTGATGAACGAAGACATTTCATTTTGTCGCAAAGCGCGAATGGCAGGATACAAATTGCTTGTCGATCCTCTTGCGGAAGTGACTCACTACAAGACGATGGCGTTGCTTCCATCTGCTTTCAGACATTTCTTGGAACGCGCACAACAAGTGCATGAAGAAATGAAGAGACTTGCATGAATGGGTTTTATCCCATAGCGTCAGCTCCTATTGCTAGTTTAAATACTGGACCGAATCTCTTTGAATCGAGTACAGTAACAGAAGCTCTTACTTGTTCTGTTAATGGAAATAATTTAGTTTCTATATCAGATACTTGTACTATTACAGAAACTTTAACTTCTAAGATTTCAGCTTTAAAAGTTTCAATTGAAGATTCTAATACAGCTACAGAAACTGTAGATAGTAGAATATCCGCAGTTAAAATAGCTATAGAAGATTCTAATACGGCTACAGAGACTTTAACATCTCAAGTTGTTGGTGCTCACAAACCTTCTATATCAGATACCGAGAATATTACAGAAACTCTTACAAACTTAGTTGTAGGAGATCACCACGCCTCTGTTGAAGATACAACTACGATAACTGAGACTTTAACAGGATTAATATCAGCTTTAAAAGTCTCTATTGAAGATTCTAGTACAGCTATAGAAACCTTAATAGGATTAGTATCAGCATTAAAAGTTTCTATTGAAGATTCTAACAGTATTACAGAAACATTAGATGCTAAGATATCATTAATTAAAGTTAATATAGAAGATATTGCATCTATTACTGAGCAACTAGATAGAGTTGTAGCAGGTGCTGCTGCAATTGAACCTTCTATAGATGATATAGAAAGTATCACAGAAACTTTAGATGCTAGAATAAATTTAAGAATCAGTATTGAAGATGGTTCTACAGTACAGGAAGCTTTAGCAGTAAAAATAACTGCTTTACTTTGTTTAGCAAGTGATGAAACAATTGTAACCGAAACAATAATAGGTAAAGTTAGTGTTATATTATCTTCAACATCAGATACAAATTCTATTACAGAAACGCTTACGAGCTTAGTTAGTGGAATAAAAGTTAGTAGTGAAGATACAAACACAATTACAGAAACTTTAACTGGAAAAATAAGTGGCATATTAGCCTCGACATCAGATACAAATTTAATTTCTGAAACACTTGTTGGAGATGTTGGAGATTGTGCTACTTCTATATTTGATTCTATAACAGTAACAGAAACACTTACTGCTAATATTCCAACCGCCCTTTGGATGCAAGTATCTTGGGCGATGTTAGAAATAGATATTAATGCTTTAGATATATTTATATTTGATTCTATTGCAGTTCAAGAAGAAGTAAATAAATTACTTAGTTATTTACCACCTAATGAAGTTGTAATTGAAGATACTATAAATGTTTCTGAGATAGTTTCTATATTAATATCTAAAGTCATTGGTTCAACCTCTGATACTGAAAATATAACAGAGACTTTAACTCCAATAATTTCAGCATTAAAAGTTTCTATATTTGAAACTGAAACTGCTACAGAAACACTTTTAGAATTAGTATCAGCAGTTGTTATAAGTATCTTTGATACAGAATCAATTACAGAGACTTTAAATAGTAAGATTTCTGGATTATTAGCTTCTATTTATGATGATGAAAGCATATCTGAAACCTTAATAAGTAAAGTTTCTAATTTAATAGTTTCTATATTTGATACTGAGACTATTACAGAAACGGTAAATGGTTTAGTATCTCAAATTAAGATTTCTATTGAAGAGGTTGAAGTAGTTACAGAAACTATTCAAACTAGAGTATCTGAAACTAGAGTAAATACTGAAGATACAGAGTCTATTACAGAAACTTTAACTGGATTAATTTCTGGATTAAAAGTTTCTACTTCAGAAACAATTACAATATTAGAAACAATTTCAAGTTTCGCATCCTCATTAGGTTTAATAGAAGATTCTATTACAATACAAGAAACTGTTCAAGCTATAATATCTAAATTATTAGCTTCTACTTCTGATACTGAAAATATCATTGAAGCTGTTGCATCTGGAGCTGTACAAAATGCACAAGTTGCTGATACACAGACTGTAACAGAGACTTTACTTGGTGATATATCAGACTTACCAGTTTTAGTTTCTGACACCGTCAATGTAGCAGAAACTTTATCTGGACTCATAACTGGAATAAAAGCAACAACCTCAGAAAATGAAATTGTTTCTGAGACTCTTCAGATTGTAATCTCTAAGTTATTAGCAAGTGTATTTGATACAAATACTGTCGATGATACAGTTAGCACTAGAATCTCAAGCCTTAAGATAGATACTTTCGATACTGTAGCTTCTCAAGAATTTGTTCAAACTTTAATATCTAAAGTTAAGTCTTATACAGAAGATTCATCGGTTATAGAAGATTTAGTTGAAGCAGCGATATCTGGATTGCTAGCTGAAACCACTGATCTTCAGTTGGTGAATGAAGCAATACAGATGTTTATGCCATCGTTCATTGTTCCGGTATCCACAGATGATCTTGTTATAATGAGTGAGTGGCTCGACATCTGTAGAACACAGTCAAGTTATGATCCATCAGATGTTATAATTTTTGGAAGTAAACAGTTAGCAATACACGGTCAAGAAAGAACAAGACTATATAGCAGTAAACGTAAAGTAAATGATATAGAATCTAGGTCAACTTTACGGCTTAAATCTAGAACTAAAGTGCCTTATTAAGGAGTCAAAATGCTACCAGAACATCGACAGACAAAATCTGATAAGCTACCTATAGATTGTAATTTTTCTCCTAGTTTTGTTGAGGGAGATCCTATAAATAGTGTGAGCTTTGAAGCTCCAGCTCCTATAGCGGAGTATCAGTCTCTACGTATTATTAGTGGACAGACTGTTCAAGTTAGAGTAGATACGACTGGTGGAACTGTTGGGAATGTTTATCTTATTAAAGTCCATGCAACAACACTCGGTGGAGATGTAGGAACTATTTCATTTAATGTCCATATAAAGAAGGATTAAACCATGCCACAGACACCGATGTGTACTATTTATGATATTGAGATTAATGTCCCTGAGTTATATTCTAGAGAAAATGATAAGTACAGTGAACCGTTGGGGTTAATGTTAGAGAACATTCAGATATTTTCGGCTGAAGTAGCTAGAACTTTACAGCCTTATTTTGGTTTAGATTTAGACATCAGTCCTTATATTACTAATCCTATTGCTAGGAGAGGTAATGCCGATAATGATTGTATGTTAAGAAAGCCTACAATAACAGATAGCACAAGTTTATTAGCTACAATTACTCCTGATACATATACAATTCTATTTACCGATGGAACAAATTATCAATTGTCTTGTTTGAAATCGGGAACTGTAACTTCTGGTAAAATAGATTCAGATACTACATCTGCAGATGGATTCTTGGTTATTAAGACAACCGATTGGTCAGGAAGTTTTTCAAGTGGGGATAAATTTACGTTTGCTATAGAATGTTATGAAGAGGTTTTAAGATTAATTACTGCGTATAAAACTGCTCAAGCCTTGTTATCTGCTAGATATGTTTCTGAACAAGCAAATACAATGCAACCCGTAAGACAGACGTATGGGGGTAAAGCTGATACATTACTCCAACGCATTTATATTACAGGAGATATTAAGTTAGAATGTGCAGATTCTGATGAAGGTGGACCTCCTGATTCAAGAGAGTCTTGGCATGGTTATAATATAGATGAGTATGGCTATGAACAACCGCCACCTACTGGGGTTGAGCGAGATGTGATTGAGGAATAAATGAAAGTTACGCTAACTGGAGATATAAAAGAATACTTTAAAGAGCTGGCGAGTAAAGCCTCACCAGCTCATTGTCGCTATATGATTAGACATATAGCGGGTCCAATTATACATTCAGAAGTTGCTTACAATTTTCAAGTAAGTGGGCGTCGTCCTAAGTGGCAACCTTTATCTCCTATATATGCTAAGATAAAAGCAGGAAGTAAGATTGCACCAAAAGCAAACGTACAGCCCGCTGAATTAGGTAGATACCCTACTCCATTTGGCAAGATAAATGTTAGAGCTGGATGGTTGTTTGGTACGTTAGGAACTATTTTTAGAGTTACAGATTCAACTCTTACTTATGGGACTACTGCTCCACATGCTATGGATGTTATGAAAGGTGGAACAGTAAAACGGATTCATGTTGAACATGATAGAACTTATTCTAATAAAAAAATAGGAGATGGGGGAACAATTCATATTAGCTATTATAAAGATTTAAAGAAAGCTATTAAAGTACCAGCAAGACCATTTGACCATGTGGCTGTATTGGCTTATAATGCTATTACAAAAGGTATGGCAGATTATATAGTAACTAACAGTAGAAGAAATAAAACAATTCTTCTTAATCCTACCACTCAGAAGTTGTTGTCCCCTGGTGGACGAAGAGTTTATATAATGCGTAGAGGTTAGTTAAATTCTTTTGTCTCTTGACATTTAAAAATCTTTTGTTACCTTCTAATTAGGATAGTCGTTGGAACTATCCCTCTTGATACTACAAGCAGAACCAGTGGAGTTCTGTAATGCCGAAGTTAGCACAAAATGTTACAACTGAAGACCTCTTGGCATCTTTGAAGAATTACCTTAAAGTAAATCTTCAAACTTCCCAACGACTCGTTAGTACCGTAAAGACCGGCCTTGTAGATACAAGAGATGAACTTCCAATGTGTATGGTTCTTCCTGTATCAGAAGTTGTAACAAGGATGTATAATAATGGCTTATTCGCAGTAGATAGATTATTTAGAATTGATATAGTAGATAAAGCATATTCAGTTGAAGAGGTTAAAGCAAATCTTAAGAAAAGGATGTTAGCAGTAACAGATTTATTTTCAATAGAACACTTAAGATGGAATTTAAAAACTTCATTTGATGAAATCCAAGTTTACGATTTCAGTCTTGGTATAGAAACTCTCAGTGAACCTACCGCAGTTGAAAGTCAATACACGCAATATTGCTCGCTCCCTGTAACTCTTAGTAGCTATACTACAATAGAGAATCCTACAATTCCAGCAGAGATGGCAGAGTGTGATATCGTAGACTTATTAGATTTTCTTTATATTCAATGTAAGTCCTTTAGTCATTATGAGACAGTTTGGAAAGATCAATCAAAGCCAGTAAGTATGGATAATTTTCCTGCTATTGGCGTGTTCATTCAAGAACCAGATGAAGATAAAAGTAGAATAACTAGTTTAAATTTAGAAGATGTAACTATTATATTTAGAATATATTCAAGTTTAGCTACACGAGAAGTTGCTTTTCTTAACCATTTAAAGAATGTAGAGACATTAAAGACTTGGATTTTTAAAAATCCATCTTTAGATGGAAGAGCAAAAAACTTCATGCTATCAAGTGTAGATTATGGAATTGAGTTACATGAAAGAGCGTATCAAGGAGAAATGGCAGAGATTCCTGTATTCAGAAGTGATACAACTGTTCAACTATCCTTAATGGACTTTAAACATGGCTAATACATATCTTGTAGTAAAACACCCAAATCATTGGGTTCCAAGAGATGCAATCGAATTTTTAAGAACACACTCTTATTTATGGGAAAAGTTATCTTCTGGAGAGGCGGTAGAATTAACAGAAGGACAATATTCTAAAGTAAAGAGATATGTGGAAGTCATAAAAACTACTACAGAAGTAAAACCTCAACCAAAAAGTTTTGTACCTCCCGTTAAACTAAAAGACGATACACAAACATTTTAAACGGAGAATACTATGGGTGCAGGTGGCTGGGTAAGAGAATATGCTGTTCAGGTCGAGACAATCGCAAACGATGTTGGTCTTCCAACATTGTTTCAGACCACAGATGCTTCAGCAATTACATTTGCTCCATCTAAAATTGGTGTTGCTGGAGATGGAACTGCTCGTGGTAAGTTCAAGCTGTTATTGACAAACAAACCGGATTTAGTTTCAAGTTCAGCTGTTAAGGAATCTGAAAAAGCTACAGGGTTTGCAGATAATACTGAAGAAGATTTTGTGGCGTTGATTGCAGAACCTGCCAAATTTGCTCCCGAGATGGAAGCAAACGCTTATACGGTTAGTTTGTTTATGCAGCTTCTTGCTCAGACTGGTTCAACGCAATCTGGTGTTGCTACTTTAACATCTACTTTTGTTCCTTATACAAAGATAGATATGATTTATTTTGCCGCTTTTATGGGCAAGGTGCAGCAAATCGGTGGAGTTGTTACTGAATGTGCTCTTATGCGTGGATGTGTTCCTTCTAGTGTTAAGTTGAGTGCTGCAGAAGGTGAAACGCTTAAATTATCTGCTGAAGTGATGGGTGCGTCTTGGTCAAAAGCTTTTAACGGTACAGGTATTCCGGCTGTTGCTGATTCTATTTCAAAGAAAGCATTTTTGAAATGGCAGAATGCAATCATCTTAATTGACGATGCTTATGTTACAGCAGGCGATCCGGATTCTGGACTCAAGACTTTAACAGATAGCACTACGCTTACGCGCTTTGCTTTACAGGGATTTGAATTAACTCTCACGAATGGTTTATTAGCAAAGTTTTATAATTCAGAAACTATTCAGTCTTATGTACTTGGAAAGTATAAAGCTTCAGGTACTTTTGTTATCCCGTGGGTTGTTCCAGGTCCTGGACTTGAAACGAGATACTATTGGTCACACATTCAGAATTTCCGAGATGGTATCACAAAACATCTTAAGATTTTCTGGGGTAATGCTGATGCTACATCGGATAACTCGCTTGTGATAGATATGTATATCAAGTATAACACAGGTACGTTGGAAGGTGACGATGTACTTGGTTCTAATATGGCCTTCACTTGTGTTCAGCCAACAGCCGGTACGCCTTCAGTTACGATTAAGTGTGGGCATACCAAGACAGATTTGAATCGTGGTTTAACATAATCAACTAACAGCCAGGGGAGGCTAATCACCTCCCCTTCTTTAAAGGAGGCGTTTTTATGGCACTCAAAGGTAAATCAACACATGATCCTATTCCTTATATCCCGGAAGCAGAACGGTCAAGTGACCAGCCAACAATTTTTTGGATTGTTCCTAAGAATATGAAGGGAACATATCAGTCCTTAGAACGGTTTTCTAAGGGAGCTAATATGTCTGGTAAGGGTCAGCGTACTATCAATCCAGAAAAGATGGCTCAAGCAGATGTTGAGGACTTTTTAACATTCTGCAAAAAGGTAGAGAACTATTCATTTGGTCCAGATTTTTCAGACTTAGAGAATAAAGGAATCATCTCTTTAATAGAAGATGAAAATACTTTAAGGTTGATGTATGTAGATTTAGATCCTACAATTTTTCAAGAGATTCAGAATGCTTCAGCAAATTGGGAGATGTTAGGACAGGGAGAGGAAGCATATAAGCTTCATAAAGAGTTTATTAAAGGACGAAAGAAGTGAGACTATTAGGGTTGGGCTTAGACCCAATTCCATATATTCCACAGTGCCAGTTGGAGGAAGATAATGCGACGGTCTTTTGGCTCAAGCCTAAGACCGTCGAGCTTATTCAAAAGGATATCCGTACGATGGATTTTAAGGATATCCCTAACTTTCATTTGTACGCAACCAATCAGAAACTTGCAGAGTTTTTAGCAGTTTGTGTTAAAGTGGAGAACTTTCAATTTGATAAAGAAGAAAAGATAACAGAAGAAGTTACAAGTATAGAAGGATTAGTTAAAGTATTCAATCAAACAGATCCAAATCTTATAAGAGAAGTATTAGACTATTGCACCATATCTTCTGTATTATCCGCTGCACATCGTCAAGCTATAGAGTTAATGACCTACTTTGCTTTAACTAAGAATGAAGATATGAGTTTGCAAGATAGATTATCTTATGATTGTGAAAACTGCCAAGTTGCAAAGAAGCATGAAGAGCGCTACTGTTTTGTTTTGAATCCAATGAACGTAATTGAGATGCCAGTTCTTGGAGAGCAAGATGATTTTACTATGGAGTATGATGTATTTCCTGATACGAAAAAGACAGCATTTATTGCTGAAGAGTTTTTGACAGAATTTTTTGAAATTGCTAAGAAACTTTACCCTACAGTTCCAGCATATTTATCTCTAATAAGGTTACAAGGGTATTTGAATTGGCCTAAAGAAGTTTGTGTTACAGGCTTAATTGACAGAGACCTTATACAGCTTTTAGACTGGGCTTCAGACTGTAAAAATATGTCAGCTCTTCCATATCCAGGAGAGTATTTTAAACAGCCAAATCAATTGATAGAAGGCTTTAAGGCTGTTAATACTACCATCTCCGAATATGAAAGAGTAAAGTTGAAGGTCTCTCATAAAGGTAAAAGAGCAGAGAAAGAGGGATAACAATGGGTGGAACAGTACAAGCTACTGGAATTGTAAGACTCGATATGAAAGTTATTGGCGTTAATGAAGCCAAGAATATCATATTTGGACTTAATGGTGCTTTAGATAAAACTAGTTTAAGTGGAAAAAAAGTTGAAACCGCTTTTGATAATTTAAGAAATAAAACAACTGGACTTAAAAGAGATATCTCAGCTTTTCGTAACGATATTTTATTAATGGTGTTCTCTTTAGCAGGAGTAGCTAGAGAATTTCAAAAATCTATAGATGCTTCTGTTAAATTTCAAGTTGCTTTAGCAGGTGTTAAATCAGTAGCTTTAGCTACTGGAAACGATATTTCAGAAGTAAAAGATGCAGCTTTAGGATTAACAAAAGATGGTTTATTATCTTTATCAGGCGCAGCGCAAGGATTGAAAAATTTGTTATCTACTGGATTAAATCTTAAACAAGCGACAGATTTAATGAGAGTATTTAAAGATGCAGCGGCTTTTAATAGACAAGGTATATTAGAATATGAAGAAGCTATAGTTAGAGCAACTGCGGGTGTTAAGATGCAAAATATACGATTAATAGATGACGTAGGTATTCGTACTCGTATTGCTCAGATGATGAAGAAACAAGGATACGAACTTGAAGATTTAACAGATGAAACTAAAAAAGCTGGAGCAGTTCAAGCATTGTATTCTGGATTAGTCAACGAAGGTAGGTATTTCTTAGGAGATGCAGCAAAATTAACACAAACTTTTGCAGGAACTCAAGCTCAGTTAGAAGCTCAATTACTTAAAACTCGAGCAGCTTTTGGAGATGTTATTACAGGAACAACGGGAACTGGAAGTGCGTTTGCTAGTTTATATAAAAGAGTTGGAGAACTTTTAACTTGGCTTGAATTAATTATTGTAGCTAATAAAGATATTATTTCTGTTAAATTAGATACTTATATAAATAGAGTAATGAGTGTATTAGATGGATTATGGACAATTTTAAAACCTATTCTTGGTATTTTTGGAATGATAGCTGATGTATTTTCTAATACATTTATAACGAATTTTATAATTTGGGGATTAGTTTTAAGTAAATTAACTTTAAAAATAGCAGATTTTAGCAGTGCTATTCTTAGATTAGGACAAGGTGGTAGCATTCTTAAGAGTTTACAGCAAACTTTTCAAGCTGCATCTATGGGAAAAATGATGTCTCCTTATGCTTTAACAATGGAAAGAACAAAAGAGTTAGGTGCCTCAGAAAGTAGAAGTGGTTTAAAAGCTTTAGATAACATGATTAAAGCTGCGCATGATAAAGGAAGAGTTTTTGCTACAACAATGAAAACTTCTATTGGAAATTTAAAATTACCTTTAGATGAATTTAGAAGACAGTTTGCATCTACAATGACTTATATGGAACAAGGATTTAAAGGATTAACAAAAGGTAATTTATCTCAATTTAAAAAAGAATTTTATTCTATTGGAGAAGCTTATGGAATATCAAGAGCTAAGATGAATCAAATTTATGGCGAAACTTTTAAAGAGATGACAAAATTAAGAAATATTACAAATTTAACTGCCCATAGCTCAATTAATTTTAAAGGTGCTTGGAAAGGAATGGTTGATAATATTAAGAATGCCACAAGTGTAATAATGGGTAATGTAGGAGCATTTATAAAAGCTAATGCAGTTATGTTAGGTTTTCAAGCTGCTATTATGTTTGTAATATATGCTTGGGATCAATATAATAAAACTCAACAAGCTATAAAAGCTACTGAAGAAAAAAGAATGTCTGCAAGAAATGAAATGTTGGTAAAAGAAAAAGAGGCATTTGATAGCAGATTATCAGAGATAGATAATTTAAAAGATTTATTAGAAGAGTATAAAGGGTTGAATGAACAGGGAGAAAAAACTACTCAGACTTATAGTAGGATGTCTGAAATTCAAACAAAGCTTACTGGAGTTTTTGCAAAATATAATTTGCTTAAAATAAAAGAAGGTGTAGAAACTAAAAATGGAATTGGTTTAATTTCTCAATCAATAGATTTAAATAAAAATTATGCTAGTGTTTTAGATACAGTTATAGAGAAAACAGATGAATTAAGAAAAATAGAAGTAGAAAGAATGAAAAATACTATAAAAGATAAACAAACAATGATGGCTATGGACATTGGGCAAAAAGCTAAAGATGATGTAACTGGAGTAATAGAAGCTCTTAAATATGCTAAAGAAGGTGGAATTGTAGATTTAGCTGCACAATTTGAAGGATTACTTAGTTCTTCTGTTACTTGGAAAGGTATTGGAAATATGCTTGGTGGGGCTCTTCGTGGAAAATTTACAACTGCGAATGAAATAGTTTTAGGTGTAGATCAGATGGAAGCAGGTAGACAACTAATGGGAGCATGGGATTCTACTAAAAAGAAGTTGGCAGAGGTAAGGAAAGAACAAGAAGCTTATGCTAAAACTTTAGAACCTACAATTAATGCACATAAAAAGCTTTCTTCTACTCAACAAGAAAATATAGATAAATTAAAAGCTCAAGAAAATGCTTTAATAAATATTCAAGCCGCATTATTAAAAGCAGGATACGCCTCTGAAGATTTTAATTCTCAAATTGATGCTTTAAATAAAACTTTAGATGAGATGGAGAAAAAATTTGGAAAGGGAGTAGGAGCTGAAGCATATTTGAAGTTTTTAGATATGCTTAGAACTGGCGTTATGAGATCGCAGGTCGTTGGTAATTTAGGAGATAAGTTAATTGAGGCGTTAGGAAAATTTCAACGATTAAGACAAGAACAAAAAGTTCTTGAAACTCGATATGGTACACAAGTACCTGGAGCTAATACAGAAGCTAAAAGATTAATAACTGAATGGAGTAAAAATGAAGTAGGAAAGATTTTATTAGAAGGTACTGATGGATTAAGGAAATTTGGAACAGAAGCAGATATGATGATGAAGAAACTTAAAGGAAGTCCAGAAGAAGTTGCTAAATTAGAAGTAGAAATGAGAAAAATTTCAGAAATGGATAAATTTAAAACTATAGAAGATACTTTAAGTAGTGCGCTTACAGTTTTACGGGCTAAGTTAGAATCTCTTAATCAGCCAATAATGGGAACAAATATCCAATTTGTGGAAGAACAAATTGCTGGAATAGAACAATATATAAAAGGAATTCAAAAAACTCAAGCTTCTGTAGCTGCAATAAAGGCTAAAGTTTCTTCAGCAATTGATTTAGAATCAGAAAGAGCAATTGTTAAAACTCAAATTCAAGAAGCAGAAACTTTAAGACAGATTAATAAAGAAACAAATACAGCAGTATCACAGTCTTGGGATAGATATTATGCTTTAAGTAAAACAGCGGAACAACAAAATATAGAAAATGTTTATGCTGAATACAGAAATGAGTTATTTGATCTTGAAGATAGAAGAATAAAAGCTTTAGATAATAAAAGATTAGCAGAATTAGATCATGCTGTTACATTAGCTATTGCTTATGAAAATCAAGCAGATGAACTTAAAAAGATGGAACCTATTTTAGAGAAGATATTTCAATATAATCTTATGATAGCTAATATTCAACGAGAATTAAAGATGAGCGAGCAAGTTAAAACTTCAGATGTTGCTAAGAAATATAGTAAAGGTACAATGTCTGGAGCTATGTTAGATATTGGAGGTGGAGGAACTGGCATATTTAAAGATATTGCTGGATTTTCAACTGCTATAGATATTGCTAATGAAAAATGGTATGCGTTATCTGGAACAGTTGATATGTTTTCAGATAAATGGTGGGAGTTCTCAATAGAATATCAAAATTCTATGCTTGCAGCAAATGAAAATATAATGGCTTCTTTTGAAAATCTGTTTGGAAATATAGCTAATTTTGCAGAAAATACATTTGATATCTTTGGATTGAAAGCATATGAAGCTAATCAAAAAATAGAACAAGAATTAAGAGTTGATCAATTATTATTGGATGATCAATTTAGGAATAGAGAAATAACAGTACAAGAGTATGAAGCTACTCGTATAATGTTAAATAAGAAAGCATCAATTGAAACAAGAAAAAATGCAGCTTTACAAGCGGCAGAAGAAAAGATAGCTATGGGTAATGTGTTAAAATCTTTAGCTTTAGAATTTGGAGTTAGGGCGTTAGCTGCAACCGCTCTAGGATTTTTAGGATTTCCAAATGGGTTTAAAGCTGCTGCAGCGTATGCGTCAGCAGCAGTATTGGCAGGTGGGGTTGGTATTAGTTTAATGAAATCTGGAATAGCTGATAAAGCTCAAATAGAAGCTCAGGCTAGATTAGAATCAACTCTAGCAGAAAGAGAAGCACAGCGTGCGTCTGGAAGTTCAACTGCAGCAGATGCTGGGGGTAAGAGTATAGGTGGCACAATATCTGCTCAAGAACTTCATATCTACATTTCACCAACGACTACTATAAATGCAGATACAGTTATAATGTCTAATATAGGCATCGAAGAAGCAAGTCAGATTATATCGGATGCAACAGTAGAACGGATACAAGAAGCGATTGACAATAGAGAACTTCAACTTCAAAATGCAATCAAATGACTTGAACCATACAATAGAAGTTAAGTTTTTAAGTACCTGCCTCACGTGGGGTTATGGTCAAGTCTTTAAAGTGGTATCAACGTATCAACTGAAAAATTTGACTGAGGGTTGAAATGGCGACTAATGCGGCCTATGTTGCTTGGTACGTAAGCACTTTTGATTATGCTCATGCAACACCAGCTCGAATAGAGGATTCTCGTTATTGGCGTTCTTGGCAACTAGGAGTCAATGTTCCAATTCCCAACCCTCACTTTACTTGGGAAAAGAAAGTAACGATGATTGGAACAAATACTCAAAATTCTGGAGCTTCCCACATTATTCTTAATTTGGGGAGTACAGAACTAAGGGACAGATTTAAAAATCTTCTTACAGTCCAAGGATATGGAGTTATATCAAACAATGCTACTAAGATCGGGGAGATTGTTAGAATCAATACTTGGTCAAATGAAAATTCTACTACTGCTAGAATTGTATTTGATAGAGCATTAGAACATACTTATACTGCTCCTAATTATACTATAGAATTTTTCTCTGATAGAATAGCAAGTGGTTGGGATGTTAATGATTCTTTATTAGTTCCAAGGGGTTTAGCTAAATCATATCCAGTAGATCTTGAAGATGTAGATGGTAAATTACAAGGTCAGCAACTGTATATAGGGTCAGGTAATTTTACAGGAACACAAAAAGAGTTTACTACAAATATTCCTAATATACAAGAATATGCTAAACAAGGGAATGGACTTTATTATAGAGTAGGTGCAAGATATCATATTAAATATTATCCATTGCCTGCATCTATTGGTAGTGCTGACGCTGGTTATATATCTGTAAAAATTCTTGGATGTGACACTCCCGAAAAAATAATATTAAATTATATAACAGGTGCAGAAGATAATAAATATTTTATCTTTCATTCTTATCCAGCTTTTTCAGATTGGAAAACATATAACACACTTTTAGATTCAACAACTTATAATAGACTTTATATTGCATTCGTTGGAGGTACAGCTCCTCTTAGTAATTTAGAAATAAATTTTGGCATTGACGATATTTATTTAGAACACTCTGCGGGATTTGAAACAACTCAAGATAAATTAGGGACTCTCTTAATGACGTATGCTCCTAATCGAGAGTCTTTATCTATGAATGCGGACTCACTAGAAGAAGTAGTACAAGTTTCTAATGCAGATAAGTATCCATTCTTTCCATTAGGTAATCCTAATAAGTCAAAGAAGTATTCTATAGGTTGTACGTTTGAAGATTCAAATATGGATACTTATAGAAAACTACAGATTCTTCAAACGTGGCAAGACAACGGTTTTAATTTAAATCTTCATACGCACATGCCTGAGCTACCAGAGGTTCTTACTGGTAGAATGAAACTTGGTAATCTTAGAAAGAATGTTTGGGCTTTCACAAGAGTATCATTTGACTTTGAATTCACGGAGGTTTAAGTGACGCAATTAGAATTTCTCAATGCGTTAATAATGCAGAAACTCCCTCTTGGGATAATTAAGAAATTATTTATCTTTGATAAAGCTGGAAGAAAAGTAGATTTTTCAGAACAGCTACAAATAAACGGTACTAATAGATTAATAGATTATGGAACAATAGAGACTGTTATAGAAGGAGACTTCAATCACTTCTACAATAAGTCAGGTGATATACAAGTTAGAAACAATGATAGATTTTTTAATTTACCTTTCCCAAATACTCTTAAAGATAATGTAGGAACTGCTGCAGAGTTTTTACAAGATCCTCATGGAATTATAAATGTATTTAAGAAGCCAGGTTATAATAGTGGCACTTATTCAAATAGTAGATACACGCTTGTTGAAATTGGCGCTGATTTAGAATTAAATGGTAAACAGTTTTCTGTTAAGTTTGCTACATTGGTATTAACTAAGGTTGTTACAGATACAAAAGAAGTTGCTTTAATTAAAACAGATGGCTTAATTAGAATAGCTATGGATACATCAGCAGAAAATGTTGTAGATGGATTAAAACGCTGGTATATTCAAAGACCAATTTCATTTCTAATTACAGAGATTCTTAAAAAAGCATATGGAGTTGTTGCGGCAGATGGATTAACTGTTAATCTTCCTCCTGGATTTGTTGTGCCAAAATTTATAGATACACTTTTAGATTTTTCTCCTTCTGTGAATGGCATGTTTGGCAGACCGCCAGTTCAATTAGATACTAATGCAGATGGAGAACCTGATTCTTTTCCAATGACATCTAAGTTATGCCGGGCTATGTGTTACGATGTTGTTAATAATTATTTGTTTCTTGGTATTGATGATGAGATATGGCAATTAGATTTAGATACATTTTTATTTACTCTTAAGAAAACAATTACTACAAATGAATTTTCTGATAAACTGTTTATAGAAAGATTATCATTAGAAACAATAGGATCGTATAATTATATACGAGTACAAGCAAGATACTATGTTCATGAAGTCTTAGCATTAGAATATTCTCCATTTGCAGATGACGTATTAAAAGAGCATTTGATTTATATTAGCTATATAGATAGAGCTGATTGGATTTCAGATTTTGATCAACGAGATTACGTCTATGATTCAGAGTTTAATTTCTTTCCTATAACGGGTGTTTTAAATTATACTATGGAAGTTTCTAATGGAAACTATTATAAAGATGCAGTAAGTTTTGCTTATATGGCTGGTATGTGTCCATTTCAATCAGGTCCATTACTTCCAATTTTGCAGGCGGATCCAGTTCATACTCAATGGTCTACTGCTAGAGATACAGATCAATACGCATTTTTAAGTTTAGAAAATTTAGAGTTTAAGAAAATGATATGGCCAGGTGGGTGGGGAACTGCAGAGATTATATTTCCTTGGCATTTAGTTCGCATTAGAGATGAATCTGGATTGCATCAAACAGCAGATTATGATGCTAATATAGATCCAATAAGTCTACCAAGCTTTGAATCGACGATACAACCCCCAACATTTAAGACCCTTAATATTCCAATACCGTTTCCACAAACAATTTGGTTTTCATATCCCGGGTTAGTTAATACTTATCATAGCAAATTAAGTCATACAGTGGCTATGATGCGTTCCCCAACTTTTAAAGGTGAGATTGGAACAACCGATGATTTCATTTCTTCTGGAACAAACAATACTAAGAAACCAGATTTTTCTATGGGTAGAGGGTACTACGCTTTATATGGACAAATGCACACAATAGATTATAATGATAGATATAATATGAATGGAGGTTTAGAAAATGTTTATTTTGCTTCAAGTGCTAATAAATATAGGCATATAAGAGATATTAAATTTTCTTTAGGACAAAAAGGAGTTAATTGTTGTATAGATTCTAGTGATGGAAAAAGATTAGAGATTTATGCTATTCCGAGTCCAGTAAAAATAGGATTGATGTATGTTCAGAATTATGTAAAGGAAGGAATAAAAGATAATACAGTTTGGTATGTAGGAGCAAAAAGTAATTTTGATACTTCTTATACTTATAGATATGCAGGTTTAACAGTTAGAGAAATGACATTAGGTGGACAAGGGCAAGTAACTGCTTTAAGTGAAATTTATAATCTTAGAATGTTTGTTAAGTATGGAAGAGAGGTGCAGCCTCTGTGCCTTGTTAAAGGCCCAAATGAAACATTCTTATTATTTGGTATTACTTTCCAAACGCTAGATGGTTTACGCTTTATTGGTAACAACGCTAATAGTGAGGATAGAAAATTTGGTACAGACAAATATGCAGAGTGTGTAGTGTATGAAATAAATCCAAGGAGTGATGTAAATACAGTAGTTTTAATAACAGATATTGCTTATAATGATAAAACTGTAGGTGGCTCTTACCACGGGGTTGAATCTGGGGGATTCACAATAAGTGGAGATAGTAGTTCAGCATTTCCTGGTGGCACTCATAATTATTTAATAAAGGTTACTAATAGTTCTGGACATAAGTATTGTTTTCAGCCTACTGCTCCAACATCTCTTCCTCCAACAACAACTTTAGAATATAGAGCTACGTATGCTATAGAAGGAACTCCTATCGATTATTGGAAAGCATCTCCTACAGATTCAACAAGCTTATTAGATGTATTAGATTGTATAGACGATGGGCAAACTTCGGATGATGCAAATTATATTTATTATGGAAATACTAACATTAATACAGATTGGCAAAAAGGTACACAGGATCTTAATTTACAATTTGAGAGTACAACGCAAAATCTTACAGGTTTAAAAGTTCACATTAGATGGAAAGCAGACAATGGTGGATTTGAATTTGATTGGAAATTAATAAATGTAGGCACTAGTACAGAAATTGCACATGCTTCAGTATTTGATTGTACTAGTACGACTTGGACAAATACGCTCATTGAAGTAAATACTACAATTGCATCTGGAACTACTATAAAAATAGAATTAGACTTTTTTAGATCAAGCTCAGAAACTAATTCTCGAGTAATGATTTCTAATGTTGTTATAGAAACTTTAGGAGCTGTTGTTCAAGATATAAATTATTCTGGATATCAACAAAGATTAGATAATTCAATAGATTCTGTAAATCCAGAAAATAATGTATTACCTGCAGGTAATTTTAGAAATACTTATATTAGAAAAATGGCAAAAATTCTTAGCTCCTTTATGGATGTTGCAGTATTAGAAGGAGTATATGTTGATGGATATTATTATGTAGCTGTATTGATGCTTAATAATATAACTGATTATGGAGTAGATACAGTATATACAGATTCTCCAAACCAATATGCAATATGGAAATTATCAAGTTATTCTTGGCCTAGTAGAGTATGTGTAAAGACTTTATTTAATCAGCCTAAAAATCTTATAGTATCTGGTTTAAAAATATTCTTTTCTTTAGAAGGATTAGGAATATTTGCATCAATAGATACAGATGATTCAGACGCATATAGAGAATATGATGCTATCAATCCTGGAGTTTTTGATGAGATGTACACAAATGGACAGACTGCTGTTGTAAGTAATGCTACTAATCCAAATGTTTATGCCGTGAGTTCTCCCAATGGAGGAGAAAGATACTCTTATAAATTATTAGAAGGAAAGTATTATTTGTGGCAGTTAGGAACTCGGTATATTCCAATAATAGAATTTGCAGATTTCTCTGGAATGTCTTGTGAAGATGTATTGCAAGAATTTTGTTCAATCATAAATTGGACAAAAGGGTTCGATGAAAATGGAAACTTCTTTATGGTAAGAAGGAATCCAGACTATTCAGATACCCCAGACCTTACCTTATTGGAAGGATATGATACAAAGTATATAGATATAACTGAAATGGAAAATACTGTAGATGAGATTATTAATCAATGTTCTGTTACTCCATTTAGAGCAAATAGACAAGACATTAAATTTAACATTATCTATAGAAAAAGATTAGATGATAGAGTATTTCCAGATATGACATTTGATGCTGAACAAAGAGACATCTATCAGAAAAAGATAAACTTGATTTGCGTCAGGGATGGTGAAATATCTTTAGCTTCAGCAAATATAGATACGTGTCCATTATTTAAATGGAAGGTTGTTGAAGTAGAAACAGAAGTTAGAATTATAAAAGACTTGGGTGGTTCAGATACAACGGTTCAACTTGCCAGCGTATTTGGTGGCAGTGCAACAAGTGCTGGAATTAGAATTAATGATTGGTTTAAGATTCAGAATCCTGCTACAGATGAATATGTTTTTAAAAGAATAAATGCTGTAAGTGTTCCAAATAATACAATTGGAATCGAAAGTAGTTTAGGGTTTGCAGTTACAAAAGATACTGTGGCCATTATTTTAAGAGATAAGAATTATTATTATAGCAATGATTATGTAGCTACGGGAGATTGGGATGTTGATAGAATTTATGTAAATTCTTTAGATAATTTAGGCATAGGAAACATTGTAGAAAATGTTGCAGGGGTTAGAGCAATTGTTACTCATAAAGGAATAGAAGCGTCTGTTGATTATTGGGCTACAGGTTCTTTTGGAACTCCTTATATTAAGATTGATAAAACTGAAGCAGAATTTGCTTTAACAAATGCAGCATTAAAAGCGTATTGGTCTCCATTATTATCTAATACACTATATGAAGTAGGTGGAAATTCAGTATTTATAAAGCTAACATTAAAAGAAACAAGCGATACAGTAGATACAACACAAGTAAGAACTACTCGAACTACAGCAGATACAAGAAGATTTTATACGGGGGATTATATAGAAGTAGATTGTCCAGGATTAAAGCTTGAAGCAGATGAGGCTTCAAGACAGATTTATATTGATTCTGTTTCAGTGGCTTTATATGGATTGGTATCTGAAGAAATAACAGATAAGAAATTTCTTACAAGACCTTTAGCTAGAAATTTAGCAAAGTTAAGAGTAACTGAGAATGCCAAACCAAGATTTAAAGGGATGGTTCAATCAATACTGTTGCCGCAGTTATCGGCAGTTGTAAAAGATAATCCCGATTCTCCTGATGGAAGGTTGTTTGTGGTGAGAGTTCAAAATAGTAAGTTGTTTCCACTTATACAAGGAAACTCGGTAGATTTTTACGTCACCTCCATCAAACACAATTTACGCAAAAGGACTACCGAGTTTGGTGTTAAGGGGATAAAAGCTATAGGTGAGAGTTAAGGCTTCTTTTTGACATTGAGGGAATCAAGTCTTTTTGTCTCTCCAATTTTTTGTTCATTAAGAATGAATAAAGCTCCTTCTATTCTCAATACTGATTCTTCTAATTGTTTCTTTTGTTCAGTAACTTTCTGAAGGTCTGATTGAAGTTCAGCTATTCTAATTGTTACCTGTTTAATCATTAGAGAATCTTTAGCAGTAGCTTGAGGATAACAAGTAACAACGCAAATAGCACAAAGAATAATAAGTGCAGCAATAGCAATTGAAGTTTTCATTTATGCTCCTCTAGGAATTTTTTAATTTCATCTATGATTTGTCCAGCTTCGTGGTAATAGATGTCATGATTAGAAAGAGTAATTACCTTAGTGCCACCACGCCATAGTGTAGCAAGCAGTTCATCTTTCTTCCTAAGAACATAACCAACATACTTCTCAGGTTCGGTAGACATTAGATGATAAAGCCTATCGAGGTTATGTTTAAAGGTTCCACGTTTGATCTCTTCAAATCTAACCTCTTTAACAAATCTGTTTTCTGGTTTTGGCTTAAGGTCTAATACCATGTTATGCTCTTTCTATTCCTAATTGAAGTGGAGTATGGCCTTTTAAGAAGTCTTGTAGTTTGCAGATAAAGAAAACTCCAAAGTCCATATTTATAAGTCTAATAAAATTTTCTGGAACTCGTAAGTTATGGTTTTTGTAGTCTACTTCATCTATCATGATTAGAACATCTTCATAATTCTTTGTAAAGATAAGTACAGGGATTTTATTGACTTGATGTTCTTTTCTTTTAGAGTTATATTTGTTACAAGCTGCTACTGCCTGTGCCCAGAATATCCAAATTCTAGCAGGGTGTTTTCTAATGATGCCAGGTATTAAGAAATCAGTTAATCTCCAGCCTTCATCATTCTTAATTTCTACACAGAAGATAAAACCATTAGGGCCAACTAAATCTCCAGCTTGACCAATAAGTCTATTAGCACCAGAAGAGCTAGATGGACTAAAGGCTTGTGGCACCTCTATCCAATTATCAAAAATATCAGAGACTACACTTTCACCACGATTGCCTTTAGCTCTAGAGCTTCTAGCAATGCGTTTCTTTTTATCTCTTTTTTCCAAAGATTCTGGTTTTATTGTAAGATCAAGCCACGTTGGCATAGTTAGTTCTCAGTTTGGTTATACCATCTTTTCTAACTGCTTCAATAATGTTGCTAAACATCTGCTTGAGTCCATCGTCATGAGATACGATTAGTTTTTGTCCAGGTAATGATCTTAATAGATTGAAAAATTCTCCAATACCTGTATCATCAAGTCCATCTATGATTTCATCGAACTTCATAAATCCAAGTGGTAAACTATTTCTTGAGAGTGCAATTCTACGTATAGCAAAACCAACACAAGTAGCAATACGTTTGCGTTCTCCCTCAGAGAAGGCTTCATACTCAGCTTCACTGCCGTGTTCATCTTTTACAATGATTCTAAACTCTTGTTTAGTCTTACCACTCTTAAGTTCTTTTTCTAAATCAAGAGCAACTGAAAGTCCTGTATTTAAGAATTTCAAGTAATAATTAATAGAGTTCTCAAAGAAGGGTAGATAAGTTTCAATGAGCAGTTGCTTAATCATTGGAAAGTTCTGTTTCCAAAACTCAAAGTTTCTAACCTTTTGTTCTATATCTTTAATATCAGCTTCTACTTTAATAATCTTTTCTTTAGCCGTCATTATTTGACGCTTGATTTCTTTTAATTGTCCAAGCTCTGTAGCGAGAAGTTCAATTTGCTCTTCTGCTTCTTTCATCTCTTTCTTAAGAGAATCAATATCAACATCAGATAAACTGGCTTCAAGTTGTTTTATTTCTTCACCATAATCTGTTGTATCTACTTCTGGTAATCTAGCAAGTTGTTCTGCTGAAGCACGTACTTTACCTTCTGCTAAAGCAATTGTTTGTTTTAAAGTAGCATCTTTCTTTTTAATTTCTTCTGTATTTTTAATAATAGATTCAACTGTTCCTAATTCAGCTGATGCTGCTAAAGTTTTTTCAGCTATAACTTCCTCATTAACCTTTAAAGTATTGACATCTAAGATATGAAGATGTCCTTCTTGTAAGTGAAGCATAGTAGAACACTGAGGACACTTCAAAGGTTTCTTAAGTTGGTTACTTATATCAAGAGCTTCTTTTCTTAAGAGAGAATGTTTTTCTCTTATCTCTTTTTCATCTGCTCTTAATTCAGCTAACTTAGTTTCTAGTTCAGTTGTGTTTATTTCTTTCTTTTTGAGTTCTCCAATTTGCTCAGTAATTTCACTAATCTTTTCTGTTAAATCAAAGTATTGTTTAGATACCTGTTCAGCTTGTTTAGTCTTTAATCTCAGGGTTTCAATCTTAGCAAGAGTAGTTTGGTTCTTATTTGCTTCAGTTAGCTTCTCCATAAGAGAAGTTTTGTATGTCATCCAATCTGCTTTATTTTTGTTACTGTCGGCTAAATTTTCATCAACAGTAGCTTCATAAGCATCAAAAGAATTAAAATCAGATGGTAAGATACTACGTGCTTCTTGAATAGAATTTTGAGCTAAAGATAAAGATTGAACTTCCATCTTATGAAGTTCTTTAGCTCTCTCAGTAGCAAAGTCAAAGGCTTCAACATTAAGAAAACGAGTCAACAATTGCATACGCTCTACATTGCTAGTTTCTTTACTAGCAAATCCTCTAACTGTAGAAGAGGAGAAATAAACGGTGTTAATATAGTCTGAAAGAGATTTCTTTAAGTCTAAATTAAGATGACGAAGTATTTCTTCTTGAGTTTGAGATGTTGTTCTTCTACCAAGATCATTTACAGGTTCTCCATCAACTACGGTTATAAATTGAAGAACTTCTTTGATTCCTCTGGTTCTGTATATACTATAGATTAGTTCACAGTCTTTATTGTCTGTATCTCTTAAACATAAATGAACACCACCTTCAGTTTGTCCTCTACGAACAACCCCGTCTACTGATATATCTCTTAATACTTTTCCAGTAATGGCCCAGCAGATTGCATCAAGAATAGATGATTTACCTGAACCGTTACTATCAGAACCAATAGAGTCTCCATTAGAACCTACAATTAAAGTTTCTCCTTTAGAGAACTCTATGTATTGAGGTTCTTTTGGAAACCGAAAGAGGTTCCAAACTTTTATTGAAGCTAACTCTAAATTCATTAACTAATCCTTTTTATTATACTACACTAATTTACAACAAAACATGACTGGACACAAACTATTTTCTAGGGTCATTTCCTCCATGATATCCAAATGAGCCAACATAAGGTTCATGCTCAACGCTAAATTTATAAGCAAGTTCTACTGGTGCAAATTTAATTCCTTTGTCTATTAAGAACTGACGATAGATGATTGTTGTAGTATCATCTTCAGGATGAAGACGAGTTATCTCAGGACTGGTAGCGAGTAATGTCATTAGCTTTTTGCTACGTAAGGAAAAGCCACCATTGCCTACTTTAATATCTGTTCTAAAATGCCAAGGAGCTCCAATATAATCATACTGTAGAAACTCATCTGTCCAAGCTTTAGGATTAAGTACGTAGCCATCCCATTGAACTATTAGAACATAATCAGTTTCAAAGTATTTATACAGTTCTTTGACAACAAATTTGGAATAATCTTCTTTAGTTCCTATATGAGGAATAGGGGAAAGTATTATAGGATGTGGAGTTAGCATAGCTAAAGATGTAATCCATTTAGCAGCAAAGAAATTTATGCCATTGGTGCTTTCTACTAGAGCTTTAACTGCTCTAGCTTTTCCAAGACAATCAATACAGACAACTGTTACGTTAGGCAATTCTAACATTTATGAATGGCTCCACTTTCTTAAAAGAATAGTTGTGAACAAAGTCTTTGCAGGTTTCGTTAAATTCTCTTTTGAATTCTTTTTCAATCAAATCAGCCCAAGGCATATTACCAGAGTGCCCCCAAGACTTTACTTTACGGAGCATGCCTTCTTTTGTACGCGCCCAAGAGTAATGATGAAACATAGGTTGATTAAAAGTATCTGCTACATTACGTTGAGATTGTGCATCTAATAAACCAAAGCGTTCTCCTGGGCAGTTATCAAGATATTCAAAATTACATTTATTCCATCGAGTTAATACTGCTACTTCTTCAATTTGATTAGCCTGCCAACAAGTATCTCTAAAATACCAATAGCCTAAAATTCTATATGCTGAGAAATTATTAAGATTGAAAGTATGTATCCATTCAATAAATCTAGCAGTATCTACAATTTCATCTGCATCTAAAAATAATACCCAATCAGTTGGTATTGTTAATGCTTGCCAAGCGTATGCCCGCATACGATTATGCCAATGTCCATACGTTGGTCTGTCTCCAGTAAAAGGAAACATTGTATATTGGACAGGGTAGTTTTGTTTAATTGTTTCTAAGATACCCGCAGTATCTTCAGGTTGTCCATCAAAGAAATGCGTACAAGTAGCTACAGCAACTTGAGTAGAGAACGGACGTGCATGAGATATACAGTCATTAATAAAATCTTTATCGTTTGAACAATAGCTAATTACTGTTGAGATTTTCATGCTTAAATACCCTATAAGTTTCAAAAGAATCTACTTCAATGAGATTTGGAACCTTTGAAATATTAGCAGCATGTACACCATCATAAGAATCGTGATGGAGAATTAAAGTTTCTTTATGAGAGTATTTTCTACTTTGGAGTAATGTGTCATATCTTACGTGGCCATCAATTATAATAACATCAAAAGTCATCTCAAATCTATCAGGATATCTTACATAAGAAAAAAAGTTAGGATGAGATAACCAGATATCAAGCGGTTCTCCAGGTATAAACTTGGTTGGAGTCCCTATTAATGGAGGGGCTTCTCTTAAATCTACAAGTCTATCTGCTGGTAAATGTTGCCTAACAGTTTTTGCCCAAGATAAATCGGCTTCAATGGATATCCATATACTAAGATTTGGAATAAAATATGGATAGATAGTGGTTGAACCGCCAGACCCCCATTCTAATACTCTACTGGGGTTTCTATTAAGAAAGAATTTAAATACTTCGTAAAATTCTTTATCAGTTCTAACCCAAGGGTTTAGCATAATATTCTTTCATCCAGTCAACGGTTCTTTTTACAACTTCGGGAAGTGGAGTCCATGGGTCAAACATTAAATCTTTCTTTGCTTTTGAAGAGTCTGCTACTTTAATCTTTGTTGTAGCTTTTTCGTGTTCATCTATCCAAGTAATTAAATTTCTATCTGCACCGGTATAATCCCAAATAAGATTTGTAAGTTCTTCTATTGTATAAGGTACATCTCCTCCAAGGTTATAAACTTCTTTATTTTTAAAGTTATCTGGAATATTAGCAAGTGCTTTGATTGTGTCATTAATATATACACCACATCGTATATGCCCTTTAAAAACCGTGATTGGTAATCCATGTAAAGCATGATAGACAAACTTAGCACATACAGAACGATAAGCGTGGTACACTTCTCCAGGGCCTTGAATATCAAATAAACGAACTCTAACGATTTCACTTTCAGGATGAAGCTCTTGCCAATTCATAATCTGTAATTCATTAGCCCATTTAGATATTGCATAATCATTCATCTGTCTTACATCTTCCATGTGTGCTTCTTTCATCGTATCTTCAAAGATTATATTAGGATAATCACCATATACTTCTGCAGAAGAAAAGTGAACTAACTTAAATCTATAAGGTACTTGAAGAGTTAAAAGGTGTTTAAGACCTATGCAGTTTGTTTCCCAAACTTTTTCATAATAATCTTCACCATTCCATCTTCCGAATTCAGCGGCACAATTATAGACTAAATCAAAGCCTTTTGAAATTACTCTTTCTAGTTGACGAATTTCTCTAATATCACAGCGCTCATAAGTATTTACTTCGTGACTCATCTCTTGAACATAACCAACTTCTCCTAAAGAGTGCATAAGATCTATACCAAAAACCCAATGACCTTTTTTCTTCAACTCGTTTACAAGAGCAGTACCAACAATGCCTTTACTGCCAGTTACTAGAATTCTCATTGGTCAACCACTTCCTTTCTTTAAGAGTTACTTTGTTATAGAAGTCTTTATTTCTTTGAATGTATTGTTGGCTCAAAGGATAGAGTTCAGAAAATTTTGGATGGTCAAGATGAACACAGAGTGGAGCTCCAATGTATTTAATTGTTAAGCCTTTTAATAAAACTCTAAATAAGAAATCATTATCTTCAAAGGCAACTCCAGGAGCATAGCGTTCATCGAATCCTCGCATCTCTTTTACATGGTGAGTATGGATAGCACTTAAGAAATGATAAGCATAAGGAGCAAAAAGGTTATGATTATACCATCCACCATCTCCATCGTTTACTATCTTCATTATATTTTCGTATGAATATGTATCTAAATCTACAATTAATTTAGCACTTTTAGGGGTTGTATTCCAACAATGATAAGAAAAATATTGCATATCTTGAATATGGCGTATTGTATATTTTATGACATCTCCTACATGAAGACATTCTGGATTTTGTAGAATTAAAATGTCTCCAGTAGCGGCGCGTATGCCAAGATTGTAAGCAATACAACTATTAACCCAAGTTTTTTCTGATTTAGAAATTGAAATAAGTTTAAGATTAAAATCAAAATCTTTAAACATATCTTCTGTTAAGATGTGTTCATCATCACTGCCATCATCTACTATAATAACTTCTATTTCATCATGAGGAACTGCTGTCTTCATGACGCTCTTCAATGTTGGAAATAGAACTTTTTTTCGGTTGTAGTAACCCATCACTAAAGAAATAATCATCTTCAAAGTCTTTCAGTGCTTGAGTATTTGTTTTAGGAATATAAAGAGCAGTCCAAGGAAGTAGTTGTTTGAATGTAATAACTTTAAAATCTGGACTATCTTTTACTCTATCATAATAGTTTTGTTCTGCATCGTGAACTACAATAAGCTTAGCAGTTTTTGCTATTGCTAAGAAAGATATAATGCGATACTCTGCAGTAGCACCATCTATAAAAGCTAAGTCACAGTAAAGCCCGGTAGCGAATCTAGCAAGGTCAGCTTCAGTATCTTGTTTAAACTGAACTCTAGTATCCCAAGCCGTTTGTTGCATTTGAGCTAACCAAACTGGATTACTTTCTAAAGAAAAAAGAGTTTTTAGATTAGGATATGAACTTAGGAATGTCATGGTACTATAAAAACCACATCCGAATTCTACAACAGTTTCTATAGGTGTAGTTACAAACTTTGGAATACCCATCAGTACTCCAATGTGTGAACCGAATGGGTCATTCGTCATCTTTTATCATGCTCCATTTCCAAGTTCCTTTATATTTCTTTATGAATTTATTTTCTACTACCAAGTTTCTTCTTTCAAATTTGTCTTGAAAGGTTTTTCCATCTTTGAAGCCTGGAAACAACCAAATGCAGTCTTCAATTTTAAAGTATTTCCACATAAAAGAATTACATTCTGGTTTTGCACCTTTGTCTTCATTTATGCAGGCATCTGTCTTGGTCTTACTTACTGGAATTACAATTTTATCTAAAGCTTCTCTTCTAAATTTTCCTGCATAGCACATAAATCTTTCAAAGTAATGAACAGACCATTTTAAGTTAAAGCTCATATCAAATATAGAAGTATCTTTTATTTCAATACTATCGTGTAAATAAATAAATTCATCGGGTTGTATTATTCTATTAACATAAGAGATACAGCCTGTTTCATATCTTTCTGGAAAATAGTAAACAGGATAAGGAAGAGTACCTAGGTATGATTGGAAAGATATATCAGGTGGGTTAGGATCACTAAAATAGATTACAAGAGGATAACGATTATCATAGCCCTTTAATCTTTCAAGACTATTTCTAAGCCAAGCTTCTCTACCTGCTAGGGTATGTATGACAACTATTTTCTTAGCATTATTACTGAGCATCCAGAACTCCTATAATAAATTTCTAATTCAGCTGGTGCAATTTCTGGAATGTGTTCAACAATATACTGGGTCAATTTAGTCATAGATTTAAATCTATCTTGCCATACTTGTTGGAAATTAGCGTAGTAATGTGCTCCCCAATCTTCAATAAAGTAAACACCTCCGGGTTTTATGAAAGGCCAAAAAGCATGAAAGGTATTCCATGCAGCAGAAAATTCATGAGCACCATCTTCTACAAAAACATCTAACATTCCTATTTGATTTGCTATTGTATTTAAACTGGGTTTATCATCTTGACTGACCAAGAAAAGTTCACTCTTATTAAATTTACAGTGTTCTAGTTTACCGTCCATGCCATAAATTTTAGCTTTACCTTCAAAGTATATATCCATCCATTGTAAAAATCCGCCGTACCAAATTCCAAATTCAGCTACCTTAAGATCTTCAACACCTTTATATTGCTGTAATTTCTTTTCGTAGTAGTACAATAATCCGGAACCTTGTTTATCAGTTTCTATTAGTTCCATTGAATTGTTGCATCCTTTCATGTTTTGTTGTAAATTGAATATACCAAAAAGTGACGTGGATAAAAGAGTGGTTGCTTGCATCTACAAAAATTTATGGTTATATTATAGGTGTAATAAACATTAGAGGTGACATGAAACTTAGTCAGATTGGGTTGAAGTCAAATGACTCTATGAAAGCTCCTTTAGTTCTTAAACTAAGGGAAAATAGAGTTCCTAGCAAAAGTGTAGTTACTACCGAAGTTAAAACTTGGAATGGGGAGTTAATTAATACAAAAGATATTCCAGATATTAAATATCCTTTTGCTCAGTTAAATCCTCCTCAATCTGAATTTTATGTAAATAGATTTCTAGATAGCAACTTCATTATTTCTGCAGCAACTTCAGCTGGCAAAACTGTAATGGCAGAGTTGTCAAGGAATGGTAAGCTGTTGTACCTCTCACCTTTAAAGGCTATCTCTCAAGAGAAGTGGGAAGATTGGTCAAGCCCTGAACACTCGTGGCATTCATTAAATATATCAATTTCAACTGGGGACTATCAACTCACTCCTGATAGAGTTGAAGAAATGAGACGAGCAGATGTTATTGTAATGACATCTGAAATGCTCGATAGTCGTTCTCGTAATATGGCAAGTGAAAGAAATGATTGGCTATTAGATATTAAAACACTAGTAATAGATGAGTTTCATCTGTTGTCTTATGAGGGTCGTGGTGATAAATTAGAATCAGCAATCATCCGTTTTACTGCTCAAAATCCAAATTGTAGATTGATTTGTTTGTCTGCAACAATGCCTAATGTAGGTCAGTTAGCGGATTGGCTTACAAAGTTAAATGGTAAGCAAACTACTACGATACTTTCTAACTATAGACCAGTTACTCTTCATAGGCATTACGAAACTTATATGCAAACTAGAGATTATGGAGAAACTGAAAGAATTAAAATAGAAAGATCTGTTAAAATCGCTGGAGATTTCCCTGATGATAAGTTTATAATCTTTGTTCATTCTAAAAATACGGGCGCTCAAGTTTTAAGATCTCTTGAAGAAGCTAACATTAAATCAGAATTTCATAGTGCTGATTTAGATAAAGAGACACGCCTTAAAATTCAAGCAGATTTTAATAGTAAAGATAGAAACACTCTTAGAGTATTGGTATCAACTTCTACTCTTGCATGGGGTGTAAACACACCAGCAGATAGAGTAGTGTTGGTAGGACTCCACAGAGGATTAACTAATCTTATTAGTAATCAAGATGTTCATCAGATGTGTGGACGTGCAGGTCGTGTAGGTAAAACGGCTAAGTCAGAAGGACACGCTTATATTCTTGTACCAAATATTAATTCAGATAAATTTATAGAATGGTGTGAGAAAGTAAACGATATTAAAAGTAGAATGAATAGTGCTCTTGATGATGGAGTGGCTACATTATGCTTCCATATTTTAGCAGAAGTATTAATTGGAACTATCAACGATGCACAAACTCTTATAACTTGGTATGATAGAACACTTGCAAAGTTTCAAGGAGATGATATTGACCTTGAGAAGTCTCAAGAGATTCTCAATACGCTTGAGAAAATAAAGACCATTAAGAAAGAAGAAACTGGGCTGTATTCTATTACAGGCTTAGGTAGAGTATCAGCATATTTATATTATTCTCCTTTTGATATTTATGCTTGGTATAGAAATTTTTCATACATTCAAAGAGAAAATCTTGAAGATGATAATACGGCTTTAGCTTGGGCTTTAGGAAATATTGATAGTTTAGATTTAGGATATATTCCTAAACATCAGCAAATAATATCAGAACGGTGGATAGAAAAAGCATTTGATATGAATCTCAGTGTATCTTTTCAAGCTCCTTATTGTGCTGTATATAATATGTTATTAAATGGAGAAGAAGAACTTCCATATGCAGCTCTTCCAATAAAAAGGCAATTACAGTCTGACCTTGGAAGAGCAATGTCTGCTCTTAAGATGATTGATAAATTCTATGGTATGTTCCATTTTGATAATCTTTGGAAGGTATTAGAGATGCAAGTAAGATATGGGGTTGGAAAGCATCTTATAGATTTGGTTAGTCTTCCTGGAATTGGAGCTAAGAGAGCAGATAAACTTTATAAGGCAGGCGTACGTACCCGTAAAGACTTCATTGAGAAACCTGCACAAGCTCGTGCAGCAATAACAGTTGCTCTCTATGATAAGATTATAAAGCAAATTGGGTAGATTACTAATGCCTTGTATATCTTTTTCTTTTATTAAAAACAACATCTTTACCTTTAATAATACAACAACAAAATCTAACCTTATATTATATTTTATATAGAAAGATTATTTGTTTTTCTATATAGAATATTAGATAGTAAAGAGGGAGTTAGAAATTACAACCCACTCAGGCAATAAAAACTTCTAAGTTTTTTCAAGAAGTCAAGTCATCTTTTATTAGATACTTCAATTTTCATCCAAACAGTTTTTGTGTTATATTTAAGATTCACAACAAAGAGTCAAAATGCAAGAATCAAAAATTGGATTAAAAGTAATAGACCAACAAGATAGAATGGCAAGAGACTTTGCGTGGCCTTTAGCCCTGTATTTCTTAAAGGCTAAAGCAAAACGAGAAAAGAGTTTCGTTATTAACGGGGTTGAGAAATATAAGAATAGCAATTTAGCTAAAATCTTTTATAAAGATTTGGTAAATAGAAGACTTGAATTAGAATTTACAGAGGAAATAGATGAAGAGAAATATTACAGTCAATTAAGTTCTGTAGAGTTTTGGAAAGAAGTTATAGATTTTATGTTTAGTTATGCTGATATAGATACATTAAGATTTTATTCTCAAACAGTTCGTGGAGTATTCGCATTTTATTTTAAGCATTATATTAGAATGAAAGCATCTATAGATTCAAGAACTCTAGATGCTGAGGAGAAAATATTACAAGCGACTGTTAGAAAATGGACTAAACAAGATGCTATTGCAGTATTTTATTTGTATCTGGTCAAACTGTATTTTGCTTTAAAGCAAGACACTTCACAGAAATACAATCAGAAGTATTATGTTTATGTGAAGTTTCTTAAAACTGAAGACGGGATTCCAAAGATTCATAATGTAGTATTAGAGAACAGTCAAGTGCTTAGGGGTTTATTTCTTCAGTTTTCTGTAGGGTTTAGTGAGTGGATGACAAAGTGGGATTTGAATATAGATGATTACTTTAATTATTACGAGTTTAGTAAGTTGTGTGAGACACGTGGAGTGCTGTTGTCACCTGAAATAACTAATCGTCCTGTAGATGATATTCTATATGACGCAATAACAACTTTCGTTATAGACTTCAAATGCGATTAAACTCAGAACAGTTTACTAGAATGAAAGAGGGGTGGGGATTTTCTTTTCTCCATCTAATGATAGAGTGGGAAGATTTAACTGATGTTCCTGCAGATATAAAGGAACAGATTATTAGATATGTAGAAGGGTTTAGTTTAAATCCTCAAATACTCTACGATTGTTTTAGGGCAGGAAATCCTCCTGGATTGTTTCTTTATTCAAACCAAAATGGAACTGGTAAGACTTCGTTAGTGCATATGCTAGCGAAAGGATTGGTTTTATCTGAGTATAAAATAAGAAAAATGAGGTACTTAACTGGCTTACAAATCTTTTATGAATTAAAGAAGAGCTTTGACCCTCGTGGAGGAATAAGAGAATCAGATGTATTGGATGATATGTTAGAGTGTGATGTTCTTTTTATAGATGATTTAGATAAAATTGGTAAGCCAACAGAATATGAAAAGAAAAGATTCACAATGATTATGGATGGACGATATACAAATTTGAAGCCGGTTATTATTACAGCTAATAAATCTATTCAAGAGATGCAATCAGATGACCAGCTCGAACAGCATGTATTTTCTAGAATGATTCAAGTATGTAAAGAAATTCACTTGCTATCAAAAGATGATTTTAGACTCAAAGGACTTCAACTGCAAGTTAAGGCGCAACCAAAGTTTAATCTTACGGGAAAAAGATGAGTGTATTTGAGCAAGTAAGAAAATCAATATCAGTTGTAGATTTATTAAAGTCAAAAGGATATAGTATCAAGTCTGTTGGGAGTACTCTCACACTTGAGAAGTGTCCATTTTGTGACGGCCATGATTGTTTTAGAATATACGAACAAGCGACTCGGTGGAGTTGCTTTCAATGTCCAGATAGAAAAGTAGCAAAAGATGTAGTAGATTTAGAGTATTACTTTTTAGGTGCAGAGTCGTTTTCATCTGCATTAAAGAGTTTATCTAGTACACTTGGTTTAGAGTTTCATGCAGATGAATTAGAATCAGTTGTTGTAGAAATTAAAGAAGAAGCCACCAAATATTACGAGTATATATTAGAAACTAAAGGAACAAAAGATAATAGAGTGTTTCCATTTAAGGGAGAAAATTTATCAGGGTCAACTTGGGATTTTTTAACTGCATTAAGAAAACATGAAGCTAATTGTATTAAAGCATTTCGTTTAGGATTGTCAGATGGTATGGTCAGTGAATATCTACAAACAAGATTTAAAATGAAAGAGGTACGTGCTAGTGGATTGATGAAAGAGGAGAGAGACCAATTTCCAGATGGAATGATAATGTATCCTCAATTGGTTGGAGGGCGTGTTAGTCATTTCACCTGTAAAGATCCAACAAAGAAATATAAACCATTTCAATCTGAAAGTAGGTTCAGGTCTAATCATTGGAGATTTTATAACCAAGATGTCTTATTAGATTCAGAGGAAAAGACAGCATTTTTAGTTGAAGGGGAAAATGATTTAATTTCTACAGTTTGGAAAGGTGGTGTATTACCTACAATTGGAATGATTGGTAACATAAGTGAAGAGCAAATTAAAGCATTACAAGATTTAAGTAAAGCTGGTTGGTCTCTTGTAATGGCGTTTGATGGAGATGAGCAAGGTAAGAAATATAGAAATACAGTAATTAAACAGGTGGGTGGGGCAATATTTGATATAGCTGTATCAGATAAAGGCATACCAGAAGGAAAAGATATAGATGATTTGTTGTGTCAATCTGAAAATCCTGCAGAGTTGATGAAGAGTTTATTAGAGAATGTTGTTGATGACCCTAAGATTTATGCAGTAAAAGAATTACCAACTGCTTCAAAAGTAAATAAGACAGTTGCTACGGATGAAGAGAAAGTACCACACTCTTTAGAACAAGAGAAGTTTATTCTTAAGAGCATCATTAAAGGCATAGAGTTAGAAACAGTTTTTGGTAGAATGACAGTAGATTGGTTTTATAAATCTTTGTATGGTAAGATTTTTAAAGAGTTAAAAGAGTTGTATGAAATAGATAAGACAGTAAATGAGTTGGTTGTCTTGACAACTTTAAAAGATAAAGGGGTTGGTAGTGAAGCAGAATTAAAAGAGATATTAGATTTTGAATTTGAATCTGATATAGATTCATCATTAGATATATTAGAAAAGAAATATAGACGTAGAATATTTTTAAAATTTGGAGTAGATGTACAGCATGAAATTACAAACAGTGCTAAACCCGTTGAAGAGATTGAAGAAGATATTTCAAATAGATTTTTCAATTTATATAAGACACTTGATTCAAAGTCTTTAGAAATCAATACATCTAATATATTGGACTTAAAACTAGCAAACCCCATATCGTTTAAAATAGTAGGAACTCCTTATTCAGATATAAATGTTTCGTTAGTTATAGGGTTTGACCATGGAAAGAATGTTGTGATTGCTGGGCGCCCTGGTATGGGTAAATCAGTTTTCAAAACTAATCTTAAGATGTATTGGTGTTCACAGAATATTGGTGTATTAGATTTTTCACCAGAGAATGGAGTTAAAACTGAGCAAGCTAGAAATGATGCGTATTTGACAAAGTTGAGTTTCAATAAGATTTGGAAGCGTGTTAATGGAGATGCTACAGATATTTATTGTAAAGAAATACATAAAAAGATGGTTGAACAGAGATGGCCTTTGTGGCAGTTTGAAGAATTAGAGAAGTTTAATTTGGGGTATATTGGTAGAAAGGTAAGGCAAGCTAAAAAGGAAAGACCTGATGTTGAAAAGTGGGTAGTGATAGCTGACTTAGCAAATAAGATTGCTGAGTATGATTCTGGTAGAGACTTGTGGCGTTCAGTGGGTATAGCAAATAGAAAAATGAAGATACTTTCAACAACATTAGGATTTTGTTTTGTAGCAGTTGTGCAGATTGGTAGAGGTGCAGAGCATGATAAGAATATTTCAAAACGTAGACCAGAATTACACGATTTAAAAGGCAGTGGTAATTGGGAAGAAGATGCAGACTTGATTTTCCTTTTATTTAGGGAAAAGTATTATGACAGTACGATTGGGACAGACGTACTTGAGGTCTCTCTCAAGAAGCAGCGCGGTGGACCACCAGGAGAATTTAAGAAACTCTTTGGTGGAGAGTTCATAAGGATACAAGACTATGAAACATTCGAATCAATAGAAGAATTACCACCAGATACTTAGGGCCCTTAGCTCAGTCGGTTAGAGCAGCAGACTCATAATCTGCGGGTCGCTGGTTCGAACCCAGCAGGGCCCACAATTTAATGAGGTAAAAATGTACTCTTTCAAATATACTCCTATAACAACCTACTGTGACCAAGATCTTCCTCAAGAGGTAATAGAGAAAGTGCTTTGTTGCAAATCTTTCTATTATACTAGATTTGACGAAGTTAGAAGGAGAACTGTACCATACCCAATTAAGAAAGTAATTGATTGGAATTTTTATAAT
>Ga0315291_10000244_pt1 | contig 69622 bp, 76 predicted proteins | sample YL17G12_20_MG_FD_203070 | JGI IMG/M metagenome (GOLD analysis project Ga0315291, IMG submission 203070) | Sediment microbial communities from Yellowstone Lake, YNP, Wyoming, USA - YL17G12_20 | ecosystem: Environmental > Aquatic > Freshwater > Lake > Sediment | place: USA: Wyoming | collected... | reverse complement strand
ACGTGGTTGGTCAGCTGATGGAACGTCCTGTTAGAGAAATACATCAAATGTTTGGAGCTTGGCAAGATCAAGATTCGGCATTGTATTGTGAAGCACTCCCTGCAATTAACCCAAAAGATATTCTTGTAGACCGATTGTCACGTAGGTGGATAGTTTTAAATACGGGCTCATATTCAAAAGGAACCCATTCAATAGGGCAAATTGTTCAGCTTCGACAGATCGAAAAAGAAGATATCGTATACACATTTCCTATAACTTATTAACCAAGCCTCATAAAAAGTGCCCACTATAAAACAACTGACTCGTAGGAAATATTATACTAGTCATAGGGTAGAATTAATAAAATAATGTAGTGTCCTGTTGTTTTGATTGTAATTCTATGAAACGTAACAGAACAGCCAATGAGTTTATTTCTAAATGTAAAAAAATTTTAGCCCATTATAATACGAAATGAATAGTATCCCGTTATTTGGAGTTTTAGTTTTAAATCGTGCAGATTTACTATTACGTTTATTTGAAAGTATCGATTATTCAATCGATGAGATTGTTATTGTTAATAACAGCACTAAGCCAGACGTAGCAGAGGCTATAGAAAAAATAAAAATAAACTTCCCCCAAACCACCGTCTATACCCCAGGACACAACATGGGCGTCGGACCAGGATGGAATTGGATATATAAATCATTTGATAAGCCATGGTATCTCATTGCGGGAAGTGATGTACAGTTCACCCCAGGGGATCTAGAAAAGATGGCGGCAGCAGCATGGGATGAGCATTTGAATTATGGCCACATATACGGCAATTTGGAGATGAATGCTTTTGTAACAACGAAGTTAAATTTAGAAGTGGTAGGCTATTTTGATGAGAATTTTTATCCAGCCTATCTCGAAGATTGTGACATGAAGTGGAGAATGAAGGTATTAAAAATAGGTACTCTTGTAATTGGTGGTACTAATATTATACACGGCGAAGCGCCTACGTGGGGCTCACATACTATATACTCGGATAAGAGATTAAAGTTTCTAAATAGTATTACTCATCAAAATGGTTGGAATTACTATGAGAGAAAATGGGGCGGACAAAATGACCGCGAGATTTTTAGCACACCATTTAACAATCCAAAGATACATCCTAAAGAATGGATATTTGATCCTGAGCTTAGAAAGTTAAACGATATTTGGGGCGTATAAAATATGGACTTTAAAAATATCCCCATAATTATACAGAATCGAGATCGTGTTTCTTGTTTGAAAGAGCAGATCGAAGCCTTTGAAAAACGAGGTTATAAAAATATTCATATAGTAGATGTAGCTTCTACTTATATCCCTCTATTGGAATATTACAAAACATTGCCGCATGAAATAATCTACTACCCAACCAATGAGCACGGACATACAACCTTTGTAAACGCGGGAATAGTACAACAGTTCAGCCACGATTGGTATGCATATACCGATCCGGACATCATTCCTTGCGAAGATTGCCCAGATGATTTTATGGAATTTTTTTGGAACCTTCTTCAATACAGCCCAGATTTATTAAAAGCTGGGTTCTCATTGAAAATCGATGATATACCAGAACACTATGAACCAAAGCAAGAGCTAGTAGGATGGGAAAAGCAGTATTGGGTCAATAAACTTCCTAGTCTTAATGCCTACTTGGCTCCGATAGATACAACATTTGCCTTATGTCGTCCAGGTACTTCCCCTATATGGGCATGGGCAGCACGAAGCGGTTCCCCATATGTAGCACGACATTCTTCGTGGTACTTAGATTTGAAAAATCTGCCTGAAGAAGAAATTTATTATTATAAACATATAAAACAAGGAGATACACATTGGAGTCAAATAAACAGCTCGCGGTCATTACCGGGGGCGCCGGTTATCTCGGATCTGTACTAACCCAATATCTGTTAGAACGTGGTTATAGGGTTAGAGTATTCGATAACCTTATGTATAAACAACTGTCTTTGTTAGAATATTGTTTTAACAAGGACTTTGAATTTGTATTCGGAGATGTACGGGATTTTAAAACTCTGGCTAAAGTTACTGAAGATGCAGAAATAATTATTCCGCTTGCGGCTATAGTTGGGGCACCAGCATGCGAGAAAGATCGCAAAATGACCTTCGACGTCAATTTTATGCATATAGTAGCATTAAAAGATTGTACCGTTGGAAGTCAGAAAATAATTTTCCCGTGTACCAACAGTGGTTATGGTATTGGGCAAGAGGGTATTTTTTGTGATGAGGAGACACCACTAAATCCCATCTCACTGTACGGTAAAACCAAAGTTGACGCAGAAAAGGCGCTGCTAGATACTGGTCGTGCAGTTACTCTACGATTAGCAACAGTATTTGGAATTAGTCCAAGAATGCGGCTCGATCTTTTAGTCAATGATTTTACATATAAGGCGGTGGCAGATGGTTATCTCGTATTATTTGAAGAGCATTTTAAACGTAACTTTATTCATATTCGTGACGTAGCACGCACCTTTTTATTTGCTATTGATAACTATGATAAAATGGTGGGCAAGCCTTTTAATGTTGGATTAGCAGATGCAAATATGAGTAAAAGAGAATTAGCCGAAACGATAAAAAAATATGTGCCAAAACTTTCAATACAGAGCGATGCAATTGGACAAGATCCAGATAAACGAAATTACATCATTTCCAACGAGCGTATTGAGAAGCTCGGATGGACTTCTGAATTTCCATTAGAGCCCGGCATTGAAGAACTTATTAAAGCATACAGTATTATATTGAATAACAGCAATTCCAAATTTACAAACCTATAATGAAGAACATACTCATAGTACATCCAAGTCGCGGCAGACCGCAACAAGCAAAGAAGATCTATGACCATATTCTAAAGACTTTGTCCGGAGAGAATATGCTGAAAAGTTATGTAGTATCTGTGGATCTTGACGATCCAACAATGCCAGAATATAATGATTTATTCCCTTTAACATTGGTACATGAAAACAATGGTGCGGTTCAGGCTACTAATCGTGCCTATGATCGTACACTTCTAGAACAACATGATATATGTATTATCGCCGCGGACGATATCTATTTTCCAGAAAATTGGGACAAGGATTTAGTTGCCGTATTCGATCAGTATGGATATGATAAGATTGTAAAGACTACAAACCAGTTCCAAGGTAATTTGGATCTAATAAATCTACAAGCAGCCGGTACGCAGTTCTGGTTAGATTATGGAATATTCTATTGGCCAGAATATATTAACATGTTTGCTGACGATGATTTAACGATATGGGCAAAACAAAATAACAGATATGTCGAAGCACGGCATCTGTTCTTTGCACACATGCAATACTCACTACAAATGCCTCCAGAAGTTGTTGAGAAGTTCGGAGCTATACACCAGTTCGATGAAACATATGCGCGAGAAAACAGTGGTATTGGATGGACAGTAGGACAAGAGGTAATAACAAGAAGAAGACAGGAGGGTTTTCCACATTATGGCAAGAATTAGTTTGATATATCCAAGCGATGGGTTATGTTATAAATTCGCACGTAACAGAACACGACGTATGCCTTTAGGTTTAGCATATATCGCGGCGGCCTTAGAAAAAGCACAGCATGATGTAAGCGTAACTGATGGGGCATTACACGATCTATCTGTAGAAGATACGGTGGAACGTGCGATGAAGACAGACCCACAATTTGTTGGTATCGGATGTACAACTCCGCTGTATCATCAAGCTGTGGCTATTATAGATCTAATAAAGAAACTCTCTCCCAACACAATCGTGTTGTTTGGAGGCCCCCACGTCAGTGCTCTTCCTGATCCAACGCTTAATTCCAGCAGGGCTGATTTCGTTTGTATAGGAGAAGGTGAAGAGTCTGTTGTCGCTATCATTGACAATATACTTTCTGGAAAGAACGATTTTAAGAGTATCCCCGGTATCGCATATAGAACCGATACCGGCGCGATTGAACATAATGTGGAATATAGATTGCGTCTACACCAATCAAAGGTCACTACGGTGAAGGCCATTGATTTGAATAAATGTCCCATGGCAGCTCGGCATCTATTCGAATGGACTAAGTATGTTGATTATGCTCGCGATATTTATACTCCACAAACGGGTACCATGTTCTCACGCGGATGTCCTGGAAAATCATATGATGATAAAACAGAAATTTATTCTGAAAATGGCTGGAAACTTTTTAAAGATTTAAAAGATGAAGAAAAAGTTGCTGCCTATCATCCAGAAACAGATAGTCTTATATTTGAAATTCCTCGAGGACGTTTAACATATCCTTATAAAGATGATATGATTCATATACATAATAAACAAGTTGATATAATGGTTACTTCAAATCATGTTAATTATTGTAATACAAATGATGGAGTTTATAGTAAAAAACCTTACAGATTTGAAGATGCTATAAAGTTTCTGGAACTTGGGGAAAATCAACAAAGAGCTTTTTTAAAAGGATGTAATGGGCATCAAGGGAAAAATGAACCCATAGTAATAGGGAAGCATACCTTCGAACCAACAACCTTCTTTAAATTTATGGGCTATTATTTGTCCGAGGGTTATACAGTAAAGAAAGAAGGGGCAATTTGGTTATATCAAAATGAAGATAGTCCCGCATTTCAATCTATGTTGCAATGTACGAAAGACATGGGAATGAGATCTTTTATAGTTAAACGGCCGAAAAAACTTAATGCGCAAGCAAGGGCCATTATTTTTAAATGTAAAGATTTGGCGGATTATTTAAGGCCTCTTGGACGAAGCTGGGAAAAAGGTTTGTACAAGGAATTATTATCGTATGATAAAAAATATTTAAAGATTTTCTTAGATGCTTATGTGGAAGGAGATGGCTCTATAAATATATTTAAAAATAAAAGTCATGCTAAACCACAAACAACCATATATACAACCTCTAAAAAAATGGCAGATGATATACAATACATTACATTTTTATTGGGGCGCTCGGCCAATGTGTTTATAAAAATTCGTGATACTGAACGATTGTTACAGGACCACATTGTAAAAAAGTCACGTCCCTTATATCAAATTACTATTCCTACTAATGATTCAAATACTTTTATTACCGGAGCTGATGTAAAACGAGTGCCATATAATGGAATGGCCTATTGTGTCGAGGTTAGTACAGGGGTTATATTAATACGACGAAACAATAAAGTTATTTTGAATGGAAATTGTGCATTCTGTGGAGCCGCAGATACATTAGTTCGTTGGAGACATACAGATAATATCGTAGATGAATTAAAACAGATTGAAGATATGGGAATAAAAAATGTCTTCATTATGGATGATACCTATACAAACAATAAGAAGCGTATAATGGAAATCTCGCAACGTATTATTGACAGGGGTATAAAGTTACATATGTCCGTTCAATTACGTCTGGATCAACTCGACAAAGAGGTGTGCGACATCATGTATGCCAGCGGTATTCGTTATGTAGGTCCTGGAATCGAATCTGGTAATGAAGAGATTATGAAGGCAATAGGAAAAGGTCCAAAAGAAAATAAACATCATATGCGAGAGAAAATGGATTTGCTAAAACAATATGATTGGCGTGTACGATGTTCCTATGTGTTCGGGATGACGGGCGAAACCGAAGAACAGATTATGGAGACCATCGAGTTTGCTAAGGAACTAAAAGCTGACGAGAATGCTTTCTCAATATTAGTTCCATACCCGGATTCTCCTCTATGGGCGGTAGCAAAAGCCAGAGGATTAGTACATGATTATATGGACTTTAGTAAGTTTTTATATTACCACGAAATAGGTGCAAACCTATCAGCTGTTCCTACAGAGCGTCTTCTCGAACTTCATGAGTTCGCATACGAATATGTAGGTAACCCAGCATATGCGCTCGATGACAATTCAGTTAGTTCAGGAAATCGACCTCATGTTCCATATCTCACTTCAGAAGCTTTCCGTAAGTTCAGAGAAGCTGAACGAAAAGCAAAAGAAGTATCACACGATCAAGTGGATATAGATTTGGATTTAAGACGGAGAAGTCAAAATGCAATGTAGAAGTTGCGGGTCAGACCAACTTGTCCCCGTACTCAACCTGGGCCAAACACCCTGGTGTAATAATTTTATTACAAAGGAAGAGATAGGAAAGGAAGCCTTCTATCCTCTTGAATTAGTATACTGTGAAAAATGCACCTTATCACAATTGAACTATACGGTGCCTAAGGAAGTGATGTTTTCTAATCACACCTATGTATCTGGTACTACGAAAACACTGGCGAAACACTTTTTTGATTTGGCGAAAGATAACATAGATATGTTTTCCTTATCGCCACATGATCTTATTGTAGACATCGGTGGTAACGATGGTACACAATTGTTACAGTACCAGAAACTTGGTATGGGCAACCTCGTCAATGTAGAGTCAGCCGGTAACATTGCTGCTATTTCAAACCTTCATGGGATAAATACTGTCGTTGGATTTTTCAATGAAGAGTTAGTTAGCGCGAATTTTGCGCCCCGTTCAGCCAAATTAATAAATGCTGCTGGGGTATTCTTCCACCTCGAGGAGTTACATTCTGTACTTCGTGGAGTAAAGAATCTTCTAAGCGATAATGGTGTTTTCGTTATACAATTTATGTACCTTAAAGACATCATTGAGAACATGGCATTCGATGCTATCTATCACGAGCATCTGTGTTATTATACATTGAAGTCGTTGGATAATTTGCTAAGACCTTACGGACTTCGGATCTTTCATGCATTTCATTCTCCAATACATGCTGGCTCGATGATGGTTCGCGTAAGCCATGAGGATTCGTCGGCTATGCATACATCCTTTCTGGACATACCCTCGGAATCAAATCAATGCGATTTAGTAAAAATAAAAGCCTTTGCACAACAGGTTGAAAATAAAAAACATGACCTACGAAACATACTCGAACAGCTAAAAAAAGGCGGACTAAAAGTTTATGGGTATGGTGCCCCAGCCAAATCAACCACACTGTTGAACTATCTCGGCATAGATAACACCCTTATCGAAAAGATGGTTGAAGTGAATGGTCTAAAAGTTGGAAGATATACTCCCGGAACACACATACCTATTGTAAGAGAGCGTATGGAAGATATCCCAGATTACTATCTTATGTTAGCGTATAACTTTAAGGACGAGATCTTGGAACGAAATCGTGGTGCCAACGTTACATTTATTACCCCATTTCCAAACATTATATTACATAGGCCACAACCATGAATTTAGAAAACTATAAAGGTAAGCGCGTTTTAATGACCGGAGGAACCGGCTTCTTAGGAAAGAACATTGTTCCATATCTACAAAACTTAGGCGCAGAAATAATCACCCCTTCAAGTCAAGAGTTTGATCTGACGAAGTGGAAAGACACCATTCAAATGTTCCTCCAATACGGTGATTTGGACTACATCATTCATGGCGCATCTATGCAGGGTGCTGGCGACTGGAATGCTTTTCACCAAGCTGACCAATTTAGAGTAAACACGTCCATCCATTCAAATGTATTAGAAGCATGGTACAGGTATCAACCTCAAGCGATTATGATGGGCTGTGGTAGTTCTTGTAGTTATCCGGGCAATTTACACAGACTCAGAGAAGAAGATTATCTTACAGGACCTATGCACGAATCTCTTCAGTTCTACGGACTAACCAAGGCTCTTATGCAACAAGGTATTGAGGCATATAAAGCACAGCATCCAACTATGCGAGGAACCACCGGTGTATTCGCAACGCTTTATGGGCCGCATGACCCCGTTGGAGAACGTGCGCATGTTGCTACTGCTTTGATTACAAAATTCGTTAAAGCAAAAAAAGAAAGTCTGCCCACCGTTGAGGTATGGGGAGATGGCACAGCTACACGAGAACTTACTTATGTAGACGATCAGATCCGCGGCTTACTTATGATAGCGGATTATAATGGCCCGATTATCAACATCGGAACTGGTATAGAAATAACTATTAGGGAGTTAGCCGAACTCATATCAGAATTAACCGAATATGATGGACAGATAGTATATAATCTGAACCAGTTCGTTGGGATAAAGCACAAGGTGTTGGATGTTAGTTTGGCAAAAAAACTATACGGATGGACAGTTGATCCTCCGCTTATTTCACTGCGCGAGGGGCTTAAGAAGACCATTGAGTGGTATGATATAAATGGTTTGGAGATGTCCACCAGAGCATCATATAGTGATAAATTTAAAAAATAATATGAATATAAAAGTCATAACAACCTACCCAGTCGCGCTTGATTCAAATGATCATCTTTATCCTCACGGAACTGCCCATGATAATAATGCTAACTGGCGTTTTAATGACAATGTATATAATCTGGTTCCAGAACGCCCACTAAATGTTTTAGATTTGGGATGTGCCGGTGGTGCGATGATAAAAAATTTCGTAGAAGATGGGATAAGTTTTGAACTGCCTGATGGCAGTCCTTCTGTGGTCGCTGTAGGATTAGAGGGTTCCGATTATTGTAAAAAAAATAAACGTTTTGAATGGAAGTATATACCAGATAATTTATTTACGTGCGATATATCCAGACCATTTGAAATCCTAATGGATAGTATACCATTAAAGTTTCACGTAATTACTGCCTGGGATGTGTTGGAGCATATGAACAATCAGGAAAGACTTGATGGCGTATGTAGAAATATTGTCAACCATCTTGCACCAGCGGGCTATTTTATTTGTTCAATGCCAGCAAACGAAGAGGGGCCGGCTTATGGTGATCCCAAATGGCATCATATGCATCTCACCTCCGATCAATGGGAACATCAATTTGCTACGTATGGATTGGTACCCATTACACCCCGTTATTGGCATCCGTGTGGATGGTTGCGGGGAGAAGACGACGCACATTGCTATAGAAAGATACTAAGGAAAATATGAGCTTACAAGTAAAAACAGAACATCCGGTAGCAATTGATTCGCCGGACCACAAATGGCCGAAAGGCACAAGATATGATAATCATACCGACCCTATATTTATAGAAGAGGTAGAAAAATATTTCAACAATCAAAAAATTAACTTCGTCGATCTCGGTTGTGCAGGAGGCCAATTAGCACTGGACTTTATGGGTCGTGGGCATACCGCTCTTGGCTTAGAAGGAAGTGATTATTCTGCAATAAACAAAAGAGAGGGTTGGGCACGGTACTATGAAAAATATCTTTTTACTTGCGATCTAACCAAACCCTATACAATTACGAAAGATGATAAACCGTTACTATTCGACTGTATTACATCGTGGGAAGTATTGGAACATATAAAAGAAGAAGATCTGCCGCAGTTCATGCAGAATATCGTAAACCATTTAAAACCAGAAGGAATTTTTTGTGCTTCCGTTACTTCTTATCCTGACTTTTTTGGTTTGATGGTACCGCCATATACTCCCGAGCTAGACAAACCCCTACACCAAACAGTACAACCATTTGAATGGTGGAGACAAAATATATTTGCACCGTACATTGAACTCATAGAACCATATCCATTCACCAGCCATGTTCGTGCGGACGTTAATCCGCCTTATTCAGCATGGTTCGCATCAAGGAAAAAACAATGATATTCACCATTAAAACAGAATGGCCAGTAGCCATAGATTCAAACGACCATCTTCATCCTAAAGGAACAAAGGATGATAACCACACTTCGCTTGCTTATATAGAAGATGTGGAAAAATATTTTAACGATAGAAAAATTAATTTTATGGACCTCGGTTGTGCAGGCGGTCAGCTTGCAGTAGACTTTGCTACAAGAGGGCATAATGCCTTAGGCATAGAAGGTAGCGACTATTCTGCAGTACATGGTAGAGCGTGTTGGGCAGAGTATCATAATAAGAATCTTTTCACATGCGATATCAAGAAACCTTTTACAGTATTAGGGGATGGAGAACCAATCTTATTTGATTGTATTTCTTCATGGGAAGTTTTAGAGCATATTAAGCGTCCAGATCTTCCACAAATGTTACAGAACGTGGCCGACCACTTGAAACCGGATGGTATCTTTACCGCCAGTATAACGCACTGCCAAGATTTTTGGGATAATGGACAACCTCCTTATACGAAACATTATGATATTCTTATGCATGAAACGGTCGAAGAGCCCGCGGTATGGCACAATGAAATTTTAGCACCATACTTCGAATTTCTTCCCTACCCATTCAGAAGCCACGTACGTGACGAATTAGACCAATGGGGAGTTACAACTTGGTTTATGGCAAGAAAGAAATGAAAACATTATACACATTAATAGATCCTTATCCGTACTCACAACTCACTGTACACGAAGATTATAAAGTGTTGGCAAAGAGGCTTGGGTACGAACATAAATTCTATACAATTGACCAGCAAATAAGGGAAGAGATCGACCACGACTCTTCCCCCGATGCTATTTTTATGTTTGAGCCGGCGCTATTAAAACACCCCCACAAAACAACTAAAGATATAAGACGGTGGTTTCCAAACTGTAAAATAGTAGCTCTCTCGTCAGAAGCGCTTACATATAAGCACGGATACCAATGGTGGTATCCAGAAAATTTAACGAAAGAGTTTGAGATTTACGATGGGTATGAAGTAGATCTTTGGCTCGATATCAACGATGAGATAGTAGAAGACTATCGAGCAAAAGGTTTGAAAGTGGATACTTGGGAAATGACTACATCTCATTTCTTAATCGATCTTTATGAAAATCGTGTACGATTGCCAAAGACACAAGATATCATTAGCCTGATGGGACATAGAAATCCTTATCGCAACGCTCTTATAGAGTTTCTCTCCGCGCGATATAAATGTCAGTTCGGCGTACATCCAGATCATGCGGATTTCAACTTAGATCACATGTATGAGCAATTTTCTGGTTCGCGTATTGTATTGGGAACGTCTTCTCCCTGTTGGTGGTCTCAAAGAAGTATGAAGGGTTTTCGTGATTGGATAGGCCCAATCTGCGGTACTGTACTTATTTACGATAATTACCCAGATGTTTTAAAGAAATATCCAACGTGTCCAATATATGACTATGATAAATTTGAAACTATAGTAGATCGGATCAATGAGTTGGTAAACAATCCAGAACACTATTATGCTGTATTGGCAACTCAATTGTCGTGGATAAAAGAAAACACTATTGCCATCCAATTATTTAACGCATTAACCAAATATAATATTGTATGAAATACATTTATTCTGTAGTAGATCCCTACCAACCGTCACAACTAACTGTACACCGTGATCTCGAATATTTAGCAGGTATGTTGGGATATGGCTACAAAGGGTATATGCACGAACAATTCGACGCAGGACAAGTGGAACCAGATTCTACCCCCGGGACTATATTTGTATTTGAAGGTGCTGATCTAAAGGTTTCTAACAAGACTACGAAAGATGTGCGGGGCTGGTTTCCCAATAGTAAGCTTGTTGCCCTTACTGGGGAATCTCTTACTTACAAATATGGCTACGGCCATTACACAAACAACCCCACAAAGGAATTTGAGTTCTATGATGGCCATGATATTGATCTCTGGTTGGATGGCAATGATGAGATAGTAACAGATTATCGAGCAATTGGATTGACTATTGATTACTGGATGTGGACAACGAGCCATTACCTCATCGAACAATTTATCAATCGAGAAAGAATTCCTAAAGTTCAAGACACAGTATGCCTCATAGGACATAAAGGCCCTTATCGTCACCAGTTGATGGACTTTATGAACCAACGATATAGATGCCAGTGGGGCACTGGAGCTGATGTTGGTAACTATGATCTCGACCATCTATTTAGTTCCTTTGGCGGATCACGGTTTGTTCTTGGAACAACTTCTCCGTGTTGGTGGATAAATAGATCAGTAAAAGGTTTTCGAGATTGGCTTGGACCACTCTGTGGGACCGTCTTAATATATGACAATTATCCTGATGTTGTAAAGAAGTATCCATGCCCAATATACGACTATGATAATCTAAATACAATTGCAGAGTTGATGGAAAGTATATGGAATGATCCAATAAAGTATCAACAAATATTAAATGAACAGGTTGCTTGGGTTAAAGAAAATACCATAGCTAAACAACTATACAATCGCTTTAAACAATACAATATAATAGAAGGATTACAATGACAGTACACGAATATATAAGAGATTCAATTATTGGTATCGAAACGCCAATCTTAGTAAACATAGGAGCTGAACGTGGAGACGGGGAAACGACCGACTTCTGTACAGTTGCCCCGCACGGGAAAGTTTATTCAATCGAAGCCGATCCACGTACTTATGCGCTTCTGGAACCAAGAATGAATCAGTTCCCCAACCTAAAAACTTTCAACATAGCAATAGCAAATAAGAACGAGATGACAACATTCTATCTTAGCGGTGGTCCGAATCCCGCGGAACCGTATCATCCCTGGACATCAGCTTCTAACCTATTCTCGCGCGAACGAGATCATTCGGGAAACTATTATCCGTGGATGACTTCAGAGCCAATTCAAGTACAATGCCGTACGCTGGATTCATGGGCGGAAGAGAATGGTGTAGACCACATAGATTTTCTTTGGGTCGATATAGAAGGTGCCACACATTTACTTATTGAGGGTGGACAGAATATTTTAGCCAAAACAAAGTGGTTCTATACAGAAGCCTTTGATTGGCAACGGTATGATGGTGAAGGTTTGAAGAAAGATATTATCGCCTTAGTTCCAAATTTCGAATTGGTAGCAGACTATGGAAATGATGTACTACTAAAGAATAAAGTTTATAATGCCTAATCCTGGAATAATGTTGGCTGCATGGCCCGGGTCCCAACATTCTTTGACCATAGGAAAATATTTTCTTAAAACATACGAAGAGTATTTTCCAGATGCTACGATATATATTGGCATCAACGACGGTCCTTTTTTAGAGCAGTGGCTTGAAATATTAAAAGCCAGCAACTTAAATATACTTTATGATATTACCCCGAAAGCCATAACTATGAATTCAGATGCAAGTGCCTATCAGACTGCTCTGAAACTGTATAAAGAGAGTGGGAATGTTCACGATCTAATATGGTTTAATCATTTTAAAGGTGCCAGTCATGCCGAACATGAGTTACAGGCATACCAATTCTATTCACAAACTGATGGCTTAATGTGTAATAGACATGAAATAGAACAAGTGTTCTTGGATAATGATGCTGTGGGGTTGTATGCATTAACGGGCTGGCCAATCCACCACGATAAGTTGGACATTGGGCATGAGGATGATTTTAGTTCTCGATACCTAACTCTGCCATACTCAACTTTACGCATCACTGTTGTTTATACATTCTATGTTGCACGTGCAAAAGCAATTAGATACATAGTTGATAATGCAACAGTAGATTTCTTTGAACAGCCATACCCACATCGATTCTTCTTCGAACAGGATTTTTATCATATGATCTTCAGACAGGGTTATATACCCATTATTAAAATACCTTACCCGGGCCACGGCTTTACACAACAAACATTTACAACTATAATAGATAAATGGAAAGCAGATAATAATTTATGAAATCATTTGAAGAGATATGGAAGATAGGATTAGATCACAAGATTCAGCAAAAGAAAGTAGAATTTTTTCCATTTATGGAATTGTTGCTACAAGAGAATGTAAAAAATATTATGGAGATCGGTATGTGTTATGGAGGCTCCACAGTATGTTTTGCAAACTTGGCAGATGTAGTTATTGGCATAGACGTTCCTATTACAGCAAATGGAATTCCAACAGATGTATTAAGATCATACTGCGATTTTCGGCATGTTATTGGTAATACGCACGATGACAGTACAGTAGAATTAACAAGACAAACTTTGAATGGGTTATTGGTGGACATGTTATTTATTGACGGCGACCATGGTGCAGTTGGTGTCTGGCAGGACTTTAATAAATTTAGTCCGTTTGTAAAGTCTGGTGGTCTTGTTGCTTTCCATGATATTGCGGATAGTGTAGAACATAGATCTGTGGGAGTTAATCTGGTGGAAGTATATAATGAACTTGTTAAGACGCACAGGCATACGGAGTTTATGGAGCCGGGTGGATTAGATTGTGGGATCGGGGTTATATGGCTATGAAAGATACACCTATTTTTATAAATAGCAAGGATCGCTATTCATATCTCAAAAAGTTGGTCACACGCCTGGAAGAATTGGAGACGACTAATATAACTATTGTCGATACCGGTTCTACGTATCCTCCAATGTTGGAATACTATGAAACGTTAAAGTATCCTATTAAGCGCTTGGGCAATGTACAAACAGATGCCCACCATGCCCTATGGAATTGTGGTTTGATGCCAGACGGATGGTTTGTATACACTGATTGCGACGTTGTTCCTATGGAAGAATGTCCTAAAGATTATTTGGATTTTTTTTATGCTTCGCTTATGAAGTACCCCCAAAAAGTAAAAATTGGTTTTGGATTACATATCGAAGATATCCCAGATCACTATAAACATAAACATGTACTACCGGGGGAAGATGTGGGATTGCATCCAGGTGTATTGGAATGGGAAGCTCATTTTTGGCAAAATCCCATAGATAATCTTCTTTATGACGCTGACATAGATACCACATTTGCTTTATATAGACCGGGAACAATAGGTAGAACAGGACAGCCAGCCATACGTACGGGGCATCCCTACGCCGCCCGTCATTTAACATGGTATACAAATTCTTCAAATCTTACTGAAGAAGAGATCTATTATAAGGCACATGTAGTTCCAGGAGTTAGCTCTTGGGGTATATAGGGTATTGATTCTTAATCTTAATTTTTATATCATATAATGAGGAATACGCTATGAAAAAACAATCATTATTTATCCCGCGCTCTAACATGATAGGTGCCCCCGTCAACATGCATAATGTGAAACGGCAGCCCTCACATTCATTTAAAGCAGTTAGTGCTGTAGGTGCTTCAAGACAAGAAGGCCCATACGGCGGAGCAGTAGATAAAATAGGATCAGTCCTAACAAAAAAAGCACAGGCAATACTTCAAAAAATTGCGGGGGCATAAGCAATGCCTAAAATCCCTCAATCAGCAATGATGTTTGCGGACGATGCAGTTGTTTGGGGTGCCAAATTATTAAACGCATACGAGCAAGAGAAGCAATCGCCGAAAACAAAAAAAGCAAAAAAAATTCTTGAGAAGAAGGCAGACGGTATGTATCTTCTCGATGACGCACTGATTATGGGAAATAAACTGATGAAGCCGAAGAACCCTTCGGTACAAAAACCGCAACAAGCCGGTATTACTAAGATATCTGGACGTTATTTTATAAATGCCGAGGTCCCACCGCATATTCGTTCGTTACTTCGTGGTACCATAGCCCCTCAAAATAGGCACATGACATTAAAATTTTTAGGGGATTTGTCTGAAAAAGAAATAGGCGCCGTAAAAATTGTGCTGAATAGATTATCTGAAGAGGTCGCCGCGCCGGTAAAACATGTTGGATACAGTAATGCAACAAGACATGCTGTCCAAGGAGTCTACCATGCGGAAATGCATTCATCTGGATTACAGCGTATATTGAATAAATTAAATCGATTTTTACCGACACCGTCTTCGAATAAATTTAAGCCTCACATAACTCTTAGTATCGGGGCACCTGGTGAAATAACTAAATTCCGCATACCTACATTTAGAGTAAAAAAAATACAGCTAATGAGTTCCGATGGACAACACAATTATACGCCTATTCACGAGGTACAGTTAAAAAAGAAAGCAGAGTATGCTCCAGGAATACCTTCACGACACAGCAAAGAATTGCCTCGAATATCTGAGCCTCAGGCTATGCGTCTCGCTATTCAGTCGCACAAGGCCAGACGAGCTGGGCACCATTATGATGTTCGCATTGTTGATGAAAAGACGGGCAAAGCCTATTCCTGGGCGGCTCGAAATCTTCCTACGAACCCAGGCGATAAAACTCTTGCAATATTACAACCTACCCATACAGCCGAATACTCAACATGGTCTGGCAAAATTGAATCTGGGTATGGAGCCGGAGATGTAGAGTTATTTAGTCAGGATAAAATTGAGGTTACAAAAGCAGAGCCACAAAAAATAACTTTCAATGTCTATAAATCTAACGGAGATACTGAACGTTATGCCATGATTAATACCAGCGGAGACCAGTGGCTATTTCACAACGTTACTCCAACACGCACTACCCGACCAGAGATTCCAAATGAGAAGCCGCATTACAAATCCATATCGCCAGACACACTTGATCCGAATAAACCAAATGAAGTGTGGTCGCCAAAAATAGATGGAGCTTTAAATGTTTTTAGATTGGTACCAGATAAACCCATTGAAACTTATTCCTATAGACCGTCGGCCAAAGGTATTAATAAACTTATTGATCATACTTTTCGGATTGGACTTCATAGGACGATTGTCCCCACGGCGTTTAAAGGGCACACAGTGGTACTTGGAGAAGTCTTTGCCCGTGATCGCTCTAGTGGTAATGTCCTACCCTCCACGGATACATCGGCTCGTCTTTTATCTAATGTGTGGAGATCTCGAGAGCTTCAACAACATGCTCCGCTTGATAATGTGGTTTTTAATGTATTGCGATATAATGGACGTGATGTGTCTGCTAAGCCATACGCAGAAAAACTTCAAATATTAAAGCAAATCACAGCTGCAGTCCCCCAACTAAAAATGCCCCCTCTTCATACTACCGAAGATAGTAAATTTGAACTTATGAAGGATATTAAAGCTGGTAAGCATCCACTGACAGGCGAGGGTGTGGTGGTATATAAACTGAATGAATCTATTCCGCTCAAGTCAAAGTTACAACAAGACTATGATGTATTCATCCGAGGAGTATTTCCGGGTGAGGGTAAGTATAAAGGTAAAGCGGCAGGAGGCTTTACATATTCATTTAAACCGGCTGGTAAAATTATAGGTAAGGTAGGAACTGGGCTCTCTGATACAATGAGAACCGATCTCTGGAAACAGCCAAAGAAATATACTGGATCCGTGGCGCGTATATTTGCACAACAACAATTGCCCAGTGGATCATTAAGAATGCCGGTATTTAAAGATATACGTAGTGAAAAGTTTGCTGAGGCAAAACAATTTTTATTAAAACAGGCGTTATTCGATACTCCACAAGCGTATGAATTTGGTGCTAAGATAACCATAGATAGAGCGAAGAAAATTTGGGAGACAGCTACTCAAGCAAGCAATAAACTAAAAACCCCATTATCGGAGTTAAATAAACTTACTCGAGGCGAGAGGACGGCTTTAATACAAAAACATTATAAAGTGCAAGTAGGTAAAGAGATTGTTCATGGGCATATGTTAAAAAATACTGCCGCTCCTGCAGGAATAGGCAAAGTAAATTATACCCCAGAAGAAGTGGAGAGCTATTTGTACAAAAAAGCTTATCCTGCAGCTACTGAACCATCGACAAATTATCCTCTATCTTCAACAAATTTACACGAGATAGGAAAAACGCAGGGGGCAGATATGCCTGATCCTAATGTTCAAATGCTCGAAGATAATCCCTATATATCCCGGGCATCTGCAGTTAAGGTTAAAGAGAGCCGTAAATTTTTACGTAAAAAGGCCGATGCTTCGGCGCCTCTAACAACTGGGGGCGATCTCTATATGTCCGAAACACCAAAGACACAAAATTTCTATCAAGACATTACTCCACAACGTATTACAGAACATATAGCCGACAATCCTTCGGCAACCGCTCCAGCAATGACGGCCACTAAAGACATAGGAGGCCGAAAGGTCAGAATTGCTACACGGTCTTGACATTATTAATAAATATAGGTATAATATAACATGGATTTTCCCATCACGTTGGAACGAAAAGATAATCAAAACAATGATGATTGGATGATTTTTGCATTAGAAAATATTGCAAAACGTTCGGCCTTTGAAAAAGAAGGTAGAAACCCAACGTTGGATGAACTACTTTATAATCAAACAGAAGATGAGATGTTAACAATTAACGAACTTTTGGAAAATGAATAATGGCACTAAATTTACCGATAGCAATAAAGAAAGTTTTTCTTTCATTTGTTCAACAATGGTTTGCAACGCAAGATTCTCGTTTAGTTTGGAATGTAGATAAAAGGCTAACAAAAATTTTTATTGGGGATAAGTTTATTGCGGCCCCCGAAGTTGTGGAAAAAATGCCCTCAATAATTTTATCAAGAGGACAAATGGTATGGGCGCAAACCGCCATAGACCAAATGCAGCAAACCGATCTTCCAATGGGACCCTCGAACAAACGAAGAACGGACCTGGTCAGAGCCAGTGTAACTTTTCAATGCCTGTCACAGAACGGCATTGAAGCTGAAACGATAGCAAATACTTTATTTTTAAATTTTGTTGGGTACAAAGACCAGTTGAGGTCAAACGGTATCCATCAAATTATGGGTGTGTCGATGGGCGAAGAACAGCTCGTTCGAAGTGATGTAGTTCCAAGACTTGTAGCGGTCCCAGTGAACGTGGTATTTACTACGCAGGCAAGCATTGCGACTTCACAAGATTTATATGCTATACAAGTTGTTGTTATTAGTGGAGTATATACTCCCTATATGGAAGATGGTCCATACGGACATGTATATCAAGACTGGTTCTCTTACTATATTTCAGGTAGTGCACTGTTATTTAGTACGCCACCTCCGTCTGGTGCCGTACTTAGCGTCGGCTATACCGGTAAATATACATTGCAACAATATACAAATCTCACCCCTGCAGGAATCGCAGACGGTGTTAATATGAAATTTAGTTTACCAGAAGACGTATATTCTATATACAATAATTATTCAGGACTTGTAATTGATCCCTATACAATATTATTATCCTCATGATACCAAAATCATTTTCTAATGAAATAGAAAAAATAGCGTTTCTTGCAACACTTGGAAAATTCTTTGCTAAAAATGTTCCGAGTATGTTAGAATCATTACGTGGTGCCGAAATGCTGAAAGGTGTCGTTGGCGCTCAAGCGGCTGGTATATCCAAAGCTAAGATGGTAGGCGGATTGCTTGGAACAGTAGGTGGAGCGTATGCAGGCTCTGATGTTGGTAATACGCCAGAAGCAAAACATAGAAATACTATAGCCGGAGGTATAATTGGCGGTGTTGCTGGTGCTATTGGGCTTGGAAAAATAGTGCCGAAAGTACAAGCTGCTGCAACTTCGACCGCAAAAGATGTTGCCACACTAGGAAAATTTATGCAGCAACCTGGTGCTAATATATCAAAGACCGTAGACTTTGCAGCAAAAAAGTTTGGACCACAATTTGCATCTGCTGGTAAAAATGCTCCAACTACAAAAACTTTTTTTGGACTTGGTAAAGAAACAAAAGCTATAGGCATGCAAACTGCAAAACCATCTGCTATAGGTGGTGCTATTGGTGAGTTGGCTGAAAGTATGAAAACTATAAAAGATGCCCCAAACTTTGCTTCAGGGGTGGGAAAAGTTTTAAAACAAAATTGGGAACAGGCTAAGTCTTTTACTAAAGATGTAGGTGGTAAAACTTATAAGTTCCAACGTTCGGGTATTGGAAAAGTAGTAAACCCAGCATTAACATCTGGGCTTGGCTTTGGCGCGCTTGAGGCTGCTACTATGAAAAATGAAGATGGTTCCAAACCAACAATGAGTAAACGTTTACTACATGGCGGTACAACCGCACTAACATGGGGAGCAGCGCCCAAATTAATGTTCGGAAAGACGCTGGCTTATGATATCCCCAAAACCTTAATTGGTATGAAGAAGCAAAAAGAAATACCAACACAATAATATAGGAGTACTCCAAATGGCATATGTAAAACCAGGCGTAGAAATTACCCAAGTACAACGAAGCTTTTCACCGAGCCTTATCGCTCCAGACCTAGGTGCTGTGATAGTGGCCCCGGCTTATTTCGTCGTACCCTTGGAAGGTGATGGAAGCTACGCTTATTCACCAACAAAAACATTCAGTAACGTAGCAAGTACCGTGGTTACACTTTCCGGATTAACTTCTGGTATGGTACTTGATAAAGACACTGTTTATGTGGACCTCGTCAAAAGTACTGGTCTAACAACAGGACGCATTCACCTCGATACCAACCAACTGAGCGGTATTACAGACGGTGGTACTACAGTAACAATACCTTCAGGTGTAGCAACATCTGCATGGAATGGTGCTGATATTAGAATTGGATATCGTGCACTCAGAAAAGATATAACCGGATTTTTTACATTTGAAGCCGTCGATAAATTAGATAGTGTATTTGGTGGGGGTCAAGTAGTTTATGACAATCCCTTACCATTTGCACTTATGCAGGCTTTAAATAATACTGCCTCACAGGTATATGGCTATGCAATTCGATACGATGAGTATGCGAGTTTAGCAGGATCAGGTACCGCGGATACAGAACACGCGGCAGCTAGAAGTTGGCTTGAAAATAATGAGGTGTATGCAATCGCCCCTTATACAACAAGCAACTCTATTATCGCAGCCTGGACAGTTCATGCTAATGCCATGTCCGTACCAACGGAAAAGCACGAGCGAATTATCGTAGCGTCTCCAGAAATTCAGTTTTACGACGTTAATGGAAATACAACTACAACTTCCGTCTCAGCCGATAAAGGATATACAGCACGATTCTTACGCGATGCAGCAGTGGCTGTTCTTGATAAGAGAACCTTTTATGTACGTCCAGATATCTGCTATTTTAATGTAGGTCAGGTTCAAGTACAAAAACTAAAGCCAGAACTACAGACTGCAACTTATGAATTAGGATACACGGCTGGAGATACAATCTACGCAAAGTTAGCGGGATCCACATCATTAGTACTTAGTACCGGTGCTACACAATTCTATTCAGCCGGAACAGATATCACGCCAACTGTTTATGCAAATCTAAAAGATGCGACAAACGCATATAAATTCGACGCCTTAGTGCCAACACCAGGCTATTTCTTGGCAGCAGCGGTTGTCGGACAAATATCTGGCCAACCTCCGGAACAAGGGCATACCAATCTTCCGATTGCGGGGCCAACAGCACTGAAGTTCTCCACCGATTTCTTCAGCGAATCAAATTTAAACATAGTTGCCGAAGGCGGTAATTATATAATGACAAATGTTGCTGGAACAGTTGCTTCACGGCATCAGCTTTCGACAAATATGAATTCCGTTGAACAGCGGGAACTTAGCATTACGAAGACAGTAGATTATACTGCCAAATATATTCGTAAAGCTTTGGTCGGGTTCATCGGTCGTTCATTAATTACACCTTCGTTCTTAACAATTGTTGGAGCGATAATTAATGGGCTTGGATTAACTCTTGTTAAGGAAGGCCATATCAACGCCTTTACACTTAATGGAGTTAAGCAGGATGAAGTACAGAAGGACGTTGTAAGAGTGTCCCTCGCAATTAAACCGATGTATCCTGTGAATTACATCAAAGTAGACCTGATATTCTAAGGAGAAAATAAAATATGTCAATTACATGGGATTTTAGAAACTCGCACGTAGACCCAGCCGCTTTAAATGAGGGCGGGAACCCATCAGGTCCTAGGGGGAACTATATATCATCCGAATCTATACTTCTTGCTGCTGGACCTGGTACGTTGTCAGAAGCAACTGCATCAGCTCTCGATTTAGTACCGATCGGGGTATGCGATTCAGTTCAGATTCTTCAAAATAAAGGGGTCATCCAGTTATACGAAATAGGCTCACGCTTACCGTATATTATACCTGGACGTCCTATTATACAATTCCAGATTTCGCGTATTCTTTTCAACGGCGATTCCTTACTTGGAGCGCTTACAAAAAGAAGCACTGCAGATCCGGATTCATTTGCACAAAATGTTATTGGAAAACCTGGAACAGATTTTACTCCTGCAGGTGGACAAACAAGTGGGGCATTCTATCTCAATCTTGCATCTCATTACTTTAATCAGCCAACTGGTTTGGCGATATTCTTTAAAGATTCTGAGGCGGAATGGGTGGGCGCATACTATGCAGAAAACTGTGTGGTACAAAATCATTCAATGGCTATACAGGGGCAAAATATGGTGGTTATGGAGAACGCGTCGATTCGTTGCACGGGCTTTGTACCATTAGAAAATCCTCCAGCTTAATCGTTAAGGTAAAAAAAATAAGGCCTGAGTTATTTCAACTCGGGCCTTTTTTCTTTTAGTTCGTCCCACCCTGAAACTAATTCATGCGGATGTGCTTGTTTGATTGCCCCTGGTATGGTACTCATCAATATTGTAATACACTGCGGTGCAAACCTACGTGCATCATTAATATAATATGGATTATCATCAATTAAATAGTCTATATGTAAATCGGCAATAATCATCCCTTTTGTAGAAGTGTGATCAGCAAAATAAAGCGGTATATCACCGTATCCTATACGTTTTAATGAGTATATAGTATCAGTTCGAAATTCCTTTGGACGTGCAGTAATAAATACAATGGAATGTTTATTGGACAGGCTAAGTAAACCATCTTTTGCACCTGGCATAAAGTCAAGAAATACAAAGCCTCCTTGATTTCCAAACTCTAATATGTTTTTTTCTCCGGTTCCTTGAGGTACTAATCCACACCCTTCGACAGACCAATCATCTATCAAATCTGTTCGGACTATTTTACGCCCATACTTTTTATTTAAAAATACAAAGTAGGGGTCAACAAAATTAAATACTACTTCATCTAAATCTATTCCCCAAGTCATAATTTCAACATCTCCATTAGTATAACACCAGCCTCTGCATCAGTTGTATCAGTTGTATCAATTAAAAAATCACACTTCCGATGACGTATAATTTCTTCTACTTCAATTTCTGAAGCATGGCGTAATACACTGGAGTCTATATTACCGTACAGCGAAGTAATACGTCGCCACTGAATATCCAAATCCGTTACAACCGCAACACTAGTCCAATTATGTGCTTTAAAATAATCAAATTCATTTAAAAAGCGTACGTCATCGATGCATACATTTTCATAAAGAGAGGCACGATGGGCCGCAACTTGTATCCAGATATCATCCGCTATACGTTTGCGTGCGCCATCCGTGCCTATAAACTGTAGTCTTTTTCTTGGCTTTGGATCTTCGCGCGGAATCTTCTTTGCCTCTTCGATGATTTTACAGAACATAGCTTTTTGCATAGGATCGAGAATCTCCAGGTGTTTATTTACTATTTCAGTTGGAGGTAATATTTCGATATCCGCCTCTATCTCTTTTATAGGATCGGCTAAACCGATTTTTTTAAAATGATGGTAGGTGACTAAATGTTTCGCTAATGCGGTTTTACCAGTAGCCATTTTACCAGTTATAATAATTTTCATCTACTTACTCCAACAGGTACTAATCTTACCCTCTACTTCTACAGGTACATTAAACATATATTCCTTAGCTGCTCCAAGCATATCGTTTGTTATGATTTTATAGACTTCGTCCGCGATGTCTTTATGTGTTCGTACGATGATTTCATCATGCACAGTCCCAACAATGGCAGCGTCTTTATTTGTAATATGCTCTCTAATTCTAATTAATGCCCGTTTTGTGATAGTAGCATTTCCAGCCTGCATAGGAAAATTCATACACATATTTCTAACGCGTGCGTGTTCTTTTGGATTATCTAGATCGAACCCATCTAACCAACGTAAACGATTATCGTATGGGCAACGCACACTTCCAGCAGTCATGCTTTTATCTACATGCATATCGAAAAATCTTTTGATATTGGGGAAATTTTTCCAAAAATTCGCTACCAAAATTCGAGCTTTGTCATAGGTTAATCCTGTTTCACGTGCTAATTTCTTCGGGCCCATTCCATATCCAATTCCGAAATTTAATGATTTGGCTGACTGTCGAAGAGAATAGTTTTCTCCGGGGTCGTCAGGTCCGTTAGTGCCAGGCTTTCTTATAGGCACCCCATATAAAATAGATCCGTTGATAGCGTGAAGATCACCCTTATCCTCAAACACTTTAATCCATTTTGGTTCTTGGGATAGGTCTGCTAAAATACGAAGTTCCATGCCTGAGTAATCCACCGTTATTAATCGATAGTTGGGATCTCCGGAAGTAAATGATTCTCTATAAACTTTTTCTCTTGGTAAGTTTTGCATGTTGGGATTAGCGCTAGAGAAGCGGCCAGTATCTGTATACATCTGACTAAAATCTGAATGGATACGGCCAGTAACAGGATTTACACAATCTAAGAATGCTGCGCCATAGGTACTTATACGCTTTTCTTTTTCTCTATAAGCTAATAAAGCTTTAATAGCAGGGTGGTCTATTTCTTTCAACGCAGCCTCTGCAGTGGACATCAAACTCGCCGCGGGTTTACCAACAACGGCTTTAAGTGCGGGTAATAATTGTTTAGGACTGTTATAATTAAGATTACAAACGCCAAACATGTCTACCCCATATATAGGAGTGAAAAATTTATTTAATTCTTCCATAGATACCGCACGTGCTGCTTTTGCTTCTTCTTCAGCTTTAAGCCACATAGTTTTATCTACGTACATCCCAGCTAGTTCCATATCTCCCACTGCTGGAATAACGTCCATCTCAACTGCGGAAACTTTTTCAAGTCCGTGTTTACGTATATATTTTAATTGTTCTTCTCGTAATTGGTGTAAATAGGCAACATCCATAGCAGAATAATAGAGCTGTTCTTCGCTAAAGGAATCTCCATAAGACATTTTTATAAATGTCTTTCGTATCTCTTTATTCATAACTATGCCAAGATACTTATCCGCCACATCATCCAAACCAAAGCCTTGAAGTTTACGTCCTTTTAATAAAAGCATTTCTGCGATCATAGTATCGAATAGTGGTTCAACAGTGATACCAAAGGATTTTTTAAAAAACTTGTAATCAAATTTAGCATTATGAAGTATCTTCGTAATGCTCTGATTAGATAGGATATCTAGGAGAGGTACTAAATGAGTATCTAAACGTGCTACATCAAAAACAAATTGATGCTCTGCATTACCGGCACTTATTAATAGAATTTTATTTGTTATGGGATCTGTACCGGTTGTTTCAGTATCTACGGCTATAGATTTAAAAGAGACAAGTATTTGTAAAGCTTTATTATATTCGTCTCCGGGTGCATCAATGAACTTCCATGTCGACATATATTATGTATTATTTTACGTCGCTTAGTGGCGCGACGAGATTTAATCCTTGATATTATCTAATCGTTTACGACGATCCAATCTTCTCAAAGTTTTCAAGGCGCGCATCTTTATTTGACGTACACGCTCTCGAGTTAGGTCGAGCTTTTCTCCAACCTCTTCCAAGGTGTATGACCGCTCGTGGTCTATTCCATATAACATTTTTAGTATGATTACTTCACGTTTTTCTAAATGATTTAACACCATTCCCAATTCTTGTTTAAATGCTTCTTGTAAAAGCAAATGGTCGGGAGCGGGGGTCTCTGAATTAACTAAAGTATCTATTAATAATAAGGATCGCTCACCATCTCCAGATGTTGGGGTGTGGTAGCTGATACTATATTGGTTATAGACTTCGTCAGAATTTAATTTCATTTCGTGAAAAATCTCTTGTTCCGAAGGTTCTCTCTGCAATGATTGAGATAATCCGGCCTTTGTTTTTTTAACTTGTTCTAAAATATTCACGCGATTGGCAGGTAAACGAATATGTCTATTGTGTTCGCCAAGACTCTGTAATATGGATTGTTTGATCCACCAACTGGCATAAGTTAAAAATTTGGTGCCAAGTTTTGGATCGAAACGTTCCATAGCCTTCAATAATCCTATAAACCCTTCTTGCATTAAATCGTCTAAGGGCATTCCCTGTTTTTGATATTGTCGGGCTATCCCAGCAACAAATCGTGTATTTATTTTTATTAAAATGGTTTTGGCAGCCTCACTCCCAGCATGGGCTCTGACTGCCAATTCCGTTTGATCAATTGGTATATCCATGTATTCTTAATTTACCTCGGCGGCGTTTTGTAGGACATCGACGACATAGTTTATATTTTGTGGAACTATGCCCTTATGATATTGTTTCATTGTGTTTGCTGGACCTTGTTGGTACGCTGAAATACCGTACCGAATATTTCCATTAAACATATCTGTGTAATCTCGAAGAATTTTGGCGCTGGCCATACCATTTTCAACTGGGTCCATGAGTCGTTTTTCAGTCATCTTTGGATCATAGTGTAGCTGTGCAGTTTTTAAATGTATTTGTCCGAGCCCAAATGCTTTGTATGTATTACGAATAATCTTACCGTGCTTATCTAGTTTTCCGTCTCCTCGAGCAGTTGGATTTACTTCGCTTTCTCGCATCCATAGCCCATAGAGTATATTCCATCTCACCTTATAAAGAGTTCCAGCTTCTTTAGCTATGGCACAATAAAAATGTTTTTTAGTCGACGCTCTAAGAGAATCTGTCATAACTACGGAAGTGCCTATGAACTGTGCATATATTAGTAAAGATTTGATATCAGGCTGCGCGTCATAGAAATTTTTTGCTTCTTCTAAAGTCGTCGGAACTATACTAACTGTCGGCACTACCACGATGACTGGCGGTAAAGGTGCTGTGGTACTTAGCATATAAATACACATAATGCCCATTACTAAAGCAACTACCAGGTATACTGTATTCGGTTGAACAGGATGTAAGACATAACTACGCATTTTTTTTATAAGTTTATTTAACATACGGCCTCCCTTTCTTATACCGTATTGTGAGCCATACCCCTACTCCTCCCCCAAATGCGTATGCTAACCCATTTCTCCAAAAGGACAATCCTTCAGAAGGAAGTAAATAGTGCCAAACAGTTGCGGCTGTAACGGTCATAATAACAGATAAAAATCCAGCCCATAGCGCACGTTTTTCAATAATGGCTATAGCTTGCCAAGTAATTAATAGGTCTTGTAGTAGACCAATTAAAAAATATAAAAGCACACTCTCTACAAGACCCATGAATTATTCCTCAATTGGTATATAGTTATGAAATACAATTCCTATTCCGGTGAATGCTATAGACCTTACTCTATAAATGGTTACATCTGTTTCCATCTTTTCTTTCATGTCGAGCAGGAAAAATAGATTGGGAACATTTGTATCAATCGGGATATCGATTTTATTATCGCCCATCGCTATTCCTGGAACAAACATTTTATTCATCCATACCATGTGTCTGGTATTTGGATCCGCTGTAAACTCATACGCGTACCCTCCAGTGATCATGGATCGTTTCAAATCCTCGAACTTTAGATTGATTACATTCATTTTTTATTTCATATTTCTTTGAAATTTTTGGAAAAAATTTGTTCACATACAGTATTGTACTAAATTCCCCTATCAATATCAATCTTCGGAGATACATTCTTGGGGAGTTTTATCCTCTCTAATTCTTTGTATAATGCCAAACTCAAGTTTTCCGGTTTCATCGTGTATAGATTGATATTCTATCTCTACCACAAAGGGAACTTTACGTCTGTTAGATTTCAGTTCTTCGGTAAGTGCTTTAAGCTGATCATGAGAAAGTGTGCCTGGTCCGACATAACCACGATCAATAATTTCTCCTTTAACTCCATATTCAACCAAATGAAATTTTGAGTAGAATTGCGAGTGCTTTCCGCTCTTTCCTTTAAGTACCTCGTTTACAACGAAATCACCGGTTTCGACAAATTTATATTTGTATGATCCCTGTCTATGTGCCTTACCATCCAGTGAGTAAGAGATTTGCGACTTGTTGGGATCTCGGAGAACGAAACCTTCCCAGCCAGTTTGCTTCGCTGTTGTAACAAGCATTGCTTCTGGACCTTCCCATGTAATCATCTCTACGAGATTTTTTAAACGTAACTTCTTAAGTATGGTATAACGTTCCATGTAAGTCTTACCCCCAACAAATTTATTGTTATGGAAAAGAATGTCAAATGGAATACACTTGAATGTACCTTCCTTAGAAAGCTCTTTGTATCTCTTTATAGCTTCTATTGGATCCTCGTTACGAATTACTTGAGCAACAAATCTTGGAACCTCTTTGTTAAGTTTGTTATGGTGGTACACAACCTCGGATAGAACGAAGTCGCCGGCATCACAAAGTTCCAGCTGTTGGTTGATGAATGGCAGTGTAGCGCAGCTCTCTGTAAGGTTCTCCATTCTTCGAGAGTACACCATCTCGAGCCCGCCAGCCTTAACAAGGAACACACAATGGCCATTATGTTTTCTTTGAGCGATTGTGGACAAGGATTTAAAGACAGATGGTGGACATTTAGATATTGGCTTACAGGGGCAAAACGACTCGGGAATTTGGTCGAGTAAGATATGCGCGGACCATTTATTTTTATTATTGGCCGCAGGTTTTTCATCGGGAGGTGTATCGGCATATCCCTCTTTCTTTTTTAATGTGATCTTAGCCTGCATCTCTGCTTTAGCCTGTTCGGCACCAGTCAATGCATTTGCCTTTCCTATGTTCATAGGGGTACAAACCTTTGTGGTCTCTTGCATTTTACCGCCAAGTATCCCCCAGCGAGTGATTAGCAAAGAACCATCGGCCTTGATTTCTAAGAACTTGGTTTTGCCAGTTCGGGCTTTTTGATAGAGTTTCATAATGCCTAAAACATATGATTGAATACTGGTGGATTATCTTCTTCTCGAATAAAATTTAGGAAGTACTGAGCCAAAATAATGGCAGCAATTTGATTTCCTAATTGTATTATACCGGCGGACAGTTCATAGTCTCGTTGACAAGATGCACCCTTTGAACTTTTATCCGGAAGTGTTTTTAGCAGCTCTTCAAGAGTATTTTTTTTATTTTTGGTATAAATAACGATTCCTTGACCCTCCGCACGCACATCAACCCAATATTTTTCAACATGTTTATGTACGTGTCGAAACATCATATCACGAAAGTCTCTGTTATCTACACAACAAATTATAACATCAAACGGTTCCATATCCTTTGGATCTTTCACGTAACGAGACTTGGCTTGAAAATCATATCTATCAGCCATAACTTTCGCCTTGTTCTCCAGGATATCCTTGGTTTCGTAATCCTGATAAAGCGTATTTTTCTTCTCCACATCATCTCCATCAAATACGGTAAAGGTTATTCCCTCTGGTATTTGATTTTTTTGTATTAGACGGTGTATGTGCCGTAGAAACCAGGACCCGTTTCCACCGGCACCGACAACCATTACTTTCAAATTACTTTTCAAGGCAATAACTCCGTTTTAATAAATTCGTTTCCATTCCAGTAATAACAATGAAATTGTTCATAATGGATACTATAAATAATGTATATTCCATGATATAATCTGCCATCAACGGCTCCATACCAATCAGCTATAGATGGATATGGACGATCAAAATAATGAGAGTGTATAATACCAATGAACTGGGTTGTATGTTCAGCACTGAATAAATCAGTATCTAATATCGCATCAAGAAACTCTACGGGAGCCATCATAAATCCCGCAGCTTTATCTGGAGCTATATTTTTCGTAAGTCTAACTTCTTCTACAGTACCGGTTAAGTTACTTGAACATCCTACCAATACTGCACATACCTCATCCCCTCCGGTATCTACTGCTATACGCTTAAATTTATCACGCAATGTATTAGGAAAGGTCAGTATTTGAATCATCCGAACCCCCGATAATTACGTTTGTTATTGTGATGATGGAGGCAGCTTTCAAATTATCTACAGTAACATTTTCGATATTGGAAAGAACCTTATCAAGATAAAACCAACCACCCTTTTGTTGGATATACATTTTGATAGTATCTAATGCCTCTACTGCTGGCTTCTCGTGTACTGAAAAGCCAGATGCGTCGAGGATCTTAAATTTTATTAATGTGTCGTTCATAATGTACTAATCTCCTTAGCAAGCTTTGAATCGTTTGACAGTGCAAAGAATCTGTTGACGAGACGAGCTGTATTCGTATGTTCGTTCTGTCCTTTATCAACCATACAGATATATCTTCCACTAGGATATTCATATACTAATAGGCCTTTGGTTTCGACTATATAATTTCTTAACCCGCCCTTAATAAGATATCCATTCAATAACTTACCGTTTTGAGCTTTAAAATCAGGTATCTCTTCAATACCAAACATTGTCATGGTACTTTTGAGAAGGTCCTCTTCTTTTTGTCGTTGATCAATCAGAGCTTGTCGACCAGTAGTCATCAATTGTTTAATATCGTCGCCAGACATTCCTCCTGTTTCTTCGTCTAAGAGAAGATCAATAACACGTGACATTCCACGTGCATTAAGAATAGTTAAAAGTTTATTGGTGTTGCCGATTTTAAAACGCTTATCATTAAACACAATAAAGTTTTTATTTTTGGTTCGTGTCATGCTTATTTTGAACTCCATCTGCATATCAAAAATTTCATCGTGTACTTTTACCAAAATTCCACCATGTAAATATTTATGATATTTCAATGAACAAGAAGACACCGTATCGCAAAATATATTAAAGGCATCAGTATCGGGAAAACAAATAGCACGTCCTAGAACTTCTCGTACCTCATCTTTATTAATACGATAATTATTAACTTTATACACATGTGTTATTACACCATCTTTGGCTTTTCGGGCTGTGTGGTCAAGATGGAATCGGACATCGCCAATTTTACCAACTACAGGTGTAACTGATTTTGTCGCCGCTGTGTATAAGGATTGCATCCAGATATCTAGTACACGATCAAAATTAAGATGGTCTTCTGAATACTGCCCAGAAAATTTTGTAAGTATATCCTTCATTTCAACACCATTACAGGATATAACCTGATTCTCATATTCAAACTCATGCTTTCGAAATGTCACATCGTTATACGAGAATTCTCCACCTGTAGACAGGTCACCAATTTTATCCTTGATCTTCTTTTCAAGCTGTTTTACAGCGGCCTGTTCATCGGCCATATCTTGTTGCTTACGCATCCATCTTTTAACTAAAGTATCGAGCGTAGCATTATCGATAGCAAGTACGGGTTGTCCTCGACGATAGTTATCTATGACGTTCTTATCTTTTGGCAGTATAGGGTTGTTATCAGTATAAAATATATGCGGCGTATCCGTAAGCGTATCTATATGTGAGAAGTATCTATTTTCATCTGTCCAATTGTATGCTGGATCCCCTACTTTCACAATATAAAAATAGAGGCCCATTTCAAATCCAGAGTTAGCTGCATAACCATGTTGTTGTCGTTTCGATGTATAGATAGCAATACGTGTATCATCGCGTAATTGTAGAACACCTAGTATATGGTGTATATATGCGGGGACCTCCGAGTAATCTTTTTTCTTTACATTTAAATCGGGAGCTATTTTCTCCACACATTTATATAGCATAGATACTGTAGCGTCAGTAAACGGATGATAGTAATCAGGCTTATAACTCGGCAGTTCTTTTGTAAGGAGTTGTTGCTTAATTTCTTCCATACTATTAAAAACTAAGTTACCATCATGTCGTTGTGGAATAAATCGTGCGGCAGTTTCGAGGAACGGTAGATCCTGGACCTGAGGTAAAAATTTTAGATATATATTCTCCATTTTTACTGCTGGATATTTTATGGTGTCTAAGATACCATCATGTCGAGTTAGATTTAGATAGGATTCAGTTTCATGCCTATTTAAATTTAGACATAAATCATATCCAGAAGTGGCAGCCCTATAAATATATGAGAAACTAGTTAATTTTTTATAGGCATCAAACACTGTTTCAAGATGTTTTACATCTATGTCCGTAAGGCCTAATCCGTAGATATCACTATAGATTAAAAGGCGTTCAAGTTTAAGAGCTCTGTACATTTTTAAGTTTTTTGGTTAATTTTAATCTTACGATGTTCATCAAGTCGGTAAATATCTCTCTCCGCATACGTTGGCGATGACCATCTATTCTTATAATATTTTCTTGAAAATCTATAATCACTAAAGAATCGAAAAACTGTGTTGTACCTTTTCTTAATAATACACCATTCTCAGTGATTACACCAGCAGGATACCAAGGCTGGCGCTTATATAGGGTAGCTTCGATTAAAGCAAGCCCTCTTTTTGTTTGACTCATTTTCATTTGGCGCTCCAAATATAAAAAAAGAAGCTCAGGATTATCCCGAGCTTCTTGGTGGACCTGCGGGCTTCGAAGCCCGGTCCGATCGTTAATCTAGTTCATCGAATTAGTATGCTTAGATTGCAGATGTTAACTTCGCCATAAAGACTTCTAGCTTAAACATGTATGTCTTTATAGTATATCCAGTCTCTCCTGGTTGTCGGCTCCAATAACATGGACATTATGAGCGTGTTCATGTCCATGTTCAGACGGTTGTCAGTTTAAGCTAAAGCAAAAACTGGTGCAACGCTCTTCATACCAACGGGCTTGCCGAAGGTGAAGATGTCTGCGAAAGTGCTGTTGTTTTTGGCACTTAATGTTTTAACAGTTTTTACGTGGACCATCGCCACGGCATACCGACTCCCCTCGTTATACAACCGTCGAATCCATTTCAGGCCCATACTTATACTAGATTTCGTGAGAAATCCAAGTGTGACTTAAAGCTGATGCCGGCACCAATGTAGCTAAATTCGCTGCTACAAAAGAGTCGTGTGGACTATCAGCTTTCTTTGCACCTGTTTGATCCACAGTCGTTACCCACCATTCAATGGCGGCATCTGTAGGAAATATGTATTCTACAAAACTAACTAACATCAACTGGTTTGTTACAATTACTGTTGGAGCTCCTGCTATTAAAGCGTGGACCTCTTGTTCGTTTGCAAAATCAGAAGGTGATTGTAGCCAACTGAGCCTATATTTTTCTGCCATATTTTTACCCTTTATTTTCTAAAAATGTATGTGTAAGATGACTTGCCGGCCTTATCTTCCGCCATTTACGATACAGATAAACACCCATCGCGACAAATCCCCCACCTGATAATATATACACTATAATCATAAAATATTATACCAAAAATTATAGTTAGTATCAAGTACCATATACATTAGTTGTATAGAAGGATTGGCCTAATATAGTAACTTATTCTTAAAACTACCTGCAAATTGCCAGTTTGTTGATCGCCCAGCATTTTTATTGGCTCAACCATCATCGAGTACTTTGGAAGCCATATATCTAAAGCGCTACCCATAGTAATTTGTCCTAAGGATGTCCACGCACTAAATGAACTAGAATAGGCACTACGTACTCTAAAGGCGTAGGTCTTATTGACATTTAGATTATAGAGTACTATCGAAGTATCTGTAAGTAAAGTATCGATAGCAAGCTTAGAAAAAATCGAGTCTCCGGCTTGAAAATTATATCTTAGTGCTGCATTATCTTTTGGCCACGATTTGGCCATGTCCCCAGATAAATAATACTGTGTATTATAGACACTGTTGTATCCTAAATAGGTTTGTACTCGTCGGGTTGATTTTGGTCCTATCCACGTCGCAGTATAAAAACTGGTTCTATTATTTCCAGCCCCCTTTGTGCTGTCAAGTCGAAAGCTAAAATTCACCGTATCACATTGTATAGAAAAATAGTTCCCGGGCCTTAATTTTATAGTATCCGCTTTTACTGATTTAGCCCATTGGTCATAATAGGCTGACTCATATTTTTGCATTGTTGGTGTATAGACATTAGTAGCCTTCATCGTTGAGTCGATCACAGATTGTGATTTCAAGAGGGATGTTAGCAGTAACGTCAACACTATAATTTTTTTAATCATATTATCCTTGGTTTAGTTTATGAATTTATGGGGTCGGCAGGTATAGTTAATCCTGCCCACCGCGTCTCCACCAGCTTATGGTGTACCATTGTCATAAGCAACAATAGCCATAAAACCATTTGGTTTAGGCTCTAAGGTTACTTCTTTACCTATCATATCAGAAACATTTTCTGCTTTCAGATATTGTAGAAATTTTGCTAGAAGACTAGTAGCTAATAGTTGTTCTCCCGTAGAATCAAAATTCAACCATAAGCCTTTAACAGTTAAACTTCCAGTATGGTCTTTTACCCAAACCTCATTCACTTTGTATTCGGCGCCATCATCTGATTGCGTGTATACATAAAAACGTTTGTTCGGATTACCGATGACAGAAGGCTTAACGTCGATGTTTATGATCTTAACTTTTTTCTTATTGCTACCGATCTTTAAATTAAATAACTCGTTGTTCATTCATTTTGTTTTGGTTCAATCTTGGCATATCCAATGCTTAATCTGTCCTGTATTTTTTTATTCACTATATCCAGAGCATCGGGATATGAACCTGCAAATGCAGGTGTGGCGGGTTGAAAAATGGAATCATCGCCGTTGGGGCCTACTATTCCGTAGGTAACTATCACTGCAAAATTGTCCCCGGAAAGTGGCATTAAATTAATATCATACCACTTAGTTGCCGCATCAGCTCGTTTACATTCGTATCTCATATTATTTTCCTAATTACTTAGTATTGGAAGTTCACATTGTCCCCCAGCACATACCAACTCTTGTTGAAGTGACGTATGATCTTCTTCTTCAATAAGTTGCGTATAATCAACTGGGCGAAAATCCTTTATAAGTCTATTCCATAATTCTTCATCTTGTGGAGTAGTAATAGCCTCTAGAGGTGCTTGTTTGAAATCTTTATCACCGCTTCTCGACAAGAAGGAAACGGCCGAAAAGAAATTTCTATTAGCGTAAAGGTACTCACTAATTTCTTTCCATTCGCCCGCATCCACAATGACCGTACAAGATACATTATGCGAGACGTCTTTTTTATTGTTGTCACTGGTGCCATTCAATACCCAATTTGTTTGCGTACTTTTAATAATATCAAGATGCATAAGTGCAGGTAAGTCCGCTTTAACCATAGCTGTCGCAGAGACTTCCACAGGAAAGGTTATTACATCATCGGTATGATTAGCACTCCAAACACTTTCTTCACACATATGCGGGTTAGTTTTTTTAAAATGCTTATAAACAGGGTCCATTTTATTTACTTGAACCCTTCTAAAATAACGTTTCGCATGGTGTGGGTGAATACCTGAAGCTGCTTTTAAAACCAGGCTCGATGTCCCTTCGGGCTTAATACAAGTTGTACGTGCTGCTTGATTGGTACCTAAAATTTTAGCCCAACGTTTATTTGTTTCAACAACATGTTTGGCAGCCTTTTGTTGGAATTCAGGATTTAAAAGAATTTCTGGACTATCCATCATACCTGTTATGGATACTCCTAGCAACGCTTCTTCCTCCGTTAACCATTTAGATGAATTTGAAAGGTATGGAAAATGCGTATATGCAGCTTGTATCGTACCTATTATGGTCGCAGCGGTAGCGGCTCGATAAAAATCCTCTGCACTTCCAATTTGTGCACCATTAATAGACGTAAGATTACAAAACTGAACCCCCGTAACTCCATCGGCAGCGACGGGTATGAAACCAATTTCAAAACACGGGTTATAAAGAGTGTCAGGATTATTAGCAAATACAAACCCGGGCTCACCAAACTGTTTAGTTCTATCGAATATGGTGACGAATGTTTTAAAATCAATCTGATTACGCAAGAGCAGGACGCTATTATTACTCCGCGCGCGATGGGGATACACAGCATACCAACTAATGGTCTTTTCATTTTTTAATTTTTCATATTCCCATTCTTCTATTTCAACTTTAATATACTCCTGCTTTGGATATGCTGGATCCTCTATTATTACAAACCCCTCATATTTACCTGTTTCTTTATCCTGTTCAAATTGTTTTTTCTTTTTAACTGGTAGCATGATTTTTGCATTAAGCATATCTTGATCATCAAAATCAAATATTATCGATGTAGCAGAACGCCGAATGCCCCCAGACAACACAGCATCAGCGCAATGCATAATCACATCATATACATTGATCGGATGAAATTGTGCTTGGTGACCCTCTTCTATAATGTTATCAAGCAAAGCTTTTATCTTTGCATGGGCATTTTTAAGGCCTTTGTAACCAGGTGCTTTTCCACCGCCTATTTTAAGTGGTGACCCTTTTTTCCTGATTTTCGAATAGTCAAAAACAATCTTTCTACCAGTGTACGGAGTGTTTCGGAAATAACAACTAAGAAGCGCTTCGACAGAATCCGCCCATCCTTCGATCGTATCTTCTACTGTATACGCAAGAACAATTCCCGTCTTATCATTTGCATCAACAAGGTTTGGAAGTCGTCTAAGGTATTTTTTTGATAGACCAATGCCTACTCCGTTTCCGCATAATAGCATGTAAAAAATTTCTGAAAATGAACGAAGAGAATCTACATGTTTAACTGAACAATTATACACACGCGCTTCGTGTGCTTCAATGGCTTTCCCTCCGAATTGAAGAGATCTCATTGAAGGCACTATTTTACGTTGTCGAATAAAATCAAAGGCCTCGGATAATTCTTTTTTTTCTGATTCTTTAAGCCAAGCAAACCTTTTTAAATGCATAGACTCAAGTCGGGAAACGGCTTCTAACCAAGTCTCCCGACGCTTATGTCTTTCATCATAACGAGCATATTTACTTGTAAAAATAAACTGCGATAGCTCTTCTTTGAAATCAATCACTTTCCACTACTCCCAAAACCTTTTATTCCACGATCACTGGATGACAACTCAACTACTTCTTGAAATGTAACATCCGGTATCTTGCCAAATAACATCTGTGCAATTTTATCTCCCGTAACGATTTCATAAGGGTATTCGCTATGATTAACTAATACCACCTTTATTTCGCCACGGTACCCAGGATCCACAATACCCGCATCAACCATAAGAGGTGTGCGAAGTGCATTTCCACTTCGGTTACGTATGTTGCCATACCAACCCATCGGAATGGCCAGGGCAATACCCGTTTTAACGGCTATCTTTCCTAGACCCGGAATTCGTACAGTTTCATTTGAATATAAATCCCATGCAGCATCTGGTATATCCCTTTGTGCTCTCTCAGGAAGTTTGGCTTCCGGGGAAAGTTTTTTAATTTGAATAGTTAGGGCGTTCAGTGTTACCAAATCCGCCATAACTTTGTCCGTATTCTTTAATTGCTTTTTCATTAATTGTATCGATGTCCACTATACCACGTATATCCTCGGTGTGGATATGGAACTCTCCTTGAACAGGTACCCACGGTAAGTGGTTCTGTTGATAGGCCTCGTCCCATGGTATTAATTTTATAAAATTATCGCCAGCATCCGATAACTGAAGTATACCACAAAAAAAGTTAGTGGTCGATGTCCAGTTTGTTATCAGCTGTACGTGTCTGTTTATTAGTTTTTGCATTGAAATATTCTAAGTAATCATCTATTGAGGTTAACCACTCAGCTTTAAAATCGGTGTAGGGTATACTTTTCCTGCCGGTGGGATTGTCCCAATATTTATTGATCAATTCCACTGGAGTTATATATGCCTTATCTGGGTGAATTTCTTTGAAGTGTATAAAGAAAAATCCTTCCCCTCCCAATTCAATCCATAGTTTTAAATATTCCAACTGATGTTGGTGGATATTTTTTAGGGGGAAGGATGTAGTGCTTTCACATTCTTTGGTATCGAAAGCAATAGCTTTTCCGAATTTTTTTCTACCTTTATAGTAGGAAAATACTCCATAAAAGTCAATGGTGCTGAGTGTAGCAACCATTCCTTTTGCAGTTAATCGTATAGGAACTTCAAGTTTTTGTATTAAAGCTTTGTATTCTTTACGATAACGTAGATTCGCTTTTCGTACTCTCGTCTCTAGTTGGTTCGACATCTATAGTGTGTGGAAGATCATAGGCTAGGAGCACTGCTCGTATCGCCCTGATTATCTCCTCGTCCTTTCGATTCATCGGATTTTCTAGGATCTTGATGTATATTTCTTTCATATTCATCCGTGTTAAATATCTGCTCTAATGAATTATTGTACCTTGTTACTATATCTCCATTCATTAGTGCAGTCAATGACTGGGTAAAAACTTCCATACCGTCAATTTTCTTTTGCGTATCTTCGTCTGGAACTAAATTCATTCTGTTTTTTTGAGTTCACATCGCTGCTGGAAATCTTCCACGTTATGCAGTTCCTGTGTGTGACCTATTTTTTTTAGGTGGTAAGTAAGCTTAACGTGCTTTCTACCATTGCAATAGGAACACTTTGTATTAATAGATTTAATTTTTCCTCGTCCCATACATGCTGGGCATCCGATCTTAATTTGATTCATATCGTTCCGTGTATAATCTTATGTCCTGCCCTAATTAATTTTACAATACGTTGAATATTGTAACGCTTTAAAATTAGCCTAGTCTCTTCATTTTCAATTTTATCAAGCCTATTATTTTCCAAAAGACGCATAAGACGTCGTGGATCATATTTAGAAAATGCTGCACACTGTTTAATCGATCTATGTACAAAGCTATTTTTATCGCTGTGAGTTGTAAACGTCTTCATCCATTGGATAGCACGAAAAAAATCGTGTTCATTAATTTCCATAGCTAAACTCATTGCATAAACAGCCTCTTCTTTATAGTCTATTGACGGATCATCAGCTAACATACAAGATAATATATCGTTTGTTCCTTCATACATAATCTTATATGAGCCAAATGTTCCGGTAGCGTATTGAAAGAAATGTATAAATTCATGCACTATGGTGGACATGGGTATTACAAAAGTATCAATCTCTGTGCCATCTCTGTATGAAAATCCTTGGAACACTACATTGTCTTTGAGATGATCGAAGAAGGCAGCGGTTTTAGAATTGATTTCAGCAATTTTTTCTTGGTTCAATTCTTTACTTCGGGTTTCATAGTTCTCAAAAAGATTTGCATATTTCTTTGCCGATGATGCAAAAATTACTGTAGGAACTTTAATGGGTACGTATCCTATATGATGTGATACATATTGGATTATGCCTTTTATTTCCTGTTTTGTAAGAGGTGATGTAATTGCTGGTTTTAGCATAATAAAAAAAGGGCGAGTATTACTACCCGCCCAATTATTTGTATTGATTACTTTAAACGAGTAAAGTCTAGACCGTCATCTTCGACGATGTCAACTACAACATTTTTATTTTTATAGTCGGACACGTTTGTACGTGGCTTACCATTGTCCCCGTTTGTTGTGGAAAGGTATCCTGATACCTCTAATCCTGTTAGGGCTGCACACAGGGTTTCTGGAGTTGCCGATTCGTTATTCATTTCGGTGCTTTCTCCAGCCTCAAGAAGGGCATACATTTTCCAGGTTACCCAAGGCATGTAGATATTATCCCATACCTTTCGTCCCTTAAAATCACCGTCTGTAATAGTGAAAGTAATCTCAAAACGGTGGCCATCCTTTCCGTCTTTTTGATGGGGATCGACTTTGACGGCGTCGACTTTTAATAAGTAACGGCCGTCAGAAATGGGTTCAAAACTGGACTTACCCTGCTTTAGATTGTACATCAGATTCTGTATTGGTTAAATCTTTGAGAAGCATTTGCGCTTCATCCTCACGAAGATCGAGCAGGCTTTGGACCGAGTAGTCATCGTTCAATTTATCTCTAAGTTGAGTTTCGGCCATGCCATTTGTTGCCTTCATAAGTTTAGTTAGTGTATCTCCTACAATGCCCGCGGTTAAAAAATCCTTGCCGCCAATCTTAACACTGATGCTTCTATTCGAAACCTGATTAAGTACTTGTTCAGCACGGAGCTTTACTGGGGGTCGTTCAAGATCCTTGATCCCAAAATACTTCACAAGCTCTTGATAAGAGAATTCAAGACTTGCTGGAAGTGTGTTGGTACGATCTTTCTTTACTGTTGCAATTCGGGTTTCATTTGGACCAAAGTTTAATTCTAAGACGACATCAAAAAGATACGGTGCGTCTTTAGGTCCATCGGGTTCAGTGCCTGCCAGCTTCATGAACTCTCCAGAATCCTGGGAATACATGTTTTTTACTTGCGCTGTAGCAATGATGTTCATATCAAGTGCGAGGAGCTTATTAATGAATGCTCTCAGGTCACTTTTTATTGTTTTGTAATCTGCCTGTTACCCCTATTTTTATTATATAGGGAGTGGACTGTGTCATTATCCTTTCGGATACCCTTGTCAGTCTCTCGAGCGTTTCTATGATTGACGCTTCGATAGTTGCCCATTAGGTTTATGGGGATTCTTCGATATTCGGGTTTTCATGGGAGATTTCTCTAACCATGCCGCCAGTTTTAATAGTGTGCGATTTTTTCTCTTCATGCCAAAAGGACTGGTTGATAGTAAGTTTATAGCATTGATAAGATCGTTTTGTTTACTTATCTCTAGTCTACTTATATTGCCTTTTGGATAAAGTTTGTGTTGGATATGTAATTGTTTTCGTACCCATTCCAATAAATCTTTGGTACCATTGAAATACATTCCACACCGCGTATCAGTCCTATTCACAGAATAAATTCCTACAGAACCATCCCCATCTAATAAACCACGTAAAAAACTTCCAATAAATTTCTTTGGTAACTTCTTCGGTGCTTTAAGAATCAGTGATTTGTTAGGAACTACGCCATACTGCTCTAAGCTTTTCGCAAGATATTTACTACATATCTGTAATCTATCTCGTGTATAGTTAGCTGTTTTTTGATCGTATAGTATGGGACCTGTGTATCCTAATTGTTTTCGGATATATTCTAATACATCGCGCCCATTTGCATGCTGTGTAAAATCTAAACGATACGAAACACTCTTTGTTCTAGCAATACCACCATCAGCAAAAATGAATCCCAAAATATAGGCTTTTGCCGATGTATCAATATTGTCGAAGTAGTGTGCGTTTAGTTTATACATACGCAAGTTAACGGTTGAAATACATATTGGGGATTACCCTTTTTTACTCTTAAACGTTTAAGGTGTTTTTCTTGTAGAAGGTCCCAGAACTTTGTGAATGAATCGATCACAAGAGTTTTATAATCTTGCGGATCTTTTATTAACGCATCCACTGCTTGGAAAACCTTATCTACATCCGTTGTTCTCAGCTTTGAGAATTTGAAAGCCTCGGCATACCAATCGGTACCGCCATCAAGATCTACTACGGCAGCATTTGGGAAAGATAAACTTGTTACAGTTTTCCCAGTTCCATGTGTACCGTAGATGTACATCTTTAGCCTTCGTTGTTCTGGCAAAGCAGGTGAAAATAGATTAGTACTCAATTATTAAGTTTTGGTTATTTTTTGTATATGAATGGCATAATCTTTTCAGCTAACAGATATGTGCTTTGAAGATCTCGTAAACAATACTCTGCAATTTCTTTTATACGCCCTTCATAGTAAGCCTTACCTACCTCAGCGGCAACTATACCGCCTTCTTTAGGAGAAGGAACATTAAAAAATTCGCAAGCCTCGTGTAGGCTATAAAACTGTTCGCGCCCGCCGCTTATCTGTAGAAATACATCAAGATGTTGCGGCATCGGATCATATTTGGTGTATTGAAGAAACTGTATATTTGTGGGTTTAATTCCGTGATGTAACGTTCTTCTTATTATAAACGGAATGTCAAAGCGTATTCCATTATAGGAAATAAAAGTACCGCTGTATCCGGCGATACCATTCCAGAAAGCTTCTAGGATAAGTTTCTCATCGTCGTTCGTTAAAGCAGTGCTTTTACCTGTTTGGGAATGATAGAGTCCGATACAAACTATACGAGATAAATAAGGATCGGTTCCTTTCAATTCCCCTTCTTTTGCTTTTGGGTCAACGGTGGGATCTCTTCGAATTGCAGAGTCCAGCTTCTTTTTTATATATCCTTTTTGTGTTTCTGAATACTCTTCTTCTTTAAATGGAGCGGTTTCAATGTCAAATACTAGCATGTTATGTATTGGGTTAATGGTTTAATCCTCGTAATTTTCAGAGTCGTCAAGTGAGATTTCATCTAAACGAGGTTGAGAATTGTGTATAAACTCGTTGCACAAGACGACCATACGATCTACTGCTCGTAGGTTGTCTAATTTTTCACAGCTTCGAACCTCTAAAAATTTGTTTTGTTTCATCGCATAACCCATGACATTTTGTATGGTTTCGTCAGAGATTGCACGTCCTGCTACTATTTCTATTTTTTGTTTCTTCTCAAGTAACAATACGCTTGTAGATGGAGCAGCGTATCGTACCATGGGTTTTTTACCAGGCATATTATTTGGAACTATGGTTGTTTCTGCATGCCTAAATAACCCTGGGCCGATCTCCCAAATCTCTTCAACTCCAGGATCGAATACAGGGGAAGTGATCACAAACCTACTGCACCATCAAATGGAGCCACGAAAAATTTTGCCTGATGTTTAGCATTTGGAAAGTATTCTTTTATTCTTTCCTGCAATTTAGCGGGGCTATTTGTACGTTCACTAAGATGTCCGATGACCACTGTTTTGAGCCTATCAATGCCTAACGACTGGATAAACTCTAAGGCTTGCTGATTAGATAAATGTCCAAAATTACTGGCAATTCGATCTTTCAGATCCGTGGTGTAGTCTTCGTACGCTTTCAATAAATCATCATCATAATCACATTCCAGTAATAATGAGGTGCATGGTTTAAGAGCTTCTACCATACTTTTTGAGAAGCTTCCTGTATCGGTGACATATCCGAATACAGTATCTTTGTCCGTTAATATAAATCCAAACGCTTGTACTGCATCGTGTTTAGTTGAGAAAGGCTTTACCTTTATAGACCCGATTTGGATCTCTTGGGTATCACTTAGATCTTTAACTAAACAACGATTAAATATAGCTGGTTTTTTATTACGGACAAGAGGGCTTACGTATACTGGTACTTTTGTTTTGCGGTGTAATGCTCCGGCACTTTTAATGTGGTCTGAATGTTCATGCGTTATTAAAAGTGCGTCAAATGATAGGCGCTTGGTTTTTGTCAAGACCTGTTTAACGGGGATACCTGCATCAATTAAAATAAAAGTGTCGTCGTTGAAGATCAGTGTTGAATTACCGCTAGACGATGAACCTATAGATATTATTTGCACGTCGTATGTGTGTATTTCCTTGCGCTCTCCAACGGGGATTATGGTGTCTCCGGATGGCGCCTATTTGTCGCGCGGTCATTGCCAAGAATCGAATTAATATGTTTGAGGGCGTACAGCCCCATCCCGAGATTTCTTGGATAGATGTGGACCTGCTTGTATCATCATAATCCTTAAACGATGCTATAGCTGGATTCGTTTTCAAACTTCTCCAATTATTATCGGCTGTACGAAGTCCTACACTACTGGTCATAGGAAGGAAGTTTTGCATTCGTAACACATCTTTGATCTTTGTTGTTCTTGGATTCAATGGATCTTTACGCGCTTCTTGCACGAAGGCGGAGGAAAGTGCTGTACCGAGGACTGTAGCTTTGTGTCGTTGTCCTCTTTTAAACGACTGTTCTTTTTGAAGTTTTTTCTTCATACTCTTTTTTATATTTTAGGAATACTTTAATGTTTAATTCATCATGTCGCCATATGGAGTTTAGCCATTGGACGAAATCCTCATCTTTTAAATCATCTTTAGTTACAGCTCGGGCCGCAACATACTGGCCTTTAAATCTAAAGATCTTAGCGAACTCACTTCTTATACCAAAAAGCTGGTCTGGTGTAGCGAAGTCATTAGTAACAAGAACCACGAATTTACCTATATATGGAGAAAAATCTATCATGGTTCTATTATACTAATTTTTTAGCTCAAAGTCAAATTTGGATCTTTGGTGCGGTATATACCGCTAATAGAGGGTGTTTGTTAAGTAGATATTGCCCAAGTGTGTCCAAGGGTATCTCGATGGCTATATCTGGTGCTATACCGCTTGGTTGGGGTGAAGGAGTTTGTCCTTCTATTCTATACTCAACCCAAGTAACCTTGCCTTTTTGTATGTGTTCTTTTATTTGCTGTTGTTTTTTACTCAGGCTTGATTGTCCAGACTTGACTTCTAAAAATACAACCTCATCGTCTGTAAACACTACATAATCTATTGGCATTCCGATGAAATGGGCCTGTTTTGGATTATATGGAAAGTTCGCTAGGAACGGTGCCATTTGTTCGGCTATTTGTCCCGTTCGCACTTCCGAGGATTTTTTCTGCCCCAGAATTTTTATATTCTGGTCTTCGAGTTGTTGGATTTTGTTCGCTTGACGACGGGCTAGAAACGCTTGAACTATCAGTACTGCGAACAAAAGTAATATCAGGAATACCATTACTTAGAGCCCTTTCAATTTTTTTCTTTAGTAGTTTAATTTTTCGCATGGAGATTTTTTGTGGTGTTCCACTACGATCGGCTTCTCGTATACGAAGTAAATCAAAAATATATTCTTTGCCTACTTTACGTATGAGACGTCTAACCGATTTGTCGGTCATTCTAGGATCCGCATCAAACATGTGGTGTAAGATTAGATGGGATACCTTGTGAACTGTTTCCTTTGAAAAGTTCCAATATTTAAGATATGTTTTGGCGATCTTCGCTCCGTATATCTCGTGCTTAAAAAAGTGTATATCTCCGTTTGCATTACATTGTAGCGTTTGAGGCTTAGCAATGTCATGAAAAAGTATAGTCAATCGAAGATCCATTTCCGTAGGGCACGCATCTAACGCATACATAATATGGTCAAACACATTATTTACACCAGAACGTTTGCTCTGTATAACCGTTTTACACGCAGCTAATTCTGGAAGAATATACTCGAGAAGTCTTGTTTCTTGAAGATGTTTAAATACTGGACTGGGAGATGGAAGTGATAGGATTTGTTCTATTTCATGCCGTATAAGATCTGGCCCCATATGCTTTATAATTTGGGCTGTATCATATATATTGAACCAGGTTTCAACATTCAAATTAAAACCTAATTCACCGGCCAATCGGCACGCTTCAATCATTTTTATAGGGTTCCCTAAAAAGAGTTTATTAGGGGCTGTAATTATTTTATTTTTAATATCTACAACCCCATGAAATGGATCATAATAGGTATCAGTTAAAGGATTCAAATATATATTGTTAATCGTGAAATCGATAGGTTCGTTGAGTTCCTGGATATTAGTTATTAATCGTATTAGCAGGCTCTCAGTTTCTATCTCTGTGGAACTAGAATGTTTAATAGGTATTTCAAGTTTCTCAATTATATGAACCAGTTGTTGTTCTGATAATCTATTAATGACTATATGTTCTTTTTGATAAGGAATCCCCAAGAAGTGATTACGCAACGAAGGGCCTGTTCGAAATGTAACGCCTCCTGCTGCAGCAACCTCTAAATATAATTGTTTCATTGAGTTAGGACTATACCTTTTTGATAAAATTCGGGGGTTTGTTCGAAGGGAATAAACGTATATTCAGGAAATAAATCTCCATGTAAATTTTCACGATACTCCTCAACATACATTTCATAATCTATTTCTGCATTGTGTTTATAACGCCCGCGTACTTCGGCAATTAAATGTGATATACCTTGATCCAGTTTTCCTATATTAGTTTCCAGCTGTACATTGAATACTAATAGGCTACCTCCACCCCATGCTTTATTTGCATGTGCAGTGAAATAACTTATAAGATTTATATCTAATTCGCCGGCCGAAACTAATGTAACCTCTAAATTTGTTACTACCGCCTCTACATAGGGGCTTACATGAGTAAGTGTTTTATTGGTCGCAATTAATAGCATTCTGTGGAAGTTTGTATCAAAGGGTTTCTTTAGCCGTGCGTACACACTAGGCTCGGGCCTAAAAGAAAGGATATTCATATAGCATCGTCGGGCAATTTAGCTTTATGTGTAAGGGCTGGTTTTTGTACCAGGGCCCTGCTCTTTATCCAGGTATGTGCGTCACAGACTAGCATTATATGTGAGCTCAAGGGCTTGGCTTTTGGATCTGTTATAGTAGGTAATTTACAAAGCCCATTAGCACTGGTTGGAACACTCCGTTTAAAAAAATAGCAATTCCTACAACAACGGACTAATGTGAAATTTGTTCTTGGGTCATTCATAATCGGTTATTAACTTTCCTTGTAAGTGATCAAACTCATGTAACCAGATTCTGGCAAGTACATATTGAACATGTTGGGCCTCCATTTTGTTTGCTTCTTTATCCATGAAATTAATTACGATATGTTTAGGCCGTCTAATCTCACAAAACTTGCCCGGAACAGACATACAACCTTCACGTATAATGACTTGTTTATTAAAACTCTTTATAAGTGTAGGATTTATAAAGGGCATAATACCGACTTCCATTCTAATAACAAATATTGCTGGGGGAGGTTCGATACGATCAGTCCATATCTGATTTGAACTTAGGCCAACACAATGCTCATTAGATACACAGGTTTCTGCTAAATCGTTTACAAGACTTATTATGTCGTCTGTAATACTTAAAACGGGCACACATTTAGTTCGCAGCATCTTTAAATCATCTGGGTTTGTAACTACATTTATTTTTTTTACCATTATAAGTTCCTTATAATTTTGTGTCTAAAATACCACTGGTGTTTTAACAACTCAACGCGTTTATCGACGAAGTCAACTATGATCGGTTTCTTAGCGATTGTTCCGGATACGCGCATAAGTCGTCCAGCACTTTGTCTAACTTTTACTACACTTTTTATTGGTGCACATATAAATAAAACCTCAAGATTTGGTAAGTCTATACCAGTAGAGAACAGGGAGAAGGTAGATACCACCACTCTATGAGTTCCGTTTAACAGGCCCTTCATAACAGCTATACGATCCTTCTTCTTCATCGTACCAGTTAACATAACAGCGCCCGATATATTATTTTTTAGATACTCTACTTGCTCTTTCCTTTGACATAGAAGTACACACTGCTGTGTAGGGTAATTTTTCAACTCAGTAAGTATTAATGTGTTTCGTTCTACATCCTTTGACAAATCAGTTATCATCTCTCCATATTCAGAAGAGCTGAATAACGGAAAAAAATAATTCGTATCGATTACCTTGTTGGTTGGTTTTATAATAACTTTTCCAAGCGCAGAAACTGGTACTGAATGTCGTAAAGGGCCAGTAACCCAAAAAATAACTTTATCTAATCCATCCGATCTTTGAGGTGTGGCAGAAGCCCCGTATTTATACATAGCATTAATTGATGAAAGTGCTTTGTAATAAGTTTCTGCTGGCGATATGTGTACCTCATCACAAACAACTCCGGACCATTTATTGGCTAAATTCTTTGGGTCCATTGAGGTGATTGTTTGTAAAAGGGCAACCGTGATGTCTTTATATGTACGTACACCTTCTCCAATAAATCCAATATCGCTGCCTTGAAGATTTGTAAATTTTACTAGTGCCGCTCTAAACTGATGTGCTAATTCAATTGTGTTTACAAGAATTAGAAAAGGTTCTTGAAGATCGCAGATAAGTTTTATTAGCACCACTGTTTTACCCGATCCAGTCAGTGCCATTAATACACCGCTCTTATGTTTCTTCATTTCATTAACTGCGGTGTCTTGGTAGTCGTGCAGTGTCCCTGTGAAACAGGCTTTTATTTTTTTATTTTTTAAGAATCGTTTGTCTATAACGTTTGCTTGTGGGTAGGCTTGAATAAGAGAGTCTAAGATACCCGCTGGAACCATAAGTTTATCTGGGACTTCAGTATAATACTTTAACTTTTGTGGTACGCCCCACAAAGATTTATTCATTCGTGAGGCGATATCCCATTTAGGATTGATTAGGGTTAGCCCATTTTTTATACTTAGGGCCTCTCCATCCGTATACTCCTCAACTATAATTTCATTTGCTACTGTTAATTTCATCAATGACCTAAATAAAAAACTGTAACTTCTCTGGATATTTTATTGACCTCTGCACCCGCTAACTTCAAAAGAAGACGAACTTCATCAAATAACAGCGAGATTTTTTTATCCCGAACCTTATAACTTCCGGCTAATTGCAAATATACAAGCATCGAATCAGTAGCGATATGGCTGATTGAAATGCCTTGCTTAAGGCAAAATTTAAGACATGCTATGCATATCATATACTCAGCCTCGTTATTAGTTCTATTGCCAAATTGTATTGTTTCACGAGCTATCGTGGTGGTATCCTGCATCTCGAAAGGTGAGGGCCCTTCCACAATGAGGAACGTACCATAGGCCTGTCTTTTGTTCGGATCTTGATTATTTCGAGATCCTCCATCAACTAAAGCATATATCATGAATTCTTATACCATAAACCCTTGATATTATACTAAAAATTTCCTATAATACATTAAACCAAAACATAAACTATGACACTTACAAATGAACAAATGACCCTATTGGACCAAATTCTGGTACAGGGATACGCCGTTAAGATCATTCCGATCTTGGGCGGAAAAGCAGAAGTTACTTTCAATTCAATGACCGCGGGCGATCAACTAAATGTCGAATCCTATATGAAAAATATAGACGGAGCTCCTGCGTTTGTCGTACACACGTATTCGATTAAACTATTAGCGCAAGTATTAAAAGCATATCATTATATAGGTAAAGATGTAACATTGTTTAAAGATGCTAATGAAGCCGAAACTTTTATTAAAGGACGCCCATCAACTATTGTGGACGCCATGATATCGGCACAAGGAGCATTTGAAAAAGAATTAGGGCTGTTAGCACGTATGGAGAATTTAGAAGAAAATTTTACTCCGACCCCATCGCCCGTAGCCGAGCCAACTTAATACTTGATGGGGTTGATCTATCTGTTAAAACACCGCTACAAACGCGGCTCTTGCTATATGCAAAAATTAGAAATGAGAACATTGAATACTTACGCTATATTGTTCTTTTAAAAGCATTGTTATTAGATCGTACAAAAGCCAACAGCGTCACCGAGTTCAATGAAACGGTAGACCAATTAATGTCTTTGGAACAACTTAAACCAAAGAAGAAAAGACGTACGGCTGAAGAGGCGCAAGATCTAATTAAAGACTTTGAAAAACAGTTTCCAAAAATAAAAGAACAAAAGCTAAAGAACTTCAAGAGAGCTGACTAATGCCTGATGAAACTATAAATTATAAAGTTAATGTAGACACAAGTTCCTTAGCTGATCAACTACAGCAAATAAAAAATCAGGTTGATCAGGCTATGGCGACATATACTTTTAGTGCTACACGTCCCGACCCAGTCCCACTTGCATATGCTTTCCCTTCTGAACAACTTACTTCGCAGATAGCCGCTACTAGTTCAAATGCGGCTTCGGCGGCATTAGATACTGGCAGAGATTTGGGCCATGCTGTCGAAGCGCTAGACGCACATACCACAACGTTTGTGGATAGTGCACGGCTAGGATTTCAAAAATTTACTCATGACGTGCAAAATACAATGTTGATGACTCCGGTAGGGGCTAAACCACAATTTGCACAACAAATACCCGGCATGGCACCACCACAATTTCAAACTATGTCTGGAGCCCGTCTTGGATTTGAAGCGGTAACAGGATTTGGGTACGATACAAATTCTTCAATGACTCCTGGACGATATCAAAGAATGGCGAGAGAAGCATTCTCTGATCGCTCAATGGAAATGCTTTTAGGCGGGTTAGATTTTGCAGCGGGGGCAACAACTATCGGAGGATTCGCTGCGAGTATGTTGGGTATGACTGGAACCGCCGCAACGTTAGGAACTGCGGCAGCTTTACTTGCACCTCCGGCGCTTCTTGCGGGGGCTGGTATGGCGACTTTTGGTTATGATGTTAATGCAGCTCTTCGAGGACGAGCGTTTATGCGCGATGCGTCCCCAAGATTTTTAAGTGGTCCATTAACAGCACCCGAGTATTCGGCGCTTGGTACACAAATTGCTACAGCTGCCAGAGACCCTGAATTGATAGGTAAGGGTATTTCACAGGGCGAGGCAATGGCAGATATTCAAATGCTTACTCAAATGGGTGGCTACGATATGGTACGCAGCGCAGAAGACTTACGTAAAAGAATAAAAACAGATTTAAAAGATTTGACAGATGTGCAAAAAATTCTTGGAGTAACGAAAGAAGAGGCCGGACAAATTCTTATAGATACTAATCGTATGGGATTACGTCCTACTGAAAATTTTGCGGCGGGCATTCAAGCACAAGCGTATCAAGCTGGATATACGGGAGCCGAATTTAATCGGTTTGGTTTACAAGCTGCAGAGATGGCACGCGGCACAGGCATTATGATGGGCAGCGCATATCTGGGCGGACAGGATGCATTAGCTGATGTTCGCAATATGATGCGTACCGGGGCTATTCCACTTGAATTAATTAATCAGCTTGGTGGACAAGAAAATGCAGCGGCTACTATAAATCGTATGGGATCGAATTTTGGACTAAGTCCAACTGGGCTTACATACTTTGCTGCACGAGACTTACTTGGACCCAAGGCCGCTTCTATGGATCCGTTACAAACTATCACCGCGGCTACACAAAGAATTCAAAGCATTCCAGACTTTCTTAGTTTCCGTGGAGCACAGGCTCGAATGACTGGGCAAGTTGGGCCCGAAGCCTTATTCAATGCCGAGACTGCAATGTTCTTAAATGAATTTAAAATGCTACAACAGGCTACTCCCAACCTTAAACTTACTGAAGACACGTGGGCAGGTTTTATGCAGCAAAAAGGTGAGGCAGATCCAATCGCTAGGCTTCGTTTCTCCATGATTGGCGCAGCAGCGGGTGGAGCTGGAGCTAAACGAGCTGGCGGTGAAGATGCAGAACGTGCACGTTTATTAGACGAGAATCGTCCAGGACAGATTCAGCTATTAACCGATATAGCAAAAAATACATTGGCAAAAGCATTTCAAACAGAAGCCGTCGCAGAAGGTGCGACCGAAGTAGCAAACTGGTTTGATCGAACAATACGAACAGTTGAAAGGGCTGGGCAACGGGGTGATATACTCGGCGGCCTGCTAGATTCTGTTACTGGACAATCATCGGGACTAGGTGCATTTGCAAGAGCTATTGGATATGATTCTATAAACACACCAAAAGTTGCATATAATGAAAGGGCGGTTTTAGATGGGCTTCGTTCATTAGCCCCAGAAACACAAAAACGATTTTTTGGAAATACATTTGATCACATAACGGCTGCTTCCGGAATAATCGCACGTGATGTTCTTGATATAAAAACTACAGATATATGGGGAGTACAGGCCAAATTAGCTACAGTACCAGCTACGTCCACTGCAGGTGCGGGTGTATTACCTTATACAGACGGTAGCCCAGAAGAAAAATTTAAAGCAGCAATGAATGAATGGAAGGATTATGCTGAGACAGTAAAAATTGGAACCGCAAAAGGTGAGAATAGAATGGATGTCGAAGAAAAGAAAACTTTCGATAGAGCACGAGCTGTAATGGTGGCGACTGGCGATGATCCTGCCAAATTTGTAGCTGCAGTTCTGAATCCAGTTGGAGCAGCGGGACAAGAAACACGAAAATATTTGACCCCATTACGCGAGCTTACTCCAAAGGAATCTGTTGTTCAGGTAGCTGAGAAAGTTATAGCAGAATTTAATACTGCATTTGACAAAGCATTTCCATTAACAAAAGTTGCTCAAGAGAATCCTTGGTTATCCGCCAAAGTTAGTTCAACCAAAGAAGTTGATCTGTTAGAAGCAAGAAACCTGTTTAAAAAAATAGGGGCAGATGCAACTGAGGGGCAGTCGATGGCACAAGCAGTTCTCACTAAACGCGAAGCCCTTGGACCCACAGAGTTTAAAACACAGTTATTTAATGCCTCTGTTGGTATGGGCACAGTTTCCGAACGCGAAGATAGGGTTCAGCGTATAGTTGCCGATGTGGACAAATTTAGAGAAAGTAAAGAAGTAAAGCAACTTATGGCGACCGACGTATTGGCTAGATTATCGACAGAGGGGGCTAAGGACTATATTGTTGAAATGAGTAAAGCTATGGGTAAACCAATTTCAAAAGAAGAACTTTCCAATGCCGCCGGATTACAAAATGCGTTGTTAAAAGCGCCCGGCCAACTTCAAAAATTAGCAATTAATTATGCTGACGCCAGTACTTACATATCGACGAACAACACCACTAAAGATATAATGGATCAAAATCAAAAAACTTTACGAACAAATCTAGCCCAATCGGAAGTAGCTTTGTGGGAGACAGTTAAGGGAATAAATGCTGATCTTAGTACCGTAACAACTCAACAAATACAGGAAGCTAAAGATAAACTTATGGTTTCTAGTTTAGTAGCTATATCTAATACTATAAGAACTGGAACCCAAGGTACAGCAATGAACGTAAAAGTTATAAATAAAGACGATAAAGAATGATAACAAAGCGAATACATTGTACCGTATACTTGGAAGGTGTGAACGTAAATTTTAATTCGGTTCAGATTCAAGAGGGAATTGGAAATCCGCCAACAGCAACAGTTTCTTTTCCTGCTGATAGTGGGGCCCTAACTATATTGCCGAAAACCGTTATACATGTTTTCTATCGTGATGATGCTGGACAAGATGTTTTAATATTTATGGGCGAGCTTAGCGGTTCTGGAATTACATTCACACCAGATAAACGTGCGATCCAACTAACCTTTTCAGGATTTTCACAGAATTGGAACACTAACATTGTTATACCTATGGATCTTCAGGTACGTACCATGTTATCGAATGCATTATATGCTCAGATTACTCCCACACAAAGAGCTACATCTAATCCTATAGGAGTAGCTAAAAGTAATGTCTACGTTGGTACCCTAAAGAAAAAACCATTCGATGAAATTAAATCTTATATATCGTTTGCCGAATCATCGGGTAATCCATATAAAACACATCTAAATACAGATGGGACACTTGACACAGGATTATATCAGATTAATGACATACACTTGATCCCTGTTAATGAGCCTAAAGAAGCATTACGCGTAGAAATTGATACCATATTATTTGATGCAGGGGTTGCAGAAAATGCTCCTATAGAAGTAAAGCAAAGCGCACTTTTAAATCCCACTACAAATGAAAAAGTGGCCGCGGCTATATATAAGCATAAGGGTTTACAAGCATGGTCCACAAGGAATACCGTAGCCGCAAGATATTATAAAGACAATCCTGCTATATTGGAGAATACCACAACAGCACAAGAAGTAGAAGCTTCAATGATGGCACAGTCTTCGGATGCCGACAATAAAATTAATACAACAGTGATAAACTTTATGAATATTACTGGAGCGAGTTTTATTACCCCTATACTAAACGAATTGATTAAAGGTAAAAGCTTGGTCCAAGTATTTACTTCGTTAGTGGACACCTTCAGTACGAATTTTAAGGGGGTTTATTGGTCCATGTTGTCTAAGGCTTTTGATTTTAAAAACATGGTAAAAATCGTCGATCACCCAGGAAATACACAGATTGAGTCGCTTATTAAACATCAAGCCGTTATGCAATATATTAATTCCTTAGCTATGGGTGTTCTTCCTGATAATAGTATAAGTGTTATGCTTAATACTATATTAAATGCTGCTGGATTTGATTATTGTGAAATTGCGGCGCCAACAGATTTAGGTGGAGTACGTGCACATATCTTAATCAAACCAAAAACACACTTCTTTCCACCATTAAAGCACAATCTGGTAGTAGATGATAACATTGCGCAACTCTCTTTTACAAGGGCGTTTGATAATGAGCCTACAAGAATGTTGACGCAAACACTTCCATTTATGACAACAGATACGTCAGAGTTTGAAAAAAATATAATGGGTGTAATGATTCCGGGTGAGGTGAACGTACCCACAGGTATAAAAGCTACGATAGATGGGCCTGAAGATTACGCCAATCTAAAGATGTTTGGATTAAGCCAAGAGGAGCAGTGTCGGGGTGTTGTATTAATTTCTAAAGAAGATCATACAGCAATAGAAAATGCTTTTCTTACCGCCTCTTTAAATGATAATGGAAAGCCCGAGATTGCTACAATCGAACAATCAAACATTGGCGGGGCGTCCTCGACGAGAGTTAAGCGTACAGATTCCAAAGCGTTTCACGATACTATAGCCGGTCCTCCTGAGCCTAGTGCCTCTTTCGCTGTTCGAAAATACTGGATTAATATGGCATCCTCACAATTTTATGACCGTCGTCATGCTGCTCGTGCGATGCAGGTCAATTCTCCTTTTAGTCCTTATCGCATGGTGGGGTTTCCTGGAGTCATAATAAGCAAATATTTTCCTAAAGATACTCCTGCCATGTTAGGAATGCTGGCATCTATTACATCTAATATTTCAGCGGACGGGGATGCTTCACAAGCATTATCTTTCACTCATTGTAGATTTGTAGATGGCCAAACGGGAACCACAGCACGACTTGGATTCTTGGATGATGATACAACAAATCTTATATCATGGTATTCCGATTATGCCAATAGAAATAGTGTTAATAAGTTCTACGAGCAATTTACAGGAGATTCAAAATCCGCTGTGATTGATGAAGGGGCGGAAAATGAAGATGTGGCGATTTATCGCGGAGTGAAAAATATTATTTACGATCTAAATAAGAATTTATCTGGTAAAGATATGGGGTCTATTCAAGCATATATACTTAATAAAACAAAAAGAAAATTAGTATCCAGAGAAACAATTGATGCGTTATATCCAAGTGATCCAAAAAAATTACGTACTTTAGTAAATAGTCCAAAAATTGTATATCAAGATTCCGAAATCTTTCCGTATGTAAAAGAACGTAGAGAACGCGTATTAGCAGTTTTTGATGTAGTTAAGAAAGGGCAATAAAAATGGCAGATTTACCAGTAAAAGGATCTATAGCAGCCGCATCATCGAAGGAATTTTTTCGAGATATTAATAGTTCTACTCTCGGTGGACAATATGTTGCTTTTAATATGGGACTTCCCCAACTCAGATTCCCGAGTGCAACAGATTTAGGACTTGTAGCTCCAGGCGCTTTAAGTATAAATAATCAGTATGATTTATTTCCTTTTAAAGATAATAGCCTAGCCCTTACTGAAATTGAAGTTCCAACTACTATAATGATTCTTGATAAGAAGACCAGTAATATACAACTACAAACTAATAGGTTTATTTTGCAATCCATTTCAAAGCCCGAACAAGAAAGATTTCAAATCATCGAAACATTTGGTGAACCCTCCGTATATTTCTATGATCAGCGCACACGTGTATATACCCTACAGGGGATGCTATTAGATTCTGAAGATCCAAAACAAATAGAAAATCAAGGAGGATCTTTGAGTGCGGACAAGGCCAAAGGAAAATATTATTGGGCAACGGCGTTTCAAGCTTTCTACGATGATTATTTACGAGGAACTAAATTAAAAGATTCTAATAGTATCGCGGCCTTATTTGTAGACAATAATTTTATAAAAGGTTATCCTATACAGCTTGTACTGGGCAAATCTTCTGGAGATACTGCACATGTTGTGACGTTTCAAATGACTTGGGTTATTGAAAGTGAGACGTTGCTATCGCGCAGAAAAGCAGAGTGGTTATTTAAACAAGGCCGAGTTAATAAAGAAACAGTCGCCGCTATCAATGCTTATTTTGATGCACTTAACACATATAATCTTGCCTACGTTGATTGGAACCGGGAAGCCACACCGGTTGGAAGTGTCACCGCACTATCGACAAAAAAAGATGCTGCGGAGACAGCAGTTATACAGGCATTAAAAGCTGTTAAAGCGGCGCTTGATAAAGCTGCTGGACAGTCCAGCAAGTAATTGATTTTTGCCTATAAATTAACTATAATAACATCATGGATGAGAAATCACAAGAATTGGATTTGTGGAAAAAATGGAAAAAAACCGGCGATAAAAGTTATATGAACTCGCTAATCGTTTCCTTGGATCCTTATCTTCAATCACATGTAAATAAATTTTCCCATGCCCCGATACCAAGATCAGCTTTAGAAAGTCAAGCAAAGCTTTTGGCTCTAAAAGCATTGCAAACGTATGATCCAAAACGAGGTACACAGATTAATACACATCTCGGACATGAATTAAAACATTTAAATCGCTACGTCATTGATTTTCAGAACGTCGGAAAAATACCTGAGAACAGGGGTATTGCTATATCCAAATTTCAAAATATTAAATCTAATCTTACAGAAGATTTCAACCGAGAGCCAACAGTTATTGAATTGGCAGATACGCTTCAATGGTCCCCAGCTGAAGTGGAACGTATGCAGAATGAGCTGAGAAGTGATATTCTCATTGCCCAGGGAAAAGAAGAAGCGTTTTTTGATACTGCATATAATTTATCTGACCGTCCCAAAGATATAGTAGAATTTGTATACTATCAATCATCTCCAGATGAGAAAAAAGTATTGGAATATACCTTTGGTTTAGGTGGAAACCCTAAACTTTCAGTAGTTGATATTGCAGCAAAATTAAATAAGACACCCGCAGAAATACGTACAATGGCAAAACAACTGGCAAAAACTATAAACGACGCATCAGCCCAATATTAAAAATGGATCCTTGTACTATAACTAAAGCTGCTCGAGAACAACAAAAGTTGTTAGGTGCGGACGTCACAAGTCTGGATCAGAAGCTAGATTTATTGGCTAAACAAGCTAATAAAAATATGGGTATGCTAGGTATGCCTCCAGCTATACGCACCCTACTAAATGATTTTACAGACGTAGTAAACTCTACAATGACTGGAGCCCTGTCCTCTATAACCGAAGCAATTGCCGCAAAGATAGGACAGGCGGTCCAAGTAACTGGAGCTTTGGTCGCACTTATTGCCATGGTTGCTTCCGCCGGTAATCAGGTACAACTGCTTTTGATATCACAATTACGGCGAGAGTTGACAGTGCGTATTTTAATATATCAATTATTGTTATATCATTATAGGAACATACTCAAAACATTAAATTTATTAAAATCTCCTCAGAGTACAACCTATAAAAAACTTTTGGCGGCACTACCATATGTGCGTAGAGCAGAATCACGGCTATCTAGAATTGTGTTGGCGGAATCTGCTGGAGGAATACCGGCACAAATTAGTTATAGAACATTACAAGCAGCTTTTATCAATCTAGAACAAGCCTCTAAAATTTTAAGTTTTGATGGTAGTCAAGGGGGTAAAGCGTTAGGACGTGCACTTAGCGACCCGTTAAATATATCTAAACAAAAATGGGATTATATTGCACAAACTATAGCCAAGGATGTGTTCTTTAAATCAATAGCACAATCTTTGTCATATATAGAATATCTTACTTGGAACTATATGCGTATAGCAACGTTATTGCCTATACCTTTTGAAGCGGTAGATTCTATTTTTCAGCCTAACAATTATACCGAACAATGGTTAAAAAATAATGGGGTTACAGATGTAAAAGTTCAACGCTTTAGTAGGACTGAAGAAGATGCCCTATTAGCAACCTACAGAGAAGGTCTAATACAACGAGAAAACGAAACATTTTTAAATACTACTGCTCAAGTAATTCTGGGAGTGGATTTATTAAAAGGAATTATTCCCACCAATATTGTAATAAATAGTTTGCTTGAGACTATAACAAATTTTCCTGATTTTAAATTGAATTTGGAAAAAGCAACATCGACGTTAATTACTACACTGATTCCTTTATTAGATACAGTGACTGGTATACGTCAGGGTATGGAAGATTCTTTAAGTCAACAAGATAGTGACATAGTATTGGCTGGAAAAGAAGGTATTTGGTTAACCAAATTAAACACAATTATATTATTAAAAGATGGTATACTGCCGATTTTTGAGGGTCAATTTCGAATGTTACAAGATCAACAAACCATTGATGCTCTTATTACTTATATTGACGAACATGCCGGAGAATTTGTAATTGCAGATAGAATACCAAAAATAATTGTACAGAGCTTGCAGATATTGCGAGCGCCTTTTAGTGCACGTAGTTTAGAAGAATCTATAATATACACTACGGCTATAATCAAACAACTAGATCGTGGAATGCGTATTGATCGTTCGCTACTGCACAAGACGATGCTTATATCGGAACCTTTACAACAATTTTCACAGCTATTAAAAGTTGCCTCAAAATTACCTCCGCCGATATCAAGCATAGCTAATGCCTTATCTACTGGACAAGCGCAGGCTGTACTGGGATTTATTGCGGGAATAACTTTAGGTACAATAGATAGTATTAAAGAACTATTTGATCCATCATGTCCAGAAGTTACTACTACAGAAGATGTGTCCATCAATACCAATGACAAATTAAATGATACCCAAGATGAATATTTTGGCATCGGCGGGGGAGAGACTACGGCTATAAAATGAGAACTTTACAAGTATATGAACCTGATAGTATAACCGGTGTTTTGGTGATGCGCTTCCCAAAAAACAGACCTTCATCAGTAACTGGTGTCCAAACCTTGTTGCAAAACATTGTCCTTTATTTAAGGACAAAGCCTGGATCAGATGCCTTTTCTACTGATCGCGGATCTATTTTAGGAGATAGTCGTGCTTTATCCAAGGTTCTAAATAACCAAACACAGCTAAAGGTATTGATATCTGACTCAATCCAACGCTGTCAATCTTATATTATTGATCAACAAACAAAACAACGAGAACGTGGACAAATATTAGCTCCAGATGAAACACTTAATAAACTTGAGATAAATAATATTTATCAAGGGGCAGATATCACTTCCATATTTGTAGAAATTTTAGTATATACAGATGGTAACAAACAATATTTCCTAACGGTGTAAAATGAATATAAAAGAATATATTATTGATAGACTTAATTCCTACGATCCCACTTTAGATACCAGCGATAATTCGGCGCTTGTGGATTTATTAGTTAATCCAGGTTCTGCAATGCTGGATCCGGTTATTTCCCAACTAAACTATTTATTAGACAATCTAGGACTAACAAGTCCAGATAATATAAGTGATAGTGAATTAGATGCTATAGCTAAAAATTTTCTAAAGGCCAGGAAGTTGGGAGCTCAAGCTGTTGGTACTGTAGAATTATTTTATAATAATCCTATTGATTTAGATATACCGGCGGGAACAACCTTTACTAGTTCTACTGGAACTGTGTTCGTCACCAAACAAGCAATACATATACCGCTATCTGCTATGGCAGGAAATACATGGAACTTTCCAAGATACTCAACAGGAAATATTCCGGTTGTTGCTCAAGAATTTGGTCTTATAAGTTCTATTGCCCCAAACAATATAAAAACTACAAATTTAGTTCCTGCCCCAGCATTAGTTACCAATCCCTCAGCATTTACTGGTGGGGTAGACCAAGAAAATAATGTTAATTTTATTTCCAGAATCATTGAAGAGGTTCTTACCGCAGCATTAGGAAGTGCAGCAAGTATAAAAACTAATCTTAGTCCAGCTTATCCATCCATTAAAGAAATTAAAACACGTGGAATGAATGATTTGGAGATGCTTAGAGATCTGGTATACTCTGGAATACAGGTTTATTTAAATTATTATGTCGTCGATTTTTACGGTAAATTTTCAGGCATCGGCGATCTTCCATTTCCACAAAGTATAGCTTATTGGAATGTATTTTTTGATGATCCTACAACTACAGGATTAATTCCAGACTTACCACCCGTGGCCGAATTTTTTGATGAGTTTACTACAACTCAGTATGGTGGAATTTATAAGTTAAATGATGCCCTTAAAACTACGATACAAACCCTTACAATATTAAAAGACGATTTTCAAGCAACCACGCTTGATTCGGCATGGGATCTATCTGATGCGATGACTGGTAACGGGGGACTCAAGGATCCAGATGAAATTGCGTTAACAACAATTAGTGGTTCTCAGATGCTTCGTGTCGGTCACCAACTTTCTATTAGCGAAGCTGACCAATTTAACATTGTATCTATTACACAACAACAGTTATACAATGCTTTGAATAGGTTAATGAGTGTTGATGTGTTAGGACAAGATATTGTACAAAACTGGTTAGCAAAGTTTGGTATTACGGGTAAATGGCAGATCCTTTCCTATGTACATTTATTACAAGTCTTGGCTGCCAACCCAGTAAATGAAAGTACAGTTACTGCTCAAGAACGTATACTATGGGAGTTAATATTAGATTTAGCAAATGCTGGTCGTATTGAAGTCTCCCATAATTTTTATCCAGTTGTTAAACGTTGGCTCGCTAAACACCACGGTATCACAGTGACTGGACGATTTATGACCGATGATACGATTACCACCGACAGCACATTATCTTATGTTACAGTTTTACGTGATGAAACTTCTATAGATCCAACCAATGGGTATGGTTTTGCATGGATGATTAATGATGCTGCCAATAGTATCTTCAATGTTTACCTGGTCGATAATAGTCCTATGGCTAATGATTTATTTGTGAGCCCAACATTCATTGTTCAGCCTCAGGGCGAAAACCCATTTAAAGCCGCGGCACAAATAGATATAAAGGCGAATAAGCTATATAGATATAAATTGGTTATAGGTACCGATTACGCCATGTCATTGAAGATATGGCTGGACGGTGCGGCGGAACCAGGATCTCCACAACTTACAGCAGGAGCTCCTCTTAATGTTTCTGCCACTGGTACACACATAGGTTTCGGTGTGATGGGAACCCATAATGCGCGTTGGTTTTATGATGATCTGTTAGTAGAAAATAGTGCGGGCGTACATACTGCGGCACTATATAGGTTGAAAGCAGACCCCGCGTTATTTCCAAACGGAACTTATTCTAGAGTTAATCATTATGGGTATGGATATGATTCTGCGACCTACGGTTTAAGCGCATTTATTAAATCATTCAATGGAAGTGCTTGGATATGGACACTTATTGGTACTAATACAAGTACAAATGTAAGTGATAAAACTAGTACCAAAGTATTATATGAATTTACCATGGGTAGTACGTATAGAGATACTGACAATTTTATCGATGTTTTAGTAACGTCTACGACCGCACAACAAACTATTACAGAAGTAAGTTCGTACTATGTAAGTTTAGAAACAGGTATTCCATCAGGCGTTCATACGGGTGGATGTGCAGATATTTATATAAACGATCCTGCTTCGATATTAGTAGCTGAACAAACTGTGAATAATGTGACGGGCAATTTATCGCTCGATGTGTCCAATGGATTTGTGGGGCCATTACACAGCATAGTAGATGTACAAACAGCGTTGGTAGGTGATTCTTTAATACAGAATGAAGACTGGACATTGATCACAACTAATCCAGCTACAGCATTTTCTACTTTAGAATTTCCATATCTTGCATTTACCCCAAGCTTAATTAATACTAAGGTAAAGGTTATATACAGATATTATGCCTATGGCGCAGATGTCCAAACAAGAATAACTTCTGATGACTATCGTTATTCAGGAACAAGTAACCTGGCAAAAATAATGCCTCCAGTTATAGTACGTATAAACAGTTTAAATTATCGTGGACCTATTTCAGTGGCCCAAGTACAAACTGCTATATCAAACTATGTTAATAATAGTAGTACAAGAATTACGCGCGATGAGGTTGTAACCGCAGTATATTCGGCAGGGATAACTTTCGTGGATCTTGCCACATTGGATATTGAGACTATCACGACTAACTATAAACGGATAACCTCCGATCCTGCACAACTTGTTGGTGAATATATTAAACCAGATTTAGCTGGCTTTTTTACGGATACATATGATATGAATGGAGTTATTAAGTTATAATGATCCCGCAAATTACAAGACTTTGGGATTATGTTGGAACAGCCTGGGATAGTTTTGAGAACAAAGATGTAATAGAAACATTTTGGCTTGCTCTCCTAAGTGGTCATCAACATATAATGGAATACACTGGAAATGTACAATTCAGTCGTACAATAGACATGATGTATCCTACATATGACTATGGCCCAGAAAATTATATGATTGTGTATTCGGGAGCAATAGAGGATCTAACTGTGGGACCTATAAAAACTACTGTGGAGCAGGTGCTTAATGGTGGTTTTGAAATTAGTACTTCTGGTTGGTCTTATAACGCTGCTGCATCTCCGTTCTCAAGATCTAATACAGTAGTACATGGTGGATCGTGGGCTTTAAAGATACCAGGTACACAGAGAAGTAATGATGCAACTTATGTATTTGGTGGAACTCAGCGCGGATCTTCTACATTAACGGCGTGGGTATATATAGCATCTGGTTATCTGAGTACGGATTTTGGTTCAGTAGGCATGGCGGTTCAAGGACCTATTAAAAAATCTTTTCCAAAAGGAACAAAGGAAACTCCACTAGCTACAGATTTTTGGTATACCGCCACTATGGCGAGCGTACTTGCAAACCTGAGTATTCCTGGATGGCAAAAATTAACCATGCATATTCAAGCGGGTAATATTACACAAATACAAATAGTTAATACTACCAACAAAGATATTTATTTAGATGACGTATCATTTAAAACGTTGGCTTTATTTGAATACCCACTTCCTGATTTTACATATTCGGTGCCAACATTAACCTATAAATATACTTATAATGGAGTAGTTTATAGTGGGATTTATACACAAGACGTTGATTATGTTATGTCTGCCGAATTAAATTCTTTGGCATGGGTAGGTAGTGGAATAGTTCCAGACCAACGTTTTACTAATAAAGGTGTATTGATGTCCACGGCCGACCATGTGTATCGAATTAATCCGGTACTTGGGCATGTATGGGCTAAACAATGTGGGTTTAATATACCATCCATGTATTCACAATACCGGGCCTATGGACAAGATAAATATACGCATTTAAAACAATTTATTTGGTCACTTGATTATTATCAAAATCAAGCACCCAATATCACCACATTAAAAAATGCTTATGGCGTCGCTAGAGGATTGCCCTTTGCATATGAATCTGGGTTAATGAGCTATTCTCTTATTAGCGGTCTCTATACCACCTCAATCGGTGGATACTCACATATTTTTCCTTCTGGAGTAATGCCACTGGCTTCGGGATACTACAATAAATTTTCTGTACTTGTCAGTGGATTAGATTTATATGATTATACCACGAACCCAGCATTAATTGATAGCTATACAAATGTATATACACGTAGATCAACGCTAGTTTACAAAGTTAGCCCCACTTTATCGGGGATATCCTTTTCACAGGATTTTCTGGATTCTTATACGGCAAAGATAATGCCAGAACAAATACAATATTTAATAAAATAATGGATAAATCATGGAACGAGTAATAGTAAATGAAGGTACAAAAGTTGATCTGTTCAATCTGTTCGAAGATTTACAGAACTATACAGCAAGCAACTTTAATAGACTAGTCGGTCTTTTTATAGAGAGCTACGGTATTAATGCTAGTACGTTGGAGAATGGGCAAATATACCCATCTGATAACTCTCTACAAGTTACCGCATCAGCGGGCACATTTGTAAATGTGGCGGTTGGAGAGGCTATTACTTCGGGATTACATTATATAGGAATCACTACTCCTACAACAGTATCGCTTGTAGGCTTAGGTATTGGTATACATACATTGTATATGCGGCATCAATATACATATGGCAATCCTGTTAATGTAATGAGTGGTTTCGCAATCGGTCTTGTCGGAGGATCACAGAAAAATTCTCGTACACACGATTCTTATGCGTTTGTTTGGGATACAAGTCCCGCAGTTAGTGGAGTTATATTAGCACAAGTAAATGTTTTAGATGGTGCATATAACCACACCGTCACGGCAGATTATCGTTGGACTAATGTATTTAAACTTGCCGCTAACGCTATGCCAGGATGGGATATAGTTAGAAAAAATTATCCGGGTGTACAAACAATGGCGTCCGGTATTCAAGCTGCATCCTATATGGTCAAGAGTACCTTAACTCCTAGCAATTCTTTTTTTCTGACTACAGGTAGCGGAATTAATACTTTAACAGGGTCAGAGGCCACCTCATTAAAAGCTTTAAGTCATATCCAAAATACAGATACATATACTACAGCGTCTGGTTTTTGGGTAGGCGGCGGTCCAGGTGTAGGGGCACTTGTTCTAACTGTGGCTGATGATCCTATGATGCCATTAAATCTTCGTATAACAGATATATCTCCTGTTACGTTAAGTAACTATCGACAACCCGGATACGAAACAAAGCTTGCATTACCAGTTGCTCAAGGGATAATTTCCCATGACGCTGCATTCACGATCAGATGGAACTGGGATAATGTATTGATTAATAGTTTTGATGGTACTAATATTATGACAGTTGTATTAAATCCTGGTCCTATTCATAGTGTAGTTGTTAATGCATTAATAGGATATCATTTTTGGCACCCTGCAAACTTTGATTATGTAGTAACGGCTAATACGGCAAGTGTATTACAGGTTGCGGGATCCAATATATACACCACACAATTAACGGTACAACCATACAAGCATACTACTAATATAAACACATTAGGACTTTTATTTTCTGGATCCCCCACAGCGGGATGTATACATAGTAACGCTATTCATTATGAAATAAATACACAAGTTTTTGCAGTACATCAAATGACTGTGCGAGAAGAACGCTATGAAAGTACTATAGTTGGAATAGATATTCCAGATAGTTTAATAACTAAAGAAAATTACTACTTAGGAGAATCAATAGGAATAAATATACGTGCACGAACTATGAATAAAGTGTCTGGATGGCAAACTTTGCTTGGGGGCTCGTTCACAAAACCTTCGCCATGGAAATCTCCGGTGTACTATGAATTTCCAACGCTTGTACAAATCCCGGATATCTCTTCAGTTGGGGCCTCGGTCTCTGCTTCAGCAACTACGGCTGGATTCGTAGTGAATATAAATGGATGGACTTTAGCCACTGCGTTTGAATTGGTGTGGTCTACTGATGCTAATAGTACGGATTTTACTAATACAAGAGCTTTCCGCACGGTAAGTTCTTCTAGAACAATAGATATTAGTACCACTGATTCAGCAAAATATTATATAAAAGTTCGACCACTCATTTCTGGACAGGCGGTTGCTGATCCTTTATCGGTAAATGTCACATCAGGGGCTGGAGGAATGGGAGTTATAATATATTCATTTGGCCCAGTACGTTCACATTTAAGAAGCTATTCCGGAACCCTTGGAGGATTGGCTACCGGAAGTTATGGATATTCTTGGACCGTTTCTGGCCTGGCAAGTCCCGCTGGAACTTCCTATTCTGGAGTGCTTAGTGATTTTCCAACTATAGAGGGGGAAATTTTAACAGTAGGCAATAATGATTATACAATAGATTATATGATCCCAGACTGGCCGGGCAATGGACCTGCTGCTAATTCTCTTGTATTATTAGATTCCACAGGTGCCCAAGTATCGACTGGGCTGGCTGGACAAGCTTTTACAATAGGTGTATCAAAATTTGCACGAGAACTAATAACATGGACAGGCCCAGACTTTGACTTTACAATAACACAAATTGAGGTTTCTCAATATGGCAGACCCGGATATAGTTTATATCCTGTAGCTCCCGTTGTACGAGTATATCCTCTAGCAATGGAATCGGATGCGGATTCGGTTATATGTAGCACAAGTGGACAAATTAAATATACACAGCCTGCAGACATTTTTATAACTCAAATTAATGGAAATCGTATAGTACGTATTGATGCTTATGACCCTAGTGGAGTAGCGGGTGCAAATAAAATGGGCTTAGTCGCCGATATCACATTAACTTATATGAAAGCTGTAACACATACAAATATTACTAAAGATTTTGTAAGCTAATTTATGCTAAATAATTTATCCATAGCGCAACCTAATATAGATAGACTGACCATACTTAATTCAGGTACGATCACTCTTATAGAAGATTTATATAGAGATGAGTTTGTATTAGATCGAAGTCGAGTTAAAGTAACTGTTGCTTCAGTACAGGTATCTGGAGTTATTAGTAGACTATATTATGAAATATATGGTGGGGATTTAAAGGCTGATAATGTTATAACATTTATTACGGCTCCTTCTGGCACCGAACTAATTGAAATAGCCGGTACGAAATATAGATTTGCTAACAGTCTCTCTGGTATAAATGATGTGCCAAGAAAGAATACAGCTTTAGGAAATGCAGTAGCTTTATACCGCGTATTAAATATTGCTGGTTTATCTGGAGCTGATTATTATTCAGGACAAAATGCAAACATATATGTATCGGGGTTATTAGCTGATAATCCGTTGTATATTCAGGTGCGCGTATCCGGTATAATTGGAAACACTTATACTATACGTAGACAAGCTTCATCTAGTGCAATAAAAATATATAATTGGAAATTTACTAAGGGTATGGTACAGGACCTAACAGATGCGATACAATATGGATACGTTGCATATTCTGGGGTTAACGGAACTACCTATTTACCCGAAGTACCATCTTCCGATTATGGCAATATATACTATGTGCGCTTATATTTTGCTAATAATAGTGGATTACAAGCCTTAAATACTGCGCAACAATTATCGGACTATTGGTTATATACCCCGACATTTTATGGGCGTACCTCATTACCTTATTATGCCGAAGTATCTGGACTTATAGGATCAGACTTAGTAGGAGGAAAAATTCCATCTATAGGAGAACTATCATTAAATTGGCGTGATATGATAGCATTCTCTGGAATTACGGCTATGTTAGCTTCGCCAACTACTTCGGGAACACCCACCCAGTCTACTGACTATTATGATATGATAGAGTTGGGACAAAAATTTCATTACATAGTATTTGTATTCAAATCTGCTGCGGGCTCGTCCCCACAACGAAGCTGGCCAAGACCTCAGGATAATAATGGTACTTGGTATTATGCTGGCCGTACGGAAAAAATTTTTACTAAAGTAATCATGCCTTTTGGAACTACGTATTCTGTTTGGGTAGGTTTTGGAAATGCTGGTACACTACAAACATCAGGACTTCCTTTTGATGTTGTTCATCCACAGATATACCTGGAATAACTATGGCATATTTATTAAAACGAACCGCCGATAGTGTAGTATATGGAACAAAAATAAAAAACGGCTCGCTTGTTGTAGGTGCCTATGTTGTTCTATATAACTCTACTACCTCCGCACTTCTCGGACAAACTACAACCGATCAGTATGGTCGCTGGTCATTTATTTTAAATACTATTTCTCCCACACCAGGAACATACGAAGTACGTTTCTATGGTTCTGGATTAACCTCTTCTCTTCCTCCCGCAGGTGACTGGGAATTCGTCGAAGTCATTGATCTCTCGGCAGTTACAGCTTCTGCAATAACCTATCGTGGAATATGGAATGTTTCAAAACAATACTACGGTACATCTACATATCATGAAGCTGTAAAAGCTCCCGATGGTAAATATTACTATTCAATAGCTAACAGTTTAGGTGTATCCCCTCCCAATGCTACTTATTGGACATATTTTTCTGACCAATTTTCATCTGTAGCTACCGACCTTCTCCTCGCGCAAGATGTAGCTGTAGGACGAACTATAACTCTTGGTACAGCATTAGACGATGGTGGCGCTGGTGGGATATTGAAAACTGCTGGTGTGGGGACGTTGTATACAGGTACTGGAGGATTTTATGTTAAAGGTTCGGGACTTAGCGAACTTCGAATAGGGACGGTGAATGGTAGCTCAGCTTTGATCAGCGGTATTCTATGGGACGGCCCAAACGGTGTATTTGAAATTCGCTCGAAGAATTTTGTAGTAGATCGTTTTGGAAATGTAATATTGAGTGGTACTATAACGGCGGCGTCTGGCATAATTGGTGGTTGGAATATAGGCCCTACTTATTTATATAGTAATGTAGGAGCAGGTGCTGGACTAGCTCCAAAAGAGTATCCTTTTTTTGGCGGTGCTCTATATGCTTCACGTGCAACTGCTCCATTTAGAGTTGATACTTCAGGGAATATGTGGGCTACGGCCGGATATATTGGGGGAAATAGTACTAGTGATGGTTGGCAAATTACTACCGGATCATTAAGTACAGGGGATATACTTATAGTGGACGAGTACTTTCAAGTTAGTGCTGCCCTTAAACGTTTCGGAGTTGGGCCTTTCTATGCAGGCATGTTTACTCACTATAGTGGTAGTGGTCGAGATGCTAGATCGGGAGTTCTTGGAACCACTTCAGAAAACGTTCCAGCAATTTATGTATCTGCCAATGTTGAACCCCCAATTATAGATTTTGACACCATTGCTTTTTATGTAGATCAGTATGGTGGAATGAAGGCATCGCACATTGATCTACTGCAAACTGCCTACTCCACCACACTAATATCTAATAACTTATTAAATACAGTAATTAAAAAAGATATTATTGTAGGAGATATAATACCACGAAGCTTTAATACTTTAGGTAGTGGAACTGCTTTGGGTTTTGATACACTAACTGGATACTGGAAACCGTTCACATACACTAAGGCTATAAGACAAAAAATTGATGTGTTCCCAGATATATATCAGAGTACTTTAAGTGGCTGTCTTAGTACTTATGGAACTGTTAATCTTACTACATCCTTTCCTATATATGCTACTGATGCGGTGATGGTGTTTGATCGTAACGATTCGACTGGATATAAAGGACTATCGTTACGCGGACAAAACCGAATTAACAGTACAGGGTTTTTAACAGGCGGTAACTCTCTACTTAATTTATACCAACTAAGTAATGAAGATGCAGCAACACAAACCGTAGAAATTTTTCATAGCCTCTCAGGTATCACAAGTGAAGTACAAAAAACACTTTTTATTAGTTCCACTGGCTACGGAGATAATAGAACCATATACGTGATGGCGGACTCGCGCGTTGAAAAACCCAATGCTATACATGCAGCGCGCGGTGTATCGGCAGAAGCATATTCCAATGCCAGTGGTTTGGCTTATGGTGTACAAGGATATGCGTATGGCAACGGAGGCACAAGCCGTGCTGTTGGTATTGTTGGTTATGCATCTGGTGGGGGAACTGGTGGAACATACGCCGGTTTATTTGATAATGCCCCGGTACAATTTAGATCGTACGAAGAGCTATGGGAAATCGCAGCTCCGGGAACGCCTGCTACTGGAACAGGATTTCTTTACCCAAAAGCAAACCATCTTTTATATTGGAAGAGTCAAGCCGGTATTGAGTATGATTTGACTGGAGCAACTACAGGCTCTGGAATAACAAGTTTAAACGAACTCACTACCAGTACTCAAAATTTTGTACCCGGTACAGCGGGATCCACTTTTAATATATCCTCTGCAGCCAGTACGCACACATTTAATATTCCGAATGCGGCGCTTTCGGCTAGTGGGTTAGTTACTACAAGTGCCCAGACGTTTGCAGGAGACAAAACCCTTCGAAATTTTTTAATCTTCGATACCTCTAATATTGCTCCTCCAAGTGGAAGTACTCGGTCACTTGGTACTCGAGCTGTTCTATATTCACAAGTTGGTGGCGGTAATGCAGACTATGCGATAGGAATAGATAATGGATCATTTTGGCTTAGTCTTCCACTTCCTGACTCTGGATATTCATATCAATGGTATGGTGGTACAACAAAAGTAATGACTCTCGACGCGACTGGGGTATTAGCAATACTTGCTTCTGGAGTTAGTACGAATATTAGTAATTTTATTGAACTCAATGAAATTATCGCCCCCATTTCTCCTGGTGCTAGTAAAGGAAGATTATATGAAAAAACAGATAGACGACTTTACTTTAAAAACGCAACAGGAACAGAGTATGATTTAACTTCATCGGGCATAACCGCATTAAATGGTTTAACAGACCCTGGACAAACATTAGCTACTG